>Ga0209234_1000172_pt1 | contig 18759 bp, 17 predicted proteins | sample GraSoi013_1_20cm_2_FD_185816 | JGI IMG/M metagenome (GOLD analysis project Ga0209234, IMG submission 185816) | Grasslands soil microbial communities from the Angelo Coastal Reserve, California, USA - Sample 08_20_2013_1_20cm (SPAdes) (version 2) | ecosystem: Environmental > Terrestrial > Soil >... | reverse complement strand
GCTTTCGCTAAGCTGCCACAACCTTTTGGTTTCTCCATTGATTACACAGACGCGGGAATGAATCTTCGGTCTTATTATCCGGACTTTGTAGCCACGGATAAGCAGGAAATTCACTGGTTGATTGAAACCAAGGGAATGGAAACCACGGATGTCGGGCACAAGGACATTGCAGCAACAAATTGGTGTGAAAATGCCACTGCGTTGACTAAGACTCAATGGAAATATGCGAAGATCCAGCAGAAAGGTTTTGAGGTTCTTCAGCCGTCACGCTTGGCTGACTTAGCTGCGCTCGGACTTCCTTCTCTCGTCAAAGGATGATAAGCCTTCGGCCTTTCGCGGGCGGGGCGCCCGCGCCACACTGAGCCCAGCGGGGAAGAATGGCTCAGATTCATCGCCATGTAGTTGTGAGGTGTGTATCCGCTGCGGATGATTTTGCCGGTGACGACTTCCTGCTTGTTCTCGCGCTGCACCATGAAATCGATCGTCTTGCCCTCGTTGAGCGAAAGCAGCAAAGACTCGGAAATCGGATCGGCCCGATAATTCTGTTCCAGCACCTGAATCGGGTGTTTGCCGCTCGGGTCGCGCAGAATGACCAAGTCCGGCTCCAGGTGCTTAGGAATGCTCGGTATTCCCGCTCAGCAACTGTAGCGCGTGAGGGAGCATATCAATCACGGCCTCGAGCGATTCCACGGCGCCGCGAGGACTTCCCGGGAGATTCAGGATCAGCGACTTCCCATGTATGCCGCAGACTGCGCGACTGAGCGCGGCGAAAGGCGTCTTCTTCGCACCTTCGGCTCGCATGCGCTCGGCTACACCTTCGAGCAGGCGATCACAGATTGCTTTGGTAGCTTCAGGCGTAACGTCACGTTTGGCGATGCCAGTGCCGCCGGTGGTGACAACAAGTCGCGCATTCGTGGCGAGGCGTAGGAGGGATTTCTGAATTGCGGATTGATCGTCGGCAACGACTTCTTTCGCGATGATGGAAAATTTTCCTTTCTTTAGTGCTTCGGCAACCGCGGGCCCGGAAACGTCAGAACGCTTGCCCTGGGCGCAGGAATCGCTAACGGTCAGAACTGCTGCCGTGAGCGCCTCAGGTATCGAGGAGGACATCTTCTTCCTCCGCAGCGCTGCCGCCCTCGTCACGCTTGGATTCATCGAGCATGCGCAGGCCTTCCATGAGCAGGCCCTGAGTATTCAATGTGGTGGTCTGTTGCGAAGTTTTGCTTTCGAAGTTGATCTGAAAATTTCCCGCGGTCCAGCTTAAAACTTTGAACACTGCCGCATCGCCCGTGAGCGAGCCATAAGCCGCGTGCGTCACCTGGCCTTCGACAAAATACATTTCGCATTTGTCTTTCTGATTGGTAAGGGTCAGCGCGCAGCTCTTGCGGCCCATCTCCAGCGACTGGACCAAATCGATGACGTTCATCTGCGACAGGCTGCCGCGCAACACTCCATCTGACGGCGCAGTCTTCGCCATCTTCTCAAGAGCAATCTTGTCAATCACGCGCTTGATGCGCTGCGTAGCTTCTTTCAGGAAAAATGGCTTCTCGACGAAATCATCCACCGGCTCATGATTGGAGAGCTTCTCCGTGATGTCGGCTTTGCTGGCCAGCAGGATTACCGAAATTCCCGCAGTTTTGGGGCGGCTCTTAAGTTTTTCGACCAACTGATGGCCGTCCATGCCAGGCATGCGGTAATCGCTGACCAGCAAATCAGGTGGATCATCGACCGCCTTCAGCAGCGCGTCTGCCGAATCGTTTGAAGTGGTAACGTTGGCCAACGGCGTAAGTGCGCCTCGCAGCATCCCCAGTACCATGGGATTATCATCCACCAGCAGCAATTTGACGGTTGGGTTGGCCATGCGAGCTACGTCTTCTTCTGCCTGCGGCGATAGTCGCCGCTTTTGCCTCCTGACTTGCGTTCGAGAGCGATCTCCCGGATCTCGATTCCCTTGTCGAGCGCCTTACACATATCGTACACGGTGAGGGCGGCAACGCTGGCTGCGACCAGCGCCTCCATTTCTACGCCGGTCACCGCCGTGGTCGTAACTTTTGAGGTAACAGCGACGCCATTCTCGCACAGCCGCAAGTTCACATCAACGTGCGAAAGCGGCAGCGGATGGCACATCGGGATCAGTTCCGACGTCCGCTTGGCAGCCATAATGCCCGCCAGCCGGGCCACCTCCAGAGGATCGCCTTTGGGATTCTTTGGTAATGCCTTGAGCACCGCTGGTTTCAACTCTACGAAGGCGCTGGCTTCGGCTTCACGTTTCGTGGGAGCTTTGGCAGAGACGTCCACCATGCGCGCGCGTCCGGAACGGTCGTAATGGGAGAGCTTGGGAGGCACAGAGTTGCGATCTTATAGAGGCTATGGTAGCAGGTGTGTGAGAATGGATCAGGTCGCGAGTCCTTCCAGATAGCAAAGAGTGCGGATCATCAGCCGGGAAAACTAGAGCAGGGAAAATCGTTTGCAGAATCAGAGAAAAGTGGTACTGTTCCCTCCGCGCGGGACCTGTTGCTCCGAGCAGGCCGGTCGGAGGAACGCCAATGACATTCAGCTTAGAACCGGTTGTTCTCCGGCTCAAACGTGCCGAGACACCTTTCTTTCGAGTGGCACGAAAAGTATACGATTTCTCTTCAAGCGCAAATCTTCCAGTCCCCCAATTCTTCAAACCTGTGGGCCGCCTGCTTTATGAAGGGCGCTCTTGCGTCCCCGTGGTTTGGAAACGATTGGAATGCTTGATTTATATCCAACCTATATTTTCCTGCCGATGTGAATCGGTGGGGAGACGTCTACAATTGGTCGCCATGCCGAACGTCAGTGGGCATACGCTGCTTTATATTGGTGACGATGTCCGGTTTGGTGGCAACGTCACCATCTCCTCAGGTAGGTTCTGGGATCGTCCGACACTGCGCATTGGAAACAGAGCCTTCATCGGACACAATGTGATCATCACCTGCAACCGGCAGGTGGTTATCGAAGATGATGTCCTAATAGCGGGTAACTGCAAGATCTCTGATTATGACGGCCACCCAACCCTGATGGAGAAAAGGGTCGCAGGCTGTGCTCCAGATCTTGAGGATATGCAACCGGTCCGGATCTGCAGAGGAGCCTGGATCGGATTCGGCGCGTTGATTTTGAAGGGAGTTACGATTGGAGAAGGTGGTATTGTTGGGGCCAACAGTGTGGTGACTCGCGATGTTCCCCCACGCTGCGTCGTTGCAGGGTCTCCAGCCAGGGTGGTCAAGCAAACCGAGGTGCCAGACTCGACAGGCGCAACGAGAACTATTTCCGTCGCGGCCGCGTAAGACAAAGTTGTAAGACCCTACGCCGCCACACACGGTCGTAGTGGGAGACCTTGGGAGGCACGAGAGTGTTGGTCTAAACGAGATATGTTAGCAGGTGGGTCCCAAAACTTCTGGCCCGCGCTATCGCGAGGCCAGAATTGCGCCGCCGGCCACGGTCGAGGAGTCGGCACTGAGCGAGGATACGGACCGCGCGAAATATCCTTTGCGCGCGCGAATTTCGAACTTCTCTCCCAATTTGTGCGCTTCAATTTTGATTCTGCGATAGTGGCCATCCGGAGTGAAATCTGCAGGCTTGTAGGAAACTGAGTAGCGGCTGCGCAATTCCTCGCCAATTTTGGCAAAGGCCTTGGCCACTTCGCTAGGACTTTGAGGCCTAAGCATACGGCCGCCGGACTGCTCCGCCAGTTTACGGAGATTGTTGTCACCCGCATGGACGTTGTCCCAAGTCGGATCATCTGGTCTCGCGGAGCCGTAGTTGGTGCTGATGGTGTAGATGATGACATCAGCTTCCTGGGCAGCGTCGATTGCGCGCTCTAAGGTGACCTCACCGGCATTGCTTTGGCCGTCGGAAAGAACTACCAATACCCGCGCCACACTGTCATGTTCTTCCCGATGCACCATTTTTTGGCAAGCGGTGCGGACCGCATCGTAGAGTGCAGTTCCTCCTCCGACCTTCAACCGCTGCACACCCTGAGATAGCAGGTTCGGATCGCCGACGAAATCCTGCGTTACCGTCGGATAATTTTCGAAGCCTATGACGAAGCCCAGGTCACTCTGCCGATTCAAGACCTGATGAAAAAATGCGCTGGCCGCGGCCTGCTCAAAGCGGAAGCGTGACGTGACGGAACTGCTGGTATCGATCGCCACCCCGACCCTCAGCGCCAGCTCATGCTCAGTTCGAAAGCCCAACACGGCGGCGGGCGGCTTGTTGTCGTCTCGAACCAATATGTCGTCCCGGGAAAGGTCGCTTAACGACGCGCCGCCCTTGTGCGCGGCGATGAAGAGCACGTTGACTTCGTTGACATGGGTCGTCATCAACCATAGACCCGTCGGCAAGGGAGGCTCGGGAGGGTCGCTCGCAACGCATTGAGGACAGTCCTGCGCCTTTGCTACCGGGCAAATCATGCCCAAAGCGGCAAACAATACGAACACGAGGCAAAGACTTTCGCCAATCAGCGTTCGCCCCACAGCGCAAACGGAACGGTGCGTTTCCATGATCCACCTCGCCGAATGCCCTCTGACTCCGAGCACATATCGGCAATGAGCACTCATGGTGCCTTTACTCAAAACTTGTTGAATAGTCAGGAACGGATTTGTAAGCCGAAGAAAACTTTGGCTAACGAACTCTTGTTGGAATACCCGCACAGTGTCCGTAAAGAGCAGACGTCTCCCGGCAGCGTATCAAATCAGATATAAGGTATCCGTCCAGATACATGGCTGGCGCGGCTCCAAAGTGGGAAGGGTGCAGCCTGGAAACGAGTCTGGAGTTCGAAAACTGATTCGTGTGATCCCGGGGAGGCATGTGGCGCGCATTGCTGATCTTGGGTAAGGAATGGCGATTAATGGCGGAAGCGCAGCAGGAGACGGAACCAGATCCCTACTTGCTGTCGCTCTAGGGCGAGCGATTCATTACCACTTGAACATGCGATGTGGACCGGTGTTTGTCCTGCAGAATCGGTCATGAACGGTCGGCCATCGCCTACTGGCTCGCCACACAACTCGCAGCGTTCGGTTGAAATTGGTTGTTGGTCAGTGTTGGTGAAGTTGGTGGTTGGAGTTGGCCAATGGTGCGTGGGACCGAGGAGGGTGCGCCATTCGAAGCCGTCGATCTGTGGAGCCAAGCGTGGCGAAGCCATTGGCGAATCTCCAGTGCTACTCTGCGCAAAACCCTTCGGCGGCGCCGTCGGGCTTGTTCCGTCTTAGAGCACGTTGCATGCCCACGCAGGGCTTCCCCGCCTCGTTTTTTCGAGTTTTGCCTGTAATCCCTTGGAAATGAGGGGAAATTACGTCAGCGTCGGCCTTTTCAGCGGTGGCGCCTGCTGTCACGCCTGCAACAGATCTAGCTATCTGATCGGATACAACGGCTGACGTGCAGCATACTTGTTGAATTTTTCTCTCAAATCAATAAGATCAGGCAGGACTTTATAGCATTACCGCCGAAATTCTTTTCGTCATTTCCCAGCAGCTAGTTCAGCAGGCTTGGAGGTTTCTTGAAAACCGATACATCCACCTCCGATCGGATTGTGTTTGATGCGGAGATGGCACTAGGAAATCTCATTCAGCTGTCACGAGAGGAGGCGCTTTCCGTGGGGCCAGACAAACTGGCGTCGGTACTTGAGTCGCCGGGGCGCATGGCGCGCGATGTGCATGGCTTATTGAAACTCGTCAGCGCCGTCAATGCGATCCAGGGACTGATTTGGCTGGAGCGCCCGCTATTCGAGCTGATTCTCGATGTTATCCCCGCCGACCGCGGCGCGCTGGTGCTAACCGAAGGCACGGAATCACTCCCACGCCTGCTGGCCTGGAACAAAGATCAGGGATCACAGTCACTGCGCATATGCAAGCAAATGACTGATCGGGTGCTCTGCGAGGGATTGGCGCTGTCCAGCAATGCGGTTGCGAGCCAAAATGACGCGGCTCCTCGCTCGGTAATGGCAGCCCCTTTGATCGTCTTCGACCGCGCGCTCGGGTTTGTCTACCTGGAGACCACGAAGTCAGACATTCGCTTCGACGCGGGTCACCTGCACATGCTGGTGATCATAGCGGCGATCGCCGCCACCGTGCTGGAAAATGCGCGTCACCTGCAAAGGCTCGAAAAGGAAAACCAGTGGCTGCGGGACGAAGTGAATCTGCAGCATGCGATGGTAGGTGAAAGTCCGCGCATGCATGAGATCTACCAATTTGTTGCCAAAGTTGCAGCCAGTGACTCCACGATTCTCTTGCTGGGCGAGAGTGGAACCGGTAAGGAGTTAGTTGCGCGCGCCATTCACCAGAGCAGTCCGCGCAACCGCCAGCCCTTCGTAGCGATCAATTGCGCAGCCATTACAGAGACTCTGCTGGAGAGCGAACTCTTCGGCTATGAGAAGGGCGCATTTACGGGCGCCACTCAACAGACTCGAGGCAAGCTGGAGGTGGCGGAGGGAGGCAGCGTGTTTCTGGACGAGATCGGTGAATTGGCTTCCCCTCTTCAGGCCAAGCTGCTGCGTGTTTTGCAGGAGCATGAGGTTACGCGAGTCGGCGGAACACGCGCCATCAAACTCAATCTTCGTTTGATTGCCGCCACCAATCGCAACCTGGAGGATGCTGTGCGCCAAGGTGTTTTCCGGCGAGACTTATACTACCGGCTCAATGTCGTTTCCAAGTCCATGCCTCCTCTGCGGGAGCGACGGCAGGACATTCCTCTACTGGCAAATCATTTCATCCGGAAATATGCGGCTAAAGCCGGCAGGCGTGTTTTAGGTATTTCGCAGCAAGCCGAGGCCTGCTTGTTGAACTATGACTGGCCCGGAAACGTGCGGGAACTCGAGAATGCGATCGAGCACGCCATTGTGCTGGGCTCGACCGACACGGTGTTGGCCGAGGATCTGCCCGAATCGGTGCTCGAGGCTATGCCTTCAGCAGGCGCTCCACCGAGCCAGTTCCATGCCGCGGTCAGAGATACAAAGAAGCAGCTCATCTGTGCTGCCGTTGCCCGTGCTCAAGGCAATTACACGCGAGCTGCAAAATACCTCGGCTTACAACGAAGTTACCTGCACCGCCTGATCCGCAATCTCGGCTTGCACGATGCTGTAAAACGATCGATATGACTCGATACCCCGACAAGTGACGAATCGAAAGGGAAAATGGTACAAACACATGGAAACAGAAACGCCTAACGGTCTCTTACTCTCAACTCCGCGCTGGCGTTGCCCCCCTCACCAACACGGTCCCGCGTTCGCCGTAAGCATAACGCCGAATAGCTGCTCGACGGCCATTGGTCCGGCTCGGTCACCAGTCCGCGATTCCGAACAGATGGTTGAAGTCATCACCGCATCAGCACCGGGACCCATTCCCCTGCCGCGATTCGCTCGCGGTCTGGCGGAATCATGACGTAGCAATTAGCGCGGGCGGTCGCGGCGATGTCCCCGGAGCCTTGCCAGCGGGCGAGTTCTACTTCCGCCTGTTCGAACTCCCCTGAGAGAATCGCAGGAAGGAATCGCTTCAGTCCGGTTTTCGTTTTGATCTCTGACTTCAGTTTTGCATGCAGAAAGATCAGCTTGTGCGGGATCAGGCCGCTCAGCGCGTCCAGCGCGGGACGGACGAATAGGTCAAAGGTGACCATCGTCGAAACAGGATTGCCGGGGAGGCCGAAGAAGTATTTGTAGTTGTCAGATTGCGAATGCTTTTCGCGGGCGGGGGCGCCCGCGCCACGTGGAACCCGGCCGAACACGATGGGGCGGCCGGGCTGGATTTGCGCGCCGGTGAAGAAGAATTCGGCTTGGAAATCTGCGAGCACCTGCTCGACAAGGTCGTACTTGCCCATGGAAACTCCACCGGCGAGCAGGAGCAAATCGGATTCGAATCCGTCGGAGATTAACTCGCGTAAGCGAGTAGGCTCGTCTGGTGCGATGGGCAGCAGCACGGGTTCTCCACCGGCCGCTTTGATCTGCGCGGCCAGGGAGTAGCTGTTGGAATTGCGAATCTGATTGGGGCCGGGAGGAACATCGATATCTACAACCTCATCGCCGGTGGAGAGCACCGCGATTTGCGGCTTGCTGTAGACGAGGAGGTGAGTTCGCCCCACCGATGCCGCCACTGCGACGACCGCATAATCCAGACGCGTCCCCGGGGAGAGCAGGCGCTCCCCGCGCTTGGCCTCCGAACCAGCGGGGACGATGTTGTCGCCCGCCGAAACGCCCTTTGTAATTTCCACTTGGTTGCCGTTCCGCGATGTGTACTCGACCATGACCACAGCATCAGCGCCGGATGGAGCTGGCGCGCCGGTCATAATGGCGGCGGCCTGGCCTCTCCCCAGTTTGATAGCCAATTCCGGTGCCACTCCGGCTTTGATCTCAGCAACGACCTCCAGTGTGGCGGGAAGCTTAGCAAGATCGGCCGCTCGTAGCGCGTAGCCATCGCGTGCAGCCCGTGGAAATGGCGGAAAATTGCGGTCGGCTACTATTGGCTCGGCCAGAACCTGCCCGGTGGCCTCAAGCAAATCTGCCAGCTCTTTTCCACAAGGACGAAGACGTGCAGCATGCGCTTCGACTACATGGCGCGCTTCTTCAAAGCTGAGAATCAGTGACGGTTCCGGCTGGGCAGCCATGCACAGGATGATACGACAGGATTGGCCAGCCGACCTGTGAATCGGCGGCTACCGAAATCCTCGCCGGTCGAGCATGGCTAATCAATCTGCAATTGAAAAGAGATTAGAATTTTTCTCGCGGACCCGGAGGAAATTCAAATCGCTTTCCTTCAGCGCCCGAAAACGGACCTCAAAATATACTTGCGCGGCAGGTCTAAACAGGCTGCGGAAAACTGCTCAAGAGCAGATCCCTCGCGGCAAAGAGAGGAGTTCATTCGGAAGTCCGGCGTGGCCCATGACGCTGATCGTCTCTTCGCAACCTGAGTTCCGTCTCTTGCGGGACTCGATCGAGGCTTACAGTGACCCAGCACCTACGGGCTGGGCGAGTTAAATACCGTCGCTTCGCGACCTGAATGGCGCCGTCGAGCTTCGCTCGACTGGAACAGCCGAGGCGGCTGTCCCTACGTGATTACCAAATTATTACTCCGCCCGATACACGACCCTCCCACCCACAATTGTCGCCACCACCTTCCCCGTGAGCTGCCATCCACCAAAGGGCGTGTTGCGCGATTTGGATCGCGACTTCTCCGCTTCAAATGTCCAGCGCTTTTTCGGATCGAAGATGGTCACATCGGCGTGGCTGCCGCGGACGAGCGTGCCGCGTCCGCGAAGATCGAGGACACGCGCCGGTCCGGCGGTAAATAACTCGACAATGCGCGTGAGTGGAATTCTGTGTTCCCGATGCAAACGAGCGATTGCTAGTCCGAACGCAGTTTCAAGGCCGATGATGCCAAATGCCGCCCGTTCGAATTCGACCACCTTCTCGTGGCCAGCGTGCGGTGCGTGATCGGTGGCGATGGCATCCACGGTGCCGTCAGCCAACGCAACCAGAAGCGCTTCACGATCCGACGCCGAACGCAGTGGCGGGTTCATCTTGAAATTAGAATCGTAGTCGCGAATGTCGGTATCAAGTAGCGTAAAGTGATGCGGAGTCACTTCGCACGTGACCCGCGCCTTCGTGCGCTTGCCCCGCCGCACCGCCTTGAGCGTGTCAGCAGTAGAAACATGCGCCACATGCAGACGCGCTCCCGCAAACTGCTGCGCCAGTTGCACATCGCGCTCCACGATCGAGGCCTCTGCCGTGGCTTTCATGCCGCGCAACCCCAGCCGGAAAGCGATTGGGCCATCGTTCATGGAGCAGTGTTCGGTCATGCGCGTATCTTCAGCGTGTTGGATCACGGGAAAATTCAGTTCAGCCGCTAACCGCAGCGCCTCCCGCAGGACTCCGTCGCCGAGAATTGGCCTGCCATCATCGGTCACCGCAACTGCGCCGGCGTGCTGTAGCGCACGAAAGTCGGTAAGGGTTGCCCCTTTGCTGGCTTTTGTCGCTGCAGCGATGGGAAACACGTTGACCACAGCGCCGCGCTCTGGTGCTTGCAACCACGCCACCCAGTCCGGTGAGTCCACCACGGGATGCGTGTTGGGCATGCAGCAGACGGATGTAAAACCACCCGCCGCCGCTGCCGTTGTCCCTGTTGCGATCGATTCTTTATAACTTTGCCCCGGCTCGCGTAGATGCACATGCAGATCGATGAATCCCGGCGCTACGATCAGCCCGCGCGCATCGAATTTCTCATACGCGGTGCCGCGCGTTTTACCCGGCGGCGCGACCTCCGCAACCTGCCCATCGCGCAACAAGATGTCCATGGGAGCGCTGATCCTCGCGGCAGGATCGATGAGGTGGCCACCTTTGATCAACAAGCTGTGATTTTCTTTACGATTCACTTGCTTAATCCGTTTTAATCCGCGTGAATCCGTGGCAAGGTTTCATTTCACCTTGCTCTCCCCAACGCCCTCGCCAGAATCGCCATGCGAACCGGCACGCCATTGCGCACTTCCTCAACGATGACCGACTGTGGGCAATCGGCGACCTCTCCGGTCAGCTCCAGCCCGCGAATGATTGGCCCGGGATGCATCAGCAGCGCGTCTTTCTTTGCCAGCTTCAGCCGCGCCATAGTGACCTGGTAGCGCGCGATGTAATCCTGCAGGCTGATCTTCATCCCCGCCAGTCGTTCTTTTTGCACTCGCAGCAGCATGATGACATCTACACCGCGAATCGCATCTTCAACAGTACGCGTAATGTGCAGGCCGGGAGCGAGCGTGGCGGCTACTTCCGGCAGGAACTCCGGCGGGCCACACAGGGTGATCATCGCGCCAAACTTACTGAGCAAATGAATCGCAGAGCGGGCAACGCGGCTGTGATAGATGTCGCCGATGATGGCAATATGCAAGCCTTTCAGTACCTTCTTATGCCGCAGAATGGTATATGCATCGAGCAGCGCCTGTGACGGATGCTCATGCATACCATCGCCCGCGTTGATGACGGGAATATCCAGATGCTGTGCCATCAACAGAGGTGCGCCGGCATTGGGATGCCGAATGATGATTACATCCGCGCCCACCGCGCGCAGCGTGTAACCAGTGTCGAGCAGTGACTCGCCCTTTTCGATGCTTGACCCCCTCGATTGGATGAGAGTCGTGATCGCTCCCAGCGACTTGGCAGCAATTTCAAACGAACTGCGCGTCCGGGTCGAAGGTTCGTAGAAAAGAAGTAGCACGCGTTTGCCGCGCAGCAAAGGACGCGTCTTTTGCGGATTCATTCGCCGGGCCAGCTTCAGCAACCCGGCGATTTCTTCCGCCCGGAGGTACTCAATTCCCAGCAGAGAACCGCGCGCTGCCTTGGTCATGTGCTCCCATCGCGCTGCATGAATCGATGATTGGCTCTGCGACAGCTCTTAGCGCATTCTCCGGCTAAGAGCTCCGTCAAGGGTCAGAGGATTCGACGCGCACGCAAAGTCAAGGCGCTTCAGCTTCGCCTCTCCACCAGCAGAACTCTTTCCGCTTCATCCAACTCGCGCAATTGCACCTCGATGATCTCGTCGAGTGTGGTCTGCACGCGCCGGCCGACGAATTGAGCTTCCACCGGCAACTCGCGGTGCCCACGATCGATCAGCACGCAGAGCTGCACCCGCTTTGGGCGTCCATGACTGAACAGCGCGTCCATGGCAGCACGGGTCGTCCGCCCGGTGTAGAGAACATCATCAACCAGGATAATGTTCTTTCCCGTAATCGGGATCCCAATCTCGCTCTTTTGCACCACCGGCTTTGGGCCGAGAGTGGAAAGGTCGTCACGGTACAGAGTGATGTCGAGCGAGCCAACCGGTACAGGAGTCTTCTCAATGCGCTGAATCATCGCTCCCAGCCGCTGGGCTAGGAAAACTCCCCGCCGCCGGATTCCAACCAAACCAAGGTCCGCAGCTCCGTCATTTTTCTCGATAATTTCGTGGGCCAGTCGCACCAGAGTGCGCTCGATTTCCGAAGCGGACATGAGCTGCGCTTTTTCGCGCAGGCTGGACTGCCGGGACGAGGTTCTAGGGGTCATGAACGCTGCATCATACGCGGGGAGAGCAATGGCGAGCAAGAAGGTATGCCACCACGGCAGACTTAAGTGCTCCCGAATCAGTAAGCTGGAGGGATCGGCGATTGATCAGCGAGGGTCCTTGCGCCGCAGCAATGCGGCGCCCACCACCCCCCCCAAGCCAGAAAAGAATACAAAAGCTAGAAACGTCAAAATTAAGCCCAGGATCACTGCAACGACTAGGCCTTGCGGGGTCTTGAGAAACTCCACCGCTTGCGCCGCCTGCGGATCGGAGCTTCGCGATGCCGCCTGCTGCACGGCATCCAGCATTTTCTGGCGCAGCTCGGCGCCAGTGTGGAGGACCGCAGTTCCAAACGCGAACACAATGGTCAGAATGCCGAAGCCCAGCGCGCCACTGACGGCTCCCAGACGTGCTCCTGCGCCAGCGCTGAGACTCGCACCCCGGTTGCGGCGATGGTAGAAGACCACCGCAAGCGCCCCCGCTGCCAGCATCGCAATCCCGAACGCCGCCAGCCGAGTCACGATCAGAGAAATCGCCACCAGAGCGCCCCAGGTTGCCGGCACCAGGGCCCGGGACCAGTCAATCGAAGAGGTGGCTTCAGTTGCGGTGTGCGGAATTTCCTGTGAGACGGGTGCCTCAGTGCTGGGCTGGAGGATCTCGGTCGTCGCTACGCGAATCTGGGGAGCATTGCAATGCGGGCAAAATGCCGTGCCTTCCTCAACCGACGCGCGACACCGATGACAGGGATATTCCACCGGATTTCAAGTTACCGCAGAGGAACTAGCAGAGGCAAGGAACGAGAGACCGGAATGCAGAAGTGAGAAGTCAGAATGAAGAAGTAAGACCAAGGCAGAGCTTCCTTGCTCCGCTCCAGGACAACTCCGGCGCGTTCTTGCTTCCCATTCTGGCTTCTTATTCTGATTTCTACTTCTGCATTCCGACTTCTTATTTCTGCATTCGGTCAGATCGTGTCCTTGCGACCCCGCGTTTGCACATAGACCAGCGCGAAATCGGAGCCTTTGCCGTTGTCTGCGGGTTGAATCGAAACAATGTGCTGATTCTGCTTGGTCCCAACCTTCAGCTCGACGACTTTGCCGCTGTTATCTCCCTCGCACTTCAGTTCCTTCGAATCGTCGCCACCACCGGGATGCACATCGACATCACTACCATCGTGGGTGGTGTGGCACTCGAGCACGTTGCCATACTTTTTCATTTGATCGTGATAATAGGCAATGAGCTTTGCCGGAGGATCCTTCGAGATGTATTCAACCGCAACGACCTTCAGCCCGAATCGGCCGCTGGAAATATTGACGTTGGCGCTCTTCTCTTCTCCGTTCTCCTCCTTTTCCTTGAGACGCGCTCCGGGATAAACCGGCAATCCGGTGTCTCTCGCGTTGGCATTATTGTCGACGTGAATTCCGCCGATGGGAGTCTCGATATCGACTTTCTTGTTCTCTCCATTCTCGCCGTTCTTAACATTTACACTGCAACCGACAAGCGTGAGCAGCGCCAGCAAGCAGGCTGCTAGCAAGGTTCGTAAGTAGACATTTCTCTCGTTAGGAGTCCTCATTTTCCAGATCCTTCCTGTGCAACTTGCGACGGCCTTTCGATCCCGGCCCCGCGCTGTGCAACATTAGGAATGCTCACCGGCAGATGGCCTCGAATTGCTATCTCTCCAAATAGCGCCTTTACCACGCTGATCTCAGAGACAGTCGCATTGGAAAACGTGCAAATGTAATTCTCAACTGTTGGAAAATCCTGCGCCAAGTACGGGTTGCCCATGGCGAGCACGGCAGTTTTCTGCCCAGCATGGTCCAAAATATTCTGCAATAAGGCACCACTTGCGTCCGCGAGTCCGACTGAATTCTTCAATCCGCCTGCATCCGCCTTGGCGATCCGTCCTGCAGTCGGTACAACATAGACCGCAGCCACGACTGAACCAGCCTGGTCCACCGCTTTCAAGACCTCATCTGACATGGCACCCGCGATCCGAGGATCCACATAGATCACATTCGCGTCCGGCACTCGTGCTTTGAACTGGCGCTCCAGCACGCGTCCGGCCTCGGTGCGGACATCTTCCGAAAGCACAACCACCACCAGGTTGTTGCGCACCTCTTCTACTCTCTGATACGGAAGCCCTCCCGCAACAGTTCCCGTTTGTTTCAGCGGCAGCAGCCGGCCATTGTCGCGGACCACGGTCACCGCGTCATCAGAAATCTGCTGCCCGAGCGTAACGTTTTCTGGCTTGCCGACTTCGGCTGCAAGCTTCTCTACATCAACCGACCGAGCTTTATGCAAACCAAGCGCAGCCTTTGCCTTAAGTAACTTTAGAACCGACGCGTCAATCTGCGCTTGCGGAATTTCGCCGCTGTGCGCTGCGTCCAGCATGGCTCTATATGAAGCGTCAAGATCGGCAGGGATGATCAGCAGGTCGTTGCCGGCCTTAAAGGCATCGACGGCGGCTCGGCCGATATTCGCAGCGTACAGGCGGGTAAGGCCAGCCATATCCAACGCGTCCGTAACGACGATGCCCTTAAATCCGAGTTGATCCTTCAGCAGACCGGTCACGATTGCTGGCGACGTGGTGGCTACACGATTGGGATCACGCTCAAGGGCAGGAACGGTCACGTGCGCCACCATCACCGCATCCACTCCAGCCTCGATCCCCTTGCGGAACGGAGGTAACTCCACCGACTGCAAGCGGTTTTTGTCTCCAGTCACCTGAGCAACGCTGAGATGGGAATCCGTCGCCGTATCCCCATGACCGGGAAAATGCTTGATGGTGACCATCATGCCATCGGCGCGTGCGCCACGAATGTAGGCGGCCACCAGATCGCCTACCTGCTGCGGATCTTCGCCGAAAGAGCGCGTGTTGATGATGGGATTAGCGGGATTTGAATTGACATCAGCATCCGGAAAAAAGTTCCAATGCACACCGATCGCACGGGCCTCCTGCGCCGTAATCCGCCCGAAGGCTTCCGCGTAATCCAGTTTGCCTGTCGCTCCGAACGCCATGGCGTGGGGAAACGTCGTAGCCCCCTGCAGACGCATGGTGACACCGCGCTCGAAATCAGCCGCAACCAGCAGCGGCAGCTTGGAATCTCTCTGCAAACGGTTCAGCAGCTCAGCAGCTTCGTACGGTTGATTCCGGTACAAAAATGGCGGCTCAAAGCGCACCGTCATGGCGAACGACCCGACGTGATATTTCTGCATCTGGTCGCGAAGCTGGAGGTACTCGGGGCTGTTCATGTTGAGAAATTCCGCCCGCACCCAGATCATGAAAAGCTGCCCGATCTTTTCTTCGAGCGACAGCTTGCGCAGGGTCTTCTCCGCCCATTTTTCACCTCCATGATCAAGGTGGATGGGGCCGGAACGCTGGAATTTTTCCTTGCCGAAGGCGGTGGACGCTATTACAGCTAGCAATAAGACAGAGCCAAAGCAGCGAAGCATGGGGAACACGATAGCAGAAGGGATTTGGATACGAAATTGCCTTGCCGAGCGCCGCTGTTTTAACCGGTAGCCCCCGGGCGGAGCTGAAGGCAGAAAAAGTCTGAAGTCCGAAGTCCGAACTCCGCAGTATTCCCATGCAACGAATGTGCAGGATTCTGCATTCGACTCATGTGCCGATTTCTGCGCGATTTTCGGGCAGCGACGTCGCGGAACCCGAACTAACCATTGTTGTTTCAGTAGGTTGTAGCTATAGCCATCGGCTGGCCAACGCCATGCAAGTTTTTGGTTCCGCAAGTGCAACTTAGAGGTTTATTAAAGAGGCCGCTGACAACATGACCTTCACTCTCTTCTCTAGTTCCCGACATCTCTCTTTTGCTCGCTCCGGCTTGCAGAGCGGCGCCTTGCATCGCCTTTCCTGAATTTACCCATCTATTTGCCTCTTTGAATTGTGGCCCCAGAAATGGGGCCGCTTTTTTGCTAGACTCGCAGCTCGGACTTTGGATCTCAGCCGCTCGCGGTCATCACCAATTAGAATTCGAACTCTTTTCGTCGCTTCACGACATTTCTGGCACCACGAGGTTCGAATGCACCATCATGCCATCGGTGTTCTGTTGCTATTTGCCAGTGCAACTCTCCTGCATTCGCAGGAGCAAGTTCCCAATCCGGCAGAGAAGCTGTATTCCCCGCAGCTGACGAAAGAATTAGTTACTCTGCGCGATGCCGCTCTCAGCGACGACTATGCTTATCGTCAAGTTGCCCATCTGACCGATAACATCGGGCCTCGTGCCGTGGGGTCGCCGCAGGCAAAGGCTGCCGTGGATTACGTAGCTGCGGAGTTACGAAAAGTTGGCCTCGAAGTTCGCTTGGAAGAAGTCCGAGTTCCGCACTGGATGCGGGGAATAGAAGCTGCCGAACTCATTGATTATCCCGCGCAAGCTGCCGGCGCTAGCCAAAAGATTGTGCTGACCGCACTCGGCGGTACCACGCCCACCCCTCCTGATGGGATCACGGCAGAGATGGTTGTTGTCGATAACTTCGATCAACTCGCAGCGTCGGGGAGGCAAAAGGTTGCAGGAAAGATAGTGCTTTTCAATGAGTTGTTCGATAAACAGAAGGCAGCCGCCGGTCTTGCTCTGGAAGCTTACGGAGAAGCCGTTGCCTATCGTGCAGAAGGGCCGAAGCGGGCAGCCGAGCTGGGAGCGATTGCGGCTCTAGTGCGATCTGTTGGTGGCGCAGATTATCGCCTGCCGCACACCGGCTGGAGCGGCCCTGCCGGCATTCCCGCGGGGGCGGTGACCAGCGAAGATGCCGATTTAATTGCTCACCTCGCGGCTCAGGGCAGAGTGCGGATGCACCTGACGCTGACTTCCGAGAATGGGCCAGAGGTTTTGAGCTATAACGTGGTCGCAGACCTAAAGGGGTCGGACCATCCCGAGCAAGTAGTGATTGTGTCAGGGCACCTCGATTCCTGGGATTTGGGGACCGGCGCGATCGACGACGCTGCGGGGGTCGCGGTCGCGATGGAGACTGCGGAATTGATCCAGCGCCTGCACATGCGCCCAACCCGCACACTTCGCGTGATTGCCTGGATGGATGAAGAGAACGGCGGGCGTGGGCACGACGCTTACGCAAAGATGCATGCGAACGAGTTTGCGAACTATGCGGCCGTAATGGAAAGCGATCTCGGGGCGGCGCATCCCTTGGGCTTCAATGCTAAAGTCACCGCAACCGCGTTGGGCTGGCTAAAACCGGTACAGAATATCCTGGCAAGCTTCGGAGCAAACATTATCAAACAGACGAACCATAGTCCCGGTTCCGATATTGCGCCCATGGCAAACGCCGGGGTACCCGCATTGGGCATCATGCAGGATAGCCGCACCTACTTTAACTACCACCATACCGCCGCCGACACGCTGGACAAGATCGCGCCCCAGGAGCTCCGGGAAAACGTCGCCGCCATGGCAGTTATGGGATATGCGCTGGCTAGTTTGCCGGAGTCATTGCCGCGCTAATTACGCAATTCACTTCGCAAAAGCAAGCACATGCTGGCGGCTGACGCTCCCGTCAACAAATTCCAAATCGGATAGTTAACCCACGGACGTTTTCCAGAATGGGAACTTCGCGCCCCTATGCGCTTCGACCTCTGCTGAATCCAGAACACATGCGCATTGGTCTTGCAAATGCATCAGCACGGAGAAAGCGTTGGAGTAAGAGTCATGCCAGAATTACGCCAGGATCGATTCACCAAAGAATGGGTGTTTGTCGCCAGCGAAGATATCAAGCATCCACACGAGCTAATTGTACGACGCACCCAAAAGCCGGCGCCATCATTTGATCCCAACTGCCCGTTGTGCCCCGGTCATGAAAGCCGAACGGCGCCGGACATTCTGCGGGTGCCGTCACCGAAGGGCGGCTGGACGCTCAGAGTTATTCCCCGCAAGTTCACCGGCATGACTAGCGAGCTGCCCGAGGCTAATTCTCCAAACGCAATCGAAGGATTCGGCATCCATGAACTCATCGTCGAAACGCCAGATCATTCGCTCACGACTGCTTTGTTGCCGGAGACGCAGTTGCTAAGTCTGTTCCGCAGCGCCAAATCACGATACGACGAAATCTGCCTCGATCCTCGAATCGCATATGCCACGATTTATAAGAAGCACGCTGTAGAGGGAAGCGGCCCCGGACACTCCCAGTCTCACTTGATTGCCAGCCAGGTTATTCCGCCCGCGGTCGCAAGCCGATTGCAACAGGCGCGTCATCATTATGGCAAAACAGGGAACTGCGTCTTTTGTGCGGCGCTCCAGGAAGAGCTTGATACCCACAGCAGAATCGTCGCCACTTCAGCGCACTTCATCGCCATTGAGCCATTTGCTTCCCCCAGCCCGTTCTGCACGCAAATCTATCCTCGTAGGCACATGGCGAATTTTGGGGAAATCAATGGAGAGGAGTTGCCGGATTTCGCTCGAATTCTGCGCGATATCCTAGGAAGATTCTACTTTGGGCTGGAGAATCCCGATTTCAGTTACAGCATACGCAACGCACCGGTCGTCAGCGCGGGCGTTAACTATTATCACTGGTGTTTGAACATCGTTCCAAACCTGCCAATTCCCGGCCTCGAGAAGGAGGGAAAGATGTTCCTCAATCCAGTTCTGCCAGAAGAAGCGGCGCAATTCCTTCGGGAAGTTCGAATCGAGCAAGCCATTCCGGCATAGAGTGCCCGTTGATCGCCGACTTTCGGAAGTGAACTAATGGCGGCGCCGAGTTTCGCGCATGGCGG
>Ga0209234_1000169_pt1 | contig 18807 bp, 20 predicted proteins | sample GraSoi013_1_20cm_2_FD_185816 | JGI IMG/M metagenome (GOLD analysis project Ga0209234, IMG submission 185816) | Grasslands soil microbial communities from the Angelo Coastal Reserve, California, USA - Sample 08_20_2013_1_20cm (SPAdes) (version 2) | ecosystem: Environmental > Terrestrial > Soil >... | reverse complement strand
GGCGCGCCAGATCCTCGAACGCCGACTCATAGCAGATGAGCACGCCGAAGCGACCGAGAGAGCTGGGGTAGAGCGGCAGCGTGGACCCCGGCGAGAACCCGCCGGACCAGTGGCCGAGGCCGGGCACGTTCCGAAACAGCCGCGCCGGCACGAACGGGACGCGCTCGACGACCGGCACGAGATAGTGCTTGCCGTATACGGGATACGCCCGCCAGCGACCGGTCGAGTCGTAGAAAAAGGCGGCGTTGTAGTAGACGTCCCGACTCACCGCGTGCAGGCCGCCGGTGAGGAGCGGGGTCCGCCCGTCGCGCGCGAGCGCGGCGAGCTGCGCGTCCCACGCGGGCGTCTCCGCCAGCCAGCCGGGAACGGCGGCCTCGGGCCACACCAGCAGATCGAGCCGCCCACTGGACTCGAGCCTCCGCGACAGATCCGCCAGCTTCTCCACGACGCTATCCGCGTGCCGGGGATCCCACTTTTCCCGGAAGCCCTCGTTCGGCTGCACCAGCCCGACCGTGCCCAGCTCGCGCAGCGGGAGCGTACGGATGCGCCAGGCGCCGTATCCCCAGGCCGCGACGACCGTCGCGAGCACCGCTACCCCCGGGCGCCACCGGAGAGAACCGCTCCCCGCTCCCGGCTGCCCGCTCCCGAGGCACGCTTCCACGACCATGACGTTGCACCACACCAGCCACAGGGTCACTCCGCGCGCACCGGCGAGGTCGGCCCACTGCACCAGCACGGCGGCATCGCCGAGCGACGTGCCCAGCCCGAGCCAGGGAAACCGGATATCCCCCTGATGTCCGACCGCCCATTCGACGGCGGTCCAGGCGAGGGGGAACACGAGCGCGAGCGGCACGGCGGGCAGGCGCTGGCGCACGCGGAGCACGAACCAGAAGAGCAGGCCGTGCCAGAGCCCGAAGATGGCGATCGTGGCGAGGTAGCCGAGCGCCGACAACGGCGTGAAATGCCACAGCGCCACGACCAGCCAGTACAGGACCGCGCCTTGCGTCACGAAGCCGTACACGAAGCCCCAGCGCAGCGCGCCGCGCACGTCGCCCTCCTGCTCCAGCCGGCGCAGCAGGACGATCGCCGGCGCGGCGGCGACGAAGCTCAACAGGGGAAATCGAAAGGGAGGGTAGCTGGCAGCGAGGAGGACAGCGCCGACCGCGACCAGCGCCGCGGACCGCCGGTTCGCGGCGCTCACAGCAGCACGTCACGCCCTTCGTCGGCGGAGCGATACACGGCATCGAGCACCCGGTGCAGGGCCAGCTGGTCGCGCGGCGGCGGCGCGTTCACGTCGCCCTTGATGACCGCCATGAAGTAGGTCCACTCCGCCCGGTACGACTGGGCAAACGGCGTTTCCCGGCCGCTCGCGCCGGTGGGCGTCACGTCGCTCACCGTGCCGTGGATCTCCTTGAACACGCGCAGCGGCTGCACGCTGGCCGAGCCCTTCGTGCCCACCAGGTCGAACCAGAAGCGCTCGGCTTCCCCCATGTGACGCCAGCTCACGTCGATCGAGAGCGACACGCCGTTCTCGCACACGACGAGCGCCGTGGCCATGTCTTCCACACCGTCCTTCGACGGACCCACGGTGTGCGCGGCGATCCGTTTGGCCGTGGGCCAGCCGGCGAGCCACAGCCCGAGGTCGAGCAGCTGGAGCCCGAGGTCGAAAAACGCGCCTCCCCCCGCCTCCTGACGTCGCAACCGCCAGCCGATGATCTGGCGGCTCGGCTGGAACGTGTACCAGCCGCCGCGGATCGCCTGCAGCACGCCGATGTCTCCGCCCGCGAGGAAGCCGCGCACGGCCTGCACGTCCGACCGGAAGCGATGGTTCATGCCCACCATCACCCGCTTGCCGTACTTCTCGCTCGCCTGAAGTACACGCTCGACGCCGGCGAGGGTGAGGGCGAGCGGGCGCTCGCACAGCACGTGCACGCCGGCGGCGAGCGCCGAGACGGTGTGGATCTCGTGCAGATGGTTGGGCGTGCAGATCGCCACGGCGTCCGCTCGGGCGTACCGCAGTACTTCTTCGATGTCGTCGAACGTTTCTTTCACGTCGAAGCGCGCGGCCAGGGCCTGCGCCTTGCTGAGATCGTTGTCGCAGATGGCGGCCACCTCCACTCCCGGGAGCCGCCGCAGCGAGGGGAGGTGGGCGACCTGCGCGATTGCCCCCGCCCCGATCACGGCGACGCGGATGGGCTCGGTCACTTTTTCCCCGGCCCCGCCCAGTGGTACATCACGCCGGTCCGGAGCGACACGGTCGACAGCCCGCTCGAGAGCACGCCGCGCGCGTCGAGCGTGAAACGCCACCGCTTGGCGCCGAACTCGGTGCCGAGGGTGCCGTTCAGCCCGGCCGTGATCTCGTTCAGGGCGTCCTGCACGAAGGTGCCGTTGATCGCGGCGCCGCTGCCGTGACGGAAGTGAGCGCCGAGACCGATCCCCATGTACACCGTGACGGCGCGCCCCTGCGGCAGGACGTATTGCAGATCCACGTCGCCGGTCACGTCGCTCCAGGTCATGGGCCCCAGGTTGATCGTGTCTTTCCTGCCGGGGTTCACAACGCTGTCGAGCTGCCGCTCGAACCGGGCGCGGGCAGTGGAGCTGAAGTCGGCCTTGAAGTAGGACACGCCCAGCAGCACGCGCACGTGCGGAGCGATCAGGCCGTAGTCGAGCCGCATGCCGCCGGTGAACGCGCCGCGGATGTTGTTGCCTCCGAGCGGCCCGACGTCGAGCTGCAGGGCGCTCGGCTTGAGATTGTCGTAGGAGAATTGCGACAGCAGGCCCTGGGCGGACAGGCCGACTGGCGTACTGGCGGACAGCAGCAGCGCGATCAGACCGACCGCGCGTCCGCCTGTCCGCCCGACCGCCTTAATAGAGGCGCTCAACATTGGTCCCCGGGAAGTAAGTGGTGAGAATCGACCGGTAGTCCTGGCCGGCCCGGGCGCGGCCCACCGCACCCCACTGGCACAACCCCACGCCGTGGCCCCACCCGGTCCCGACCGCGATCACGCGCGTGACCTGACCACCGTCTTTCGTGACGGACAACTGGAACGCCGCGCTGCCCAGCAGCTGATCGGGCCGGGGCCGCAGCACGGCCCGCACATCGGATCCCGGCACCCGCACGTCGCCGTGCTCGAACGCGATCCGCAGCTCGCCCACGCGCCCCGAGGGCATGGTGCCCGTCACCGCGACGTCCGTGATGCGCTGCAGCCCGCCCCCACCCGCGTTCATCATCGCCGGCAGCGTTCGCGACAATATAGCGCGCAGTCTGGCGACGTCCCATTCCTCGCGCCAGCGAAAGCGCGGCGAGATGTCGCAATAGGCGCGGCCGCCGCCGGACTCATCCGAGACCGACCGCAGGTAGGGACGGCCGCGCGCCGTCCGGAATGCTTCCTCCACGCCGGCGGTACGGGATCCGCACGTGGAATGGAAGTAGGCCTCGATCAACGTGCCCCGATACCACACCACCTCCCCGCGGGTCGCGCGCAGGGCATCCCACACCTCTTTGGTCTCTCCGGCCACGCCCGCGTACACCTGATCGCGCACGTCGGCCCAGGCGTCGAACCCCTGTCCCTCCCAGCGTCCCCGGTTCTTGAGCGCGAAGGTCCGCGACACGACGGCCTGGGCGAGCATGGCCTGGCGCTCGTCGGGCCCGCGCGCGCCAAGCTCCCCGCCGATCACGCCCGCGAGGTAAGCCTCGACCGGCACGCGGTTCGCCAGGGTGAGCCCGGCCGGATCGCGCACCACGTTGACGCGCCCGCGGTAGCGGCGCCCGTTCGCCATGGCGAAGCGCCCCTCGGTGACGTTGACCGCGGAGATGCCGAGATGCCGCTCGACGCTCGCGCCGTCGGGCTTCACGAGCCGCACGCCGGGCGTGTCGACCACGACCGTCCACGTCGTGCCCGCGGGGATCGAGCCGAGCGGCTCGCCGTTGGAGTCATCGCTGACGAACAGCTCGCCGTCGCCGCCCAGCGTGGCGCTGGACGCGCCGGCCACGAGCCCGATGCGCAATTCCGGCTCGCTCCCCGGCGTGACCGGCTGCGGCCGGGCACAGGTGGTGCCGGCCGCGGCGAGCAGGCTAGCGAGCCCGCGCCTCGCCCAGCGCCGCGTCCAGTTGTGCGATGGTGAATTCGATGTCGGCATCGGTGTGCGCACTGGAGACGAAGCCAGCCTCGAACGCCGAGGGGGCGAGGAACACGCCGCGGGCGAGCGCGGCCCGGTGCCAGCGCGCGAACAACGCCACATCGGCGGCTTTCGCTTGCACGAAGTTGCGCACGGGACCGGGTGCGAAGTAGAGCCCCCACATCGAGCCCGCGTGCCCGCTCGTCACGGTGATCCCGCGCCGGCGGGCGGCGTCCCCTATACCCGCAACCAGTCGTGCGGTTCGCCGCTCGAGCGTCTCGTAGAAACCCGGGCGCTCGGTCTCGCGCAGCGTGACGAGCCCCGCCACCATGGCCACCGGGTTCCCCGACAGGGTCCCGGCCTGATACACCGGGCCGTCCGGCGCGATCAGCCGCATCAGGTCGGACCGCCCGCCGAACGCGCCCACCGGCATGCCGCCGCCGATGATCTTTCCCAGTGTCGTGAGATCCGGGCGGATGTCCAGCCGCTGCTGCGCCCCGCCCGCCGCCACGCGGAATCCGGTCATCACTTCGTCGAAGATCAGCAGCGCACTGTGCCGGTCGCACAGGCTGCGCAGGGTCGCGTGGAAATTCGCCTCGGGAGCGATGAAGCCGGCGTTGCCCATGTAGGGCTCGACGATGACGCCCGCGAGCTCCGGCCCGCGCCGCCGGAACAAGTCCTCGACCGCCGCGGCATCGTTGAAGGGCAACGTGACCGTCAGCTCGGCCAGGCCGGGTGGGACGCCAGGGCTGTCGGGGAGCCCCAGCGTCGCCACGCCGCTCCCCGCCTTCACGAGGAAGCTGTCGGCGTGCCCGTGATAGCACCCCTCGAACTTGAGGATGAGGTTGCGTCGGGTCGCAGCTCGGGCGAGCCGCACCGCCGCCATGGTAGCTTCCGTCCCGGAATTGACGAACCGCACCAGCTCTACCGACGGCATGCGCCGACGCACCAGCTCCGCGAGCTGGACCTCCGCCTCGCACGGCGCGCCGTAGGTCCACCCCTTCGCCGCCGCCGCTTGAATCGCTTCGAGCACCGCAGGATGCGCGTGCCCCAAGATCAGGGGGCCCCAGGAGCAGACGTAATCGATGTAGGACTTGCCGTCCACGTCGGTGAGTCGCGCGCCCTCGGCCCGGGCAACGAAAAAGGGCGTCCCGCCGACCGCCCGGAACGCCCGTACCGGCGAATTCACTCCGCCGGGGAGCACCGCCTGCGCCCGGGCGAAGAGCTCCTCCGAGCGGCTCACGTCAGAGCGACCGCCTTGAAGTCGTAGTCCTCGCTGGCCACCAACCGCGCCGCCAGGAAGCTCCCCGGGCGGGCCCAGCCGCCTTGCGCCAGGTAGGTCACGCCATCGACGTCATCCGCCTGCCACGGCACCCGCCCGACGTGGGTCGACCCCTCCGCGTCGTCGGGGTCGGCCACCCGGTCCACCAGCACCGATACCTCGCGCCCCACGAACCGCCCGAGTCGCTCCGCCGAGATGGCGCGTTGCACTTCGAGCAGCTCCTCGAGCCGCTCGCGCTTCACCGCATCGGGCACGTCGTCCGGGTACTGCACGGCGCGCGTCCCCTCTTGCGGCGAGTAGGCGAAGGCGCCGAGCCGATCGAACTGCGCTTCCTCGAGGAAGTCGAGGAGCTGACGGAAGTCCTCCTCGGTCTCACCGGGGAAGCCCACGAGACACGTGGTCCGCAGCGCCAGGTCGGGGATCGTCGCGCGCAGCCAGCCGAGCTTTGCGCGCAGCGTGTGCCGGCGCTCGGGGCGCCGCATCCGCTCGAGCATCCGGTCGGAGGCGTGCTGGATCGGCATGTCCAGGTAGGGAACGATCCGGGGCTGCCGCGCGACCAGCTCGACCAGGCGATCGGTGAGGCCCGCCGAGTAGACGTAGAGCAACCGGTACCAGGACACCCCGGTTCCGGCGAGGAGCGCCTCGAGCAGATCGGGCAGCTTGGGTCCGCGCGCTCCGAGGTCCCGGCCGTAATGACCCAGGTCCTGGGCCACGAGGTTGATCTCCTTCGCCCCCTGCGCCTCCAGGAGCTGCGCCTCCCGTACCAGGCGCTGCAGCGGCTCGGAGCGATGTTCCCCCCGCATCAGCGGGATGGCGCAGAAGGCACACGTGTGGTCGCAGCCTTCGGAGATCTTCAGGTAGCGGACGTGGGGCTGGTCGCCCAGGAACTGTCGCACGCCGGGGTGAGCCGCAACGGGGTCGTCGATCAGGCCACGCTCGGCCAGAGCAGGCACCAGGTGGTGGAGGTCGGAGAACCCGAGAAACAGGTCGACTTCGGGGATCTCCCGCTCGAGCTCCTGCCGGTGGCGCTCCACGAGACAGCCCACGGCGACGACCGCCTTCACGTCGCCTTGCGCCTTGAGACTGGCGGCCGAGAGGATCGCGTCGATCGACTCCTGCTTGGCGGCGTCGATGAACCCGCAAGTGTTGACGAGGATGACGTCGGCATGCGGGAGATCGGAGGTCACGATGGCGCCGTGGCCCACGAGGTCGCCCACCAGGCGCTCGGAATCGACGGTCGCCTTGTCGCAGCCGAGCGAGACGACGCCGAGCTTCATCCTCGGTAATTCCCGAACCGGAGCTCGAGTCCGAAGTCCTGCGTGCGCAGGAAGGCGATCACTTCCTGGAGCTCGTCCTTGGCCGGCGCCTGAACGCGGATCTCCTCGCCCTGGATCGACGCCTGGGCCTTTTTGAACTTCTTGTCCTTGATCGCCTTGACGATCGCCTTCGCCTTTTCCTGCGGGATGCCCTGGGTGAGCTTGATCTCGCGCCGCACGGTGTCGTTCGCCGCCGGCGTGACGGGTCCGAGCTCGAGGTTCTTCACCGGCACGTTGCGCTTGATGAGCTTCGACTGCAGCACGTCGAACAGGGCTTTCATCTTGAAGTCGTCGTCGGCCACGAGCGTCAAGACGGCCTTGACGCGGTCGAACGCGATCGAGGCTTTCGAGCCCTTGAAATCGTAGCGCTGAGCGACCTCTTTGGTGGCTTGATTCACCGCGTTGTCGACCTCTTGGAGGTCGGCACCGGTGGAAATATCAAAAGAGGCGAGCGCGGCCATGGTGAGACAATATAAATGCGTGGTACGTGGTGAGTGGTTGCACCGGGGACAACCACGCACCACTCACCACGCAGTTGTTGTCTAGAACAGGAAGCTTTCCAGCGCCCTGGCTCTCGAGACGTGACGCAGCCGCGCCAGGGCTTTCTCTTTGATCTGCCGCACCCGCTCGCGCGTGATACCGAGCAGCGAGCCGATCTCCTCGAGCGTCATCGGCTCCTGACCCTCGAGCCCGAAGTACAGGCGCAGGATCTTCGCCTCGCGCTCCTTGAGGGTCGCCAGCACTTCCTCGATCGACTCCGTGAGGGCGTGCTCGAAGATCTGGTCGTCGGGACCCGGATTCGTGGTGTCCGGGAGGTAGTCGAGGAGCTTGTTGTCCTCGCCAGGAGTGAGGGGCGCGTCGAGCGAGAGGTGGGCCTGCGAGATGGACAGCGTCTTCGCCACCTCTTCTTCGGAGATGTCCATCCCCTCGGCGATTTCTTCCACGGTCGGCTCGCGGCCGAGCTCCTGCAGGAGCGAGGCCGAGCGCTTGCCGATGCGGTGCAGCGTGCCCGCCCGGTTGAGTGGGACCCGCACGATGCGCGACTGCTCGGCGAGCGCCTGGAGGATCGCCTGGCGGATCCACCACACCGCGTAGGAGATGAACTTGATCCCCTTGGTCTCGTCGAACTTGTGGGCCGCCCGGATCAGGCCGAGGTTGCCCTCGTTGATCAGATCCGAGAGGGATACGCCCTGGTTCTGGTATTTCTTGGCGACGGAGACGACGAACCGGAGGTTGGAGCGGACGAGCTTGTCCAACGCCTCCTCGTCTCCGCGTTTGATGCGCTGGGCCAGCGTGACCTCTTCCTCGCGGGTGATCAGCGGATACTGGCTGATCTCGCGCAAGTACTGATCGAGCGATCCCTCGTCAAACGAGGCTCGCTTCGCCGTGTTGAGTTGCATGGCCTAGTCACCCTCCAGGCGCGGACAACGCCGCACGATGCCCCCCGGCGGACGGCGCGGCCTCGGGGCCGGGGCTTCACTGACATCGGCTCTAGCGGATGATCGAGCCGAGCCGGTGCCAGCGAATATCGGTCAGCCAGGGCAGCGCATCGTGCGCCTCCCGGTCGTAGCTGAAATACACGACGAGCGGTCGTCCCTTGATGGCCGCGGCGTCGACGAAGCCCCAGTAGCGGGAATCCGCCGAGTTGTCGCGGTTATCCCCCAGGACGAAATACCGCCCGGCGGGAACGACCAACGGACCCCAGGTGTCGCGGGTCGGGTGATAGTTGCGGGCCCCGCCCGGACCACCGAGCAGATAGTCCCGCTGCCAGTTGAACTCCGGATCGTACACGTCGTGAGCGGGGTCCACGCGCTGCACGTAGCGCTCGGCAAGGGGGTCGCCGTTCACGCGCACTTCCCCGCCGCGCATTTCCACGGTGTCGCCCGGGACGCCGATCACCCGCTTGACGTAGTTGAGCTCGGGATTCTTCGGGTACGCGAACACGATCACGTCGCCGCGCCGCGGCGACTCGAAGCCCGGCAGCCGTGCCGTGGTACCGGGAATCTGCGCTCCGTATACCGCTTTATTCACGAACAAGAAGTCCCCGGCGAGCAGGGTTCGCTCCATGCTGCCTGAGGGGATCTGGAAAGCTTCGACGAGGAAGGTCTTGATGATCACGAAGAGAATGACGGCCATGCCGACCGAGCGCAGCCAGTTGTCGAACCAACGACCCAGTCGCGACTGGCGCTTTGCTGCGGGGGCGACCGGTACCGGCGCGGTACGCGCACCAGTTCCTGCCCGCGGGGCCCCCAAGTCAAGCATGCCTCTTACTCTACCCACGCCGCCCGCTGGACGCAACAGTAATCGCCCATCCGCGGGCCGCTCCCCACCGCCGAACCCGATCGCGGAACTCGTCCGGCGGGTCGCTATGCATTACTCGGGCCGCCAGGCACGCCGTCTCGCCCTCACGCTCAACGCGGACCCACGACACGGCGATGTCGCCCAGAGCGCCGAGCGCCGTCCGCTCCAGCGGTGAGCCGCCGAGTGAAAGAATGATCACCAGCGATTCATGGTCCACCGGACGCACGTTAACACGTCCGGCGTGAGGGGCGTCACCTTCTTGTTGCAGTCAGGATCATTCCCGCGCGCTACACTCACGCCTCGGTGTCGATCTGCGCGCGCTGCAGCTTCCCGGAGAAGTCGACGTAGACGACCTTGGTTTCTGAATAGAAATCGTACACCTCCCAGCCGCCTTCGCGGTGCCCGTTTCCGGTCTGCTTCACGCCGCCGAACGGCAAGTGCGCCTCGGCGCCGATGGTCGGGGCGTTGACGTAGGTGATGCCCGTGTCGAGCTCGCCCATCGCCCGAAACGCGGCATTCACGTCCCGCGTGTACAGCGAGCTCGACAGCCCGTATGGCACGTCGTTGTTGACGCGGATCGCCTCGTCGAGCGAGTCCACTTTGATCACCGAGAGCACGGGGCCGAAGATCTCCTGCTGCTCGACTCGCATTCCGGGTGTGACGCCCGCCAGCACCGTCGGCTGGTAGAACCAGCCGCGCTCGAGCGCCGTCCCGGTGGCCCGCTCCCCGCCGATCAGCACGCGCGCACCCTCCTGGCGAGCGACGCCGACGTAGTAGTCGACCTTTTTCAGGGCGTCCTCGTTGATGAGGGGTCCGACCTCGGTCTGATCGTCCAGGCCGGGGCCGAGCCGCAGGCGGGTGGCCCGGTCGCACACCATCTTCACCAGCCGGTCGTGCACCTTCTCGTGCACCACCAGGCGGCTCGTCGCGGTGCACCGCTGGCCGGTGGTGCCGAACGCGCCCCACAACACGCCGTCCAGCGCCAGGTCCAGATCCGCGTCATCCATCACGAGCATGGCGTTCTTGCCGCCCATTTCGAGCGACAGGCGCTTGTGCATCTTGCCGCAGGTGGCTCCGATGAGCGCTCCCGTCTCGGTCGAGCCGGTGAAGGAGATCACCGGCACGTCCGGGTGCTCGACCATCGCCCGCCCGACGACCGAGCCCTCCCCGTGCACGAGCTGCACGACCTCGGGCGGCAAACCCGCCTCGAGGAGCAGCTCCACCAGCAGGTGGGCCGTGTGGGGCACGTCTTCGGCCGGCTTGAGAATCACCGCGTTCCCGCACAGCAGCGCGGGGAACATCTTCCACGTGGGAATGGCGAGCGGAAAATTGAACGGCGTGATGAGTCCCGCAACCCCGATCGGCCGACGGAAGCTCATCGCCCACTTGTTGCGCAGCTCGGAGGGCACGGTGCGGCCGAACAGGCGCCGGCCTTCCGTATGGGCGTAGTGCGCGGTGTCGATCCCCTCCTGCACGTCGCCGCGCGTCTCGGCCATGACCTTACCCATCTCGCGCGTCATGGCGCGCGCGATGTCTTCCTTGCGCCGGACCAACAGATCGCCCACGCGGTGCAGCACTTCACCGCGCGCCGGCGCGGGCGTGCGCGACCATTGCGCGAACCCGCGCTGGGCCGACGCGACGGCGCGGGACACGTCCTCGGGACCGGAGCGCGGGAAGCAGCCGATGACGTCGTCCCACTCTGCCGGGTTGCGGTTTTCGAAATAGGCACCGGTCGTGGGAGCGACCCACGCACCGGCGATGAAATTCTTGAAGGTCTCAGTCATGCGTCGTCAGTCGTCAGTGTGGTGTGGGCGTGACGTCGGGACAGATCCAGACGGCCGTCGCCTTGGCGCCGACGCGGGGCAGCACCTCACGCGTGAACAGCAGGATTCCCCAGACGATCAGCACCTGTGACACGACGTGCGCCACGCCGAGGCGCCGCTTCCAGGACGAGAGGCTGGACCAGAGCCCCGCGGCGATGACCGTGGTGACGCCCGTCAGGTAGAAGATCAGGTGGAGGCCGCAGCCGTGCGTGTACGGCCAGACGCCCGGTGCCACTCCGATCCCGACGAGTACGCCGAGCGCGACCCGCGCCCACGTGCCGAGCCACCCGCCGCTGTCGCCCGCGCCGGCCCGCGCCGACGCCACGGCGCCCGGGCCGGGCACACCGGGACGCTTCACCGTCGGCTCGCCGCTACCCCCCCCGCCCCCCCGCAGCGTCGGCTCGGCGTAGGGCAATTTCTTGAGCAGGCGGTCCACCTCCGCCATCTCTTTGTCCCAGTCCCGCTCTTTGTCGCTCGCCGCCACTACGCCTCCCGGGCCAGCCCGTACCGCTCGATCTTCTTGTAGAGATTGCTGCGCGGCATATCCAATGTGCGCGCGGTCTCGGACACATTCCAGTCGTTCTCCTGCAGCTTCGCCAGGATATAGGTCCGCTCCGCCACCTGCTTGAACTCCTCGAACGTCGCCGCCCGCATCCACGGCGCCGCGGACACGTCGGCCGGGCCCGTCCCTCCTCCCCCGTCCCGCGCCCCCACGCCCGCGATCCGCTCCACATCCGCGACCGTGACCGCGGGACCAGTGGCAAGGATGAGGAGACGCTCGACCGCATTGCGGAGCTCGCGGATGTTCCCCGGCCAGTCGTACGCCGCGAGCCGTTTCAGGGCATCGGGGTCGAAGCCCTTGGCCTGCAGCCCGCCGCGATCGGTCAAGCGGGCGGTGAAATGCTCGACCAGCTGCGGCACGTCGGCCCGGCGCGCGCGCAGCGGCGGCACCTCGATCGGCACGACGTTGAGCCGGTAGAGCAGATCCTCGCGAAACCGCCCCGCGGCGATTTCGGCGCGCAGGTCTTTGTTGGTGGCGGCGACGACTCGCACGTCCACGGCCAACGTCTTGCCCGAGCCGACGCGGGAGATGACGCCCTCCTCCAGCGCGCGCAGCACCTTGGCCTGGGCCGAGAGGCTCATGTCTCCGACTTCGTCGAGGAACAGCGTGCCTGCGTCGGCCAGCTCGAACTTCCCCGCCCGGTCGGCGAACGCGCCGGTGAAGCTGCCCTTCATGTGACCGAACAGCTCGCTCTCGATCAGCTCCGTCGGGATCGCCGCGCAGTTCACCTCGACGAAGGGCTTCTGCGCCCGCGGCGACAATGTGTGGATCGCGCGGGCGACGAGCTCCTTGCCGGTGCCGTTTTCGCCGGTGATGAGGACGCGCGCCGCGGTCGGCGCCACTTTCTCGATGCGCTCGATCACGCCTTTCACCGCGCGGCTCGCGCCCACGATCTCGTACTGGGCGTGCACCTCGGCCTTGAGGCGCACGTTCTCGCTGGCGAGATCCACGTGCTCCAGGGCGTTGCGCAGCGTCAGGAGGATGCGGGCCGTGTCGAGCGGCTTTTCGAGGAAGTCGTAGGCGCCGAGCTGGGTCGCCTCGACCGCGGTCTGGATGGTGCCGTGGCCCGAGATCATGACGACCTGGGCGTGGGGGTCGAGCTCACGCAGCTTTCGCAGGGTCTCGAGGCCGTCCATTCCCTGCATCTTGACGTCGAGGAACACGAGGTGGGGCTGGAGCTCGGGGTAGCGGCTGAGCGCCTCGAAGCCGGAGGCGCACGCCTGCACCTCGATGTCCTCGTACTCGAGCAGCTGAGTCAGGGCTTCCCGGATGCCTGCCTCATCGTCGACGACCAGCACGCGCCGGCTCACGCTTTCCTCCGCTTGAAGCGGTACAGCACGACCCCCGTCGGATGGATGGCGACATCGGTGAACGTCGGGGAGACCCGCAGCGGCACCGCCCCCCCCGAGTCCGCACCGGCCACGCGCTGCGCCAGCTGTTTCACCAGCGGCCCCGGAAACGGGAAGCCGCGCAGCGAGAGCTCGGCGACCCTGAAGCGCCCCACACCGGGCCGCTCGATCGCGAGCGGCCCGGCGATGCGCAGCGGCTCCCGCGGGTTCAGCATCCCCGCGAGCGGCCCGAGCGCGTCCGGCGGAATGACGCGGGTGTCGAGCCTGCAGTACACGGCGAGCGTACCCTCGAGCAGCTCCACCCGCAGCGAATCGAAGCTCTTGCGTACCGACCAGTCGATTCCACTGCCGATCATCGCCGCGATCTCGTTGGGTGAGAGCACCACCGAGTCGGGACCTTCATCGAGTTTGAGCCGGTCGACCTTCGTCTGACTGGAAGACAGCGCCTTGGGCGTTGGCGCGCCCACTGCCGTATCGGCCACGGGCGGGAGCCTCGTCGAATGCGGGCCGAGCCACCGGGAAGCGCTCCGCAGGAGCGGCTCGCGAAACCACCACGCCACGAGCGCCACCACGAGCGCGGCGGCGAAGAGCGCGAGCCGGAACAGTCCCTTAAGGCAGCCGTTCACTGAGTCTGACCTTGTACACCGTCCCTCCGGATTGGAGCGTGCTCTGCATCAGGTCGAGAGCGCTCACGAGGGCCGTCTCCGCGAACTGGAGCGTCTCGAGCGCGGACTCGAGCCCCGCGAAGTCGCTGGGTCGGGCCTCCCGCTGCGCGCGACCCAGCGTCACATGGGGGCGGAACGGGCGGGCCTCCGCAGGGAAACCGAGCGGCGCGAATTCCTGCTCCACCCGATGCTGCAGGATCTCGAGCCCGGGCTCCGGCGCGATCCCGGCCCACACCACGCGCGGCCGGTGGAGGTCCGGAAACACGCCGAATCCTCCCAGCGCGAGCGGCAGGCCGCGGGCTCCCGCCGCCGCCCGCGCCAGCGCCGCCGCGAGCTCCGCCTCCCGCGCATCGGCCACGTCACCGAGAAACTTGAGCGTCACGTGGATGCCGTCTCCGCGGACCCATTTCACGGGGAGCCCCAGCTCCCGCAGCGGCGCCGCGGCGGCCCATACCGCCTCGCGTACGGGCGCAGGAAGATTCAACGCGACAAACAGCCTCACGCGCCGGCGGCGCGCCGGGGGGGGGCGAGCAAGCTGCCGCGACGGTACCCACGGGGATCGAGCTCGACCGCGGCGAAGCCGAGCTCGCCCAGCCGTCGCTCGACCGCGGGCATCCGCTCGGCGAGCCACGGAATCCAGCGCGGCTCGACCTCGATACGCGCGCGCTCACCGTGATGGCGGACGCGCAGATCCCCCGTGACGCCGAGCTCACGCAGGTACGCTTCCGCCTGCTCCACCTGGGCGAGGCGCCCCGGAGTGATCGCGAGGCCGTACGCCACGCGGCTCGAGAGGCAGGGCGCCGCCGGCGCATCCCACACGGGGAGCCCGAGCTCGCGCGCCGCGCCGCGCACGTCCGCCTTGGTGAAGCCCGCTTCGGCGAGCGGCGAGCGAACCGCCGCGGCGACACCGGCCGCGTAGCCGGGCCGATGCTCGCGCAGGTCATCGGCGTTGGTGCCGTCGCACACAACGGCGAGGCCCCGCGCTCGGGCCTCGGGGACCAGCCGGCGCCACAGCTCGGCCTTACAGAAGAAGCAGCGGTTCGTCGGATTGGCGAGGTAGCTCGGGTCATCCAGCTCGTGCGTGTCGAGCTCGAGCAGGGGCACGTCGAAGCGCTCGGCCACGGCGCGGGCCGCGGCCCACTGGGCAGCGGGGTACGACGGACTCCTCCCCACGGCGGCGAGCATCCGCTCCCGCCCGAGCTCCTGTCGCAGCACGACGGCGAGCAGAGCCGAGTCAACCCCGCCCGAGTACCCGACCAAGGCGGACGGAAGGCGGCGGGCGAGGGCGCGCAGGCCTGGAAGGGAGCCGGACACGGCGGAATAGTAATGACTTACACTGTCTCCATCAAAGGACATTTTCACAGCAAGAATCGGATAGATCGTAGCCGTGGAACAGCTTATTCTTTGCATACGTTGTCACCAACATGGGATTGTCTACGTCTAGTAGGTTGAGACGACATCGGGGCTCCGAAATGACACACAAGACCGAGCTGGATGCCGTGGATCGCAAAATCGTGCGGCAACTCGCCACCGACGGACGGGCCAGCTACCAGGCGATCGCGGACGAAGTGGGCCTGTCGCGGCCGGCCGTGATGGAGCGCGTGAAGCGGCTGGAGGAGACGGGGCACATCACCGGGTACGGCGCGCGAGTGGACCGGACCAAGGCCGGCTTTCCCGTGACGGCCTTCGTGGCCGTGCGCTACGCCAACTCCGACTATGTCGGCGACGAGCCGCGGATGCGCGACATGGAGCAGCATCCGGAAGTACTCGAATGTCACCACGTCGCCGGAGAGGACTGTTACATCCTCAAGGTCGCGGCGCCCGATCTCGAGAGCCTGCAGGGTGTGCTGCGGGATCTGCGCGGCTCGTCCAAGACCCAGATGAGCACGCGGACGACGATCGTGCTGGGCACCGTGTTCGAGAAGCCGGGATTCATCCCGGTGGAGCCGGACTGATGTCCGGGGGGGGGCTGCGCGGCAAGGCGCTCATCGCCTACCTCGTCGTGTGCGTGTTCTGGGGCTCGACCTACCTCGCGATCCGCGTGGGGGTGGGAGTGCTGCCGCCCTTCCTGTTCGCGGGGATTCGCTTCCTCGTGGCGGGCGCCCTGCTGCTCGCCGTCGTGCTCGCGCTGGGCGACCGGCTGCCGCGCCGGCTGGTGGACTGGCGCACGCAGGCGATCGTCGGCGTGCTGCTGCTCGCCGGCGGGAACGCGTTCGTGGTGTGGGCCGAGCAGTACACCGCGTCAGGCGTCGCCAGCATTTTCGTCGTGACCGTCGCCCTCTGGATGGCGTTCTTCGACGCGATCATTCCCGGGGGCTCGGGCGACCTGAACTGGCGCGTCGTGACGGGACTCCTCCTCGGGTTCCTGGGCACCGCCCTCCTGGTGGGTGCGAGCCCCGCGGAGATCGTGCGGGCCGATTTGCGCGGACCGATTGCCCTCACCTGCGCAAGCGCCTCGTGGTCACTCGGCTCTGTGTACAGCAAGCGCCATCGCACCGAGACGAGCCCTTACGTCGGGGCGGCGATCCAGATGATCGCGGGCGGCGCCGCGATCGGCCTCGTGGGCACGCTGCTCGGTGAGTGGAGTCGCTGGCACCTCACGCCCCGGGGCACCGGGGCGCTCGCCTACCTCGTGGTAGTCGGCTCGATCCTGGGCTACAGCGCCTACACCTATGCACTGCGTCACGCGTCACCCACCATCGTGGGCACCTACGCGTACGTGAATCCCGTGATCGCGGTGCTGCTCGGCTGGCTCATCCTCGCGGAGCCGGTCACGGCGCGCACGTTCCTCGCCATGGCCCTCACCCTCGGGGCCGTGGTGTGGATCCAATTCTCGCACAGGATTGGGCGGCCAGCCGGACCGGCGGACGGCCGGACCGAGAGTTCCGCCGTCCGTCAGACCGCCTCCTGAGGAGCGCCCCATGCGCAGCGTGAATCTCGCGGCAAAGTTCCGGCTGTTCGACGACTACTGGAGTCCCAAGATCGCGGGCGAGCTCAACGACTCCTACGTCAAGCTCGTCAAGGTCAAGGGTGAGTTCGTGTGGCACCACCACGCGACCGAGGACGAGCTGTTCCTGGTCGTGAAAGGGCGGCTGCTACTCAAGTTTCGCGACCACGAGGCGTGGGTGGAGGAGGGCGAATTCGTCATCGTCCCGCGGGGCGTCGAGCATCTGCCCGTCGCGCCCGACGAGACGCACGTGGTGCTGCTCGAGCCGAAGTCCACGCTCAACACGGGGAACGTCCGCAATGAGCGCACGGTCAGCGAGCTCGACCGGATCTGAGGGCTAGTGCCGTTCTCGTTCACCCCGGGCTTGCGCCCGGGGTCAGTCGAGGCTTCGGCGAGAATGGTTGGAACGGCGCCAGCCGTCAGTCGTCGACGACGGGAAGCCCGCTCGGCAGGGGCGTGATCGGCGGTGCACGGAGCGCGGGTTTCCCTTCCTCGGTGTACTTGAACCCCCGCGCGGTGTGGTAGGCGAAGTCGATATCGGGCGCGGCCGCGAACTCCGTGAGGATCTCTTCCCAGATCGCGTGCTCGGTGCCGCGCCGCTTGCGGGGCTCGATCAGATAGCGGATGGTCAGCTGCACGCCGTCGTTCACCACCTTCGTGTACACGATGGGCGTGAGCTTGCGATAGTTGATGAGGTACTGCTGGGAGGCGGCGAGCAGCTCCTGCTCGGCCTGCGCGGTGAGGTGCTCCGCGTGCTTGATCGCGATCTTCCCGAGGATCTGCTTGGCCTTCTTCCAGTCGCTCTCGAACGTGACCACCACCGGCACTTCGTTCCAGATATAGCGGAATCCCTTGTTGTAGTTGGCGACGGGATCGCTGAAGACCTTGCCGTTCGGGATGTGAATGATGCGTCCGCTCGACTGGTCCGCGTCAACCCAGCCACCGATCTCGTTGAGGGTGAACTGAAACAGCCCGAGGTCGATCACGTCGCCGGCGTTGGGGCCGATCTGCACGCGGTCGCCCACTTCGAACGGGCGGCGCCAGATGATGAAGGCCCACCCGGCGACGTTGGATAGCGGCTCCTTGAGGGCGATCGCCAGGCCCGCGGACACCAGCGCCAGGTAGGTCGTGAGCGCGCTGGTTCCGACGAACCAGGTTTGGCTCACGAGGATCACGCCCACCGCGACCAGCGCGTAGGTCACGCCCTTGCGCCAGCGGTATCGGCCCCACGGATCCTGCACCCGCCGGTAGACGAATCCCAGGACGAAGTGGCGGACGAGCCAGAGCCCGACGATCGTCCCCACGGTCACGAGCAGCCGCGTCTGGAGCTGGGGGCTCATGCCGAGGTGTGCCTGCAGCCAGTCGATCATGCGACGAGTGGTGAGGTGCGGGGACAAGCTAGGCGGTCGCCCGGCGCCGCGCCAGCGGGCGCGGCATAGATTAGGTCGCCATGCACGCGCGCCCCGGTTCCTTCCTGCTCGTCCTCGCCGCCGGCATGGCCTGTCATCGGCCCGCCGCCGCGCCGCTCAATCCGCGGGCCGAGGTCGCCGTGACGGTCGACAACCAGAACTTCCTCGACATGGACATCTTCATCATCCGGGGGGGGCAGCGCATCCGCCTCGGCATGGTGCCGGGACTCTCGTCGCACATGCTCATGGTCCGCCCGGAGCTGATCGGCTACGGCACGGAGGTGCAGTTCGAGGTGCATCCGATCGGCGGCCGTGCGAATCCCATCACCGAGACGATCTCGGTGCGGCCGGGCGACGTGATTCACCTGACGATCCCGCCGAGCTGACCGCCGCGATCCAGCGACGGCAGGCTTCACAAGCAGGTCCTTACACCAGATCAATTCGCGCCCGGTGCCCGCTCGCCCGAGCGAGTCGCCGATCCCGCGTCACCAGCGGCGCACGGAGCGCCTCCGCCAACGCGATGTAGGCAGCGTCGTACGCCGTGAGATGCGGTCGCAGCTGCCAGATCCGGTCCAGGAGCGGGGTGTGCGGATAGCGACGGACAGGAAGAGTGCCTAAGTCCCCGATAGCCCTCGAGCCGCGTTCGTTGGACGTCTCGTGGATCGTGCACAAACGCCGGATCGCGTTGGCCACCTCCAGATCCAGTACCGCCGGAGCGTGCCAGGGCGCTTCTGCGAGAATACGGCCCGCGAGTGAATCGGCGACCTGCGTCGCCAGCAGGAGCTCCACGACCACCGACGCGTCGAGGACGATCACCGCCCTTCTCGCATCGCGCGAATGATGGCAGCCGGCGACACACGCAGCTTCACTGGCTCTCTCTGTCGCAACCGTTCCAGGAATTCGGCCGGCGTTGGCTGCTCCGCCAGCTGCCGCAGTTCACGCAGCAAATAGTCGGAGAGCGACATGCCTTCCCCGGCCGCGCGAGCCTTGAGCGTGCGGTGCAGGTCGTCCGGCACGTTGCGGATTTGAATCAT
>Ga0209234_1000168_pt1 | contig 18849 bp, 16 predicted proteins | sample GraSoi013_1_20cm_2_FD_185816 | JGI IMG/M metagenome (GOLD analysis project Ga0209234, IMG submission 185816) | Grasslands soil microbial communities from the Angelo Coastal Reserve, California, USA - Sample 08_20_2013_1_20cm (SPAdes) (version 2) | ecosystem: Environmental > Terrestrial > Soil >... | reverse complement strand
CAGTATAGAACGCTTTGGCTTTGTCCTGATCGTTAACAAAGATGCAGATGGTAGCCACTGCGTCAATCATAATACTCCTCCTTAATGCTATGGTTTGTCCCGTGGCGAGCGTCGTCCCGCACTCTTAACTGCGCTAAGTGGAGCAATCTGACATCCACTCATAACTTGCCTCCTGCGGAGGCGAACAAAGGAAGGAGGAAGCTTCGGGGGACACCCCCGCGCCCCCGGCAAAGGACTGCGTCCTCTGCACTCCTGCTTACCCTTTCAAGGATCGAGACCCCACAGATCACGCCCAGCGAATCAGCCCCATCTCATGCTTCCCACCCAGAGCAGGATGGCTCGGCAGTACACGCACCCCATAGGCAATGCTGCCACTCTCATCGGGTCTCAAGCGGATTTCGTAGCGAAAAGAGCCGTCCAGTTCCTTCTTGGTGTATTCTAAGGGCAAGGCGTGTCGTGGAATAACCAGGTCATCGTCAGCTTCTCCATACACTAACTCAACGCACAGGTCTTCGGGTTGGAGCTTACCGGCACGTACCCATGCTCGCACCTCAATCCACTCACCAAGGCTCAGTTGTCCTTCGCGTCGCCCATTCACGTAAATTTCCATGCCGGGCCACGCTTGCCTGATCTTCTCTTTCCAATCGGCCAGCACCCGCGCCTTTTCGTACTTATTCTTCTCAATCTCCATGCCGTGCTGAATTTCAGGCACGTAGAAGCGCGTCGTATATTCTTTCACCATGCGCCTCATGCTGAACCTGGGTGCACAAGTACGAATGGCTTCCTTCATGATGGCAATCCAGCGGTGAGGAATGCCGTCAGGCCCACGATCATAGTAGGTTGGAACAATTTCCTCTTCGAGCAAGCGGTATAAAGAAAGACTATCCGCCTCTGCCTGCACGTCTGGGTCGTGATATTCTCGCTCTTCCCCGATGGCCCAGCCATTCTTGCCGTTGTAGCCCTCGGCCCACCAGCCATCGAGGATACTGCAATTTGGCTGTCCATTCAGCGCGGCCTTTTGACCACTGGTTCCACTGGCCTCGTGTGGGCGGATAGGGTTGTTAAGCCAGAGATCCGTGCCGGAGACCAGGTAGCGAGCCATACCGATATCATAATTTTCCAGGAAGATGACTTTGCCGCGAAATGCATCACTGCGCGAGATACGATACACTTGCTCGATCAAAGCCTTCCCAGGCTCGTCAGCAGGATGTGCCTTGCCGGCAAAAATGATCTGTACAGGCCGCTCTGGATTGTTCAGAATAGCACTTATACGTTCAATGTTGCGGAAAATGAGCGTTGCCCGTTTGTAGGTTGCGTAGCGCCGGGCAAAGCCAATAATGAGAGCATCAGCATTCAGCATGCTCTCGAATTCAGCCATCTGCATAGAGCCTTCACCCAGGCGCAGGTGTTGTTGTCTCAGACGCCGGCGCGTGTAGTTAATGAGAGCCTCTTTCCGCTGCACGTGCGTCTGCCAGAGTTCTTCATCGGGAATGTCTATAATGCGCTTCCATAAATCCTCTTCGTCCACATGGTCTCCCCAATCCGCGCCCAGGTAGCGTTTAAAGAGAGCGTTCATCTCTGGTGCAATCCAGGAAGGAGTATGTATTCCGTTCGTGATCGAGTCGATAGGTACCTCTTCAGAATCAATGCCGGGCCACAAGAACTGCCACATCTTGCGTGAGACGGCACCATGCAGTTCGCTCACACCGTTATGCTGCCCCGTCAGACGCAATGCGAGCGCCGTCATACCATAAGTAGGGCCCCAGCCGTGATCCTCGCGAGCAACCTCCATAAATTGGTTGCGGTCCAGCCCAAGTTGACCCCAATAGGAGCCAAAATACTTGTCCACCAGGTCATAGCTGAACGTATCGTTCCCCGCAGGGACAGGCGTATGCGTTGTGAAGACTGAGTTGGCCGCGACCGCCTCGCGTGCCTCATTAAAACTCAAGCCAGAGGCTACTAACTCCCGGCAGCGCTCCAGGTTCAGGAAAGCGGCATGTCCCTCGTTGATGTGCCAGGCTGCAGGTGAAATACCCAGGGCCCGCAATGCTCGCACGCCGCCAATGCCCAGAACAATCTCCTGGGAAATGCGCATCTCACGATCTCCACCGTACAAACGCGCTGAAAGTTCCCGGTCAAGCGGCGCATTTGGTTCCACGTCTGTATCCATCAGGTAAAGTTGAATACGTCCCACCTGCAATTTCCATACTTTTGCCTGGATACGACGCCCAGGTAGATCTACAGAGATCATCACTTCATTGCCATCAGCGTCACAGGCAGGAATAGCCGGGGCCTCCGAAAAATGGAGTTTGTCGTACGAGGCCTCTTGCGTGCCATCACGGGTGATGCGCTGCTGGAAATAACCCTGTGGATACAAAAATCCCACTCCAACGAAGGGCAAACCAAGATCGCTGGCCTCTTTACAGTGATCGCCGGAAAGAATGCCGAGGCCACCAGAGTAAATAGGCAGAGACTCGTGTAAGCCAAACTCCGCCGAAAAATAGGCGATTGTGCAATGAATCAGCTCCGGATAGGTACGCGAGAACCACGTCTCATTTGCACGAGGATGCATGTAGCCATCAAAGTCGCTTAAAACATTATCGTAGCTCTGCAGGTAGTCGGCCGAGCTGGCAACTTCTTCAAGCCGGGCCGGTCGTACTTCACTAAGTAAACGAACGGGATTATGTCCAACTTCTTCCCATAGATCGGGATCGAGTGTCTTATAAAGGGCGCGTGCTTCGGGATGCCAACTCCACCACAAATTATACGCCAGTTCATACAGTCGACTGATGCGGGAAGGCATAATGGGGAAGACCGTCATACGGCCATACACTTTCACAGGTTAAAAATCCTTTCTTGTCATCTCATTAGGTATCAGTATATCTCTTAGGAAAAACCCGGTCAATGTGAAGAATTCACCAGGTAGACTTCACGCGCAATTTGCATTATACTTGCTCCCATAAAATGAAGCAGGCAATATACAGAGCAGGAAGGCGGTAGAATGTCAAGGAAACAGGCCGGGATGTGCACAGAGAGAACTCCTGGAAGACTGCCGCGTCTAGCGACTGGCATTGTGGGAGGTATCCTGCTTGGTTTAGCCGGAATATGGCTGGTCTGGCTGTTGCTTCACCAACTTGGTGGTCCCGCGCTACCCAGGCTGCCGGTTGCCGGTCTTGCCCCCACCTCTGCGCCTGCTATACAGATAACGCCCCTTGCTGCCAAAGGTATTACCCTTGGACACACTGATCAGACACCGGCACTCAATAAGCAACAGGCATTACTTATCGCCAGCCAGCTTGAACCCGACGCCGCCATCAAGTCTAAAAGCACCAGCGCCCAATATGTATTGTTGAATTATCCCAATAAGAGTACGCCTGCTGCCCATCCTGACCTGAACGGCGTACCAAGCTGGATGGTGCTGTATCAAAAAATTCCGCTGGAGCCCACTGATGCCTCGGTTGATCCAACTCCTTTTCCACATTCATCCTATGACCTCTACGTTTTCCTGGATGCAAATAGCGGAAAAGAACTCCTGGTAGTACAGGTGTGAATACAGCAGTAGCATGGCCTACTTGCAAATTATGTCAACGATATGGTTCAATACTTGAGTGATGAAAGAATCTAACCCTAACGACACACCACAACAACGCTCCTTTAGAGCCTTTGAAGCCCTGGTCGCGGGTGACGATGCCGCTATTGACCTCGCTCTAGCGGCTCTCCTCATTGCCAGCAGCGAATATCCAGACCTCAATTTTGCACAATGTATAGCCCAACTCGACTCTCTAGCACTGCGCGTTCGCAATCTGCTAGGTTTGCCGGCACCTGACATCCTCCAACAACTTCCACCTGAAACAGACGTACTCGAAGTAATTACTGCTATAAATCAGGTCCTCTTCGAGCAAGAAGACTTTCATGGCAACACAGAAGATTATTACAATCCCGCCAATAGTTTTCTCAACGCCCTCCTGGAGCGACATACCGGTATTCCTATAGCGCTTTCTCTTCTTTACATGGAGGTCGGCAAGCGTGTGGGGTTACAGATCGAGGGTATTGGCTTGCCATTCCATTTCGTGGTAGGATGTCGCCTACCAGAGGGCCGCATATATATTGATCCTTTTGAAAGTGGGCATATATACAGCGAAGAGGAATGCCGCGAGCGTGTGCGCCATATGCTGGAGGGCAAGGGTAAAATCTACGCCCAGTGGTTTGAACCGGTCAGCCATAAAAACCTGCTGGTACGTATACTCAACAATCTCAAACACATTTACCTCCACACAGAAGACTACGAACGAGCACTCGCTATTTCTGACCGCATCTTGCTACTTATTCCTCGCTCTCCACTCGAACGGCGTGACCGGGGCTTTATCCATCTCTCGCTCAAACACTATGGCCGCGCTCTACGCGATCTATCTGCCTACGTGGAACTTGTTCCCTCTGCTGAAGACAATGAAGAGATTCAACGCCAAATTAAAGCGCTTCGTCACCTCATCTCTATAATGAACTAGCTTAAGTAGCGTCCATTTTGATCCACCCATGCTTAAGTGCGTGCACTACAGCAGCGGTACGATCGTTCACCGATAGCTTTTTGAGAATAGACGTAATGTGATTCTTCACGGTCTGGTCACTGATCTTCAGTGACTTGGCAATTTCTTTGTTGCTATTGCCTCGCGCTATATAATCCAGGATCTCTACCTCGCGGCTCGAGAGCGGTGAATACAGGTCCTTGGCAGGCGAAGTCTCCTCTTCCACCGCCAGCTCCCGGAATGATTTGAGCACACGACTGGCAAGTTGTGGCTTTGAAAGCACATCATCGTTGATCAAATATTCACCGACACTTACCTTGCGGACAGCTTCAACCAGTTCTTCCGTCGTAATACTGCGGTTATAGTAAGCAGCCGCGCCAACCTTGATAGACTGAAATAGACGCTCCTCATCATCAGAGGGAGTCAAAATAATGATTGCCATACGTGGAGCAAGATGCCGCATCTGCCGGGCTAACTCTAGTGGGTCGGCGGAGGTGAGACCGGCGTCGACAAGAGCCACATCAGGACTGGCTGTTCGTACTAATTCAAGGATATCATTGGCATCGATAGAATCACCAAGAATGGCGCAATCACCCATGTGTTCAAGGGTGGAACGAATACCTTGACGGAACAGAGGCTGCTCGTCAACTATGATGACACGTATCATTTCCATCTTAATCATACTTCCCCCAGCTAGATGCGTTCCAGGCGGCGCAACGTGGAATTGATACCCATACGCAGGCACTCGATCACACCCTGTCCTGTTACAGCGATCGCCTCAAAACTTGGAACTCGAAAAGGATTAAGATACTGCTCCAAGACGGTCACAGGTAAGATTTCTTGCAGGTCGCGTTTATTCCATTGCATGACCAGGGGAAAATCTGCAATATCTTTGTTCATGCGGCGCAGTTGCTCTTGTAGCTCATTCCAGCTTTCAATATTTTCCTGCAACTTGCTCGCCTGGGAGTCAGCGACGAATATCACGCAGTCGGCCCCCTTAAGGACGGAGATGCGGGTTTGCTGATAAAGTACCTGGCCTGGAACAGTATACAGTTGAAAGCGAATATTGAAACCATGAACCTTGCCAAGTTCAAGGGGAAGCAGGTCAAAGTACAGAGTACGCTCGGTCTCAGTATCGATAGAGACCATGTCGCCAACATCTTGTGGATTGACTGCCTGGTGTATGTAATGAAGGTTGGTGGTTTTACCACATAAACCAATTCCGTAATAGACGATCTTACAGTTGATTTCTCGTTTGGCCATGTTTATCAAGGACATATCTGGTTGCTCTCCTGCCCGTTCTTACGCGCCACTTCCTGTATACTTTGCTAGTGCAAAACCACCCCACGTCTTTGGGAAAGAGAGAGAGGCCAGGGGATTACCTGCCCTCCCTTTTCTTGTCATCTCCGGTGTTTTTGCGCTAGACAATGTTTATGGAACGAATAGCCGCTCCATGTTACGCAACAGTATACAGCATTTTATTGAAATTGCCAATGTGCTGAGATTTTCCGGGGGTGTTCTCCTTAGCTTGACGAATTATCCAGAAAAGACTAAGCTTACCTGAGACAAACCAAAGTACCGGTAAACATATCATAGATAAGTTGAGGAAGCAAGCGTGACAGTAAGTACTCAAAATACTCATATAGACACTGATTTCGAGATAGTCATTGGCCTCGAAGTTCATTCGCAACTACTCACAAAAAGTAAAATGTTCTGCTCGTGTAGCACTGACTACGCGAATGCTGCTCCAAACACACATGTTTGCCCTATCTGTATGGGTATGCCCGGTGTCCTGCCGGTCATTAACCAGCAAGCCGTTGCCTATACGATTATGACGGCTCTGGCCCTTAACTGCTCCATTCCAGAGTACTCCAAGTTCGACCGCAAGAACTATCCCTATCCCGACCTGATGAAGGGCTATCAAATCTCGCAATACGATATTCCACTCAGTCGTCATGGCTATCTCAGCATTGAGCACAATGGTCAAACGCGCAAGATTGGTATCACCCGTGTGCACCTGGAAGAAGATACGGCTCGCCTCCTGCACCATGGTAGCTACAGCCTGGTGGACGTCAATCGCTCGGGCACACCGTTGATGGAAATTGTCAGTGAGCCAGATATGCGCAGTCCCGAGGAAGCGCGGCTCTACATGCAAAAGTTGCGTGAGATACTGGTGTATCTGGGTGTCTCCTCTGGACGTATGGAAGAAGGAAGCCTGCGTTGTGATGCTAACATCTCTATTCGTCCCCGAGGACAAGAAAAGCTTGGCGTAAAGACCGAGATCAAAAACATGAACAGCTTCCGTTCGGTGGAGCGAGCGCTCGAATACGAAGCACAACGTCAAATAACCTTGGCACGTACTGGCGAGCCGATCTATCAAGAAACACGCGGCTGGGTGGAGACAAAAGGTATTACTGTCCCGCAGCGCAGCAAAGAGCAAGCCCATGACTATCGCTACTTTCCTGAACCTGACTTGCCACCACTGGTGATCAGCCGGGTGTGGGTCGAAGAGTTGCGTGCGCAACTGCCAGAATTGCCCGATGCTCGCCGCGCTCGTTATAAGTCCGAGTACGGGCTTTCTGCGCAAGACGCCAATGTATTGACCGAAGATAAGGCTCTGGGGGACTACTTTGAGCAGGTTATGGCTGCTTCACACGTGAGTGACCGCAACGCGCGAGCCAAGGCGGCTAGCAACTGGCTGCTCAGTGAAGTAGTGCGCTTGCTGAGGGCAAACAACATCTCAATACAAGCCTGTCCTCTTTCTCCCGTTGCCTTAGCAAATTTGCTGGATCTGCTTGACAAAGAGCGTATCACTGGCAAGCAAGCCAAGGAGGTGCTGGACGAAGCCTTTGCTTCTGGCGAGATGCCCGAGACAATCGTCGAGAAAAAAGGCATCAAGCCACCAATTAGCGATCAAGGTGAGCTAGAACGCCTCATAGAGGAGGTGGTAGCGAGCAATCCTAAGGTAGCTAACGACTATCGTGACGGTAAAACCAATGCGTTGCAATTTCTGGTAGGGCAAGTCATGAAACGAACTCGTGGCCAGGCAAAGGCTGATATTGTACAAAAACTTTTAAGAGCGAAGTTAGACGAGGCTCCATCAAAGTAGCGGCATAATTTTAGCTGCCCTTTTGTGTGAACTCAACCACTACAATACTATATATGGGAAGAGTGATACTTCTTCTCATTTCCATTAAGATCGGTAAGCTTCTGCATCCCACGTTCAATGAAGAAAGGAAACGAAGCAAAAATGCACAATGAAGTGAAAGTTTTAAATCCCTATCACATGGCAGTTCAACAGTTTGAGTTAGCCGCTGACAAGCTTAACCTCTCTGAGGATATGCGGGAGATTCTGCGACAGCCCAAACGCGAACTAACAGTCAATTTTCCGGTACGTCTCGATAGCGGTCGTATCAAGACCTTTACAGGTTATCGTGTACAGCACAATGTCAACCGTGGCCCTGCCAAGGGCGGTATTCGCTACAGTCCTGAGGTGACACTCGATGAGGTCAAGGCACTGGCAATGTGGATGACCTGGAAATGTGCCGTCGTCGGTATTCCCTTTGGTGGCGCAAAAGGGGGCGTCATCTGCGATCCCAAGACCATGAGCCCTGCTGAGCTAGAGCGCATGACACGCCGCTATGCCACCGAGATATCTATCGTTATCGGTCCTCATGGTGATATCCCTGCTCCTGATGTCAATACAAATTCGCAGGTGATGGCATGGATTATGGATACTTACTCCATGCATGAAGGCTACTCCATTCCCGCTGTAGTCACGGGCAAACCGCTCTCTATTGGAGGTAGCGAGGGGCGTAACGATGCAACGGCAACCGGTGTATTGTTTGTCACTCGCCAGGCCGCCAGGCGCATTGGTATGCCCTTGAAAGGTGCTCGCGTGAGTATCCAGGGTTACGGTAATGCTGGCTCTATCGCTGCGCGTCTCTTCTATAACGAGGGATGCAAAGTTGTGGCTGTAAGTGACACGCGCGGTGGAATTTATAACGAGTCAGGCCTTGATCCTTCCACTGTTCTACGCCATAAGCAAGAACAAGGCACTGTGGTTAACTTCCGTCATGCCCAGAATATCGGTGTACAGGATGTGCTAGAAGTTCCTTGTGATATCCTGATCCCAGCGGCAACCGAAGGCGTCATAACAGCGGCTAACGCCCATCGCGTCCAGGCCCGCATTGTTTCGGAGGCCGCTAATGGCCCTACTACTCCTGAAGCTGACGAAATTCTCTTCAAGAAGGAGACTATAGTCGTTCCTGACATCCTGGCGAATGCCGGAGGCGTCACCGTAAGTTACTTTGAGTGGGTACAGGATCTGCAGAGCTTCTTCTGGGGGGTTGAAGAGATTACTCAGAAGCTTGAAGTGATTATGAATCGCGCTTTCGCTGCTGTTGCTGATAAAGCCGAGCAGTGTTCCTGTGATATGCGCCTGGCTGCCAACATGCTGGCTATCGCACGTGTCGCGGAAGCTACACAGATTCGCGGTATCTATCCATAGGCCATCAGGCCATGCTGCTGACCAACAACTATAGTAGCCGCCTACGGGCGGTTACTATGTTCATGTATACTTCATTCAATCTTAGAAGTAAGTTAGGGCGCACTGCGCCAGGTTCACTGTGAATAGGACCAGGACTAGACCGCTTAGCACTATCAAAAGATTACATGCCGGGTCGAGAGCGCCCACTGAACGTTTTGCCAGCCAGTCTACGCCCAGGGCTGCTGCTCCAATCAATACAATTTTTATAACCATCACCGCCAGAATACCCACATGCTGTAAAAGAAGTCCTTCTAATAGATTTCCTTCTACCATCCTCCAGTGAAGAATGGCAAACGTACTTACAAGATCAACAATGTTTAAGGTGAGAAACAACAAAAACCAACCCCTGAGGGGGGGCTGCAAGAGCATCGTGGGCATAGGGTCATGTATCTCCTGGAACAAGCAGACGGTGTATGTAAACGGTTATAACATACAGGCGAACAGATAGCTATACGGTTAAGAATTGCAATATGCTTGTTCTGAACGACGATGCTTGTTGCATATGATCGTACTGTGGAATATGTGCCCGCCTGGTTAAGAAAGCTGAACTTACTATGGTAAACTTTACCCGATATTAAAGCCGAGAGGACATGAATCATTCTCAACGATAAAAAATCGAGCAGGCGGCTTAACCGCCTGCTCGATTTTTTATCGTTCTTGCCAGTTTATGAGCTAATAACCACGGCGTGGTTCGCGTCTGGGTTTCTTTGGCTGCTTCACCTGGCGACCGGGTTTAGGCTTCTTACGCCCGCGTCCCCATCCCAGATCATCTTCCTCCTCCTCCTCCCCTTCCTCTTCCTCCTCCTCAAAGAAGGGTTCCTCCTCTTCCTCGGCGGGGGCCAGATCGACATCAGGGATTTCAGTCTCATCGACGATGATATTGGGGATCTCTGCATCATCTACGTCTACATCGTTTTCCGGTTCCAACTCGTCGAGTTCAGGCTCAACGTACTCTTCTGCCTCAAATTCTTCAGGCTCAACCTCAGGATGTGAAATTATTTCTTCCAACCCATCAGAAAAAGCTGTGTCGCTATTACGTCCAGGTTTTCGTAATATGACAGATTCCGTATCGGGTTCCATATCTGTCTCTTCATTAGTTTTGGGCGCACCAATTACTCTGCGTCCGGCGGCCACATCCAGCCAAAACTGGGAATAGTAATGTGGTCGATCTGAGTCTTTCTCGCTATCTTTTCTTGCCATGAGTTTACTTTGCGATGCATCGTTGTTGAAGTTCAGCTTCAAACATTCTCCAGGCTTTCTCAGTTCTGGAGAGGAGGCACCGCTCCTCCTTTCGTTTCTGCGTACCATATTCTGATGGGTACGCCAGGCACAATACTAAATGAAGCTTCCGGCTTCCCAGATTGCGCTTTTACACTACATCTGCACACTTGTTGATATTTTTTTGCTATAGATACCTGACCCGCATACGCTGATCAACGTATTCCACAGTATCATAATAAAAAGAATGTTGCAGCCTGTCAAGAGAGTTTTTAACCGCTTAGATCAGCCTGTGGAGGGCTATGAGGACCTGTCAAACCCCTGTGTGCATGATTTTTTCGGTCAAGGAGTTGCCAGGTTGTGGGAACACCCCTATAATACAATGTAAATCATACCTGCTGCGCTCTATTGCAGCGTCTTGATTACGAAAGAATATACTGTTGCGTTCATCACGCCTGGTGGTCGCGTGATATCTTGTCTATGGATAAGAGAAGCCGAAACTTAGTATTGGAGGAAAGCATTGGCGAGGATACTCGACAACATTGATAGTCCGGAACAGCTGCGTACCTTGACTGTGGCGCAAATGCAGCAATTGGCAGAGGAAATTCGACGCGAGATCGTCGAAAAAGTTTCGGTGAAGGGTGGACATCTAGCCCCCAACCTGGGAGTGGTCGAGTTGACCATGGCCCTGCACTATGTCTTTGATACCCCGAAAGATTTACTGGTCTGGGATATTGGACACCAGGCCTATGTACATAAACTTTTGACCGGGCGCCGGGACCGTTTCCATACCATTCGTCAGTTTGGAGGCCTTTCTGGCTACCTGCGCCGCGAGGAAAGCCCCTACGACGTGTTTGGAGCCAGCCATGCCAGTACGTCCATTTCGGCAGCGCTCGGCCTGGCAGTGGCGCGTGACCTGCAGGGAGAGCATTTCAAAGTCATCGCGGTTATTGGTGATGGCGCCCTGTCAGGCGGTATGGCCCTGGAAGCTATCAATAACGCAGGTAGTTTGAAGAAAAATCTTATCGTTGTGCTCAACGATAATGAGAAATCGATCTCTGATAACGTCGGCGCAATACACCACTACCTTGGTAAAGCTCGCCAGATGCAGACGTCCAAGAGCTATCAGCGCCTCCGCGAGATGGCCAAAGGATCGATTGAAAAACTTCCAATGGTCGGTGACAGGGCGCGTGAAGCCGCCGGCCGGGCCGAGGGCAGCTTCAAACACTTTGTCTTACACAGCAAGAGCGGAACCGTCTTTGAAGAATTGGGCTTCAAGTTCTTTGGCCCATTCGATGGACATGACCTGCCATTAATGCTTGACGTCTTTGAGAATATCAAGCATATTGAAGGGCCTGTGATGGTGCAGGTCGTGACAAAGAAGGGCAAAGGCTGGGAATTTGCAGAAGAAGATGCGACCAAGTGGCATGGTCCGGGCGCCTTTGATTACACTACTGGAACCATCAAGAAAAATTCAGCCGACCCTCCAACCTATACCGAGATTTTTGCCAATACGCTGGTAGAACTTGCAGAGAAGGATACATCCATTGTCGGTATTACAGCCGCCATGGCGGAAGGCACCGGTCTGAAAAAGATGCAACAGCGCTTCCCAGAGCGTTACTTTGATGTAGGCATTGCCGAGCAGCACGCGGTCACTTTTGCCGGTGGCCTGGCGGTAGCCGGTATGCGGCCCGTCGCAGCCATTTATTCAACCTTTATGCAGCGAGCCTTCGACCAGGTTGTTCACGATATCTGTATGCAAGATTTGCATGTGGTTTTTGCCATGGATCGTGCCGGTATAGTCGGCGAGGACGGTCAGACACAGCACGGTGTATTCGATATCGCCTTTATGCGTCTTATCCCCAATATGAAGGTCATGGCTCCTAAAGATGAGAACGAGCTGCGCCACATGCTCTATACTGCTATCTACATGCACGGTCCCATGAGCCTGCGCTATCCACGCGGCAAAGGTCTCGGCGTTCCTCTGGATGCTGAACTCCGCACACTGGAGATTGGCAAAGCAGAACTGCTTAGTCCGGCTACACTTGAACTTGCGGAACAGCAGGATTGTGTCATTCTTGCCTACGGATCAACAGTGGCACAGGCCGAGTTGGCGGCCAAAGAATTGGCCGATGAAGGTATCTCCGTTGCCGTCGTCAATGCCCGCTGGGCCAAGCCCCTCGACGAGGAATTGATTACTCGCCTGGCAAAGGGCACAGGCCGTCTCGTAACTATCGAAGATCATGTCATTGCCGGTGGCTTTGGCAGTGCGGTCCTCGAACTCTTAGAGAGCAAGGGGCTGCGCCACGTCGATGTACGCCTGATTGGTTGTCCCGATAAACCCATTGAGCACGGGGCTCCCTCGATCCTCAAGGAACTTTATGGTATCTCGTCTTCACATATAAAAGAGGTAGTACGCGATATTCTGCGTTCTGCATCGAAGGGATACGAACTGGCACATTAGGTGAAGGGAGATCACACAATCTCACCATCGCGCATCGTAAAAATACGATTAGCCAGCTTACCGACTTCTATATCATGGGTAACGATTACGAACGTCTGCCCGTTCTCACGGTTGAGGCGGCAAATGAGGCTCATAATATCCTCAGCCGTCTCGCTGTCCAGGTTACCCGTTGGTTCGTCGGCCCAGACAATTGCCGGATCATTGGTAAGCGCGCGCGCGACGGTGACTCTCTGGCGCTGGCCGCCCGAAAGTTCTGCCGGGCGATGCCGGGCCCGGTCAGAAAGTCCCACGCGATCTAGCATCTCCAGCGCGCGTTTCCGTGCTTTCTTGCCAGGAACCCTGGAAACGAGCATAGGTAGTTCTACGTTCTCTACGGCGGAGAGCACAGGCAGCAGATTAAAATCTTGAAAAATAAACCCCATGTGCCGGGCGCGATAGGCCGTGCGTTCGTTATCACTTAGATCGCGGAGATTGTCACCCTTGATGAAAACATTCCCCTCATCGATAGTGTCTAAGCCAGAGAGGCAGTTAAGTAGAGTGGTTTTGCCACATCCGCTGGGGCCCATAATGGCTACCATCTCACCTTCTTCTACCTGCATAGTAATGCCATTGAGAGCTTCTACGCGCAGTAGTCCGTTGCGGTAGACCTTCTTGACCTGTTGTGCCTGGATAATCACTCCTGATCCTCAATTTCCATATGATGACGCCTGTTTTTCTAATTTATGATAAATCTATTGTAGCATATGGATGCTGGCACGTGAGTCCCGCTTTCAAGCCGTGGGGGCAATACCCCGTACAGTTGGGTCGCCTGCGGCGACCCCAAGTTGGAGTACACGTTTGTGTGTAGAAAAGTACTATTTGCGGCGTAGCCGCAACGTGTATGGGGTATTGCCCCTACAGTTTCAAGAAGCCGAGGGTTTTTTAGGTATCGGCGTCATGGGAACGAGATAAATCTTACGATGCCGCACCTTGCGTTTGTGGGGATACGGCGCTATGGGAGTCCAGAAGGGAAGCGGGCTGGAACTGATAGGCGGCAAACTCCAGAGGAATAGAGCGGGGGCATCATAGGGATATAGATGTGTACGGTGATAACGTACCCTCTTCTGCATACTGTTCCTCCACCCGACCCGACTCTCTCTAATCCCTTAGCGCGAGTATACCCCATTTCCTGACCCTTGGGAAGGGGTCTCACACAGCAAATTTTTCTTGCTTCTTGACCCGCTTTGTGCTATACTTTCATGTTAGCGGGAGGCATCTCCCGCATACGTGTGATTAGGGTAATCACCTGGTTAAGTACACACGCTCTCTGATCAGTGGAAGCCCTGGTGCCCCTTCAAACATTGTGGTAGGGTTATGCCTTGGGGACCCTTACACTGGTAAGAAGAGAGCGGAGGATCAATAAGGGAGGATTCGTTTTTGGCAAACATTATCTCAATGAAGCAACTGCTAGAAGCGGGCGTACACTTCGGGCATCAAACCCGTCGCTGGAACCCCAAAATGCAGCCCTTCATCTTTATGGATCGCAATGGCATCCATATCATCGACCTGCAGCAGACGGTATCACGTCTCAATGACGCGTACAAGTTTGTAGAACAACTCGCCGCTAAGGGTGAAACTATCCTCTTTGTAGGCACCAAAAAGCAGGCTCAGGAAGCTGTGGCGGAAGAGGCCAAGCGCTGCGGGATGTTCTATGTGAATCAGCGCTGGTTGGGTGGCATGCTCACCAACTTCCAGACAATTCAGTTGCGTATCCGCTACCTGCGTGATCTGGAGACTCGCCGGGATCGTGGTGATTTTGAGCGCTTGCCCAAAAAAGAAGCACAACGTTTGCAGGATGACATAGCTCGGCTAGAGCGTATCCTGGGTGGTATCAAAGATATGCGGCGACTACCCAGCGCACTCTTTATCGTGGATACGCGCAAAGAGCGCACAGCAGTACTTGAGGCGCGGCGCCTGGAAATTCCTATCATTGCGCTTGCCGACACCAACTGTGACCCTGATGAGATGGACTATCCCATTCCGGCCAACGATGATGCTATTCGTGCAGTTCGCTTGCTCTGCTCCAAGATTGCCGATGCAGTCATTGAAGGACGCAGCGAACTAGAGGCTCGCCAGAAAGATAGCGAACCGGCAGAAGGTGAGAGCGAGCTGCCTGCCGAGACACCTGAAATTAGTGAGGTAGTTCCTCCTGCCTTACCAGTGCCGGAGGAAACAGTGGTTGAGACTCCTGCTGAGCCTGAACTGGTTACAAGAGAGTAGCCGCATGGGCCCCGGGGAGGCGGTGGAGCACCTCTTGTGGGTGCCCACTCTCAGACTAAAGGAGTGAGCCTACATTAGACAGGGCGGGAGGTAAGAGGTGGTTTTGTTGAAGCAATGCTTCACATTGACCCTCCTGCCTCTCGCCTCTTTCTGTATATAAGTGGCATCCCATAATCCAGGGCATGCCACCGGAACCTGTAAGTGACACAACATATTCAAACAAATTTGTCAAGCACTCGGAAACCAAAAAGATGGACAGAGGTAACTGTACTTCTATCCACCATTTGAGTAGAATACAACAGTAATATTAAGGAGAAAAGACACTTATGAACTACGCTGCGGCAGATGTAAAGAAGCTGCGTGCAGAGACCGGCGCAACTTTTGCTGATTGTAAAAACGCGCTGGCCGAAGCCAGGAGTTGGGATGAGGCTATCAAGATTCTCGATGCAAAGCGAGATAAGAAAGCCGAAAAGATGATTGTGGCCGACCGTGAAACCAAGCAAGGTGGCGTGTTTTCTTATGTCCATCACAACCATAACGTAGGCGTACTGCTCGAACTCAATTGCAGCACAGACTTTGTTGCCCGAAGTGAGGCCTTCCGTAAGCTGGCCAGCGAACTGGCTTTGCAGATTGCTGGCGTCGCCCCCAAATATATCACTTTTGAGGATGTACCGGCCGACATGATTGAGGAGGCTCGAAAGACTATTCTAGAAGACCCTGCGCTGGCTCGTGTTCCGGCAGAGAAGCGCGAGGACTTTATCAACGGTAAGCTCAAAAAACAATTTGGTGAGCAGGTCTTGATGATGCAGCCATGGGTAAAGGATGAAGCGATCGTCGTTGGCGACCTTGTTCGTAGGGTGATTGCCGAAACCGGCGAGAACATCGTCCTGAGGCGTTTCAGCCGCTTTGAACTCGGTAAGTAGGGATGGAAGAACCCGCGCCCAACAACCAGCGGGCGCACAATCTCGCATGGGAGTGAGAGAGAATATGTCTCAAAAGACTTCATCCCTTACGTATCAACGTATCCTGCTCAAGTTGAGTGGCGAGGCCCTCTGCCCGCGTCAAGGTTATGGTATTGATGCTGAAACAGTACGTGGTATCGCAACTGAGATCAAGCGCGTGCATGATTTAGGGATAGAGGTGGCTGTGGTTATCGGTGGAGGCAATATCTGGCGGGGAGCGGACGCTGCCTCAACGGGTATTGATCGCGCCACCGCTGATTACATGGGAATGCTGGCGACTGTCATGAATTCGCTGGCAATGCAGGATGCTATGGAAAAGCTGGGCATGCTTACACGAGTGCAGACTGCCATTGAAATGCCCCCGATAGCTGAACCTTTTATTCGTCGCCGGGCAGTGCGTCACCTGGAAAAGGGGCGCGTGGTAATTCTTGCGGCCGGCAGCGGCAATCCGTTTTTTACGACAGACACCGCCGCCGCTCTCCGCGCAGTCGAACTCAATGCCCAGATTTTGCTGAAAGCAACTAAAGTGGATGGTGTCTATGACGATGATCCCATGCGTAACCCCAAGGCTCGTAAGTTCGAGGAATTGAGCTATATGCGGGCACTGAATATGGGGCTGAAAGTCATGGATAGCACGGCCCTTTCACTGTGTAAGGATAATCACCTCCCGATTGTAGTGTTCGACCTCAATCACTCAGGTGCATTAGAAGCCATTATGCATGGTGAAAAGTACGGAACGCTCGTTCATGATATGGAAGAGCCTCAATGGGACGTAAGGTAGGGGCGGCCTGGAGCCGCCAGGGTTTCTGGCCGGAATATTCAAGCAGTGACCGGCAAGAAGTGACCCTATACTGCAAGGGAGCATTGCGATGGTAGCTGAGATTTTCGATGATGCAGAACGACGTATGAAAAAAGCAGTCGAGGCTCTGAAACAAGATCTGGCTGCAATTCGTACCGGTCGAGCAAGTTCCGCTTTAGTGGAACGTATCAACGTGGATTACTACGGGGCACCAACTCCGATTAATCAGGTTTGCCAGATTTCCGTTCCCGAAGCACGACTGATCGTAATTCAGCCGTACGAGCGGAAATTGCTAACGGATATCGAGAAAGCTATTCAAAGATCTGACCTGGGTATCAATCCAAATAACGATGGGCAGGTTATTCGCCTCAATATTCCTCCACTGTCTGAGGAGCGACGCCGTGACATGGTGAAGACGCTCCATAAGAAATTGGATGAACATAAGGTTGCCATTCGCAACATCCGCCGTGATATCCAGGATAAATTACAAGATCGCGAAAAAAAGAAGGAAATTTCCGAGGATGAGCTGAAACGTAGCAAGGATCGTCTACAGAAGCTCACCGACCGTTACATCGATGAGATGGATAAAGTCGGAAAATCCAAGGAACTGGAGATTCTGGAGGTCTAACTTTGACCAGGGTTCAAAACCTTTTTCCCTCATCGCAAGGGAAAGGGAATGTGCAGTCGCAATCCGTCGCATCACAGTACAATACTCTGCCATTGCGTCACCTGGCCATCATTATGGATGGTAATGGACGCTGGGCTACCAAACATCACTTGCCACGTCTGGCAGGCCACAAGGCTGGGGTCAGTGCCTTGCGCCGTGTGGTAGAATGTGCTGCTGATGAAAACATCGAGATGATCAGTGTGTATGCCTTCTCAACCGAGAACTGGGCACGGCCACGCGCAGAAGTTGATGGACTCATGCGCCTCTTCTGGGAGACCATCCGCTCGGATTTGGAGAAGTTACACCGTGATGGAGTGCGCTTGCGCCATCTTGGTCGCTTACAGGACCTCTCGCTTGATATTCAAAAGGCCGTGCGGGCCTCAGTAGAACTTACCAGCAACAATACCCGCATCGGCCTCAACGTCTGTTTTAATTATGGTGGACGAGCTGAGCTGGTAGATGCTATTCGTCAGATCATCGCTGATGGGCGTAACCCTGAAACCATAACGGAAGAACTGATCAGTTCTTATCTGTACACACGCGATTTGCCTGACCCGGATATGGTCATTCGCACGGCTGGGGAAATGCGTGTCAGCAACTTCCTGCTATGGCAATCGGCCTATAGTGAATATTATGCGACACCGACCCTCTGGCCTGATTTTGGGCGAGAAGACTTACGTGAAGCATTAAATAGCTACCATCAACGACAACGACGTTTTGGTCGCCTTCCTGTTGCTCCCGCCACTGTTGCACAGGGGGAATAGGTCGCGTGCAGCGCGCAGCGCAAGAAGACCCACAATCAGATGCGCCAGAACCAGAAAAGACCAACCAGGGAGGGTCGTCCGTTGGTCAACGCTGGCTTACTGCCGCCATTGTTATACCCATTGTCCTTGCCTTTGCCTGGCTTGGTGGCTGGTGGTCATTTGCAGCAGTAACGCTTGTAGTGCTCCTGGGAGCCTATGAGCTGCACATGATGCTGCGGCATGCCGGGCATCATCCTATTATGCCGGTCAGTGCCTGCTTGATTTTGTTCTTTCTTGTGGCTGCTATGTTCCCGCCTGAGCAACGACTGCTAATACTTGAAAGTGGGCTGAGCGCTGCCCTGGTGATCTCATTCCTCTGGCTCTTTTTCCGCAAGAAGCTTGAAGGCGCTTTTGTAGACTGGGCGCTTACCCTTGCCATCGCTATTTACCTGGGCTGGTCAATGAGTTTTTTCCTGCTGTTACGCGGATATGAAATTGGTTGGCCTTTTAACCATGGTCCCTGGTGGCTGCTACCCCGGGGCGTGTGGTGGTTACTCACAGTTCTGCTTGGTGTCTGGGGCTTTGATACAGCGGCATTCTTTACGGGACGTTACTTTGGACGACACAAACTTGCTCCACGTATCAGCCCTGGCAAGACGTGGGAG
>Ga0209234_1000165_pt1 | contig 19026 bp, 18 predicted proteins | sample GraSoi013_1_20cm_2_FD_185816 | JGI IMG/M metagenome (GOLD analysis project Ga0209234, IMG submission 185816) | Grasslands soil microbial communities from the Angelo Coastal Reserve, California, USA - Sample 08_20_2013_1_20cm (SPAdes) (version 2) | ecosystem: Environmental > Terrestrial > Soil >... | reverse complement strand
TCGCGCCGTGTCCGCCGGAGGGGAGGCCGTCGCTCCGCGGCCGCCACGCCCGGTCAGCGAACCGGGGATCAGGACGAATCCGAGGAACGAGGCCGCCAGTAAGGCGCCCCAGGCGCCGAGTAGGAGCGCCGGCTTCTCGCGCACTCCCCACACGACGCTTGCTGCCGTCGCCACGGCGCCCAGCGTGGCGACGAACGGGGCGGCCGTGAGTCGCGCGTCGAGCGCGCCCTGCGCCAGCTCGCCATGCAACCCCGCCACCGTCTGGGCGGGATCGAGCACGGCGCCCCACGTCAGCGTCAGCGCGAGCAGCGCGAGCAGCAAGCCGAGGTGCGCCCGCGCGTGCGCGTTGGCGGACGGCAGCCAGCGCCGGAACCGCAGCGATCCGATACCGGCGTACAGCAGTCCGACGACGACGGTGGCCGAGGTCGCGGCGGCGAGTGCGAGGCCCCGCAGCCGGTCGCTCCAGGGCAAAGTCCCGAGGTAGTAGCCCACGTCGCGGTGCAGCAGCGGATCGGCGACGCCGAACCGGACGCCGTGTGACGCGATCACGGCGCTCATCCACCAGTCCCCCGTACCCAGCGCGAGGAGGAAGCCGAACACCAGGCCGGCCGCGACAGTGCCTGCGAGCAGGACGGGCTGCGGAACGGCCTCGACGATCTCGAGATCGCCGAGCCGCCGCGACAGCTGCATCGAGCCGATCGAGCGGTACACGAACAGCAGGTTGCTGGTGCCCCACGCCACGGCCACGAGCAGGAGGAGCCCGGACATCAGGCGTGCGAAGTCGCGGGCCTCGAGGTAGGCGCCGCCGCCCGGAAGACTGATCGCCCACACCCGCTCCGCCGTTTCAAACGCGGCCCAGCGCCCTCCCACGAGTACCACCACCAGCAATCCGACGGCGACGAGCAACGCCCAGCGACGGGCGGCTTGCTTCACGCGGAATCGCTCTGGGCGGCGAGCCAGCCTTCGACCTCCGCCCGGTACGCGGCGAGCGCCGCGGCGCTCGCCGCCTCAAATCGGAGCACCAGCACCGGCTGCGTGTTGGACGCCCGCAAGAGCCCCCACCCCTCCGCAAAGGTGATGCGGACGCCGTCCAGCGTGGCGACAGGGTACTTCGCGGCGAAGTGGCGCGCGGCCCGCTCGACGATGGTGAACTTACGCTCGTCGGGGCAGTCGACGCGCAGCTCGGGGGTGGAGACGGTCGCGGGGAGGTCCGCAAAGTGCCGTGACAGCGGTCCGCCCTGCTCCGCCAGGTACCGGAGCAGGCGCGCCGCGGCGAACAGCGCGTCGTCGAACCCGTACCAGTCCCCCCCGAAGAACATGTGACCGCTCATCTCCCCGGCGAGCGGTGCCTGCGTCTCCTTCATCTTTTGTTTGATGAGGGAATGACCCGTCTTCCACATGGTGGGCTCGAGGCCTACCCGCGCGAGCTCGCGCGGCAGGATCTCGGAGCATTTCACGTCGAAGATCACGGCGTGGCCGGGGCCCATGCGGCGGGCCAGATCGCGGCCGAGCAGCACCAGCAACTGGTCGCCGAGCACCGCCTGCCCCTGCTCGTCGACTGCGCCGATGCGGTCGCCATCGCCGTCGAACGCGATACCCAGCTCCGCGCCTTCGCGCCGCACCGCCGCCTGCAGATCGCGGAGATTCTCGAGCACAGTGGGATCGGGGTGGTGGTTCGGGAACGTGCCGTCCGAGGTGCAGAACAACGGCACGACGTCGGCCCCGAGCTGCCGCAGCGTGTCCACGGCCACGAGGCTCGCCACGCCGTTGCCGCAATCCACGACGACCTTGATCCGCCGGGGGAGCGGGCCGTTGCGCTGCACGATGGCGGCGCGATAGCGCGGCAGCACGGAGGCGTCGGTGCCACGTGAGCCTCCGGCCCGGCCCGGGGTGCGCTCCTCCTCGATCAGACGCCGCAGCCCCTGGATGACGGTGCCGTAGATCGCATCGGCGCCGAGCACGAGCTTGAAGCCGTTGAACTCCGGTGGGTTGTGCGAGCCGGTGACCTGGACGCCGCCGTCGACGTTGAGGACGTGCGTGGCGAAATAAAGCGCCGGCGTCGGCAGCTCGCCGACGTCCAGGGCGAAGCCGCCCACGGCCTCGATCCCCGACAGCACGCCGTGGGCCAGCGCGGCGCCGGACGGCCGGTTGTCGCGTCCCACCGCGAGGCGGGGGGCGCGACCGAGGCGCTCCCAGCCGAGCGTCGCAATCGCCTGCCCGATGGCGCGCGCCACCTCGGGGTGCACCTGGTCGCCCACGGTGCCGCGGATGTCGTACTCGCGGAAGATGGACGCGGAGAGCTGCACAGGCCTGCGCCGCCTCAGCGGCCCGCGGTGGGTATCGCCGCCGGGGCCGCCGCCGGCGCGGCGATCGCGCTGGTCTTCGCCAGCTCGAGCAGCGCGTTCGGGCGAATGCCGAGCACGAGCAAGCCGACCACGCACGCCGCCACGACGACGCCGGCCGGCCGGCCGAGACGTACGGCGGCGTGGGCGTGGTCGAACGGCTCGGGCTTCATGTACATGGCCATGATCACCGGCAGATAGTAGCCCGCCGACACCACGCTCGTAAGGACGAGGATCGCGGCGAGTACGGTCTGGTGTGCCGCGGTTGCCGCCACCAGGATGTACCACTTGCCGATGAAGCCGGCGGTCCCCGGGAATCCCAGCAGGGACAGCATGCAGACCGCGAGCGCCAGGCCGAGCCAGGGGCGGCGCTGGCCCAAGCCGGCCAGGTCGTCGATCAGCACGTCCCGCTCGCCCTCCCGTCCCTTGGCGGCGAGCAGGGCGAACGCCGCAAGGGTCACCAGCGTGTAGGCGAGAAGATAGACCAGCAGGGCTGCCGACCCGGCCCCGGGGCCCGCGGCGACCGCCACCAGCAGGTAGCCGGCGTGGGCGATGGATGAGTACGCGAGCATGCGCTTCACGGTGCGCTGGGCCAGCGCGACGAAGTTGCCCACGACCATCGTCGCCACCGCGAGCCACCCCACGATCTGCTGCCAGGCCGTCACGCCTCCGAACGCTTCGGCCAGCACGCGGAACAGCGCAGCGAACGCGGCGGCTTTCACCGCCGTGGCCATGTAGCCGGTCACGGGCGTGGGCGAGCCGTCGTACACGTCGGGCGCCCACATGTGGAACGGCACCGCCGCCACTTTGAACCCGAACCCGACGAGCACCAGCCCCAGACCGATGAGGAGCATCGGGCTGCGCGCGAGCGACAGCGAGCGCACTTGGGCTGCGATTTGCGTCAGGTTGGTGGTTGCGGTGGCTCCGTACACCAGGGCGATGCCGTACAGGAGGAATCCGGACGCGAATGCCCCCAGCAGAAAGTACTTGAGCGCGGCCTCCGCGGCCGCGCCGCTCTTGCGGTTGATCCCCGCGAGGACGTACACCGAGACCGACATCAGCTCGAGGCCGAGGAACACCACCATCAGGTCTTCCCCGCCCGCCATGAGCATCATCCCCAGGGTCGCGAACAGGAGCAGCACGTAATACTCCGGCACGAGCAGGTCTTCGCGCTCGAGGTAGTCGAACGAGACGAGCACCGTGAGCCCCGCCGCGGCGAGAAACAGCGCGTCCGTGACGAAGCGGAAGTCATCCACGGCGATCATGAACGGAGTGCCGGCCGCGCGCGCGGTGTGCCACCACAGCCACCAGACGGCCGCCCCTGCGGCACCGAGACCGAACAGGGTCACGTAGCCGGCGATCCTCGAGTCCCGGGCGCTGGTGTGCCGCCACGCGGTCACGAGCAGCACGAGCATCCCCGCCGCGGTCAGGGTCAGCTCGGGCAGGAGCGCGCGCACCAGGTCCCCGGTGCCCGTGAGGTCGAGGCTCATCGTCCCGCCGTGAGCGTCGCGGCGTCGAGCCGGACCGATCGGATGAGATGCTGCGCGGCCGGCTCCATCCGGCGGAGGATCGGCGCGGGGTAGACGCCGATCCACACGATGCACGCGAGCAGCGGCACGAGCACGGCGATCTCGCGGGGCGAGAGATCGGAGAGCTTCTCGTTCTCGCGCTTGTCGAGCGGGTTGTAGATGACCCGCTGCAGCGCGGGCAGCAGGTACATCGCCGCCACGATCACGCCCGCGGCCGCGACGCCGGCCGCCCGCGGATAGGTCCGGAACGCGCCAACGAGCACCAGGAACTCGCCGACGAACCCGTTGGTGGCCGGGAGGCCGATCGAGGAGAGTGAAACGATCGTCAGCGCCGCGGCGAGCAGCGGGACGACCTTCGCGATGCCGCCGAACGCCTCGATCAGACGCGAGTGGCGCCGCTCATACAGCATCCCGGCGAGGAAGAACAGCGCTCCCGTGGAGATGCCGTGGTTGATCATCACGAGGAGGGCGCCCTGGACGCTCTGCAGCGTGAGTGCCCAGATCCCCAGCATCACGAAGCCGAGGTGCGCCACCGACGAGTAGGCGATGAGCTTCTTGAAGTCGGGCTGTACCATTGCCACCAAGCCGCCGTACACGATCCCGATCAGCGAGAGCGTCACGATCCCCGTCTGGATCGCGGGGTGCAGCGCCACCGCGGGAAACAGCGGCAGCGCAAACCGCAGGAACCCGTAGGTCCCCATCTTGAGCAGCACGCCGGCCAGGATCACGGAGCCCGCCGTGGGTGCCTCCACGTGCGCGTCCGGCAGCCAGGTGTGGAACGGGAACATCGGCACCTTGATCGCGAACGCGAGGAAGAAGGCGCCGAACAGCCAGAAGGCGGCGGGCCCGAGCCCGCCCAGGTGCGCGGTGAGGTGCGCGTAGGAGAACGAGTAGACGCCGGTCCGCTGGCCCACGAGCGAGACGAGCACCAGGATCGCCACGAGCATCAGCAGCGAGCCGAAGAACGTATAGATGAAGAACTTGATGGCGGCGTACAGGCGACGCTCCCCGCCCCACACACCGATGATGAAGTACATCGGGATCAGCATCACCTCCCACATCACGTAGAACAGGAACAGATCGAGCGACACGAACACCCCGATCATCCCCGACGTGAGCACCAGCAGGAGCGCGTAGAACCCGCGCTCGCGGGTGGTGATGTAGGCGTAGCTGCCCAGCACCGAGAGCGGGACCAGGAACGTGGTGAGCAGCACCATGAACAGCGAGATGCCGTCCACGCCGACCGTGTACCGGATGCCCCACGCCGCAATCCACGGCACATCCACGACGAACTGCATGCCGGCGGCCGGTTGGAACACCCACCACAGCGGAACCGAGACGGCGAACTCGGCGAGACTCGCGGCCAGCGCCACATGCTTGGCCCAGCGCTCGGGCGCGAGCAGCACGGCGGCGGCGGCAAGCGCGGGCCAGGCGATGAGCGCGGTCAGCACCGCTTGCGCGTACATGCGCTACCGCACCACGGCGAACACCACGGCGAGGACGCCGACCACGAACACGCCGACGTACACACCGACCTCCCCCGTCTGCAGCCGGCTCCCCACCCATCCCAGGGCGCGCGACGTGGCCGCCGTGCCGTTCACGAGCAGTCCGTCCACGAGGCGCACGTCCACGACCTTCCACAGCACCTCGCGCGACAGCCACATCACCGGTCGCACGACGAGCGCGTCGTACAGCTCGTCCACGTACCACTTTTTCCAGAGGAGCCGGCCCAGTCCGGTCTCAGCCGGCGCCAGGCGCGCCGGAACCAATGCCGCCGGCTTGAGCAGGCGGACGGCGCCCACCATCCCGAGCGCGGCCACGAGCACCGCGGATCCGACCAGGGCCCATTCGGTCGCCGGGGCGGCCTCGACCGCGCGCTCGGCCGTCACGGCGACGCCGGTCACGGGCGCGAGCCAATGCTCCAGCCAGGCGCCTCCACCGAACAGCGGCGGTATGTTGAGCGCGCCGCCCAGCACGGTGAGCACGCCGAGCACGACGAGCGGTCCGGTCATCACCGCGGGCGCTTCGTGCAGCTGCTCCCGCTCGCGATCGCCCGTGCGGTTCGGGCCGTGGAAGGTGTAGAGCATGAGCCGCGTCATGTAGAACGCCGTGAGCAACGCCGCGGCGAGGCCCATGCCCCAGAAGGCGTACCACGCGGGCCGGACCGCTCCGCGGGCGAACGCCGCCCCGAGAATCTCGTCCTTGGAGAAGAAGCCCGCCAAGGGCGGGATGCCGGCGATGGCGAGCGTCGCGATCCACATGAGCGTGGCGGTCCACGGCATGTAGCGGGCGAGCCCACCCATGTTGCGCATGTCCTGCGCGTCCTCGTGCGCGTGAGTCGCGTGGTAGGCCCGGTGCATCGCGTGGATGACGCTCCCCGACCCGAGGAACAAGAGCGCCTTGAAGAACGCGTGGGTCGTGAGGTGGAAAATCCCCGCGGCGTACGCTCCCGTGCCGACGCCCAGGAACATGTATCCCAGCTGGGAGACGGTGGAATACGCCAGCACGCGCTTGATGTCCCACTGCTTGACGGCGATGGTGGCGGCGAACAGGGCCGTGAGCGCGCCCACGCCGGCGACGGTGGCGCTCCCCACCGGTGAGAGTGCGAACAGCGCGCCGCAGCGCGCCACCAGATAGACGCCAGCGGTGACCATCGTGGCGGCGTGGATCAACGCCGAGACGGGGGTCGGACCCTGCATCGCGTCCGGCAGCCAGATGTACAACGGGATCTGCGCCGACTTCCCGGTACAGCCCAGGAACAGAAACAGCGTGATCGCCGTGACGACGGGTCCTCCCGCCGCGAAGGCCGCGGGGGCCTTCGCGAACACCGCCCCGAAGTCGAGCGAGCCGGTGTGCTGGAAGATCAGCAGCATGGCGACCAGGAACCCGAAGTCCCCGATCCGGTTCACGATGAAGGCCTTCTTGCCCGCGTCGGCGTTGACCTTCTCGGTGAACCAGAAGCCGATCAACAGGTAGGAGCAGAGGCCCACCCCTTCCCAGCCGACGAACATCACCGGGAAGCTCGCGCCGAGCACCAGCATCAGCATGAAGAACACGAACAGATTCAGGTAGGCGAAGTAGCGCGCGTACCCGGGATCCTCGCGCATGTAGCCGACGCTGAACACGTGGATGAGCGCCCCGACGCCCGTGACGACGAGAATCATCACCGCCGACAGCTGGTCGAGCTGCAGGGCCACGTCGACCTGCAGATCGCCCACCGGGAGCCACTCCCAATAGCGCAACACCAGCGGTGCCGACGGGTGGAGCTGCGCCAGCTCGACCACGGCGAGCGCCGCGGCCGCGAACGCCAGCAGCAGCACGCCGACACCCGCGATCGAGACGGCGTGCTTGGCGCGGGGGGCCGCGAGCGCCAGGGTGCCGTTCACGACGAAGCCCGCGAGTGGCAGCGCCGGCACCACCCAGAGCAGCGCCAGCGGGGGGAGCGGCATCAGCCCTTGAGCAGGTTGATATTCTGCAAATTGACCGTCTGGCGGTGCCGGTACACGGCGAGGATGATCGCCAGGCCGACCGCGGCCTCGGCCGCCGCGACGGCCATCACGAAGAACACGAAGATCTGGCCGGCGACGCCGAGCTGCTGCGCCAGGGCGACGAACGCGAGGTTGGCGGCGTTCAGCATCAGCTCGACGCACATGAAAATGACGATCGCGTTGCGACGCAGCAGCACGCCGAGCACGCCCAACGCGAACAGGACGCCCGAGACGGTGAGTGCGGGAGCGAGGAGCATCACAGCTTCCGCTTGGCCAGCACCACCGCGCCGACGATCGCGGCCAGGAGCAGAATGCTGGTGATCTCGAAGGGCACGAGGTAGGTGGTGAACAGCGGCCGTGCGACCGGCGGGATCATGCCCTGCTCCGCGACGGTGTGTGCCGGGCCGCCCGCGGCGGGACTGGCCTGGCGCGGCACCAACAGCTGGACCAGCAGCAGGCCGGCCAGCAGCACGCCGACGCCAAGACCGAGCGGGCCCTTCAAATCCGACGGCCCGGCCCGGCCCAGGTTGAGCAGCATGATCACGAACAGGAACAGCACCATGATGGCGCCGGCGTACACCAGCACCTGCAGCACGGCGATGAATTGGGCGTCGAGCAGCACGAACAGGGCGGCCAGGGAGAACAGCGTGACGACCAGCCACAACGCGCTCGCCACGGGACTGCGACGCGTGATGCAGGCCAGGGCGCTCACGAGGGCCAGCCCGGCGAACGTCCAGAAAATGATCAGCGTCCCGTCCACGTCTACTCCCCTTTGGGATCGGAGGGGTCCCACAAGGTCGAGACGGGGTGCGTCTGCGCGCACAGCCGCTCGAGGTCGTACACGAACCGGTCGCGCGAGAACTCCGAGTTCTCGTAGTGGACCCCCACGTGGATTGCCTCCTCGGGGCAGACTTCCTGGCAGTAGCCGCAGAACACGCAGCGAAATTCGTCGATCTCGTAGATCAGCGGGTAGCGGTTCCCCTCCTCGTCCTCCCCGGGCACGAGCTTGATGCAGTTCGCCGGACAGATCTGGGGGCAGAGGCCGCACGCGACGCACTTGGCGCGCCCCTGCTCGTCGGTGAGCATGCGGTGCGTGCCGCGCCACCGCGGGGACAGCGCCCAGTCCCGGCTGCTCTTCTCCTCGGGGTACTGCATCGTCACTTTTGGCCGGAACAGGTGCTGCAGCGTGAGGGCCATCCCCTGGAGCGTCGCGCGGACGTAGGAGACCCTCGCGCCCGGCCGCTTCATGACCTTGACGCCGATCGCCATCAGGCCTCCGCCACCGAGCCCGCGACGATGCGGCCCCGGTCCAGCACGAAGAACAGCGGCATCGCGAGCAGCAGGTTCAATGCGAACAGCGCCAGCGCGAACCGCGTGTCGTACGTCCAGCCGAGCGCGTCGTGCAGGAACCAGATCGCGGTCGCGATCACGGTCAGATACGTGAGCGCCAGCGGGAGCATCACCTTCCACCCCAGCGCCATCAGCTGATCGTAGCGGAAGCGCGGCAAGGTCCACCGCACCCAGATGTACAGGAACAAGAAGCAAATCACCTTGGCCGTAAACATCGCCAGCGTCGCCAGGGTCTTGAGCGTCGTCCAGGGCGGCGTGTTGTCCCATGACGTGAACGGGATGTCCCAGCCGCCGAAGAACAACGTCGTCATCAGGGCGGACGCGGTCACCATGTTCGCGTACTCGGCGATGTAGAACATCGAGAACTTCATGGCGCTGTACTCGGTGTGATAGCCCGCGATCAGCTCGCCTTCCGCCTCGGGTAGATCGAACGGCAGCCGGTTGGTTTCGGCGAACGCCGCGACGATGAAAATGAAGTACGCGAGCGACAGCGGGAACACATTCCAGGTGAACAGCGACCGCGCCTGCCTGGCGATCACGTCCGTGAGCGTCACGTTGCCCATCAGCAGCAGGACGGCCACCGTGCTCATGCCCATCGCGATCTCGTACGAGATCATCTGCGCGCTGGCGCGCAGGCCGCCGAGCAGTGAGTACTTGTTGTTCGACGACCAGCCTGCCAGCACGATGCCGTACACGCCGAGCGACCCGAAGGCGAGGATGTAGAGGAATCCGACGGGCAGGTTTGCCACGACCATGTCCACGTCGCCCCAGGGTGTGGGGAGCGGCGCGGCGAAGGGGATCACCGCGAATGCGAGCAGCGCCGGGATGAACGACATCGCCGGGGCGAGCATGAACAGCGCCTTGTCGGCCTGGGCCGGAAGCGTTTCCTCCTTCACGAGATTCTTCAGGCCGTCGGCGGCGGGCTGCAGCAGCCCCTGCGGACCGACCCGGTTCGGGCCGAGGCGGTCCTGCATCCACGCGCAGATGCGCCGCTCGGCGAGCGTGAGGAGCGCCACGCCCACCATGATCACCGTGAACACCACGACGATCTTGATGATGGACGCGACCAGGAAGAAACTCATACGGGGACCGCGGCGGCCACGGGCTTGCCGGCGAACCCGAGCTGCTCGTAGGACAGGCCGCGGAACCCCTCGCTTGCCTGCGCGACGCGCTCGAACGCCTCGGCGGCACTGCCGACGGACTCGCCGTGGCCCAAGGCCGCGCCCAGCTCGGAGAACACCCACCAGGCGGGCCGCGCCATGCCCGGTGCCGGCTTCGCCTGCGCGTAGCGCTGCACCCGGCCGTCCCGGTTCACGAAGGTGCCTTCCTCCTCCGCCACGTTCGCGATGGGCAGCACCACGTCGGCTTCGCGCGCCCGCTCGGGGAGCACCGTGCCGACGTAGATCAACGCGCCCGACGCGCGCACCGGGATGTCCGGCTCGTCGAGCACCAGCACGACGGCGGCCGATTCTGCCGCCGCGAGCGCCGCGGCATACTCGCGACCGTAGCCGAGCAGCTCGGCGCCCCGGCCGTTGGGAACGCGCTCGGCGCGCAGCGCCAGATCCGGCACGCCCGCCAGCGGCACCTCCTCGCCCATCACCGCCTGAAACGCGCCCGTCCAGTCGAGTCCGCGGAACAGCTCGCGCGCGAAGAACAGCGCCTCCGTGGACGCCCGGGGAGACACCAGCGCGACGACTCGCGGGCCCGCCCCCCGGAGCACGGTCGTGACGCGCTCGAACGCATCCTCCCAGTCGGTGGCGTGGAGCTCGCCGCCCCGCTTCACGAGGGGGGCCTCGATCCGGTCGCCGCGGTTCATCCAGCGGTAGTTCATGCGGCCGTGGTCGCACATGAAGTAGCGGTTCACGTCCAGGTTCGGCCGCGGGCGCACGCGTACCACGACGTTCTCGCGCGTGTCGAGCGTGATGTTGCACCCCTGCGAGCAGCCGGTGCAGACGGACGCGCTCTTATCGAGCTCCCAGGCGCGCGCCTTGTGCAGAAAGTCCTTGGAGAGGAGCGAGCCTACGGGGCACAGGTCGACGACGTTGCCGGCCCACGGGTGGTCGAGCCGGGCCTCGGGGTGGACGCCGATGTAGGCCCGATCGCCGCGCTCCGAGACGTTCAGCACGGGCTCCCTGGCGACGTCCTCCATGAACCGGACGCAGCGCGTGCACAGAATGCACCGGTTCGGCACGTACAACACGTCGGGCCCGAAGTCTTCGACCGGGTTGAAGCGCTTGGGATAGTCCGGGCTGTAGCGCGTGCCCGCGCGGCCCTCCTGGAAGGTGAAGTCCTGCAGCTCGCACTCGCCGGCTTGATCGCAAATCGGGCAGTCGAGCGGATGGTTGATGAGCAGGAACTCGAGTACGCCGGTGCGGGCGCTCTTGGCCGCGGCGGACTGCGTCTTCACGACCATCCCCTCGGCCGCCTGGGTGGCGCACGCGATGGCGAGCTTCGGCTGCTGCTCGATCTCCACGAGGCACATGCGACACAGGCCCGCCACGGGCAAGCCGGGGTGGTAGCAGTAGTGGGGGACCAGCACGCCCGCCTGCTTCGCGGCCTCGATGACGAGCGTGCCCTTCGGGACGCTCACCGGAACGCCGTCGATGGTCAGACTGACGAGCTCGTCGGGCATTACGCGTCCCCCGTCCCTCTTCCCTCGTCCCCCGTGGTCATGCCACCATCACCGGCTTGCGTCGTCCCGCGATGTAGTCTTCGAACTCGTTCCTGAACTTCTTGATCCCGGAGACGACGGGCGCGGCGCATGAGTCCGACAGGACGCAGATCGTCTTTCCGGTCATGTTCTCCGAGAGGTCGAGCAGCAGGTCCAGGTCGGCCATCTTGCCGCGTCCCGCGAGGATGCGCTCGAGGATCTTGGTGGTCCACGCCGTGCCCTCACGGCACTGGGTGCATTGCGCGCACGACTCGTGCGCGTAGAAACGGGCGAGCCGCATGATCTGGTAGACCATGTCCGCCGAGTCGTCGAACACGATGACGCCTCCCGAGCCGAGCATCGAGCCCCGCTCGACGACGCCCTCGTAGTCGAGCAGGCAGCTCTCCGTCTCCTCCCGGTCGAGAATCGGCACCGACGAGCCGCCGGGGATGCATGCCTTGAGCGCTCCGCCGGGGCGCATACCGCCGCACAGCTCGTACAACAGGTCCTTCAGGGGGAAGCCCATCGTGACCTCGTAGTTGCCCGGCTGCTGCACGTGGCCGCAGACTGAGAAGAGCTTCGTGCCGCTGCTCTTGGGCGAGGAGAGCGACAACTTTTTGTACCAGGCGGCGCCCTTGGTGAGGATGTGCGGCACGGCGGCGAGGGTCTCGACGTTGTTGATCGTGGTGGGCATGCCGAACACGCCGGCGGCCGCGGGGAACGGCGGCTTGATCCGCGGGTTACCGCGCTTCCCCTCGATGGAGTTCATGAGCGCCGTCTCTTCGCCGCAGATGTACGCCCCCGCGCCGCGGTGCACATGAATCTTGATGTCACCGAACACGCCGGCGGCCCGCGCTTCGGCGAGGGCCTTCTCCATGATGGCCAGCGGCTCGGTGAACTCGCCGCGGATGTAGATGTAGGCCACTTCGGCCTGGATCGCGCGCGCCGCGATGGCCGTGCCTTCGAGCAGCGCGTGCGGTGTCCACCGCATGATTTCGCGGTCCTTGAACGTGCCGGGCTCCGATTCGTCCGCGTTCACGCACAGGTAGTGGGGTTTCTTCTTTTCTTTGGGCATGAACGACCACTTGAGCCCCGTGGGGAATCCGGCGCCCCCGCGTCCCCGCAGCCCCGACTCCTTGACGATATCGACGATCCGCGCCGGCTCCATCTCCAGCGCCCGCGCGAGCGCCGCGTAGCCGCCGCGCTTCACCCACCCCTTGTAGCCGCGCGCGTCGACCTCACCGAAATGCTTGGAGAGGACGACGGTCTCTTTGGGATGCGGTTTGTGGGGGTAGCCCATCAGCCCCGCCCTTCCCCAGTGCGGAATGCGGAATGCGGAATGCGGAATGGACCGAGCCCGCGTCGAGCCGAATGGCGGCCTCCGCGGATCGAACCGTCCCAGTCGATTCCGCACTCCGCACTCCGCATTCCGCACTTGTTCTTCACTTGTATTTCCTCACCAGCTCCGGAACCTTCTCCGGGGTCACGCTCTCGAGGAAGTCGTCGTCCACCAGCACGGGCGTCGCGAACCCGCAGGCGCCGAGGCATTCCACCTCGCTCACGGTCCACTTGCCGTCCGGGCTCGTGGCGCCGAGCTCCTTGGCTCCGGTCGCCTCGAGCAACGCCTGGACCACCGCCTCGGCGCCGCAGATGTTGCAGGGCGACGTGGTGCACACCTGCACGAAGTGTCTCCCCACGGGGTGCTGGTGGTACATCGTGTAGAACGTGACCACGCCCTTGACGTAGGCGGGCGTCAGTCCCAGCACCTCGGCGACCTCCGCCATGTTGCGGTCCGAGATCCAGCCGCGCGCCCGCTGCACCAGCCACAGCGCCGGCAGCAGCGCGGCTTGCCTGGTGGGGTAGCGCGCCAGGATCTCATTGAGCTGCGGGCGCATCTGGTCGGTGAAGACGGGCTGGTACGGCTCCGTGCCCGCCGGCTGCGAGGGATGCGCGTCGACCGTCATCGATCTACCTCGCCCATGACGATGTCGACCGAGGCGTTGATCGCGATCAAGTCGCTCAACAGGTGCCCGGTCGCCATCTTCGGCAGGGCCGAGAGGTTGATGAACGAGGGGGGCCGAATGCGCCACCGCACGGGTTTGGCGCTGCCGTCCGAGACCAGGTAGGTGCCGAGCTCGCCCTTGGGGTTCTCGATCCCCACGTAGGCCTCGCCCACGGGCGCCCTCACGCCCTCCATGACCTGCTTGAAGTGGTAGATCATCGCCTCCATGTCGTTCATCGCCCGCGACTTTGGGGGGAGGATCACGCGCGGGTCGGCGATGTTGACGGGGCCGTCGGGCAGCCGATCGAGGGCCTGCTGGAGGATGCGATTCGCCTGGGCGCATTCCTCCAGGCGCACGAGGTAGCGGTCGTACACATCGCCGTGCTCGCCGACCACGACGTCGAAGTCGTAGGTCTCGTAATCCAGGTACGGCTTGTCCTTGCGGACGTCGTAGGGGACGCCGCTGGCGCGCAGCATCGGGCCGGAGAGCGAGTGGTCGATCGCCTCCGCGGCGGTGAGCGCCCCTACCCCCTGGGTGCGACCGACCCACACGGCGTTGCGCGTCAGGACGCGGTCGATCTCGCTCAAGGTCTTGGGGAACGTCCGGATGAAGTGGCGCAGCCCCGCGACGAAGTCGTCGGGCACGTCCGCCATCATGCCGCCCACGCGCGTCACGCTGGTCGTGAGCCGCGCGCCCGTCCACATCTCCTGGAGGTTGTAGATCCGCTCGCGCTCCTGGAACGCCCACAGGAACGGCGTGAAGGCCCCCAGGTCGATCGACGTCGTGCCGAGCCAGACCATGTGCGAGATGATCCGGCTCATTTCGCACGCGATCACGCGCAACACCGTGCAGCGTGGCGTGATCGTGATCCCCATGAGCTTCTCCGCCGCGAGCGCGAAGCCGACGTTGTTGGCCATCGGGGAGAGGTAGTCCGTGCGGTCGGTGAGCGGGATGATCTGGTTGTAGTGCCGGTACTCCCCCAGCTTTTCGAAGCCGGAGTGGAGGTATCCCAGGTGGGGGATCACGCGGACCACGGTCTCACCGTCCAGCTCGACCACCAGCCGCAGCACGCCGTGCGTGGCGGGATGCTGCGGTCCGATGTTGATGAGCATGTGCTCGGGGTCGAGGGTCGGCTCCGCCACGCCGAGCGGCACCCGCAGCGGCTCACCGCGGGCATCGACGCCGGGCGTCGCGAGCTCGAGCTCGACCGTGCGCTTGCTCATTCCGAGTCGGGGAGCGCGCCGCGCTCGCCGCGCCGCAGCCGCTCCTTCATGTCCACGGGGAGCTCCTCGTATGCTTCGGCGATCGACAGCTCCTCCATCGAGTAATGCGCTTCGGGGTTCGCGGCCAGCGCCTGGCGGACCTGCTCGGCGCGGCTGAACCGTCCGCGGAGCGGGAAATCCTTGCGCAGCGGGTATCCTTCGGCGTACGTCTCCCACATGAGGATGCGGCGCAGGTCGGGGTGCCCCCGGAAGGTGATGCCGAACATGTCGTACACCTCGCGCTCGAGCCAGTCGGCGCCGCGCCACAGCGGTACCACCGAGTCGACGGCGAGGTCGCCCCGCGGGTCGAGCTCCACCTTGACGCGCAAGTCGGCGCGGCGGGCGAGCGAGCGCAGACCGTACACCACCTCGAGTGGTCGCTCGCGGTCCCGATACTCGACCGCCGTGACGTCCACCAGGTAGTCGTAGGTCTGCTCGGGCGTGTCGCGCAGCCAGGCCATCACGTCGAGCAGCGCGTCGCGCCCGACGTAGACGATCGTGTCGCCGCACGACTCCAGCCCGCGGCCGATCGCATTGCCGAAGGTCGCCCGCAGCGCGTCGACGGAAGGGTTCACGCCGAGCGGAATTGGTGGACGGAGTTCCCGAACGGCTCCGAGATCTCGTCGATCTCCTCGGGCGGGAGGCGCAAGCCACGGTCGTCGAGCGGCTGCTCCTCCCGGCGCGGCACGTGATCGAACAGCGACTCGCCCCGGATCTTCTTGTGCAAGAGGAGCACGCCGTACAGCAGCCCCTCCGGGCGCGGCGGGCAGCCGGGGACGTACACGTCCACCGGCACGATGGTATCGATCCCCTGCACCATCGCGTAGTTGTCGAAGATGCCGCCGGTCGAGGCACAGGCCCCCATGGAGATCACCCACTTGGGCTGGGGCATCTGGTCGTAGATGCGGCGGATCACGGACGCCAGCTTGAACGGCAGCCGGCCGGCGCAGATCAGCACGTCCGCCTGACGGGGCGAGAACGCCTGGCGCTCCATGCCGAAGCGGGCGAAGTCGTAGCGGCTGGCGGCCGTGGCCATGAACTCGATGGCGCAGCACGCCGTGCCGAAGGGCATGGGCCAGAGCGAGTTGGCACGCGAAGAGTTCACGGCCCAGTCCACCAGATCCTGGAATTTGGCCAGGAGATAGTTGGGGCTCTGGCCGGCGACGTCCTTCGTTTCTATCACCCGCTTCATGACGTCAATCCCATTGTAAGGCCCCGCGCTTCCACACGTACACATAGCCGACGGCCAGAACCAGCATGAAGACCAGCATCTCCACCAGGAGGAATCCGGTGCTCGGGCCTCCCGCGGTCCCTCCACCGTTCAGGTAGATCGTGCCCCACGGAATGAGGAACACGGTCTCGATGTCGAAGATGATGAACAGCATGGCGACGAGGTAGAACTTCACCGAGAAGCGCTCGTGCGCGTTGCCGAGCGGCGGCATGCCGCTCTCGTACGGGCTGTCCTTCAGGGCCGTGGGCTTGCGGGGGGCCAGGAGGTGCGACAACCCGATCAACATGACGGCGTTGAACGCGACGAAGCCGAGCAAGAGGAGGAAGGAGAGATAGGGCTGGTTCATGAGTTCGTGAAAAAATTCACTTGACCCGCCGAAACGTATTCGCCCGCGCCAACGTTGTCAACCGAATCGAGTGGCGTAAGTGTCGGTGCCGCCGATATATTGGCGGCCCATGTCCATCAAGTCCGACCGCTGGATCCGGCGCATGGCTCTGGAGCACGCCATGATCGAGCCATTCGCCGAAAACCAGGCGCGCACCGGTGTCATCTCCTACGGCGTCTCCTCCTACGGCTACGACATGCGGGTCGCCCCCGAGTTCAAGATCTTCACCAATGCCCTGTCCGCGGTCGTCGATCCCAAGAGCTTCGATCCGAAATCGTTCGTCGAGTTCACCGGCAGCGTCTGCATCGTGCCGCCCAACTCGTTCGCCCTGGCGCGCTCGGTCGAGTACTTCCGCATTCCCCGCAACGTGCTGACGATCTGCGTGGGCAAGAGCACGTACGCCCGCTGCGGCATTATCACGAACGTCACGCCGTTCGAGCCGGAGTGGGAAGGCTACGTGACGCTCGAGATCTCGAATACCACGCCCCTCCCCGCCCGCATTTACGCGAACGAGGGCATCGCCCAGGTGCTGTTCTTCACGGCCGATGAAGGAGACGAGTGTGCGGTCAGCTACAAGGACAAAAAAGGGAAGTATCAAGCGCAGCGCGGCATAACGCTGCCGAAGCTATAGAGGCGTCCGGACCGCGGCGCGCGACCCCAGCACGGTGATGACGAGGACCGCCGCCGCGAGAATGACCAGGTCCGGCACCCAGCCGAGCTCAGTTCGTGGGACCACCATCTGCAGGAAGTTCATCACGAAATCGAACCCGCCGACGAGCAGGCCCAGCAGCACGGTGGCATGGAGCGCCCGCCCCAAGCGCGCCAGAACGCTCCCGCCCACCAGGGCGACGGCGCCCTGCCCCGCCGCGATCACCAGCGTGGTGGCGAAGTCCTCGAGCAGGGTGCTCCAGAAGCCGGCGCGACCCGCGTGATAGCTGAAGAACCACGTGTGGACGAGCGAGAGGGCGGCCCCCGCCACGGCGGCGCACAGCGTGGCCCACAGCGCATACCCGATCACGACCCTCATGCGGTCGCCGGTGTCACCTGTCATGATGAGCAAATGTGGCCGCCCCCGCGCGGACCCGCCAGTCGGGGCGTTATGTTAGCCGCTACGGTACCGTTACTCGCGCTGCCTCGGTGACACCTCGCCGGTTGGCCCCGCAACCATCCGGGCGAACGGCGAGTCTGAGGACGACGCTGCTCGTCGTCGTCCTCGGCGCCGGCGTATACGCGGGTGCCCTGCCGCTCTACCTCTTCTTCAAGGTCAGCCGCCCCGCTCTGGCGCTCGGCGACGAGACCGAAGCCGCCGCTGCCGTGGGGGCCAGCGTGGCCCGGCGCGATAGCGCGCTGGATCAAGCCGTGGTGATCCTAGGCGGACTCGCCGGTAGCGCAGCCATCCCCGGCGCCGCGGCGACGGAGGCGCGCCGCCTGGTGGAGCTGGGGCGAGCGCCCGTGCGCGTGCCGGCCGATGCGGCGATCGGGCCCACGCTGCGCATCGCGCTCGAGCGTACCGACGCCGCCATGTCACAGGTGGCAAACGCCCTCGGGGCTGTGATCGCCCGGCTCGATGGCGGACGCCGGCCGCTGCCGGGGCAACTCGCGGCGGTCCAGGCCCTCGACAGGATCGCGGACGCGGAGCGGGTCGGGGCCGCCGTTGTCGCCCGGGACGACCTGCTCGCACGGCAGCGCGCGCTGCGCCAGGCGGCGAGCGAAGTCCGCCGCGACACGGTCATGTGGATGGTGATCGGCATGCTGGTCGTGCCCGCCCTGATCTGGGTGGTGCGCCGGCGGGTTTGGCGCCCGCTGCGCGCGCTCGAAGCGGGCCTGGCGCAGGTCGCCGACGGGGACCTCACCGTCCAGGTGCCAACCGGCGGCGCCGACGAGCTGGGGCGGGTCGCCGCGCACTTCAACGCCATGACGCATGTGCTGCGGGACCGCGCCGAAGAGCAGGGCCGCTTCGCGGCTGCGGGTGAGCTGCTCGCGGGCGTGGCCCACGAGGTGAACAACCCGCTCATGGCCATCGCGGCGCACGCGGAGAACCGACTCGCCGATCCGAGCCTCGGTGAGGAGCCGCGCAGCGAGATGTCGCAGATCCTGCGCCAGGCCCGGCGCGCCGCCAAACTGCTGCGGGGCCTGCTGCGGTTCGTTCGCGCTACCGACCGGGAAGTGACGCGCGTCAACCTGAACGACGTGGTGCGGGGCGCGCTCGATCTGGTGTCGTACCGCTTCGGCGTGGACGAGGTCACCGTGGGCGGGCGTCTCGACCCCAATCTGCCCGCAGTGGAGGGCGACGCCATCAAGTTCGAGCAGGTGATCGTGAATCTCCTGGCCAACGCGATCGACGCGCTCCGGCGCGTCAAGCCCCCGCGTCAGCTCACCGTGGACACCTGGGCGGGGGACGGGCGCGTACATGTGGCCGTTGGGGACAACGGGGAGGGCGTCGCCCCGGAAATCGCCCCCCGGCTGTTCCGGCCGTTCGCGACCACCAAAGGCCACCGCGGTACCGGGCTGGGACTGTACATCTCACGGCAAATCGCCCGGGAAGCGGGAGGCGACCTCGGTCTGGTGTCCCCGCCCGGAGGCGGGGCCCGCTTTTCCCTCTCGCTTCCGCTGGCCCCGGCCGCGGCCGGGCCGGGTCCACTCGCGGGCTCGGCCGCCTCCTCGCTCCGGGGGCTCTGCTCCCGGCCCCGCCCGCCGCCCCGACCGCCGCGTCCCGGGCCCCGGTCGCTGGCCGTGCGGACCACGTAGGGCAGCAGGGCCATCTCACGGGCCGTCTTGATGGCGGT
>Ga0209234_1000164_pt1 | contig 19027 bp, 18 predicted proteins | sample GraSoi013_1_20cm_2_FD_185816 | JGI IMG/M metagenome (GOLD analysis project Ga0209234, IMG submission 185816) | Grasslands soil microbial communities from the Angelo Coastal Reserve, California, USA - Sample 08_20_2013_1_20cm (SPAdes) (version 2) | ecosystem: Environmental > Terrestrial > Soil >... | reverse complement strand
GCTTCGAGATGACGAACTCCGACCCGAACCGCGGCACGAACACGCGGGCCAACATGATTATCAACGATGCCCCCAACACCAAGTACATCAACTTGATCGTGCATGACGGCGGCATCGGCTGGTACACCTACGCGCAGTTTGCGAACGTCGAAGTCAACGGGTCGATCTTCTACGACAACGGTTGGCAGGGACCAGTACAGGGCGGTGGCCACGGGCTGTACCTGAAGAATGACGCCGGTCCGCTGCTCATCAAAGACAACATCATGTTCAACAACTTCGGTTACGGGATCCAGGTGTATTCCGAGCCCGGAGATGGTGCGCTGGTGAACATCACGTTGGACGGCAATGTGTCGTTCAATTCGAGCTCAGTCTCGACGCAGTACAACACATCCGGCAATGCGAACCTCCTGATGGGTGGCGTGCAACCGGTGCAGGGAGGCCGGTTCACGAACAACATGACGTATTTCTCGCCCGGCTACGGCGTGTACAACATGGTGATGGGTTTCGATACCTATTCCAATGCCGATGTGGCGATGACGAATAACTACGCCGTCGGCGGAACGTACGTGCTCACCGTCGGCTCTTGGAATCAGTTGAGCGCCAGCGGCAATCAGCTGTTCGGCAACGATCACATTGTGATGTTGCGAGACTCGTTGCTCACGGGGTTTACGTGGTCAGCGAACTCCTCTCACCGCGATCCTCTGGCTACCGCGTGGCGGTACAAGAGCACCGACTACTCCTTCGCCAACTGGCAGCTGGCGACCGGCCTGGGTGTGACCGATCTCGTATCGAGTCTTCCGCCTGGAGCGCCGCAGGTATTCGTGCGGCCTAATACATACGAGCCGGGGCGGGCGACGATTGTGGTCTATAACTGGAGTCATCAAGCGAGCGTGGACGTCGATCTCAGTAACGTGTTGTCGGCGGGGGTGCAGTACCAAATCCGCAACGTGCAGGATCTCTTCGGCTCCGCCGTCACGAGCGGGACGTTCGGAGGCAGCACTGTCACGATTCCGATGGGCGGGGTCAATCCACCCGCGCCAGTCGGCGGCGCAGCACACCAACCGCCGCACACAGGACCCGACTTTGATGTCTTTATCGTGACCCAGACGAGTTGACGAACAACTGATCACGACAGCGGCCCGGTCGCCTACGGCGGCCGGGCCGTTGTCATGTGGGAGCACGTCACGCCTTCGCTTCTTCGAGCTCCTTCTTTCGGGCTTCCGTTATCTTCGCCGCGACATCGGACGGAGCATCCTGATAGACGTGGAACTTCATCTTGTAGGTGCCGCGGCCATGCGTGATCGAATGCAGCGTTGTTGCGTAGCGATCGAGTTCCGCCTCGGGCACGAGCGCCTTGACCTTCGTGAGCCGGCCGTCCTTTTCCGTGCCGACGATGTGGCCGCGTCGCGACGAGATGTCACCCATGACGGCGCCCTGATATTCGTCCGGCGTCCAAACGTCCACATCCATGATCGGCTCGAGCAGCACGGGGCGCGCGCCAGGACTCACGTTTCTGAAGGCCAGAATGCCGGCCAGCTTGAATGACATCTCGTTCGAATCGACGTCGTGATAGGACCCATCGTACAACTCGACCTTGAAGTCCACCACGGGGTAGCCGGCGATTGGTCCTTTGTTGGCGGCTTCGACGACGCCGCGCTCGACCGCCGGGATGTACTGCCGCGGAATGACACCCCCCACGATCTCGTCCACGAACTGTAGGCCCGATCCCCGCGGTAGCGGTGCGATTCGAATCCAGCAGTCGCCGTACTGGCCACGGCCACCGGTCTGTTTTTTGTGTTTGCCTTGTCCCTCCGATTTGCCGCGGAACGTCTCCCGATAGGCGACTTTGGGTTTGGTCGTTTGCGCGTGCACGCCGAACTTGCGTGCCAGACGTCCGACCACGATCTCGAGATGGCGCTCCCCCAGGCCGCGGATGAGGGTCTGCGCCAGCTCGCCGTTGTACTCGTGATGGAACGTCGGGTCCTCCTCGTGCAGCTTGTGCAGACCGGTCGACAGCTTGTCCTCTTCTCCTCGCTGTTTCACTTCCACCGCGACCGTGATCACCGGCTCCGGGAACGGAATCTTCGGCAGGACGAACCCCTTGTCCTTGGTCGAGAGCGTGTCGTTCGTGTGGGTATCGCGCAGCTTTGCCACGACGCCGATGTCGCCGGAATGCAGCTCCGGCACCTCGATCCGCTCTTTCCCGATTGCGACGCACAGGTGATTCAGCTTTTCCGCGGCTTCCCGCGGCGCATTCCAAACATCCTGTCCGTTCTTGACCGCCCCTGAATAAATGCGGAACAGCGTGACGTCCCCGACGTGCGGCTCGGAGACCGTCTTGAAGACCTGGGCCGCGAGCGGACCGGCGTCCTCTGCCTTCAGCGTCAGGCGCTCCGCACTGCCCCACTTTTGCGCGTCGACCGGCGGCCGCTCGGTCGGCGCGGGACACAGCTCGACGATCTTCGTCAGCAGCGCGCGGGTGCCATAGGTGAGCTCGGCGGCACCGCAGAAGAGCGGGAAGAGCTCACCGCGCGCCATGCCGGACTTCATGGCGGCGATCGCTTCGTCGCGACCGATCTCTTCACCGCCGAGGTAACGCTCGAGCAGCGTGTCGTCGGTCGCGGCGATGCTCTCGATCAGCTCCTGCGAGTACTTCTCGAAGCGCTCCTTGTACTCGTCCGGAACGTCGACTTCGTCATACTCGCCGGCCTTCGTGCCCTTCTTGTAGAGGTGCGCCTTCTTCGAGAAGAGATTGATGATCCCGTGGAACTCGAGTCCCTCGCCGACCGGGATTTCCACCGGGATCACCTTGGGGGTCAGCTGTTCCTTGATTTGGTTGAACACGCGCTCGAAGTTCGCGTGCTCCTTGTCCATCAGGGAGACGAAGAACAACCGGGGAAGCGAGCGGCGCTCGCAATAGTCCCAGACTTTCTCCGTGCCGACTTCGACGCCGGCGGTCGCGGCCAGCACCACGACCGCGGAGTCCGCGGCGTAGACGCCCGCGAGCGCATCGCCCGTGAAGTCGAGATAGCCGGGGGTATCGATCAGATTGACTTTCGTCTCCATCCACTCGGCGACCGCGAGGGCGAGATTGATGGAGTATTTGCGTTCGATTTCGTCTGCGGTGTAATCGGTGAGAGCCGTGCCGTCCTTTACGGATCCATGTCGTTTGCTCGTTCCGGCCACGAACGCCAGCGCATCGACCAGGGAGGTCTTACCGCTCGCGCCGTGGCCGACTACGGCCACATTGCGGATTTCGGGAGTCTTGTACACGCGCATCTATCCACCTCCTGCGGGGGGAAGAGAAATATGATTCGAGGGGGATTGAGACGGCTAGGTGATGAGATAGACGCTGAGACGTCGAGACGGTTAGCGGTCACCCGCTAGCCGTCTCGACGTCTAGCATTTGCGGGTCCTTACTCTCCTACAGCTTCCATTTCGCCATCTGCCACCTCATCGTGGTCGCGGTGGTTGTCCCTGACATGCTCAACGAGCCTGTGCAGGATTTGAATACTTCGCAGGTTCAGTGACAGCGCTGTCACACTGTCTCCTGAGGCCAACGCCGTGTTGGCTTCAGTACGCAGACTATCGACATGGGCGAGCAGCGCCCGGATCCGAGGCGCCTCCCTGTCACCCAGGAATTTCTCGATGCGCGCGATGGCCGTATCAGCCGCAGCAGCAGTCCGCGCGGGAGCATTCGGGAACAACTCGATAACGGCCGAGAGCACCGACCGAAATGCCAGCTGGCGATAACTGCGTGCACTCGCGGTATCGCCGGCCGTCCGTGCCGCAAACGCGGAATCGCGGTACGCGTGCGCCTGCATCAGGTCGGCGCGTGCCTGCGCGTTGTCCGTGGTGCGCAGCGTGTCGAGCAGCCGGCGGAACAGACCCTCGCAGGACATGCCGTTGTTCGCCGATGACGGCGACGCCACGACGTTGTCGGTGATGACTTGCGCATTCTGCGCGAGCGCCAGCTCGTTCGAGGATACAGCCATGGGATCTTGATTGCACGCCGCCACGAAGAGGAGTACGGCGACGGCGACCGTTAGACGTTTGTACATCAGCGTGCTCCGTGAGAAGTCCGAGGGTTGGACGCGGAAGCGTAGACCTCGTTAAGACTCCGCGGAAGGGTCAGGAGGTAACGGGACCGAGGGCACTGGAGGGGCTGCGGGAGCCTGTCCCGGCGCTGGATGATGGGTGACGGGCGCGAGTCGTAGCGCGGCGAGGCCGGCGAGGCCCATGAAAAGACCCGCGAACAGAAACGACGTGACCGGGCTCACGTCATAGAGTGTTCCAATGAGCGGCGGACCAGCGGTGCGTCCGAGAGCGCTTATCGCCTGCGCCGCACCGAGGACGGTGCCTTGCTCCTTGGGATCGGCGTACACGGATACCAACCCAGTAGCCGCGGGAGAGAAGACGCTGTTCGAGACTGCCAGCACGACGGTCCACGCGTATAACAGCGCCGAATTCGGCAAGAACGGCACGATCGCAATTGAAATCGCCATGCCGAAGGTGCCGGCGATGACCAGCACCCGCTCGCCCGTTCGTCGCACCAGTTTCCCGAACGCGTACCCCTGCACCGCCGCCGCGGTCACGCCGATGATGATGAACAGGAATGTCAGCTGCAGCTGCCGCCATCCCAGGGCGTCAATCACGCGGTACGGCAGCGCCGCGGTATACCCGGCGAATCCCAATGGCACCAGCGCCCACACAGCCATGAGCGGGCGGAGTCGAGGGCGCGCAACGGCTTCGCCAATATGACGAAGGTCAAAGATCGGCCGCTTGACCCGGTGCTCGTGTCGTAACGACTCGGGGAGAATGAAGTACGCCGAAACAAAGTTTGCGAGTGACAGCGCGACGGCGATGAGGCCGGGCGCCGCGTGCCCGAAATAGTGATCGGCGAGCCCTCCGACCGCGGGTCCTGCGGTGAAGCCGATACCGAAGGCCGCGCCGACAATCCCCATCCCGCGGGAACGCTCTGCCGGAGTTGTGATGTCCGCCATGTAGGCCTGCGCCGCCGAGATGTTGCCCCCGGCAAATCCCGAGACGACGCGTGACAGGAACAAGACCCAGTACGAGCCCGCGAACGCGAACAGCGTATAGCCAACGGCATTGAACAACATGGTCGTCAGCAGTACCGGCCGGCGGCCAATGCGGTCGGATAACTTGCCGAGTAAGGCGGTCGCGACGAACTGCATGAACGAGTAAACGCCAAGTACCACCCCATACGCGAGGCCGCCCGCACCGAAGCGCTGCGCGTAGAATGGCAGGATCGGCATGACAATTCCGAATCCGATGAGATCGATCAAAACGGTGAAGAAGATGACGCCGACGCGAGCCCGGGATGGGGTCATGACAATTGCTCAGGCATGCGCGCCCGATTCGATCTGCCGCGGGAAACGGGCGTCGATGACGGTGCGAACCGCGGTGGCGCCCAGGATCAGCGCTCCGCCGATCACCGTTGCCGGACCGGGTCGCTCGCCATGCACGAGCCATGCCCAGATGGGATTCAGCACCGGCTCGATCAAGAGGAAGAGCGCGACCTCGAGCGCGCGCACCTGCGGCACCGCACGCGCGAGGAACAGATACGGAATGCCCAGCTGACAAATCCCGAGGAACGCGACGACGCCCCAATCAACTGCTCGGCCTGAGACCAGCGGCTGCGCCATAACCAAAGCAAAGACACTCGCTGTCAGGTTGCCGCATGCTGCCGCCGCGGCCACGGAAGCGCCGCGCGCTGCGAGCCAGCGGTAGCCGATCACTGTTACCGCCCACGTCACGGCACAGATCGCGGCCAGCGTATTTCCCAGCGCCGGGTTCGGCGCAGTGATCGACGGCTTGTCAGAGCCGAGGAAGAAGAGGCCAAGCCCAACACCCATCGCGACCGTCTGCATGATGTCGCGCCGCGTGGCGTGCTCGCCCAGGAGCAACGGCGCCAGCAACAGGATAAACAGCGGGCTCGTCGACTGCAGGAAAATCGCGCTCGCCGCGGTCGTGTGTTTGTTCGCCTGCACGTAGAGTAGCGTCGTGGCTGCATAGGCGAACCCCACGATGACGGTACGCCACGTCCAGGCGCGTCGCGCGTCAGGCAACACGATGAGGATGGTGATGAGCGCGAAGGCCGCCCGAAACGCAGCCAGCTGCCAGGCCGTGAAGCCGCACCATTTGATGGCCGCGCCGCCGGTCGAGAAAAGGACGGCTGCGACGACGATTTTCGAGCGCGGACTCATGGCACCTCGCCGAGGATCGAGGAATATATTTCAAACCATGCGATTCGCGCTGACCGCCGCTGGTCTCTTGATATTGGCAGTAGCGGGCTGTTCGAGCTCTCATGCCACACGCCCGAGTAACGCAGCCCCGAGTCGCGACGCCGACGTCATCACCGCCGACGAGCTGACCGGCACCACCGCGCCCTCGGTCTATGACGCCGTACGGCAGTTGCGGCCCGCGTGGTGGATGCGCAGTCAGCCGACGGTCGTGCTCCGGCAGAATCAGCTCATTGTCTACGTCGATGGCATCCGCTACGGCGGTTTTGACAGCTTACGACAGCTCAGCAAAACCTCCGTCGCGTTCGTCCGCTACTACTCGCCTGGCAGCGCCGAAGCGCGATTCGGCCCCGGACATCCGCTCGGCGCGATCGAAGTGAAAACACTTCCCCACTGACCGCGCGGTGGAGGTTCAGGTCTTTGGCGTGAAAAAGAGCGCCGATACGCGCGCGGCGCTGCGCTTCTTCGCGGAGCGGCGCATCAAAGTGCACTTTGTCGATTTGAATGAGCGCGCCGCGGCCGTCGGTGAGCTGCGGCGCTTTGCGCAGAAGTACGGCGTGGCCGCACTCATCGATCGCGACTCGCGACGCTTCGGCGAGCTCGGCCTTCGCGCGGCGACGCTCAGCGAGGAGCGGTGGCTGGAGAAGCTGAGTCTGGAGCCGTTGCTGTTGCGCATGCCGCTCGTCCGCAACCAGAGCCAGCTCACCATCGGCGCCGCACAGGAGACCTGGAACGCCTGGTACGCATCCGCGAAGTCGTGACGCTCGCGCTCTGCGCGGGTTGCGCAACCGCCGGACCGGCGCGCATGCCTGAGATCGACACGCGCACCGTCGATACGCTGTTCCGCGCCTACAGCGGTGCCGTTCCGGGCGCGAGTGTGATCGTCATTCGGGACGGCGCGGTGCTGTTCCGCCGCGCCTACGGCCTGGCCGATCTCGAGCACCACACACCGGCCACGCCGACGACCGACTTCCGACTCGCTTCGCTCTCGAAGCAGTTCACCGCAATGGCCATCATGCTGTTGGTCAGAGACGGCAAACTGCGCTATGACCAGCACGTGTCGGAGCTACTGCCGGAACTGCCGCCCACCACGCGCGCCATCACCATCCGTCACTTTCTGAATCACACGTCGGGAATCTGGGACTACGAGGAGCTCATTCCCGAGACGCGCACCGCGCAGCTCGATGATCACGACGTGTTGGCGCTCGTCGCCGCGAAGGACTCCGTCTACTTCTCGGCGGGGAGCGCCTATCGCTACAGTAATTCCGGCTATGTGCTGCTAGGCATCATCGTCGCACGCGCATCAGGAATGCCACTCCCCGAATTCATGCGGAGACGAATCTTCGATCCATTGGGAATGACGGCGACGGTGGAGCACGTCGAGGGCAACGAGACCGTGCCGCAACGCGCGTACGGGTATTCGCCGAGCGGCGGGACGTTCGTGCAGACGGACCAGAGCGTCACGAGTGCGACATTGGGCGACGGCGGCATCTACACGAATGTCGACGACATGAGACGATGGGATCACGCGCTCTCGACGGCAGCGCTCGTTGATTCGGCGACGCTCGCGCTGGCCACCACGCCACCCCCTTTGCCGGCGGACGCAACCACGGAGTACGGCTTCGGTTGGTTTGTCGACATGTATCGTGGCGAGCAACGGTGGCGCCATACCGGCGAGACGAGCGGCTTCCGCAACGCGATCCAGCGCTATCCCAACCGGCGTTTGACGATCGTGATCCTGACGAACCGTTCGAGCGGCGAGCCGGCGGCGATCGCCGAACGGATCGCCGATCAGTTGCTTTTCCGCTAGCGCTCGATGCGATAGCCGAACGTCCGCACGGTGACGATGTGGCGTGGGTGGGCGGGATCGGGCTCCAGTTTGCGTCGCAACATGGCGACGTGCGTATCGACGGTGCGACTCATCACGTCTTCGGCGTAGCCCCACACTTCGCGCAACAGCTCGAGCCGGCTGGCGACGCGCCCGCCGCGCTTCAGCAGTGCGACGAGCAACGCGTATTCCTTGGGTCGCAGCTCCGCGGGCCGCCCGCCGCGCCGGACCAGGTGCTTCGCGAAGTCAACCATCACATCTCCAAAACCCTCAAACGCCGTGTCGGTTGCCCCCTCACGCCGGATCCACTCGAGAAACTCAGCTGCCCGGTTGACGGTCGCGATCACGCGCTCGTCATCGAACGGCTTCAGGAGATAATCGAAAGCCTGAATTGCGAAGGCCCGGACTGCGTGCTCGTCATAGGCCGTGACGAACACGATGGCCGGCGGCCGTTCCTCACTGGCCGCAGCCGCCACCGCAAAGCCATCGACGTCGGGCATCTGGATGTCCAGAAATACCAGATCGGGGGCGCCGTGTTGGAGGAGCAATGCCGCGTCGCGGCCACTGGCGCACTCGTCGATGCGCGTGACAGCCGGGATTTGCTGCAGCACGCCGCGCAACCGCCGCCGCGCCGGCGCCTCGTCGTCAACGATGATCGCGCGCATGGTCGCTGAATGGAATTTCGATGGTCGCCACCGCGCCCCGGCCCGGCGCCGGTGTGTTGGTCAGATCGAACCGCTGGCTCGGACCATACAGCTCGTGTAACCGGGCGCGCGTATTCGTGAGTCCCAGGCCCCATCCACTTTCGCCGTTCGTGGCACGCTGCTCTCGAGGGGCGGCGAATCCCGGCCCGTTGTCGCGCACCTCGAGATGCAGCTGGTCACCCGCGCGCGTCGCGGCAATCTCTACTTCTGCCACGCCGCCATCGGGTACGGCGCCGTGCCGAATCGCGTTCTCGACCAACGGCTGCAACAGCAGCGTTGGCACCAGCGCCGCTGCCGCGCGCGGGTCGACTCGGAATGTCACGCGCAAACGATCGCCGAAGCGCGCCTCCTGAATCGCGACGTAATGATCGAGGAGCTCGAGCTCTTCTTCGAGTGTGACGAGCGGTCCGCGTTCGCTATTGAACGATTGGCGCAGCAGCTCCGAGAGCCGCGTGATCATGCGATTCGCTTGCTTCGGATCCTCGAGCACGAAAGCCGAAATCGTATGCAGCGTATTAAAAAGGAAGTGCGGCTGCAGCTGGCCAACGAGCGCGTCGAGCCGCGCCTGTACCAGCTTCATCTCGAGCCGCTCGGCGCGCCATGCGTGATAGAGTCCCGCGACCATCGCGTACACGAGCAGGTTGAACGTCCAGTACATCGCCACCGCGTCGCCCATGCCGGTGAGGAAGGTGTGTGGCACGCGATACAGACCGAGTGCCCATTTCGCTCCGCCTTCCAACGCCGCGCATGAAACGGCGATCGCGATAGCCACTGGCAAGTGCGCGGCGATCAACGGCGCGGGTCGGCGAATCCGCACCGCCCAGGCCGAGAATACCCAAACCGGTGGGGTGAATACGGCCCAGCTCCACCAACCGGTGAGTTGCCAGGCCAGGATCCAGCTCCAGCCCCCAGGAACGGTGCTGTTGGTCGTCTGGTAGTGCATCTGGATCGAGAACAGCAGCGCCACCGCCGTCCACGCGCCGAAAATCATGAGGCCGCGCTTCATGAGCTTCATTGTAGCATCCTATGGGAAGTGCCGCGGCGGACCGGTCAGAAGTGTGTGAAATTCACGTGGCGATGACACTGTCCCCCTAGGACAGGCGCGGCTTTCCAAGAGATTGTGTGCCGGGAGGTCATCCATGCGCCGTCTACTGCTGGCGGTCACGTTGTTCGCCGGTCCCGCCGATCGGGCCGCGGATCGCGCCGCGCTCCTGTCGGCTGATCGCGTGCTCACCAATATTGCGGCGGTCTTCACTGATAGTGCCGTCTATCTGCATCCTGGGGCGCCGCTGATACGCGGCGCCACGAACATCAGCGCGTTTCTTACTGCTGATACGTCCCTGCGGAACGTCGTACGGATACCCGCGTACGCCGACGTGTCGAACGACGCGACGCTGGGTTACACGTACGGATGGCTGCGCTCAACCGGCGAGCGCGGCAAGTACCTCGCCTGCTGGCGCAGACTTTCCGATGGTTGGCGAATCTGGGCCTATGCGCGCACCACTCCGGTTCCGGTGCCCGATTCCGTTCCCGTTCCGGTACCGCGTAAAGGAACGGTGGCGGGGGCGGACGAAGCGTTTCGCGGTCATGCCGATCCCGCGGAGTTGCTGCGGGCGGATTCAGCCTTCGCCGCGATGTCCGTCTCGCGGGGTGGGAAGGCGGCTTTTCTCGCGTTCGCCAGCGAAGATGCCGTCGCATTCGGCGGAGGCGCGCAGATGAGCGAAGGCAGGGATGCGATCGCATCCGGCTTTGATGGATTTCCTGCGGGAGCCGTGCTGGAGTGGTGGCCCGTCAGTGCCCAGATCGCGCGCTCGGGAGACCTCGGCTGTACGGTCGGCGAGGCGATGATCACGAGCCTCCACCATTACAGCAAGTACCTCACGATCTGGAAACGGCAGCGCAACGGGAGTTGGAAATTTGTTGCCGATGGCGGGAACGTCCGGCCCGCGCCCGCGTCAGTCAGCGGTAACCCGCCGCCTGAAGACTGAAGAGCTCAGCGTAGAGGCCGCCGCGCGCGAGTAGCTCTTCGTGTGTGCCGTCATCGACGAGCTCGCCGCCCTTCAGCACAAGGATGCGATCAGCCATCCGCACCGTCGAAAAGCGATGCGAGATCAATACCGCCATGCGCCCCTTCGTCAGCTCCGCAAACCGCAAGAACACCTCGTATTCGGCGCGAGCATCGAGGGCGGCGGTCGGCTCATCGAGAATAAGGACCTGCGCGTCACGCATATACGCGCGCGCCAACGCCACCTTCTGCCATTCGCCGCCGGAAAGCTCCACGCCGTTATCGAAGCGGCGGCCCAACATCTGGTCGAAACCTTGCGGTACCCGCTCCGCGACCGAATCCGCGAGACTGCGGCGCGCCGCTTCACGGATCCGCGCCTCGTCATCCAGTGCCTCGACCTGACTCACACCGATGTTTTCGCGCAGGATGAAATCGTAACGGACAAAATCCTGGAAGATGATTCCGATGTTCCGGCGAAGACTGTCGAGGTCATAGTCACGCAGCTCGACACCATCGAGCAGGATGCGACCTTCGTCGGGATCGTAGAGGCGGGAGAGCAACTTCACGAGCGTTGTCTTGCCCGCCCCATTCTCTCCCACGAGCGCGACGCGCTCGTGCGGCTCGAAGCTGAACGAGAGATGTCGCACCGCCCACCGTTGTGATCCCGGATACCGGAATCCGACGTTGTCGAATTGGAATCCTGTCTTGATAGGTCTCGGCACCGCGCGGGCGCCCGGCTTCGATACGACCGTCGGACGAACGTCGAAGAACGTGAACAGATCACTCAAGTAGAGACTCTGCTCGTAAATGGATGACAATGCGAGCAGCACGCTCTGAATCAACCCGCGGCTCTGACGAAAGGAACCGGCCAAGAACGTCAGCGTGCCGATGCTGAAGTCCCCCATCACGGTCCGGTAGATGATGACGGCGTAGGCACCATAGTAGCCCAGGGTGCCCACGGTTACGAGGAGCGTCGATACGATGTTGCGCCGCACCGCGAGCTTCTTGTTCTCATCGTAGAATTGATCGGACAATTTCGCGTACCGATCGACGAGGAATCTCGAGAGACCGAACAGCTTCACTTCCTTCGCGGATTCGTCCGATGCGCCCATGTAGCGCAGATAATCGAGCAGCCGCCGCTCCGGCGTCCAGTGAAAGAGCAGCGAGTAGCCGAGCGATGCGAAGTGTGCTTCGCCGAGGAACGCGGGAACCACGGCGATGACGAGGAGCAACAGGAGCCAGGGAAGCTGCAGCAGCAGCACACCGGCAAGCGAGATGAGCGTGATGAGGTCTTGCGCCGTTCCGAGCAGCAGCGTGAACAGGCCGATCCGCCCGGTCGTCTGGCGACGCGCGCGCTCCAAGTGGTCGTAGATCTCGGCGTCCTCGAACTGCGCCAAGTCGAGCGTCGCCGCATGCTCCATCAAACGAACACTGAGGCGGTTTGCGAAGAGGTCGCCGAGCAGACTTTCGAGCAGTGACGAGAGTCGAGCGAGTGCTTCGCCGACGACGGCGATGCCCAGCTCGAGCCCAACCAATGTGGCGAGATGCCACCAGTCGGGAGTGCGTCCGGCGCGCCCGGCCGCCATGCCCGCGATGACGCCGTCGATGATGAGCTTTCCGATCCACAGGACGGCGACGGGGATGAGCGATCGGATTGCGCGCAGCGCGAGAATCGCCGCCGTGTAGCCCCGATGCGTCTGAAACACGAGGCGGACCAGCGGCGGAACATGCTTCAGGGCGGCAAGCCGCTCGCTCCAGGTGGGCGGCGGTCCGTCATCCGGACGCAATCCGCGACCATACCGGGAACGGGATGAACCGGTGGATCGAGCCATAGTCATTAACTTCGCGTTGGGACAACCGTCAGTATAGGCGAATGCGAATTTCCCTGTTGATCGCCATCCCATTGATCGTGGTGACGTCGCTCTCTGCGCAGATGCCTTCTCCGGCGCCGGCGATGACGGCGCACGACTCCGCTCTCCACGCGTTGAATCGCCTGGCGTATGGACCGCGTCCCGGCGAGGTGGACAGTGTGGCGCACAGCGGCGTGATGCGGTGGATCGAACGGCAACTCCATCCCGATCGGATCGATGACAAGGCGCTCGAACAGCGGGAGCACGCTTTCAAGATCCTCGACTATGACCGGCAGGATCTCGCGCTGCGGTATCGTGACGCGCAGCGCGAGCGGCAGCGGATGCAGCGGGAGTTGGCCCAGACGGGTGACTCGATGCGCCCCGACGGGATCGCGGGACCGATGCGAGAATTTCGTGCGCTCGGTGGCGAGCTGCAGCAACTCGCGATCGTGCGCGCCACCCTGTCGGAGCGGCAGCTGCGAGAGGTGATGGTCGATTTCTGGACGAATCATTTCAATGTCTTTGTCGGCAAAGGGGCCGATCGCTTCCTTCTGCCCTCATATATCGAGCAAACAATCCGGCCGCGCGCGATGGGGCATTTCGAAGACTTGCTGATCGCGACGGCCGAGAGTCCGGCGATGCTGTTCTACCTCGACAATGCGCAAAGTGTGGCGCCGGGTTCCTCGCCTCCTCGTCCATTCCGCCCGTTTTTCGGACGGCGGCGGTTCGGAATGAACGAATTGCCGGAAGATCGGCGGCGCCAGCCGACAGGCATCAACGAGAACTACGCGCGTGAGCTCCTCGAGCTGCACACCCTCGGCGTCGACGGCGGCTACACCCAGCAGGATATCATCGCAGTCGCGCGCATCTTCACCGGCTGGAGCATTGAGCGCCCGGAACGCGGTGCGGGATTCGTGTTCCGAGAGTGGGCGCACGATCACGGAACGAAGCGTGTCTTTGGGCTCACCTTCAACAATGACGGGCAGGATGAAGGCATCCGGTTGCTCAAATTCCTCGCGAATCAGCGCGCTACGATGCACCACGTCAGCGCGAAGCTGTGTGCTCGCTTCGTCGCGGACGAGCCACCCGATGGCTGCGTCGATGCCGCGGTAGCGGCCTGGCAGAAAACGCGTGGCGATATCCGCGCGGTCTTGCGCGCGATTTTCACGTCGCCGGATTTCTGGTCGCAACCGGTGGTTCGGTCGAAGGTGAAAACGCCATTCGAGTTCGTCGTGAGCGCGGTCCGAGTGCTCGCCGCGGATCCCGACACGACTCCCCAGCTCGCCCAAGTCGTCGCACGACTCGGCGAGCCGCTGTACCAGCAGCCCGCCCCAACGGGCTATGCTGAAACGGAAGCCCATTGGATCAACAGCGGCGCGCTGCTCGCGCGGATGAACGCCGCTCTCGCCCTCGCGCGGGGGAGTCTCGACGCGGTGATTCCCGCCACCACCGATCATTCACAGCTCATCGACATGGTCGACGAGCGCATCCTTGGCGGCACGATGTCCGCTCATACGAGAAGTGTCATCCTCGAGCAACTCGCGGATATCAACGATCCAACGCAGGCTCGCGCGCTCGCTGTCGGCCTGGCGATCGGCGGGCCGGAGTTTCAGAAACAATAAGACGACGGAATGGCGGAATGACGGAAGGACGGAACGAATGACCATCTCAAGGCGTGTGTTCGTGCGGAATGGCGGTCTCGCGCTCGTCAGCCTCGGGCTGGATCCACTGTTTCTTGCGCGAGCCGCGTTTCGGTCATTCCGTCCTTCCATCATTCCATCCTCTCGTCCGATTCTCGTCTGCCTTTTCCAACGTGGTGCGGTCGATGGCCTGAACATGATCGTCCCGCACGGTGACCCGCTGTACTACCAGGAGCGCCCGCGCATCGCCGTTCCCCAAAACACGATCGTCGATCTCGATGGACACTTCGGTCTGCATCCCAGTCTTGCGCCGCTGAAAGCGCTGTGGGACAACAAGAGCCTCGCCGCGATCCATGCGGTTGGCTCACCCGATTCCACGCGCAGCCACTTTGATGCACAAGACTACATGGAGACAGGAACGCCCGGTGTGAAATCCACGGGGGATGGTTGGGTCAACCGGTATTGCAGCCACGATCGTGAGCATGCTGACACGCCGTTCCGCGCGATCGCCTTTGGGCCGCAGCTGCCGCGCATCCTCGCGGGCAGCGCACCCTCCCTGGCGATCGACGATCTCGAAGCGTTCGGATTGCGGGTTCCACGGGAAGGCGCGCGCGATCGGCTGACCCGCGCGTTTGAGCAGTTATACGAGGGCGAAGGAACAGGCCTGCTGGCTTCTTCGTCACGCGAAGGCTTCGACGCGATCCAGATGCTCAAACGCGCCGATCCCACGCAATACAGGCCGGCGGCCGGTGTCGACTACCCGCAAGGCCGGCTCGGCCGGACGCTGCTGCAGATTGCGCAGCTGATCAAAGCCGATGTCGGACTCGAGATCGCGTTCGCGGATTGTACCGGCTGGGACACACATGTGAATCAGGGTTCGAATGAGGGCCAGCTCGCTGCCCGACTGCGCGAGCTCGGGCTCGCGCTGTCAGCGTTTAGCCGCGATCTGGGAGACGGCATGAGTCGCGTCGTCGTGCTGACCATGTCGGAGTTCGGACGCACGATTCGGGAGAATGGCAACAGCGGCACGGATCACGGCCACGCCACCGCGATGCTCGTGATGGGCGGACCGGTGAACGGCGGCCGCGTGCTGGGACGCTGGCCCGGCTTGGCTGTCGAGCAGCGGTTCGAGGGCCGCGACGTCGCGGTCACGACTGACTTCCGCGATCTGTTCGGCGAGGTACTCGCCCGACACCTCGGCGCGGGCGATCTCTCCCCGATCTTTCCTGGATTCACTCCGGACCCACAGCGATTTCCGGGCGCGATCAAGTCCCTGTAGCGAGATCCAGCCGTATCACGCCGTCGTCCGCGCCATCGCGGATCGTGAGCCAATCCGTGCGGACGCGGTCCCACTCCTGAATCACGAGGCCATGATCTTCGAAGAGCCCGCGGATCTGGCTGGCTGCGAATCCGGCGATCTCCTCGAGCACAGGCACGAGCACGCTGATCGCGTCGTCGCTGATTACTGTGCGCTTGGCGATGTGCGCAACCTCGCGCGCCTCCGAAGCGGCGATCGTAAAGCCGTCGCCGCGATTCACATGCAGCATCACGGGGATGTCCGACTGCCCGTCGCCCACGTATACGACTTGATCCCGCGGCACGACGTGGCGCGTGCGGATCTCCTCGACGGCGGCGACTTTGCCATAGCCCGCGGCGACGCGGACCAGTGAGTCGATTTGGCCACCTTCGGTTTCGGGTTTGAAGCGAAACCGCGTGCCCACCACGTGGTCGGCCGGCACGATCCCCTCGAGGGCCGAGAGCACGACCTCTTCGGGCGCGGCCGAGATCACGTAGAAATCGAAGCGGTGACCGTCGATCCCCTGCGCCAGCATCCGGGTGAGTAACCGCACGTTGCGCTTCAAGCGCACGCGCCGGCCGACCTCCAGCAGGTCCGCGCGCGTGACGCGCCGGTACTCAGGGTCGTTGGCCAGGAGATACGCCAGCTCGGCGCCTTGCTGCACCAAATTGAGCTGCGACAATCCGGCCACCTTTTCGCGAAAGCTCGTGATGCCGAGCATCTCGCTCAGGACGATCCCTGAGTCATTGAAGCTCAACGTCTGATCGAAGTCACTCGCCAAGAGGTAATGCTTCTTCATTCCAGCTCCCTTTGTTTGGAGATCCACCACACGAAAAAGGCCCGCTCCAAGGTGGGCGGGCCGCTCCGTGCGTTGCAACAGCATCAATCGCGTCAGGTAGCGCCCGCCTCCGGGAGGAGGTTCCCGTTGTGCGTCATATTCGACTTGCAGGCGCAGCAGACCATGGGCGAATGGTAAATAGTCAGGCCGCCACGCGTCAACCGTGCGGCTGTCACACTATGGTCGCGATTCTGTTGCAGTTATGGGCAACTCGAGGCGTTCCGCCTTTCTGACAGCCGCCACGGTCGTCGCAGCGCCGATGCGTTCGCCGGTGAGCAGCCGATGCAGGTCGTCGATGCCGTGCACCGGTTTGTCACCGAATGCCACGATGATGTCACCTGTTTGCAATCCTGCTCTCTCGGCCGGACTGCCGTTCTCGATTGTGGTGATCAAGACGCCACTCGGCTGGATCAGGCGATGCGCACGCACGGCGAGCCGGGGCAGCGAGACATTCTGACCGCCGACACCGATGCGGGCGCGACGCACGTGCCCGTACGCGATCAGCTGACCGATGACGAGCTTCACCGTGTTGACCGCGACCGCGAAACAGATGCCCTGCGCCGGCAAAATGACGGCAGTGTTGACGCCGACGACGTTGCCGCGAGAGTCGAGCAGCGGACCGCCTGAATTCCCCGGATTGAGCGCCGCGTCCGTCTGAATGACGTTGTCGATCAAGCGACCCGATACGGAGCGGAACGAGCGACCGAGCGCGCTGACGACGCCGGCGGTCACGGTGCTCTGAAAGCCAAGCGGATTCCCGATCGCGATGACGACCTGACCGACACGGAGCGCCGCCGAATCGCCCAGCGGCGCGGCGATCAGTGACGACGCGTCGACCCGAAGAATCGCGAGATCGGTGTCAGGATCATCGCCGACCAATTCCGCGCGCAGGCGGCGACCATCGGCGAAGGCCACGTCGGTCTTGGTTGCGCCGTGAGCGACGTGGCTGTTGGTGAGAATGAAGCCGTCCGGCGTGAACGCGAATCCCGATCCGTGTCCCTGTTCTTCGCGACGCGACCCGCCGACTCCGCGCCGCCGGTGATGCACTTCCACGCTTACCACGGCGGGAGCAGCGCGCTCCACCACGCCACTTACCGCGCGCGAGTACGCATCGAGAAGGTCGACATCATCTGGATGATTCGGTGTGACAGGAATTTGCGTGGGATCGCGGCGGATCTCCGGGAGTGGCCCGCCGTCCGCGAGTCTGAGGAGAGTGCTCATGCCTGAAAAACGCTGCTCGGTTCCCGATCCTGATCGACTGATCAGGCCTCGACGATCCGCTTTCGATAGAGCGCAAGGGTCGCGAATCCGTACACGCCGATGGCGAGCAGCAACGCGCCCAGGGCCCAATGCGGTCCGAGCTGCCAGATCCCGGCGGCCACGTAACCGACGCTTGCGACCAGACCCATGGCCAAGACCTCTTTGCGGGCCATCAGAATCCCGAAGACGTAGCCCCAACTGAATCCCGCCAGACCGAGGAATATGATCGCGTTGGGGATGATCTTGCTCGGATCGATCAAGTTGAGCCCGCCGGCAAACGCGCAGAACAAACCTATCACGGTATACGTTGCGAGGTGGAGCGCCAGCGGCAGGGGCAGTGTTCCCATTCGGTTGAAGGTCATGGCTCAATAATAGACGCTAAGATACGGCATGCTAGTGACGCGGACGTACCTCCAACTCCATCGCCCGGAGCAGTTCAACAACGCCTTTGGAGAATTTCCTGACGTCACCATCGCGCGCATCCCCAAGCCGCTTCCGGCATTGTACCGGTTGTGCTACCGGACCGTTGGTGAGGCGTTTCATTGGCGCGACCGCTGGGACTGGACCGACGCCGAAATCGCGGCGCATCTGGCGGATCCCAACATTCAGCTCGTTGTCGCCTCGCGCTCCGGGGCGGCGAACGATGGTCTGGCGGGATGGTACGAACTGCGCCGGGTGCCCGAAGACGATTCCGTGGAGATTGCGTATTTCGGAATCGTCGCCGCCGAGTTCGGCCGCGGCTTTGGAAAACACCTGCTCTCGACTGCCGTGCGCGACGCCTGGGCTCTCGGCCCCAAGCGCGTGTGGCTGCACACCTGCACGCTCGATCATCCGAACGCCCTACCCAACTACATCGCGCGCGGCTTCACGCCTTATCGCACGGAAACGTACGAGGTAGATTGACGCCCGTGAATTTCAACTTTCACCTGACCCGCAAACGCAAGCTGATCATCGCGGGTATACTGCTGACGCCAATCCTCGTCTTTGTGCTGTACACGTGGTCCGCTCTCCAGTGGAGCTACTCCGAAGGCGAACGGGCCGGATTCGTGCAGAAGTTTTCAAAGAAGGGGTGGCTCTGTAAGACATGGGAAGGCGAGTTAGCGATGGTATCGATGCCCGGCACCAATCCTGAAAAGTTCTACTTCACGGTCCGTGATGATGACGTGGCACAGCACATCAACGAGTCGCTGGGACGGCGGGTGGCGTTGACGTACCAGCAGCACAAGGGCCTTCCGACGACCTGTTTCGGTGAAACGGACTATTTCGTCGTCGCCGTAAAGGTGCTGCCACAATGAATACGAATAGCTTCGGCAGCCGGGCGACACTGAAGGGTGGCGCG
>Ga0209234_1000163_pt1 | contig 19148 bp, 17 predicted proteins | sample GraSoi013_1_20cm_2_FD_185816 | JGI IMG/M metagenome (GOLD analysis project Ga0209234, IMG submission 185816) | Grasslands soil microbial communities from the Angelo Coastal Reserve, California, USA - Sample 08_20_2013_1_20cm (SPAdes) (version 2) | ecosystem: Environmental > Terrestrial > Soil >... | reverse complement strand
TCGATCAGCGCATACCGCCGCTCCGGGAGTCGCGACCACGGCTGTACCTCGATGACGTGGTAGAGCAACGAGCGCTTGAGCCGGAGCTCGATCTCCCGGGCAGCGCCTTGGAGCGCGCGCCGCCGCCCGGCACGCGCCGCGGCGTGCGCGTCACGCGCGAACAGCTGCAGCTCCGTCGTGCCCGGCGCGAACGCGGTGAACTCGACCACCAGCCGCTCCACCGCGCCGGCGGGCGGCGACCGCTCGAGCTGCGTCTCGAGCAGTGCCGCGATGCGCTTCCGATCCGCCGACGGGTCCTTGAGCGTCGCCTCCACCAGCCAGGACGCGCCGTGCTCGAGCTCCGCGCGCGCCCGCACCACCTGCACCCGCCATCCGCTGCGGCGCGGGTCGCGCAGCGCGCGCTCGAGCAGCCGGTCGAGCGCGTGCACGAGGAGCCGCCGCTCGCCGACGGGCGAGAAGAACGCGATCGCGGCGACGATCGGCTCGGGCACGACCCGTCCCACCACCGGCTCGGCGATCCGCCCCGCCGCGAGCCGCCACAGCCGCCGGCCGACGCGGCCGAACTGCGACACGACCGCTTCCTCCGGAAGCGCGGCGAGCGCGCCCAGCGTCGTGACGCCGAGCTGGCGCAAACGCCGATGCGTGTCGGAGTCGAGCGGCAGCGCGGCGAGCGGCTGGGCGGCGAGAAAACTCCCCTCCTCCCCGGGCTGCACGATCACGGCCTCCCCCGGCTGCGCGCGTGTGGCCGCGACCCAGGAGACGAACTTCCCCTTCCCCCACCCCACCCGAAGTGCGGAATGCGGAGTGGGGAGTGCGGAGTGTGCGAGCAGACTTTCCTCCACAATTCCGCACTCCGCACTCCGCACTCCGCACTTGATCGCTTCGACGATCTTCTCGGGCGCGCCGTACAGCCCTTCCAATCCGTCGGTCCCGACGTAGGCTCTCCCCAGCTCCGCCGGCTCGATCACCGGACTCACCCGGCCGAGCGCCGCGAGCAGCCGGGAGAACTGCGCGTCGTAATGCACCGGGTCGGGCTCGCACAACTTGAGCGTGGGACAGAGTCCGATCGCCTGGCTGACCGTCATCGCCGGCTTCACTCCTGCGCGCCGGGCGAGCGGCGCGACCTGCCACAGCCGGCGTGTGTCGTCGGGTGAAAGCAGGACCACGGGGAGCGACGCGAGCTCGGGCCGCCGGGCGGTCTCGCAGCGCAGCGCGAACAACGGGATCCAGCAGCACGCGGCGCCATTGCTCGTGAGACGGGGAGTCCGGGTCATTGGCCAAGTCGACAATGGGACCCGAATATATCCCGAAGATCGAGTTGGCCGCAAGCTGGTTACCGGATAGATAAGTTATTGATAGATTTTGACTTCTAATGCCAGACTGGAGCGGCAGGCGCTGGCGGCCTCTCGGCCGCATCGGGTTCATAGTTCTGCTCCAGTCCGCCCCGACCCGCGCCAGCGGACAGGCCATCCCCAAACCCGACTACGTCACCTACCTGCCGCGCGACGTCGCGCTGCCGGTGCAGGCGACCAGCGGGACTCGGCTGTTCCACCTCTTCGGGGATTCCACGACGCCGGGTTACCGCGACGCGGCGCCGCGCGACGGCATCGACGACGCCCGAGCACTCTGGCTCGGCGCGCTCGCCGTCCGGTTTGCCCCCTGGATGGTGCGAAACTCGGTGGACTTCCCGATGAATTTCCGACCGTTCGTCGAGGGCGGGGATGCGTCTACGCTCTTCGTCGACGCGTTCGACTTGTCCCAGGCGCGCCCCCGGCTGCTCGATACGAAAGCCATCGATTTCGGGCGGCTCACGGGCGCGACCTGCAACGGGACGACGGGAGGCACGGGCGAGACCGGCGACTCGACGCCCGACTGCCGGCTGCTCGAGCTCGTGCACCGGTTCGCGCCAGTGCCGCCTCCCGCCGCGGACCCGCCCCGGCCGGATCTCGACATCCGCTACGTGATGTACTTCGACTTTCCCGGACAGGACCCGGCGTCGTGGAACCGGGAGTTCGAAGGGAGCGTGCACGGCGCGATCGCCCGCAAATACCTCGGGTATGCGAAGGCGTTCGTGCACCCGTTCATCAGCGAGGTGCGCGGGCCGGGCTTCGAGCCGCCCCGCTACGAGCTGGTACTGCAGTACTGGTTCTTCTATCCGTACAACGATGCCGGCAACGTGCACGAGGGAGACTGGGAGCACATCAACGTGGTGGTGACGCCCCAGCGGCAAGGCACGCAGCCGTTGGCCGCGGCCGCGATGGGGCAGCTGCTCGAGCAGCAGCCCGCGCCCGACCAGCTGCTGATTCGCAGGGTGGAGTACTACTTCCACCATTGGGTGTTCATCGCCGACTACATGACCCCCGATGTCTACGCCCCCCGCGCGGAGTGGGAACGACAGCTGAAGGCGCTGCGCGAGGAGCGGGTCGGCGAGCGCGAGGTCTGGCGGCAGCTACGACGCCAGGTGTACCTGGACGAAGCCGAGACGAAGCTCAACTTGCACCCGATCGTGTTCATCGGCGGGGACAACCGCGGGTTGCAGCAGCTCATCGCGGCGCCGAGCCGGCTGGGCCGGGCGAGTCACGGGTCGTATCCGTTCCCAGGCCTCTACAAGGACGTGGGGCCGCAGAATACCGGTGAGCTGGTGGGCGCCCGCTGGGACGTGTTCCGCCAGCCGCCCGAGTCCACTGCGTCCGAGGCGAACAAGGTCGTCCGCCTCGACAACCCCGACCGGATCGAGATCGTCCCCGACTGGGAGCAGGTGCTGCCGCTGGTGCGGACGGATCCTCTCGCGCGCCGGCAGTGGGCCTGGCTGGTGCTGCCGATCCGCTTCGGCTATCCGGCGACCAGGTCGCCGTTCGCCGGCATCGTGCGCTACGCCGAGACCGGGAACACGTCGATCCTCGCACCTTCGTACAACGGCGGCTGGAACCGCGCCGGCGCCGCCGCGGGCTACGAGCGCTATCGGCCACACCGGATGGCATCGTTCTTTCCGGCCAGCCAGCAGGACAACTACTGGACGGGGTGGGGATTTTTCAACTTCACGCTGCCCACGTTGGTGACGCTGCCGCCGTTCGACCTCGTCTACCGGCTCGTCACCGCGCCGCTCCGCGCCGGCAACCGGCGCGCCCACCCGGCGTTCTACGGATCGGAGGACGTGCCATTCCGGTTCATCGGTGCCAGCGTTGGGGTCTCCTCCTACACGGTGCCGACGGAGTTCCTGAATCTCCTCGCCTTTCCCGAGCTCTCCGTGCCCTTTCTCAACCAGGTGTTCGCGCTCGCGGGGACGGACTCGTTCAACGTGAGCGTTAACGCCCCCGAGGTGGAGCGCGTGTCGCCGCCCTACTACGGGATCAGCCTGTTTCTCGGTCGCCGGTTCGTGAGCGAGAACACCGTGAGACACTCTCTGGGCACCATGCGCGGGGGTGTGGCCATAAGCAGCGTACCCGGCCTCTTTCCCTTGAGCGCCAGACTCGACATGTGGGAATACGCCGGCAGCCTGCGATACAACATCGCCCAGGGCGCCCTGCAGCCGTTCGTGAAGGCCGGCTATGGGCGAAGCTGGTATCGCGTGACCGATGCGAGATTCAACGGGCAGCTTCTGGGCAACGGAAGCTCGCGCTGGGTCCGCCGGGCCAGCCTGTTTCACAATTTGCTACCGAATACGTGGCATGTGGGCGGAGGACTCGAGTTCATTCCGGTGCGGGGCGTGGGCCGGCTCGATTGGGGGTTCCGCGCCGACGTGACGGTCTACAGCCACAACCTCGGCTTGAAGCTGGAGGAGGGGTCGTTCCTGCTGGCGCAGGATTCGCACGTCACCAGGCTCCACGTCGGTCTGGGGACGACGCTGAGCTTCTAGTGACGCTGAGCTTCTAGCAAGAAATAGCCGAGACCGTCCGTATATTTCGACTTTCCATGACCGGCCGCGATCACCCAGGGCTGTTCGACGACGTCGACGCGCTCCCGCCGCCGCCCTCCGACCTGGTAGCGCTCGGGAGTCGAATCGCCGCCAGCATCAAGTTCGGCACGTCCACCTGGACCTACGACGGCTGGGCGGGAGAGGTCTATCATCGTGCCTACCGCGGCCCCCAGCCGGCCCGGCGACTCGAGGAGTACGCGCGCTATCCGCTGTTCCGCACGGTGGGGATCGACAGCGCGTTCTACGAGCCCCCGTCGGAAGAGGTGCTCGCGGCCTACGCTCGGGCGCTTCCCGCCGGCTTCCCGTGCCTGAGCAAGGTGTGGGACCGCATCACCGCCCGACGCTTCAATCAGGACCCACGCTGGGGCAACCTCGCTGGCCAGCGCAACCCCGATTTCCTGAATGCCGCGCTGTTCAAGGAGGCCGTGCTCGAGCCTTACGCACGCGCGTTCTCGGACCATGCGGGCGCGTTCGTGTTCGAGTTTCAGGCCATGCGGGGCAAGGACCTGCCCCAGCCCGCGCAATGGGCGGACGAGCTCGACGCCTTCTTGCGGCAGCTGTCCCGGGACTTCCGGTACGCCGTCGAGCTGCGGAACCCGGAGCTCCTGACCGATCTCCACGGTGCTGTGCTGGCGCGACACGGCGTGGCTCACGTGTTCAATTCCTGGAACGAGATGCCGACGATCGGCGAGCAGCTCGAGCTGCCGTGGACGTTCCCGGCCGGGTTCACCGTGGCCCGGGCCCTGCTGCGCCCCGGGCGGCGCTACGCCGATGCAGTGAAGCTGTTCGAGCCGTACGACCGGATCCGCGACCCGCAACCCTTGGTGCGTCAGGACTTGCTGCACCTGGTGGCCGAGGCCCTGCGACGCCGCATTGAGGCCCTGATCCTGGTCAACAACCGGCTGGAGGGAAACGCGCCAGGGACGATCCGGGCGCTCGTGGAGATGCTCACCGGGGACGAGCGGGGCGGCGCGCTTGCGAGGTCTTGAGCGTTTTGCTAGGCTTTGAGTGTGTAGAGTCAGCGGAACCGCACAAAGTGCACGCCTGCCATGCGCCGGATGAGTAGGGGACGCCGGGGCGTCCCGACCCTGCCGGTTCCCCTGCTGCGTGACGCCGTCGAGCGAGAGACCACACGCCTGTCGCTGCGGCGTGCGGCGCGGGAGATCTCCATCAGCCCGAACGGGCTGCGCAACTTCCTCAAGGGGTCGGCGCCTCGCAGCGCCACCCGCGCCAAGCTGGAGCACTGGCTCGCCGAACAGGGTCGCACCTCGCGGCCCCCGAACGTGGGTCAGCTGGTTCGCCTGCTGAGCGAGCTGTCGGGGGATCTCGCTCCCCAACAGACGGCACAGCTGGGGCGTGACATCGCGGCGCTGCTCGCCGAGGCGTACGAAGCCCGACGTCTTTCGCCGCCCCGCTGGGTGCAGGACCTGGTACGGCAGTATCGTGCAGCCCGCAGCAAATCCGCCGGCGAAGTGGCCTGAGTCCGCCCCCCAACTGGGTGTTGCCATCCCGGCGGCTGCTCCGTATATCTCGGACGTGCAGTTTGTGCAGTTTGTGCAGTTTTGCCGCAACCCGGTGGCGCATGCCCGCACATCCAAGCTTCTCCGCCCTCCCGTTACCGATGCTGCGGGACGCGATTGCGCGGGAGGTGGTGGCGTCCTCGCTGCGCGGCGTGGCGGGAGAGATGTCCGTGAGTGCCAACGGGCTGCGCTCCTTCTTGAACGGCGCGATGCCGCGCCGTGCTACTCGGGTCAAGCTCGAGCGCTGGCTCGCGACCCGGGGCCAGGTGACGCGACCTCCGAACGTGCGGCAGTTCGTTCATCTGTTGAGCGAGCTGTCGGGCGACCTGCCTCCACAGCAGGCGATGCAGTTGGGACGCCGCGTGGTCGACCTGCTGATCGACACGTACGAGGCGCGTCGGCTGGCGTCGCCCCGCTGGGTCAAGGACCTGGTCCGACATTACGAGTCACTTCCCGGCAAGCGAGCCAGCGATGTCGCCTGACCCGGCGTCGCAGGATTGCCACACCGGGCCTAAAGCGGTATATCCCATGTGCGGTTTGTGCAGTTGACTCCTGGAGCGGTGCAATCGACAATGGCGGGGAGCCGGGTGAAGAAGGCGCGGTCCAAGGGCTCGCAGGCGAGCAAGCGCACGACGCTGCTGTCGTCGCCCAAGGCAGCGGAAATCGTCTCCCTCGTGGAGGAACTGAGCGCGGGCCTCGGCACGCGAGATGGTGTCGAACTGGGCCGGCCGCTCGCTCGGATGCTCGCCGACGCCTATAACGCACGCGGGCGCCCAATCCCGGCGTGGGTGGAGCAGCTCACCGCCTACTTCGGCCGGAGCAAGTAGGGGTCGCGACAACCCCTCAGAGTTCCAGTACCCCCTGCGCCGGCGGCCGCCGTCGCGCATAGCGGTCCCGCATTCCCTCGTTCTCCGGAAATCCGAACTGACGCTGCAGGCGCTTGATGCGCCGGCCGAGCGCCGCGGCGTAGTCGCGCGGCGCCCCGCTGCCGCGCGCATAGGCGCGCCGGTAGCGGTCGGTGAGGTGGGAAAAATGAGCGTCCAGCACCGGCAGGAACCGCTCGCGCACCGCCGGATATAGTCGCAGTGGACCGGCGTGGACGAACTTGGCGCCGGCCTCCCGGGCCGCCTGGAAGAGCGCTTCCAGGTGGGGAACGTCGTCCGTGATCCCCGGAAGGACCGGCGCCACGATCAGCCCCGCGTTGATACCCGCCGCAGTGAGTTTCGCGAGCGCCCCGAGCCGTGCCGCGGGCGTCGGCGAGCGCGCCTCCATCTGCCTGATGAGCCTCACGTCCACGGTCATCAACGAGACGTGGACCTGGAGATCGCTCCGCTGCCCGATCTGCCGCAGCAGGTCGACGTCGCGCGCCACCAGCGGGCTCTTGGTGATGATCCCGACGTTCAAGCCCTCGCAGCGGGCCAATCGCTCCAGAATCCCACGCGTCACCCGGAAGCGCCGCTCGGCGGGCTGATACGGATCGGTGGCTGTGCCGATGACGAGCGGGTCGATCGGGCGGTCGGGTGAATCGCCGGACCGAAAGTGCCTCCGCAGGTCACGCTCCAGCGCCGCGAGCAGGTGCTCCTTGACGAAGATGCGCCGCTCGAACGCCTCCCAACCGTGCGGACCGCGAAAGTCGCGGAACTCGGCGTCGGAGAGCTTGCCCCCGTCGTGCGCCCGCTCGACCACGTAGCGATGCGCGTAGCGTGCGTAGCAATAGGTGCACCCGAACTCGCAGCCGACGTACGGATTGAGCGACCAAAAATCCACGCCCGTCTGCTGCGGGGAGTTGAGCGCGGAGCGAGGCGTGAGCTGCACGAACGTCGTGCCGCGCCGGCGCTCGTCGAGCACGGTCAGCTGCATCGCGCCCACCCGCACTGCACGCACACCAGGCAGCCCGACTGCCGCACGACGCCGGCGCCGCAGTCGGGGCACCGGGCGTTGTCGACCGGCGTTGCTTCGGTGTTTGTTCGGGTCATGAAATGGCAATATGATCGCCTGTCGAGCTATCGGCAAGAGCCGGGAGCCATTAGTCTAAACCAATGAACAACAAGCGGATAGCATTTCAGGGCGAGCCCGGCGCGTATTCCGAGGAGGCGCTCCTCCTGCTCGAGCCGCGCGCCGAGTCGCAACCACACCGCGAGTTCCGCGACGTCGCCCAGGCAGTGGTCGATGGCCGCGCCGACTTCGGTCTCCTGCCGATCGAGAACTCACTCGTCGGCTCGATCGCCACGAATTTTGATCTCATTGCCGAGTCGGGTCTCGCGATCGTGGGTGAGGTGGTGAGCTCGGTGCATCATTGTTTGCTCGGCCTGGCGGGCGCGTCGCCCGCCGTCCTGCGGCGCGTGTTATCGCATCCGGTAGCGCTGGCGCAGTGCGAGCGCTTCCTGCGGGGGCTCGCGGGGGTGGAGGTGGTCGCGTTTTACGATACGGCAGGAGCGGCGGCGGAGGTGGCGCGGCAGGGCGATCGCGCGCTCGCGGCGATCGCCGGCGCGCTCGCGGCCCGTCGCTACGGGCTCACGATCATGGCGGAGCGGATCGAAGACGAGCCCCATAACCAGACGCGGTTTCTGCTGGTGGCGGCGGAGGCCGCGTCGCCACCGGCCGGCGTGCCGGCGAAGACGACGCTGCTGCTCAAGCTGCCGCATCGCCCGGGCACGCTGGCGCGAGCGCTGGCGCCGCTCGCTGCGGCCGGGTTGAACCTCACCAAGCTCGAGAGCCGGCCCGACCGCACCACACCGTGGGAGTATCTCTTCTATCTGGACATTGAAGCGCGGGCGGCGGACCCCCCGATGGCGAGCGCGATCCGCGATCTCGAAGCCCAGGGGGCGGTGGTGATCGTGCTGGGCGACTACCCGCGGTTCACGCCGCGCGCCTGACCATCGCCCGCCACCCGAAGTAGATCGGCACCCCGATCAACACCAGTCCGAGCCCGAGGAAGCTGTACGTGCGTGTGGCCTCCTGGGCGAGGAGGTCCACGGAGATCACGCCCGTCGCGATCACATACAGGGCAGGGAGCCAGGGGTAACCCGGCGCGCGCACCGGCCGCTCCGCTGCGGGCCGTTTGACGCGCAGCGCGAACAACCCCACCGCAGTCAACATGTAGAACAGCAGCGCGGCGAAGATCACGAAGTTCAGCAGCTGGGTGTACGTCCCGGAGAGGCACAACAGGCTCGTCCACACCGCCTGCACGATCAGCGCTGCCGCGGGGGTCTTGTAGCGCTGGTGCAAGACGCCTGCGGACTTGAAGAACAGATCGTCGCGTGCCATGGCGTAGTAAACGCGCGCGCCCGACAGGATGAGGCCGTTGTTGCACCCGAACGTCGAGATCATGATGGCCGCGGCCATCAGCTTGAGTCCGGGCTGGCCGAGGATCGCCTGCAGCGCCGCCGTGCCGACGCGGTCCTGGGGCGCCGTCGCGATCGCCGCGGACGGCAAGACACTCAGGTAGGCGACGTTGGCCAGCAGGTACAGCGCGGTGACGATGAAGACGCCGACGCCCATCGCGACCGGGAGGTCGCGCTCGGGATGCGTGAGCTCGCTCCCGGCGAACCCGACGTTGTTCCAGGCGTCCATCGAGAAGAGCGAGCCGACCATGGCGGCTCCGACCGTACCGAGGCCGACAGCCACGCCACCGGTGGCCCAGAAGTTGCCACCGAAGTTCGCCGCGATCGCATCGGCGTGGCGGCCGACGGTGATCCCCAGGAGGATCAGCCCGGCGAGCGCGGCGGTCTTGACGGCCGTGAGGGACGTCTGGATGAGCGCCGCCATGCGCACACCGAGCACGTTGATCCAGGTGAGCAGCGCCACGGAGACGACGGCCAGGATGCGCTGGGGGGAGAGTCCGACGGCGACGTCGCCGATCGGTTGGGGAAAGTGAACCGTCGAGCCGAGGAACACGTCGGGCGAGAGGCCGGGCCAGAACACCGCCGTGAACCGCGCGAATGCCACGGCGACGGCCGCGATGGTACCGGTCTGGATCACGACGAACAGCGTCCAGCCGTACAGGTAGCCGAACAGCGGCGAGATCCCTTCGCGCAGGTAGACGTACTGCCCGCCCGCCTTGGGGAACATGGCGGCGAGCTCGCCGTAGCTGAGCGCGCCCATCAGGGTGACCGCGCCCGACGCGGCCCAGACGACGAGCAGCAGACCGGGGGCGTGCACTTCGCGGAGGATCTCCGCGGAGACGATGAAAATGCCGGAGCCGATCATCGACCCGACGACCAGCGCGGTGGCGTCGAGCCGGGAGATCGCCCTGACGAAGTCGACCTGCGGCTGCTGCGACGTTGTCATGGCGGGGTAACCTAGTGGCTCCCGCGGAACGCCGCTATGTTGCGGGCGCGGACTCCCCCCTCACACGAGAGACACGGCCGTGCGTCTGTTGCCCCGGGAAGAAGAATTCTTCGACTTGTTCGTCGCGGTCGCCACCCGCAACACGGAGGCCGCGCAGCATCTGCACGATCTGTTCGAGGCGCCCCCGGAGCGGCGGCTCCCGCACGTCGAGGCCATCAAGCGGCTCGAGCACGAGGCCGACCAGGTCACCCACGAGGTGGTGAACCGCTTGGACCGCACCTTCATCACGCCGCTCGATCGGGAGGACATCCACCAGCTCGCCTCCGACCTGGACGACGTGATGGACGTGATCGACGGGATCGCGCGCCGCTCCCAGATCTTCCATCTCGGCGTCGCGCCGCAAGGCGTGAAGCGGCTCACCGAGGTGATTCAGCGCATGGTGGGCGTGCTGGCCGAGGCCGTGGGTCGCCTGAAGAAGGGCGACGACGTGATGCGCTTCTGCATCGAGGCAAAGAAGCTCGAGGAAGAAGGCGACGCGCTCTACCACGAGGCCCTCGGCCACATGTTCGAGACCGAGCGGGACGCGCTCGAAGTGATCAAGTGGAAGGAGATCTACGACAACCTCGAGCGCACGCTCGACGAGTCGGAGAACGTGGCGAACGACCTCGAGTCCATCACGATCAAACACGCCTGATGCACGGGTCCGTCTGGTTCGTCGTCGCCATCGTCGGTATCGCGCTGTGCTTCGACTTCATCAACGGTTTCCACGACGCCGCGAACTCCATCGCCACCGTCGTGTCGACCCGCGTGCTCTCGCCATCCGCCGCCGTGGTGTGGGCGGCGGCATTCAACTTCATCGCGGTGTTCTTGTTCGGGACGGCCGTGGCCAAGACGATGGGCAAGGGGCTCGTGGACCTGGCCACCGTCGACGCCACCGTGATACTGGCAGGGCTCGCCGGCGCGATCATCTGGGACCTCATCACGTGGTGGGTCGGGCTGCCCACCTCGTCCTCGCACGCGCTGATCGGAGGCTACGCCGGCGCCGCCGTGGCGAAGGCGGGCTTCACGGCGCTGCTCTTCCCCGGCAAATGGATCTCCACCCTCGTCTTCATCGTGGTGGCGCCGTTGATGGGACTGGTGCTCGCGTTGGCGCTGACGGTGGCGTTGTCCTGGGGGTTGCGACGCTCGCTCCCGCGCAGGGTGGACCGCGTCTTTCGTGTGCTCCAGCTCGGCTCGGCCGCCGCGTACTCGCTCGGGCACGGATCCAACGACGCTCAAAAGACCATGGGCATCATCGTCGGCCTGCTGGTGGCGGAACAACAGTTGTTCGGCGCCGCGGGCGTCGCGGTGTCCCCGCTCCACCTCACCGATCCCAACATCGTGCCCCTCTGGGTCGTGGTGGCGTGCGGCGCGGCGATGGGGCTGGGCACGGTGACCGGGGGCTGGCGCATCGTGAAGACCATGGGTCAGCGCCTGACCAAACTCACACCGTTCGGCGGCTTCTGCGCCGAGACCAGTGGCGCGATCACGCTGTTCGTCGCCTCCCACTTCGGCATCCCCGTCTCGACCACGCACACGATCACCGGCGCCATTTCCGGCGTGGGCGCGGCGCACCGCCTCTCGGCGGTGCGCTGGGGCGTGGCGGGGCGGATCGTGTGGGCGTGGGTCCTCACGATCCCCGCCTCGGCGGGGATCGCGGGCCTCACGTACGTCGTGCTGCGGGCGCTGGCCTAGCGCGATTCAGGGCTGCGCGTTGGCGAGGTCGGCGACCGCCGCGGCGAAGGTGCGTACCTTGGCCGCATCGGCAGAGCCCGCCGCGTCAGCGCCGAGCTGCGTCGCCAGCGGCGTCAACGCGTCCCGGCGCTCGCGCCCGGAGAGCGTTTGCGCGCGCGCGAGCGTCTGCCTCACGGCCGCTACCCGCTCCGGGGCCAAGCCGTGGGACCGCGCCAGCTGGTCCAGATACGCCAACGCCACGACGAAGCTCGGCGGCCAAGCGATGCGCGGCTGGTCCTGCGTGTTGAAGTAGTCCCAGTGCACGAGCTTCGCGGCCTCGATCTCGTTGTTCGAGAGGAACCCGCTCGGCAGCAGGTCCAACACATCGAGCCCGCGCGCGATCTCCGAGCTGTAGACGTGCCCGTTGTACCAGTACGCCGACCACGATCCCGCGCCGACGGGGTTGGTACCGTCCATCGGGCCTCGATCGAAGAAGGCGATCTCCGTGGGATGAGCCGCGTCCGTCCAGTCGAAGACGGAAATGCCACCCTGGTACCACGCCTGCACCATGATGTCTCGCCCGGGGATCGGGATGAGCGAGCCGTTGTGGGCGACGCAATTCTCGAGCTCGGTCTGCGGCGCCGGCAGCTTGTAATAGCTCCGGAACGTCATCCGCCTGTCGTCCAGCGTGAAGATCGCGTCAGCGCCCCACTCGCGCTTGTCGGTCGCGCGGCACTTGGGCCCGCCACCGCCGCCCCATTCGTCCGAGAACAGCAGCTTGGTGCCGTCGTTGTTGAACGTCGCCGAGTGCCAGTAGGAGAAGTTCGAGTCCGAGACCGCCCCGATCCGCTTGGGGTGCGCGACGTCGTGGATGTCGAGCAGCAGCCCGTAGCCGGCGCACGCCCCGCCCGCCAACCCGATCGCCGGGTACGCGGTGATGTCGTGGCACTGGTCTGGTCCCGGGCGCACTCCGTTCGCGGTGCCTGGCTTGGGCGCACCCACCATCACGTCGACGATGCCCTGGATCGCCGCGCGCAGCGCCGCGCTGTCGGCGGCCATGGGCGCCCCGGTGCCTTTGCGGGCCCTGACGACGCTGTCGAGCATCGGACCGATGAAGCCCGGTCCCAGGACGTATTCCAGGCCGTTGACCGAAGCCGTGAAGCCGCCCCGGGCGCGCGCGTCGGCAGCCGCCTTGGCCGCCCGGGCGACGTCTTCCGGCGCCTCGGCGGTGCGTCGCGGGCGCGGTGAGCGAGTCGAAGATGCGGGGCGAGCTTACGATCGCCGCCTGCTGCGGAGTGGCGAGCGGCACCTTGATGACCTCGATCCGGAAACGGGCGCTGTTGGGGCTCGAATCCGGCGACGCCGCCACGCAGCCCGGGAGCTCGGTTGGCGAGCGCACGGGCGCGGAGCCGGAGATGTACACGTAGACGTTCGCCGTGTCGTTGGGATCGATCACCACGGAGTGCGTGTGGGAGCCGCGGCACGTTTGCACGTTGGCGATATACTGCGGATTCGCGATGTCCGAGATGTCGAAGATCCGGAGGCCGCGCAGCCGCTGGGCGCTGACCGAGTCGTGCACGCCCTGCGTGCCGCAGTCGAGACGCCCCCCCATCCCCTCCCCCGACACGAACAGCAGGTTCTTGTAAACCGAGACGTCACTCTGCGACGCCGGACAGAGATACCCGACTTTCAGCGCCGGCGCCGCGGGGTTCGAAATGTCCCACACCTGAAAGCCGTTGTAATTGCCCTGGATCACGTAGTTCCGGAAAAATGCGAGGTCGGAGTTGGTGACGCCGATGAACTTCTCTGACGACGGCCGGTTCACGATCAGCCGCAGGTTCCACGCCGCCTGCGCGGCGGGGGTCACTTCCAGCACGCGGCGGTTGGCCGTGTCGATGCGCACGACTCCGGCGCGCAGGCCCACCCGGGGGTCCGGACTGGGAGGCACCGTCGACAGGTTCGCACCGCCCGACGAGGCGCACGCGGCGAGTGAGAGGCCAGCGATGACACGGGCGAGCGCGCACAGGCGACGTTGCATGGCAGGATCCGGTGAGGGTGGACGAACTAGGGCGCTGCGAGCAGGAAATCGGCGAGCATGCGTTGCATGCGCTCGATCTCCGTGGTCTGGTCGGCGAACACGTTGGCCGCGAACCGGAACGCGGGCTCCTCTTCACCCGCCCCGCGCGAGGCAAACAGCTGATTCACCATGGTGATGGCACCCTGGTGATGCTGGATCATGTACTGCAGGAACAGGCGGTCGAACTCCCGGCCGCGGGCCCGGTCCAGCCGCTCCAGCTGCGCGGCGGTCAACATCCCTGGCATCAGCATGGAGGAGTCCATCCCCGGCATCATCATGTGCGAGCCGTCGGCCCGCGGGACGGCCTCGTGGCGGTCGTTGAGCCAGCGCTGCATGAGCGCGATTTCATCACGCTGGCCCACCACGATCCGCTCGCACAGCGCGCGCACGGCGGAACTGGCTCCGTGCGTGGGCGCCCAGCCGGCCATCAGCACGGCCTGCCCATGGTGTTGGATCATCCCGGCCATGAAGTGGACGTCCGCCGCCGTGTACGGCGCAGCGGGCGTCGACTGCGCGGCGACCCGCGCGGAGGGGCCGGCGCACATGACGGCGACGAAGGCGACCCATGGGCGTTGCGTCACGTCGGGCTCCCGTGCGGGGCTGTGCGAATAGGGCTATGGATAGCCCGAATACGGCCCCTGCGCGAGTGCGGTTTCTGCCAGGGTTCTGACAGAGACTCACAGTCCCAACGTCTCCACCACCGCCTGCGCGATCGCGGCGTCCTGCACGCCTACCCCCGTCAGATCCGCCACGGTGATCTCGTCCGCGTGCTCCCGCCCGGGACGCCGGCCGGTGGCCAGGTCACCCAGCTCGGCGTACACTTTCTCGCGCGTGACGGCGCCCGCTGCCACGGCGTGGCGCAGGTTGCCGTAGCGCTCCGTCTGGAACACGCGATCGGCCACCAGCTTGTCGGCGCGGGCCAGGAGCGCGGGCTCGAGCTCGATTTTCTCGGGGCTCCCGGTCCCCACCGAGGTGACGTGCGTCCCGGGCGCCACCCAGGACGCCAGGATCAGCGGGGTCGTGCTGGCGGTCGCGGTGACGATCACCCGGTTGTCGCGCACCGCGCTCTCGAGGGCGGGTGCGATGCGCGTCTCCACCACCTGCGCGAGCTCCCGGGCGAGCTGCCCGGCGCGCTCCGCCGTGCGATTCCACAGGGTGAGCCGCGCCAGCGGCATCTGGGCCACCATGGCGCGCGCCGTGAGCCGGGCGAGCGCGCCCGCGCCCACGAGGAGGGCGTCGTGCGTCCCCGTGGGCGCCAGATACTTGAGCGTCAGCGCCACGGCCGCCGCCGTGCGGAAGTCGGTGAGGTAGCCGTGCTCCTCGAGCAGGACGGCGGGGATGCCCGTGTCGGCGTCGAGCAACAGGAACAGGCCGTCGCCCGAGGGCAGGCCGCGGGCGCCGTTGCGATAGAACCCCGTGGCCACCTTGAGGACGATGTGGCGCGCGCCCTTGAGATGCGCGCCCTTGACGTGCACTTCGGCTTGCTGCTCGGAGAGCTCCAGCACCATCGGGTCGGGGAGCGCGGCCTCGCCGCTGCCGAGCGCGCGGAAGCCTCGCTCTACCGCGGCGATCGCGACGCCGAAGGGGATCTTGTCGCGGAACGCCTCGAGCGGCACGACGCGCACGTCAGTCGGTGAACACGCGCTTCAGGCCCCGCTCCGTCTCCGCGAGCGCCGCTTCGAAGTGGTGGAGTTCCTCGCCGAACCCGAATCGGATGTGGTGTGGCAGCCCGAAATGGTCCCCCGGCACGAGCAGCACACTGTGCTCGGCCCGCATCCGCTCCACGAGGTCGAGGGCGCTGATCCCCTGGCGGTACTTCACGAGGCAGATCGCCCCGGCCTGCGGCGCGTGCCAGCTGAACGTGTCGCCGAAGCGCTTCAGCCACCGCTCGATCACCGGGTAGTTGGATTTGAGGATGGTGCGCGTGCGCTCGAGCACCTGTTCGCGCACTCCCGGCTCGAGCGCCACCGCGGCGAGGTGATCGCTCGCGCCCGCCGGCCCGATGGTGGTGTAGTCGTGCCGTGCCCACCCTTCCGCCGCGAAGCCCGGGGGCGCGACCATCCAGCCGATCCGCAGGCCTGGCAGGCCGTACGCCTTGGACAGCCCGTTGACGACGATCACCCGCTCGTAGCTGCCCCAGAACGACGGCGTCGTCGGGCCCTCGCGCTCCGCGCCCTGGTAGACCTCGTCCGCGAGCAGCCACGCGCCGACCTCCGCCGCGCGACTCACGATGGCCTTTCGCATCTCCGTCGAGAGCACGTGTCCCGTCGGATTGTGCGGGTTGGTGACGACGACCAGCTTCGTGCCCGGTGCGATGGCGGTCCGCATGTCCTCGGCCGCCGGCTCCCACCGCGCCTCGGCGCGCAGCGCGAAGCCGCGCACTTCGGCCCCGAAGTTCTGCGCGAGCCCCCAGGTCTGGAGGTAGTTCGGCAGCATCACGGCGACCTTGTCGCCCGGCTCGACCAGCCGCCAGCAGACGACGAAGTTCGCCTCGGCACTGCCGGTCGTGACCAGGATCTGGTCCGGCGTGACCCCATCGTACAGCGCCGCGATTCGCCCGCGCAGGAGATCGGTGCCGTTCGACTGGCTATAGCCTAGCCGGACATCGAGCAGTGGCCCTGGGGCCGCTCCGGCAAGATCGAGCAGCTCGTGGATCGAGAGCGGGTGCACGCCCGACTCGGACAGGTTGTAGCGCACCCGGTTCTCCCAGGTGCTCTGCCAGCGCTCCAGCTCGAACGGAACGAACCGCACGGAACCTCCAGGTGGCGAGTGCTAGGTGTCGGGTGCCAGTAAAGTGAGGTCTGCCGGCGTTTCCAGCCAGTAATCGGGCGCGAGGTCCTGGAGATGCGCGCGGTCGAACGGACCCCACAGGACGGCGGCGGTCTTCACGCCGGCGGCACGGCCGCAGGCCACATCGTGCCGCGAGTCGCCCACGAACACGGCGCCCGCGGCCGGCGCGCCCAGCCGCTCGAGCGCGGTGAGCACCGGCTCGGGATGCGGCTTGGGATGCGTGACTTCGTCCGCGCCCACGATCACCTGGAAGGCGTCCTCCAGTCCGGCCACGCGCAGCCCCCGAACCGCGCCGCTGCGCATCTTGCTCGTGACCAGGCCCAGCGCCTTCCCGCGGTCCTTGAGCGCCAACACGGCCTCCACCACGCCGTCATAGGGCCGCACCAGCTCGTCGTGATGGGCGAGGTTGTAGGCGCGGTACGTCGCCACCATGGCCTCGATCTCCCCGGGGTCCTCGGTGAACTGCTGGAATTGTACCCACAGCGGCGTGCCCAGCCCTTGCATCCAGACGTCGTCCGATGGCTCCTGCCCGCGGTGCAGGCGCATGGTGTGGCGGTACGAGCGCAGGATCAGCTCGATCGAGTCGATGAGCGTCCCGTCGAGGTCGAAGAGGAACGTTGAGAGGGGCACGCCGGAAGGTAACTTTGAGGGTCGCAAAGGCCATGCACAATTTCGAGACCGTCCTCGCGCTGCTGGTGGGCGTCACCTTCCTGGCGCTGGTGGCGCGCCGCCTCGACATCCCCACGCCGGCGCTGCTCGTGACGGGCGGGCTGTTGGTCGCCCTGCTCCCTGGATTGCCGGTGGTCCAGTTCGATCCGCAGCTCGTCTTTCTGGTATTCATCCCGCCGCTCTTGTTTCGCGCGTCGATCCTGGCGTCCTATCGCGACGCGCGCGCCAACCTGCGCCCCATCCTGTTACTCGGCGTCGGGCACGTCCTGTTCGTGACGATCCTGGTCGCCTGGGTGGCGCGCCGCGTGGTTCCCGGTCTGCCGTGGGCATCGGCCTTCGCGTTGGGCGCCGTCGTCTCGCCGCCGGACGTCGCGGCCGCGACGGCGTTCTTGCGACGCCTGCCGTTGCCGCGGCGCCTGGTGATCATTCTCGAGGGCGAGAGCATGATCAACGACGCGGCGGCGATCGTGGCATATCGCATGGCGGTCGCGGCGGCGGTTACGGGCTCGTTTTCGCTTTCCGCGGCGAGCATGCGGTTTCTGTACGTGGGGGCGGGCGGGATCGTCGTCGGCCTCGCGGTGGGCTGGCTCCTGGCCGAGGTGCGTCGTCACATCCACGACCCCGAGGTGGAAAACACCATCTCGCTCTTGACCGGCTACGCCGCCTACCTGCCAGCCGAGCATCTCCACGTGTCCGGGATCCTGGCGGTCGTGGCGACTGGGCTCTACCTGGGGCGCGTGGGCCCGCGCATCGTCGCAGCCGACACGCGCGTGCAGAACTCCGGTATGTGGGACGTGGTCGTATTCGTGCTCGAGGGGCTCATCTTCATCATCGCCGGGTTGGGGTTGCGACCCGTCCTGGCAGGCTGGAGCGGTCCGTTCGAGCGGGACCTGGTGTGGGGAGCGGTGCTCGTCAGCCTGACGGTCATCGTCGCCCGCTTCGTGTGGGTGTTCCCCGCGACCTATCTCCCGCGGTTCTTGAGCGCGCGTGTGCGGAAGCGGGACCCCTACCCGCCGTGGCAGCTCCCGGCGGTCGTCTCCTGGGCCGGCCTGCGCGGCGCGGAGTCGCTCGTGCTGGCCGCCGCGATCCCCACGCTCACCGCCGCTGGGACGCCGTTCCCCGGTCGCGAGCTGATCATCGCGATCACGTTCGCCGTGATGCTGGTGACGCTGCTGGGCCAGGGCTTCACGCTGGCGCCGCTGCTGCGCTGGCTCGACGTGCGTGAGACGGGCGACGCCGAGCGCCGCGAGGAGCTCACGGCGCGCATCGAGGCGTCCGAGGCGGCGCTGGCGCGGCTCGACGAGCTCGCGACGGAATCGTGGATGAACGCGGACGCACTGTCGCACACTCGCGATCGTTACCGCAATCGCACGCGCCATCTGCACGGCCACGCGAAGGGCGTGCTGGACGGCCCCCTGGAGGCCAAGTCCGAGGCTCACATGCGGCTCGCGCGGGAGCTGCTCGCCGTCGAGCGGCGGGAGCTACTGCGTCTGCGAGACGAGGGCGCCATCGGCGACGCGGTGATGCGACGCGTGCAGCGCGAGCTCGATTACGAGGAGCTGCTGCTCCATCACGAGTGAGCGCTCAACCGAGCACGAGCGCCGCGACCAGGACGACCGCCGGAGGATCGGGCGCGCTCGCGGGCGGCGGCAGCCGCTCGTGCCACGCCAGCACGTCCCGCACCGTCAGGGGCGCGCGGCGCCCGAGCAGCTCGTCGAGCAGCGCTTCCTCTCCTGCCGTCATCCCGAGGGCGAGACGCGATACGAGCGCATCGAGGCGGGCGAGCTCGGAGTGCTGGCGCCGGGCGGCGGCGCGGCGGGCGGCGGCGAGCACCCAGGGGATGAGCCGCCGGGTCAGCCGGTCGCGGTCGGTCGCGCGCCACCGGGCCCGCTCGATCGAGTCGAGCCGCCCACGAACGACCGGCGCCGCTCGCCGGATCGCGAGCTCGAGCGCGGCCCGGTCCAACGGCACCGGCCGGGAGCCCGCGGCGCGCTCGAGCAGCTCGGTGGCCCGCGCCGGATCGGCCCGCACGGCGTTGCCCGTCACGACCACCGCCTCCACGTGACCTGCGAGCCGCACCAGGAGCACCACCGCGGGCTCCGCGGCGGCGACCGCGGCGCAGGTGCCCGGCACGGCGGGCTGGCCGGCACTTCGGCCGAGTGCCTGCAGGCGG
>Ga0209234_1000162_pt1 | contig 19208 bp, 20 predicted proteins | sample GraSoi013_1_20cm_2_FD_185816 | JGI IMG/M metagenome (GOLD analysis project Ga0209234, IMG submission 185816) | Grasslands soil microbial communities from the Angelo Coastal Reserve, California, USA - Sample 08_20_2013_1_20cm (SPAdes) (version 2) | ecosystem: Environmental > Terrestrial > Soil >... | reverse complement strand
CTTGACCTTGCCGCCCTTGATCTTGCCGACGCGAATCTTCGAGGCGGTGGAGAATTCGGCGAGGATTGGCATCGCGCGGGGATGCTCGGGAAAAAGCAGACTGTTTTTGATGATTTTATCGCCGCGGCCGAATACCTGATTGCCAACAAATACACAACTTCCTCCAACTTGGCGATAGATGGCACCAGCAATGGCGGATTGCTGGTCGGAGCGGCGATGACGCAACGCCCTGACTTGTTCCAGGCTGTCGTCTGCGGGTATCCTCTCCTGGATATGCTGCGCTATCAAAAATTTTTCGAGGGACCGTACTGGGTTCCTGAGTATGGCACCGCCGAAAATCTCGATCAATTCGGATATCTGTACGAATATTCTCCCATCGCGTCGTGGGTGGCCGCAACTACCCGTCGGCGCTGTTCGTTACCGGAGATGGCGACACCCGCGTGGCGCCCTTACACGCGCGAAAAATGACCGCGCAGCTGCAAGCCGCCACTGCTTCAAGTCGCCCGATTCTGCTGCTCTACGACACGAAGTCCGGCCACTCCGGCGGAAGACGCATCAACAAGCAGATCGAGGAAAGTACTGACATTCTCAGCTTCCTGTTCTGGCAGCTCGGTGTTCCCACGAACTGAAGTGCCCAAGAAAGTCGACCTGCGGCATACTGCCAACCTGACATTCTCCGCCGCAGCGTGACCGTGCTCGGAGACATGAATGGTGACAACGGCTATGGGGACATCGGCCCACTTCTGCCCTTTCGTCCAGTACCCCGGGACATCACAATCCCTTAAGCTAGAAACAGCATTGAGCGGCTCTCAGTGCATGTCCTCGGGATGCGCAAATTACTACATCTCAGTATCGTATTGCTGGCCATATCCGTTGCCGGCTGTGCGGGAGCTACCCGCAGCACCAACCAGCCTCCTTCACCGCCGCCGTCTTCGGTCAGTATAGTTGTGTCGCCCCCTACGGCGAATATTCGCGCTGGTGACACGTTTCCATTCTCTGTTGCTGTGTCCGGTACGACCAAGCCTACGGTCAGCTGGTCCGTCAACGGCACTACTGGCGGCACCACCACAAGCGGAACAATTGACATCAGCGGAAACTACACGGCACCAGCTGCCCTTCCAAATCCCAATACCATCACCATCCGAGCCACCAGCGCCGCGGACGCTTCGGCTAGCGGATCGAGTAGCGTCACGCTCCTGAACCCGACGCCGGGTCTTACCGGCATCAATCCCGCAAGCGTAGGCACGGGAAAATTCTCTCTGATGGTCACCGGCAGCAAATTTGTAAGTGGCGCTCAGGTGCTCTTTGGCGCCACTCCACTCCAAACGACCTTCATTTCTACCAGCCAGCTTACGGCCGTAGGCGCTGCTTCCTCCGCGGGATCCTACGCCATCAGTGTCACCAACCCTTCTCCCGGAAGCAGTTCCTCTTCCAGTATCGATCTTCAGGTCACTGGCTCATCGCAACCTTCCAACTGTGGCAGCATGTCGATCGGTCAAGGCGCGAGTCTCGGAGGCTTCGTGCCTTTTGCTGCCGACAGTCTCTGGAACACCGATATTTCTTCCGCGCCCGTGGATCCCAATTCCACGGCAGTGATCAATTTCATCGGCAGCGGTATTGGCATCCACGCGGACTTCGGGGCGGGCCAGTATCAGGGCTCGACGATCGGTATTCCCTACCTGATCGTTGGCGCGCAGCAACCGCCGGTCACGGTCAATTTCACCGCCTACGGCAGTGAAAGCGATCCCGGGCCCATGCCTGTTCCGGTTACGGCACCGATCGAAGGCCACCCCAATCCTGGTACGGGCGACCGTCATGTCCTAGTTCTCGACAATTCGAATTGCTTCCTCTACGAACTATACAGTTCTTATATCTCCGGAAATTCCTGGAACGTTGGCTCGGCAGCAGTTTGGGATCTTATTTCGAACGAACAACGTCCCTACACTTGGACGAGCGCCGATGCCGCCGGACTTCCGATCTTTCCCGGACTCGCGCGATACGACGAAGTCGTTGCCGGAAAGATTTCCCACGCCCTGCGTTTCACGCTGCAACAAAGCCGCGCCGCATTCATTCCTCCCGCTTCGCACTGGGCTGCGAACTCCAGCAATGCAAACGCTGCTCCCATGGGAATGCGCATGCGTCTGAAGCCCAACTTTGACGTCTCCGCGTATTCGGCAATGAACCAGGTGATCCTGAACGCGCTAAAAAAATACGGCATGATCATGGCCGACAACGGTTCGAATCTGTATCTCGGCGGCGCACCCGATGACCGCTGGGATAACAATGACCTCCACGTTCTTGGGCAGGTGAACGCTTCCGACTTCGAAGTCATTCAGATGACGCCGCTGTACACTCAAAACACTGTTCCCAGCGGAGCGGTGCCGCAAATCACTTCCTTCACGACGAGTGCGAATGCCATTTCCGCCGGCACGCAGGTCACTTTGTCCTGGCTGGTAAGCGGCGTTTCTTATGTGATTGTTTCCCCAGATGCCGGCGCTGTCCGAAGCACCAGCATCACCGTCGCGCCCGCGCAGTCCACCATCTACACACTTTACGCCACCAACGCCTACGGCCGCATCAGCGCAACCGTCTCCATCACCGTCCACTAAACGCAGCAGGGAGTATGGGCAGAAACGTTCGCGTCACGCCGACGGCCCGCGAGGCAGAATCCGCATCGACGATGCGCTTCGAACCTATTTGGAAGGTTGGTTCTCCCCGAGACGCTTCAGGCGATCACGCAAGCGCCGCTGCAACGGCGTGGGGGTGTTGGGATTGAAAGCCACGAGATACCAGAGCGGCTGGCTGCGATCCTGGCTTAGCCAGGTCAACGTCGAAGCATCCGCGTTGGGGTGCCGCGCCACATTTTCGCGAATCGCGCCATATGGATGCTTCGCCAGCTTATTGAGCGTCTTGGCATTGGCTCGCGGATGCTCGCTGATCAGGCGCAGCAGGTAAAAATCACCTTCCGGCGCTTGCTTGACAAGTTTCTCCAGCATTTCCGGCTTGGCATCGGAGCTTAGGACTAACCCAATTTTTTCATCCCACGCCGTATTGATTTGATTCAAATCGCGGGTGCGCGCATGAATCAATTCCTCGAGAATGCGCCTCTCCTGCTGCATGCGGGCGATCGGCAATTCCGTGCCCTCCAGGGAATCGAGAACGCGGAGAAGATGCTGCCTCTCGCCAAAAACGATTTGCGAGGTGCGCGTGGACGCACCTTTTTCCCTTTCCTTATGCTGAACCAGGTCAGAACGTCGCATTGTTTGGTTGCTCCAGCCCAATCCCTTCCCAAGCTCTTTGAAGGACCGGGCGTTTACTAAGCCGTCGCATCACATGCCATGAAGGGCATAAATCACTTCATGGTGGCTTTAGCGAATTATGTTACGCGTGCGCGATGGGGTAAAGTTTGGTGCGAGCCGAGTGTGCCCGAAGTGCAACCGCCCGCTATGGCAGTCTTTGGAGAGTGTGCAAACAGGGAGCGAGATGATGTCGGCATTCGAAAAGCACAAAGAAGAACTGGACAAGTTCGAGCAGATGTTTGGCCGCGAGCGGGGCCGGCTGGCGGTGTCACTCGACCGTCTTACGAATGCCCTGGTTCTGGTGGGCCAGCACGGAGTGTATTGTACTAGCCAGCGCAATCCGACAGTTCCGGCGATGGACCTGCGCATCATCAATCAAGAGCTGGTGCACGCGAAGGAATTGGTGCAATCGGTGATGGAAGAAATGCGACGTCTAAAAGAAAAGAAGGAAAATCAACCATTTGAAGAGTGACACTAGAAACTACAAACCACAGCAGTGAACCTGAGATAGCCGGCACTCAGGATATCTATTCCGGCCGTAAGAAGGGATTCAAGTGGCGCTCGTTCCCAATGGTGGTGACCGGGCCGTGGCCTGGATGCACGCTGGTTTCGTCCGGCAGGCGCATCAATTTTGACCGCAGTGAATCCATGATTTGGTCCATGGAGCCGCCCCATAGATCCGTGCGGCCGATGCTGCCGGCAAAAAGCGTGTCTCCCGAAAAAAGCTGAGGCGCGCGCGGCGTGATTTTCTCCGGTTCATCCTGAGCCCAGCTTTGCCCGCCATCCTCGGCAGCAGCCGGTTTCTTTAACAAATCAGTGAGGGCAATTTTCTCGCCATCCTCGCCTAGAACGGTACGTATTGTCGGAACGGCGGTAACCTTGCCGGCATCGTGCGGGAGATACAGCGAGACGCTTCCGGGCGTGTGGCCCGGTGTGTGAATGACCTGTGCTTCAAACGATCCCCAGCGAAGAATGTCTCCTTCCTTCAGCAATTGATCCACCTCGGTTAGCTCCGGCGGGTGGACGCCGAGGAACGACGCCTGCATCTCCATTGCTTGATAGAGCGGCAAGTCGTCGCGGTGCATGAGCACGGGAGCGCCCGTGTATTGATGAAGTTTGCTCAGGCCGCCGACGTGATCGATGTGCGCATGGGTGCTGACGATGACCTTTACCGTGAGCTTATGACGGCCGAGAAGGTCCAGGATGCGATTTACTTCATCGCCGGGGTCCACTACCAGCGCTTCGCGAGTGACCGGGTCACCGATAATCGAGCAATTGCACTGCAATATCCCTACCGGGATCGTGATGTGGACCAATCCGTCGGTGGCGGCATTGAGTACAAATCGGCCCTCGCTCATAACGGGGATTATATCATCTGCGAAGATGGTCCATGCGGCAGACGCCGCATGGACTCCCCGCTCGTTGATACCATGCCCTTTGCTAGACTAAGACTGACTCATAGGTGCTCATCGGGGGTCGGCCCTTCAGTTCCCAGGAGAATCCTTCACCTCCGCAAGCGCATCTATCCAGATGGCTTCAAGATACAGGAGGTTGCGCGAGGGCGTTGAAATGGCTACTGCAACTACAGCTCTGAACACTCCGCTTGCGGCGGCGCACCTTGCCGCGGGCGCGAAGATGGGCGTTTGGTTCGGCTGCGCCCTGCCGGATGACTTTGACGACGCGGCCGCCGAGTTTCACTATGCGCGGGAGACGGTGGCGCTGATCGACAAAAACTACCGCGCGCATCTCTCCTTCACCGGGCCCGACCGGGTGCGCTACCTGAACGCGGTTCTGACGAACAACATCAAGGACCTGCTCGCAGGCTGCGGCACCGTTTCTCTGCTGCTGAATCCGCAGGGGCACATTCTCGCGGAGATCGAGACATATTCTTTCGTGGACCGGCTCTTCTGCGTTTCGTACGCGATGATTCGCGAGCGGCTCGTCGAGTGGCTCGACAAATACATTATCATGGACGACGTGACGCTGACCGATGAGACGGCACGCTACGGTACGCTGGCCGTGGAGGGGCCACAGGCTGCCGCGATGGTGAAGGATCTTGCGGGTGTTGATCTTGCACAATTGAGCGAGCTCGCCAGTGTGGACGCTGCACTACCTCGTCGTTTTTTTTCCACTGTCATTCCTCTTTCCCCCGGTGTCATCCTGGGCGAAGGGAAGGATCTCAACTTCAGCCAAGCCGGTGTCCCTGCTCGCAATGATCAGGATGACACCGTTCGAACAGCGCATGCGCGGGATGCAATTCCCTGCAGAATCGTAAAGCGCTCTTTGGGAGGAGTGCCCGGCGCGGAGTTCGTCACCGAAGCGGGAAAATTGCCAGAGCTTTGGCAGATGCTCTCAAATGAGGCGCGCACGCACGGCGGCGGGCCGACGGGATACTCGGCACTGAGCGCAATCCGGCTCACTCAAGGCGTGCCTTGGTTTGGCTATGACTTCGGAGAAAAACAGCTCCCCCACGAAGCGGGATTGCAGGACAGCCACATCAGCTACACCAAAGGCTGCTATACCGGACAGGAGATCGTGGAGCGCGTGCGCTCGCGCGGCCAGGTAAACCGTCAGCGCGTGCGGCTGACGTTTTCGGGCGAGGTTGTGCCTGAAACAGGCGCGCCGCTGACTCTGGACGGCACAGAGGTCGGATACGTCACGCGGGCGGCGAAGACTTGGGATCCTCCGGACATCCTCGGCATGGGTTACGTCCGCAAAGAAGCCAACGCTTCGGGGAGCGTACTGCAGTGGGCCGGAGGCACGGCGACGGTCCTGAGCACTTAGGCTCTAAGTGCATGGGAGCATAGGGCTTGCGCATGTCGGATGTCTTTGCTGCCCTCCGCAATGGAATGGCAGCGCCGGAGAAATCGCGGCAGGAGGCGGTGACAGACTCACTCAAATTCGCGGCGGGGAACCGATTGTTCGAGACCGACGCGTCCTGCGGCGATGTCAGCTCTGAAATAACTCTCACCCAAGATCGGGGAGCCGGCGAGACGGCGGAGCATGGCGACTTGGCCGACATGATTGAGGGCGTCGGCGACCGGGCCCTGGAAGAGTCCTTCCACCGATCCGTGAAGCAGTTCGGCTCCGGCCAGACGGTCGTCAAACTTTTTCACGGTCGCAAAAAATCGTTCGATTTCGGCGTTCCATGCCAGCGGCGTGGAGTCGTGCCAGGTCTGTTTGCCCTGCGCGATCGAAAGGGCCCAGTCGAAGAGGTCGCCCATGTGCGCGAGGATTTGCGCAGGCGTACGCGTCTTGTCTCCGATGTGGAAGCTGGCAAAGTGATCTGGGGCGCCGCGTAGGGCTTTGCCAGCGCGGTACGCAACGGTGGCGACGGTGTGGCGAAGCAGTTGCCGGGCGGGATCAGTTGACATGGACATGCGGTACTTCCCTTCTCTAGCTTCTAGCAAGGGTCGAGATAAAGAGTTTAAACGCAGCGACACAGACTGCGCAGAGAAAAAATAGGAAGGGACAGTGCTCACCCTTCGACCGAGTCAGAATAAATTCTGGGGCGAGCTTGCAGTTACGGCTTGGTGTAGACGCGGACGTAGTCGACGAGCATATGCTGGGGAAAAACGGTGGTGTTGTCGGGCGAGCCGGGCCAATCACCCCCAACGGCGACGTTGAGAATGATGAAGAAGGGATGATCGAATACCCAGGTGCCGCCGGCGGGCCACTGCGACGAGTTGAACGTGGAGTAGAGACTTGAGTCGACGTAGAAGCGGATTGTGCCGGGTTCCCATTCGACGGCGTAGAGGTGAAAGTCATCGGCGAAATTCTGGCCAGCGGGCAGAACAAAGGGAGCGGTGGCGTCGCTCGTTGGGCCGGTGGTGCTAGGGCCATGGAGCGAGCCGTGAACGGTGCCCGGCTCCTTGCCGATATTTTCCATGATGTCGACCTCGCCGCATTTCGGCCAGCCATTTGAAGTGATGTCGTTGCCGAGCATCCAGAAAGCGGGCCACATTCCCTGCCCCGCGGGAATCTTGATGCGCGCTTCGAAGCGGCCATAGGCTTGGCTGAACAGGCCCTGGGTTTTCATACGAGCGGAGGTGTAATTCCGTGTAACGCCATCAGAGCCGGTGTAGGTTTCTTTTTGGGCGATGATGACGAGATTGCCGCCCATGATTTGAGCGTTCTGCGTTCGGTTGGTGTAGTACTCGAGTTCCTTGTTGCCCCAGCCGTTGCCGCCGATGTCGTACCTCCATTTCGATGAATCGGGCGAGGCGCCGTCGGCGCCGCTGAATTCATCGCTCCATACAAGTTTGTGACTCGCCGGAGGAGGCGGCCGAAGTGTTGCTCCTCCGCCACAACTGAGCGAGAGGAGCGCCGCGGCAAGAAGAATGGGAGCGACGCAGGCAGACCGCACAAGAACTGACGTCTTCACGGAGAGTGATCTTGCTTGCATGCCGGAGTCAGCCAGAGGTTCCGGGCAGCGATCAGGAAAGATTCATGGCGCGCCGGAAGGAACCCTTCTCAGTGTCGATCTTCTTCTGAAGCTGAAGGATGGCGTAGAGAACGGCCTCGGGGCGCGGAGGGCAACCGGGGACGTACACATCGACAGGAATGACTTGATTGCAGCCCTGCACAATGGCGTAATTGTTGAAAACGCCGCCGGAAGTGGCACAGGCGCCCATAGAGATGACCCACTTGGGCTCAGGCATTTGGTCGTAGAGTTGGCGGATGACGGGAGCCATCTTTTGCGAGAGACGGCCGGCGACGATCATGAGATCGGCTTGGCGGGGGGATGGGCGGAACACTTCTGCGCCGAAACGCGCGAGGTCAAAACGCGCGGCGGCCATGGACATCATCTCGATGGCGCAGCAGGCCAAGCCAAAACCAAGCGGCCAAATGGAACTCTTGCGCGCCCAGTTCACAGCCTTGTCGAGAGTCGTAAAGATGATGCCTTCATCTTCCAGCAGATTCCCGAAATCGTTGGGCTTGGTGAGTGTGACGTGTTTGCCGAGTGAGGTGCTCATCGTGTTCCGTCCTAGGTATTTTCGCACAGGGAGCGGTGGGAGACAAATGGGATGCAGTAAATACCTCGTCCCGGAGCTATCAAACTTTCAATTCGTAGTCTGAAGCGGAAACCGAGCGGGTGCGGCAAAAGTAGGCTACCACGGAACCGGGCCAGAGCGTGGTAATTTCGTCGGTCTGATGATCTTGATACCAACTGTGACAGCCGCCCGATTGCCAGACGGTGCCGGACATGCGGCGGTAGATTTCATCGACAAAGCTTTGTTGCGTGTCAGGACGAACCTCCATGATCCGCCGCCTGCGGCGATGCATGAGCTTCAAACACTTGATCGTGTAGCGGACCTGGGCTTCGATCATGAGGACGACGGAATTGTGGCCCAATCCGGTGTTGGGACCGAGGAGTATGAAGAAATTGGGGAAGCCGCTGACGGTAACGCCAAGATAGGCGGTCATACGCTTCCGCCAGGCGTCGTGAATTTCCACCCCGCCCTTCCCCACCACGCGAACGCCGATGAACGGTTCGGTGGCACGGAAGCCCGTGCCATAAATCAGAACGTCGACCGGGCGCTCCACTCCATCGTCCGTGACGACGCCGCGTTCCCGGACCTCGGCGATAGCCCCGGGGACAAGTTCCACATTGGTGCGGTTCAGCGTCGGATAGAAATCATCCGAAACGAGAATGCGCTTGCAGCCCAGTTGATAGTCGGGCGTCAGCGTGGCGCGCAGTTTGGGGTATGTCCTCGACCTTCTTGCGGAAGGTCTGATTGCCGAGAAAACCGAGGACGCGAACTTCCTGGCGCCAGAAGATATATTGCCGGAAGGCCCAGCGCGTAAGCGGGATCGCGCGGAAGCGGCGCTTCCATTTGTCGGTGATGGCAAAATCGAGGCGCGGGACGATCCACGGTGGCGTGCGCTGGAACAGATAGAGTTTTCCAACACGCGGCGCGATCTGCGGAACGAACTGGATGGCGCTAGTACCGGTACCGACAACGGCAACGTTCTTGCCGTCCAGGTCCACGCTGTAATCCCAGGTCGAGGAATGAAATGCCGGGCCGGAAAAGCGTTCGGCGCCGTGCAGCTCCGGATAGCGCGGGACGTTTAGCGCGCCCATGCCGGACACAAGGACGCGGGCGCAAACACGCATTCCGTCGCCTACCGTTGCATTCCAGATTCCTTCGGATTCATCCCAAATGGCTTCGCGAAACCGAGTGTTAGCGCGTAGATATGGCGCAAGCCCGTAACGCTCGACACAGCCATTCAGGTAGCGGTGGATTTCCCGCTGACCCGGATACATGCGGGTCCAATCCGCTGATGGAGCGAAGGAAAACGAATAGAGATGAGAAGGAATATCGCAGGCGCATCCGGGGTAACGATTGTCCCACCAAGTCCCGCCGATGTCCTCGCTCTTTTCGACAATGAGAAACGATTTCATACCGGCCTCGAGTAGCTTAATGCCCATGCAGAGCCCGGAAAACCCGGCTCCCACGATGAGAACCTGGACTTTCGTCACGGCAGATTCTGGGAAACCAGCGGCGGCTTCGGTCATGCGTGTGTCATCACTTCCTTGTTGGATTCCCTGGGCCCAACGCAACCGCGGAGAAACGCCGCACTCTCTCGGAGTGATTGGCGTGCTTCGGGAATCAGGTGCGGGGCGAGCTGCCAGGCATGCGGTACGACTGGCCAGATTTTCAGTTGGACGGAAACGCCAGCGGCTCGGGCACGTTCAGCGAGGCGGGTGGAGTCATCGCGCAGAATTTCGTCGCCGCCGACATGGATGAGAAGAGGTGGAAAGCCGGAGAAATCGGCATAGAGAGGGGACGCGAGGGGATTGCAGGGATCGCTGTCGCCAAGATAGTAGAGTGCGGGTGCTGCGATGTCTGAGCCGCTGAACATGGCGCAGCGATCGGTGTTGGTTCGAATGGAGTCACCGGTAGCGGCGAGATCGGTCCAGGGAGAAAAGACGGCTGCGGCTGCCGGAAGCGGAATGCCTGCGGTCCGAAGAGCGAGCATAAGCGCGAGGGTAAGACCACCGCCAGCGGACTCCCCCGCAACGACGATGCGCTCCGAAGTGTGGCCCGCGCTCAGAGGCGAACGATAGACCGCGACGGCGTCATCCACAGCGGCTGGAAATTGATTTTCGGGCGCGAGCCGATAGTCGGGAGCAAATACGCGAAACCCTTGGAGCGCAAAGAAAACAGTGACGGAACGATGCGTCTCCGCCGAGCAGGCGAAGTATCCTCCCCCGTGAAGATAGAGGAGCACAGTATTGTCAGGCGACGGGCCTTCGAGGCGCTCGCCCGGGACGCCGCCGAGTTGTGCGGGAGAAATATGGACGGCGGACGGAACTTTGTACGGGTCGGGATGAAGGATTCGCCTCGCAATGCGATAATCCCGCACACCTTTCAAGCGGCGTTTTACCCGCCACTTAATGATCCAGACCGAAAGCCGGGCTTGGAAGCTGGCCGCCATTCCCTGCCGCCACATTGGGAGTTTTGGGACGAAGAGAGGATATCCGATTCGCGGCAGGGATGAAAGACGAGGCGCTTCGTGTCAAGCTGCAGGGCGGTGGCTTTAACGGACCCGTGGTGCAACCGTTAGTTCCGCTGAGAAGCTTCGTGCTTTGCGTCCACGCCAAATCAGCAGCGTGCAGGCTGCAAGGAGGAAGAAAGTCACTCCTGCCAAGACCAGCGATTGTGAGGGTGGCCGTGACTGCTGCTTCAAGGGCGAATCGATCCTGGCCAAAACAGGCAGAGCGGTGCGAGCGAGCGCGGGTTGCGCTGGATTAAGCGGAAGTAGAGAAGGTGACTGGGTTTTGGCTGGATGTCCGGGAGGCGGAACTACCCCGGTTCCGGAGACTTCAAACTCCGGGCCTTCCCCGGCCTTCACTTGGTTCACTATGTGGACCTGATAGCGGCTGTTGCCGGTTGCCAGGATCTCGAAGGCTGGTGAGGGCGAGGAGAATTTCATGGCCGGCGGAATCATAACCGCCAACTGCTGCAACGGATACGCATGCTTCGTTTGGAAAACGACGTGACCGTGGTAGGGCAGGTCGTAGTTGAACGCGAACTTGGTTGCTCCAGGACGCAAGGGGAAATTCACCGTGTAGTGTCCGGGCTGGCCGGGCACGGGCGTCACGGAAATCATCATGCCCGTGTCATCCGGACCTGCGGCCATGACAGAATCAATCTTGGCAATCGCAGGCAGATACACTTCAAATGTGTGCTCACCCACTTGCGTCAGGGGCGGGCTGGAAACGTTCTTGATCTCCACTAGGTCAGAAACGTGAAGCAGGTCTCCATTGGTTCCCGTGCGAAGGATTTCGATGGCGCCGGTTATGCCCAGAACGTGTGTGGCCGTGTCGAACACTTCGATGGAACGAGCCTGACCTGCGGAAACCTGCTGATCGTAGCTGACACCCTGGTGAAACACACGCACCAGGTGCGGTTTGTCAGGACGTTGCACATTGAGGGTGAACGCCCCCTGTGCATCCGTCTTTGCGCGCGCCTCCTCCGACATTCCGATGCCCAGCCGAATCAGCATCACCTCATCGCCAGCAGCGGGTTCGCCCCGGCTCTGATTGCGGACCGAGCCAGTGACGTGGTTCGCTCCCGTTGCCCCGGTTGAAAATAAGACCAGCAGCGCCACGACCGAGAGCATCTTCGGTCGACAGGATCGCTGGCCACGCAGACGAAAGTGGATCATTCGTTTACCGCCTCAGCGGAGGAAGATGTTGGCCGCCGTGGCGCACGTCCGAACATAACGCCCGTTTCGACCTCGACGCGCCTTCCATCGCGCAGGTAAGGTCGGAACCGCCACTGAAATAAGGCATCCGTAATGGCCTTTGCTTGATCAGGAAAGGCGCTGAGAAAATGAACGTGCTTTACCTTGCCTTCTTTATCGATGATGATCCGCACTGGAACCGGATTGAAGTGGCGTTCGGCAATAACTGGATCAATTCTCTCCAGCACGTTTTCGCCCTGGGCGTAGTCCTTGATACACACCGGGACTTCACCGCCGCCTCGTCCCGAAATGGGACCGGCCTCAGCCGGCAAGGTCATTTTGCCCATTTCCTGGATGAGACTCTCCATCAACTTGGTATCGCGACTGGTGAAGACGAATTGGACCATATGGCAGCGGATCTGAGTCGCCAGGACGTGCCAATGCAATTCGGCGACTGGCGAAACATAGTCAAAGCGGACGAAGGAATGGCTCCCAATCCTGACAAGCGCCGGCGGCTGTTCCACTTTGTAGTCCGGGCTCAAAGCGTCCTTGCTGTAGTTGGTCAGTTCCAACGCGTTCCCCGCCGGTGTGAGCGTGAAAAACAGATCCTGGGCGGCGATCAAAATAATGCCTCGGCTCGTCCCCTTGAATTTTTCTGCAGGCCGGATTTGGGCGAGTACGTAATAGCCATTGGCCGAAGGCGGCGGGCCGCTGTACTTCTCGGTCCAATCCCGGGATAGAGCGTAAGTGAGACCAAGATACTGGTTGCTATATACGCTGCCGGCTACTCTCCCGCCTTCCGGGAGAGGGGTCACCGAGTCGCTGGCACTCGACCAGGCGCCCTTGAGCAGAATGACGCCCGACGGGAGCGCGTTCGGTTGCGGATTGTTGGAAAAATCGCCTCCGCTCTGAGGGGGGCCTTGCGCGCGGGCAAGGAGCGAAATGGAAAAACCAAGAAGTACCAGGCAACGCGAGATTCTACGATGCATATTCAAACCCCGGAGTCTCCAAGAGCGAAAAAACCGGGTGAGAAGCTTCCGCGTCTCACCCGGAGGAATCATGCAAAGGATTACAGCGAGCGCAGGAAGTTCAGCATATCCTGCTGCTGACCGGGTGTTAGCAGTTGGTCGAAGATCGCCTCCACAATGTTGGCTTCGCCGCCGTTGCCCTCGTGGGCTTCGATGGCGGCCAGCAGGTCAGTGGCGCGGCCATCGTGCAGGAAGAAGATACGCTGGCCCAGGCCCCACAACGGGGCCGTGCGGAACTGGTCGCCACCGGCGCCGCCTTGGGAAACATTGTCCGCCAATGTTGCCCCCATGTGATGGATTTCTATGTCAGAGAACAAGTTGGCAGTAGCGTCGCCCAAACCAGCCGTTAGATGAGAGGGCTGGGTGGTGAGCGATGGGGTATGGCAGACCGCGCAGCCCACGGCGCTGAATAGTGCGCGCCCGCGGCTGATCGAAGCGGCTCCACCAGGCACGGTAGCAGAGGGTGTGGGCTGGTCCAGGAACTGCATGAAGACACTGAACAGCGCGGTGTCACTCGTGACGGTGTGGGCGTCGGTGCCATCGGAGTGGGTAATGTCCTCGGGGTAGCCGGTCCCAGCGAGGTTCAGGCAGTTGGCCGGAAGCCCGCTTCCCAATTGGTCCTCACCCGGCAGCGGCCGATCTTGCGTAAACAGTTCGTTGGAGATGCCCATTTCGACGTTGTAAGCCTCACCGGCGAAGATCATCAGTGACTTGTTCTGGGCCTTCCAGCCATAACGGCTGATGGTGCCATCGTTGCCGTTGTGATTGAAGGTGCCCCCGATGCCGAGACGATTGGTTGCCTGGGTTGTGTGATTGGCCAGCAGGGTTGAGTCGTCGATGTTGGCCATCAGTCCCGTGCCAAACGTCGGTGTGGGAATGCGAAAGATGATGTTGTTTGCCGCCCTCGCAGCAGTAAAACTGGGCTGCTGCAGGGTGCAGGCGCCGGCATCAGCGCGGCCGGTAACGGTGAACAGGTCTTCCACTCCGCCATTGGGCGCGTTGATATTGGCCGTGCCGTTGGCGTTGAAAAAGAATGGGAACCGCGCTTCGCGCACCGGGCCGTTGGCCACGACGAAAAATGGGATGGTGTTGGTGCTTCCACTTACGAGCCCGCTGGCGATCACCTGGCTTTGGGGGTTGGACCCGACATTCGGGAAGATAAGGGAGGCCGGGCTGGTTCCGCCCGGTGCCGGTTGCGAATGACATGCCCCGCACGAGTCCAGGTTGAACCGTGGTCCGAGACCTGGGTTATCTCCCTTCACGGTCTGGTGCTCGTTGAACTGCTCGAGTCCGGCTTGGAAGAAGGCCAAGTCGTTTGCATTGGCGGTGACGGAAGCAAGCGGCTGGCCCGCGTTCACTCCCGTCGTGCTGCGTACTCCTGGATCGGTCTGAGCAAACGCCATTCCCGGAAAGAACAACGCCACCAATAATGCGTAAACCCAAGCGAACTCTATTGTTTTCATTCCTGGTCTCCTTCGATTGGGAAGCCCACGCTCCGCTCCAGCTTGGAGCACTTCCAAACAGCTGTTCTGACTATTGGGCAATCTCGCTCCCAACGCGACTCATCATTCGTTAGAACCTAACCGTGTGAGTTCCTTTTACTACTCGCCGCTTGGCGACCACAAGAAGAAGTGATTAGCATGACCCGTCTTTCGTTAGCATTTTGTGTAACCGCTTTGTTTCCGGTAGCGGGCCGGAGCCTGTGTAAATCGACGTTCAAATGCTCGGATGAAGCTGGAAGAGTGCTCATATCCTACGTTGTGGGCAATTTCTTTCACGCTCAGGTAGCTGTTCTCGAGAAGATGCGCTGCTCTCCGAAGTCGTTGTTCGTTTAACCACTCGCCCATGCAAACGCCGGTCTGGTGCTTGAATAATCGTTGGAGATACGAAGGGCTCAGGTGGAATTCGAGGGCCAGATCACGTATGGTGATCGTGGTCCCGGAATCCGCCATCCGAAGGATCTTCTGCACGCGCCGTTCGAGTACCGTGGGCGTCGATGGACGCGATAGGGTGACCGCGGGAGGAAGCATGCCTCCGTCGGGAGTAGTGGCGTTAGTGCCATTCGCCCTTACAAAGCTGCCGCGAGAATTCAAAGAGCGCACGTGGACCTCCTGAAGAGATCATTTCGTATATTGGACGAGATTGGATTGGCTTGAACGTGTCTGAGGGAGAGCTCCTGGAAAAGAGCCCAAGCGCTGGAGGGTTGGATTTGATTATCGTGGTCCGCAGGGCCTAGGTAGCCGTGGTAGTGGCTTGGTCGTCGCGTGGACCAGCCATGGCCATGCGCTAGAACCATGGTCATCAGTAGCCGCAAGTTAACGACAGGTCCCTTGGTCACGTATCGAAGGCCTCTCCACATACAACTTATCGGACCCAATTTTGAGCACCGGGAGAAACGAGGATTGGGTGAATTGGACCCGGGAGAGTCGCGAGGAAATTATTCGACTGAGCAAACCATGTCAATGGTACTTCTGTTGACTACCCGATTCCAGGCCATCGGTACAGGGAAGAACAGGTGTGTTGCATTCGAAGCATCTTCTGTGAGACATCAGACCGCAAGGACGACTTTGCCGAACTGCGAGCTGGATTCGAGATAGGCGTGGGCTTGGGCGCAAGCGGCCAGGGGGAAGATGCGGTCGACAACGGGCTTGAAGCGTCCGGAGGCCACCAGGCGCATGACGCTGTGGAGCTCTGATTTGGTGCCCATGTAGGACCCGAGTAGGGAAAGCTGTCGACTGAAGAGGAATCTCAGATCGACCTTGGCATCGTAGCCCGTGGTGGCGCCGCAGGTTACCAGGCGACCGCCGGGAGCGAGACTTGCGAAACTGTCGTCCCAGGTGGCCGTCCCGACGTGTTCGAATACGACATCCACGCCGCGCTTACCTGTGATGCGGCGGACTTCGTCGCGGATTTTCTGGTTCTGGTGATTGATGAGATGGTCGGCGCCGAGTTGTTTTGCCTTTCGCAGTTTTTCATCGGTGCCGGCAGTAGCGATCACTCGGGCGTCGAAAAACTTGGCCACCTGAATGGCGGCGCTCCCGACGCCGCTTCCTGCCCCAAGGATGAGAACATCCTCGCCGGGCTGCAACTCGGCTCGGACGAGAAGCATGTGCCAGGCGGTTTGGAAGACAAGTGGAATCGAGGCGGCTTCTTCAAAGGTCAGCTTTTCCGGATACGGCATGCAATTTACTTCTGGAGCGCGCAGGAGCTCGGCGCAGCCGCCGTCGATGAGGTAACCAAGATTGGTGAAGTGGCGGCAGCGGTTATCCTGGCCGGAGACGCAGGCCGCGCATTTGCCGCAGGTCACGCCTGGAGCGAGGACCACTTTCTGGCCAACGCGCACGGTAGTGACATCCGCTCCGATCTGGGCGATTTCACCGGAAACGTCACTGCCGGGAATGTGTGGTAGCGGGATCGGCACATTGGGATTGCCGATGCGGACCCACAGGTCAAGGTGGTTCAGCGCGCAAGCTCTCACGCGAACGAGGACCTCGTTCGGGCGGATGGCCGGGTCGGGGGCGTCCGTGTATTTCAGGACCTCAGGTCCGCCGTGCTGATGGAAAACAATGGCTTTCATGAGGGCCCCCGAGGCCGAATCAACCCTAAGAAGCTGCGAACTCACGCTCTCTGACCGACCGATCGTAACATAGCAAGGGCACAATTCCGATCGACACCCAGCGTTGACAGCGGCGTGCACGCGCCGTAGGCTGTGGGCAGAGGAAAAACGTGGACCTGTTTGAAGAGATCGTGAGGATGAGGCAGGCCGGGCGGCGGGCAGCGCTGGCTACGATCGTACACACCAACGGATCGATCCCCAGCTATGAGAGTTCACGGATGCTGGTGCGCGAGGATGGCTCGATTGCGGGGACTATTGGTGGTGGGTGCGTGGAGGCGGAGGTATGGGCAGCGGCGCGCGAAGTGATGCAGAAGGAATCGCCGCGCAAAATGGTTTTCAACCTCAACCATGAAGCGAGCTACGACAATGGGCTGATTTGCGGGGGAACGCTGGAAGTTTTTGTCGAGCCGATTTTGCCGCAGCCCACGGTGTATTTATTCGGCGGAGGGCATGTTTCGACGGCCGTGGCGAAGGCGGCCAGTGTGGCAGGCTTCGGCATTGGAGTGGTGGATGACCGCGAAGCGTTTGCGAATGCCGAGCGATTTCCAATGGCCCAGGAGATTCACACGAGTTACGAGGATGCGTTTCAGACAATTCATCCGAACGCGTCGAGCTATCTGGTGATCGTGACGCGCGGACACAAGGAAGACATGCGCGTACTGGCCTGGGCGGTGCGCACCGAGGCGCGGTACGTGGGCATGATCGGCAGCAAGCGCAAGGTTTTGTCGGTATACCAGGCACTGGAAATCGAGGGCTATAGGGCAGAAGAATTCGAACGCGTTTACGCGCCCATGGGATTGGAGGTCGGCGCCCTTTCACCGGAAGAGATTGCCATTAGTGTCGTGGCGGAACTGGTTGCGGTGCGGCGAAATGTGGCTATCGCAGCACACAAAAAACTGAAATACGAAGGGCGCCCGGCGCCGATAAACTCCATGGGCGAGCGCTGAGAGGGAGCACATGCTGGCCACCGTCATTCTCTCCGGCGGGGCTTCGAGCCGAATGGGCTCGCCGAAGGCGCTGCTTTCCTACCAAGGGAGGCCGTTCCTCGAACATCTGCTGGAAGTGACTTCTCACCGAAACGTTGGCGTCCGCAGAGTAGTGCTCGGTGCCCACGCCGAACCCATCGCAAAATCCGTAGAACTCAAAGCCGATGAAATTGTCATCAATGAAGATTGGGAAAAAGGGCAACTCAGTTCGATCCAGGCGGCGCTGCGGAGCCTGCCGCCGAGGACTGACGGAATCCTGCTGTGTTTGATCGATCATCCGTTGATCAGCACGGCGCTCGTTCAAGAATTGATCGAGCTGTTTTATACGTCAAAGAAGCCCATCGTCCTGCCGGTGTATGAGGGCCGTCGCGGCCACCCGGTGATATTTTCCTCATCCTTGTACGACGAATTACTTCACGCACCGTTGGAGACCGGAGCGCGAGCGGTGGTGTGGGCACATCCGAGCGCCGTTGAGGAAGTACGGACAAACGAAGAAGGCTGCGTGCTGAATCTGAACGATCCGGAAACCCTCCATAAAGAGCTGGGTGGCGCGTAAACCGTCTCGACGGCTTCTTCCCTCTCGCGCGACTTGGTCGTCAAAGAGAGATACTTCGTAGCAGGCCGATTGCCGGCCTATGCGGTGCGCGCACCTATGGATGTCCGCCGAGATCCTTTTTTCCGCGACTTCCTACATCTCGGACATAGTCCCCGGGAGTTTCCCGGCCGCTTCGTTTCGGGGCCCTCGAGCGCGCAGTTTTCTCGCTGGTGTATTGCACGCGGGGAAGCGTCGGAAGGCCGCCAAAAAAAGACTACGTGCGGACTGATCGGAGAAAACCTCTAAGTTGATTTCTCGACCAGGGCTTTCAACGCGTCGATGGCGAGCTGCGCACCGTGAAATGTCACCGGCGGCAAGCCGCCGAGAGATATCGAGAGACTTTCAGGCGTCAGCGTGCGGGCTTGGGCGACAGAGCGCCCACAGATTTGCACGGTGAGCAGCGACGCGCAGGCTATCGAGGTAGTGCAACCGCGGCAGAGGAAGCGCGCTTCAGCGATATGTCGGTCCACGATCCGCGCGGAGAGCTTGAGGATGTCGCCGCAGACGGGATTGCTCACTTCGACGGTGGCAGTGGCGTCGGAAAGTTCGCCGGCGTTTCGCGGGTTGCGGAAGTGATCGAGAACAGCGTCGCTGAACACTTATGAAAGTATCCCAAACCCAGTGCTAGGACTGCAACGCAGCATGAGTCCAGAGACCTCAACGCGCGACACAGCGCTGGCATCAGAGAGCAGCAAGAACTCCCAAGAATATTCTGCCACAAAAGGATTTATTTCTTTGGGGGCAAATACTTTTTTTCGATGGAGGCAATCACCACGTAGTTCGGATCAACCATCTCAGTGAGATGGATTCTGCCAACTTTCGAGAGCAGCTCATAGGCATCGAGTTCGGAGAGGCCATAGCTGGCGTGAATCCAGGCTATCAGTTCGGTGAAGGCGATGCGCACCGCGTCATCGACGGGACGATAGATGCCCGCGGCCATGATTTCTTTTTCGTTTTCGAGTCGTGGCCAGCCAGTGTGTTTCCCCTTCA
>Ga0209234_1000159_pt1 | contig 19272 bp, 13 predicted proteins | sample GraSoi013_1_20cm_2_FD_185816 | JGI IMG/M metagenome (GOLD analysis project Ga0209234, IMG submission 185816) | Grasslands soil microbial communities from the Angelo Coastal Reserve, California, USA - Sample 08_20_2013_1_20cm (SPAdes) (version 2) | ecosystem: Environmental > Terrestrial > Soil >... | reverse complement strand
AGAGGTCTATATTGGCCTCCTGTCATCCTCAATTTATGAGTTAGGCATCGTAACACTTGGCTATCAAGATCGAAGCCTGGCAGAAACCGACCAGTTTGCCAACCCGGATGCTTTCATGCTCACCGACCTGGGAGCCGCCGTCCTATCAGCAGATAGTACCACTCCGGTCAAAACTGCCGCGTCTCCCCTGTCTAATGGTAATCGCTCGCTTGTATTGCAACCCAATTTCGAGTTGCTGTTACTGCGACCTGATATGCCTACTTTATACAGCTTGTTGCCGTTTGCGCAGGTGAACCAGGTAGATATGGTCAGCCGCCTCACGCTAACGCGAGCATCCGTTTTGCGAGGTATGGAGGCAGGTAACGACATTGAGCAGATACTGCGCATCCTGGAAGAACGCAGTCAGAAAGAGATACCACAAAATGTGGCCTATACCCTGCGTGACTGGGTAAAGCTGTACAAAGATGTCAGGATCTCACAGGTCTTGCTGCTTGAAGTATCAAGCGAAGCCGTGGCAGATGAACTCTGCTCATCTCCTAAACTGCAAACATTTAACCTGCGCAAACTCACTCCTCGTGTTCTCGTTGTCAGTAGCGATATCAACCTGCAAGAGTTGAGACGTATCCTCGAAAAGGAGGGTATTATTGTCCGTTTCAGTGGAAATGCCGTCAGCCCGCAAAACCGCTACGCGCTCAGTTTTGGCAGGCCTCGATAATCTGCATGGCCTGTCCGCGTGCATCTAGCTGAATAAGTGTCAACACCTGCTGAAAGATAACATGATGTAGGAGGTTGCGGCGAAAGCCTTGTTCATCTTTCTGCTCTTGTGAGCTTTCCATGCTCGTTTGACCATCAGCAAGACGTTGTTCGAGCTTGCGGAGCTTCAATACAAAAAAAGCTAGCCGCAGTAACTCAAAGCGACGTATTTGCTCCGTCGTCTCCAACAGACCGTGTTCTGGAAACATAGAAGCATGTAGTGCATCTGAGCCTGAGATATATTGTGACGTATCTTTACGAATGCTGATGGCCATTGTCTGTTCTCCTATGGTTGATGTGGATGCGACGAGCGATAACATATCAAGTTTGTTTGTCTATGCAAAACATTCTACCAGCCTTAAGCTGAGACTACATGGAGAACAGGTAAGGATATGGTTGAGAAACAAGCGAGCAATGTTAAATTTCTGCAACAGAGCAGTAAGTTGCAGTCACTCGGGGCCAACGAGCGTGTGGCGAATCAGCATCAAGTGGGTCAAAGGGCCGAGACCACCCGGCACAGGGGTAAGAAACGAAGCCACCTCTTTGACACTGTTGAAATCGACATCCCCCACAACCTTCCCTTCAACGGCATTAATACCAGCATCCAGCACTACCGCACCTGGCTTCACCATACCGGCGGTAATGCCGGCCGGTTGCCCCATGCTCACCACGAGAATATCAGCATTCCTGGTTATGCTGGCGAGGTCTTGTGTATACGAGTGGCAGATCGTCACTGTGGCGTCCAGGCGCATCAAGACAAGCGCCGCGGGCTTACCACCTATATTACTGCGTCCAACGACCACGGCATGGCGACCAGCAGCCGGAATACCAGCATCCTGCAAAATCCTGAGGATGACATCAGCAGTAGAGGGAATGAAACTGGGAAAGCCAAGCAGCAAATTCCCTGCATTGCGCGAGCCAAGACCGTCAACATCCTTCTCTGGGAGCAAGACGTCGGTGACAATGCGTTGCCGGATATGTTCAGGTAATGGGAGGAGGAGGATGACACCATCGGTGTTGGCGTCACCGCTAATGGCAGCCACCTCTGCGCGTAGCTCTTCTTCTTCGATTTCAAATGGATATGCCAGCGTTGCGCAGCTTAGTCCAATTTCTCGGCAGGAACGCACCAATTGTCTACTGTAGACCTCTGCAGCGGGATCATGGCCAGCAACCAGTTGCGCCAGTCGTGCCGGCCGATGGTGTTGTTTGCGAAACTTTGCCGCCTCGTTGCGCAGTTCTCGGGTCATGCGCGTGACAAGCGGTCTGCTATCAAAGATGGTTGCCGCCATAGAATATTACCTTCCGGGTTTCAATTTTGACTTCCCCATAATACCATATGGGGGGTGTTTCAAGGGCAGAATATACTCCGTGAGATACTTGGGGGATGCAAGTGGCAAAGAACAAAGAAATGCGCTACAATGGGCCAAAGATAGACAAGATATCATGAGTTAGGATATGTAGAAGGATTTTCCTCATCTAGCCATTCTGTACCATTTATACGATAAAGAGAGGATTTCAATGGCCGGAGACTGTTCATTTGATATAGTTTCACAGTTTGACGAGCAGGAATTGGTCAACGCTCTTGATCAGACACGGCGAGAAGTGAAGACCCGTTATGACCTGAAAGATACGAAAACTGAGATCGTCTCTAACCAGGATAACATCACCATTCTCACGGATAGCTCGCTCACACTCAAAAATGTACGTGACATACTTGAATCCAAAGCGATTCGTCGCAAACTATCATTAAAGATTTTTAAGCCTGGAAAAGAGGAGAACGCCGCCGGAGGGAAAGTGCGGCAGGTCATTCAGTTGCAGCAAGGGCTCTCACAAGACCTTGCTAAAGAGATGACTAAGTACATCCGTGAAAGCTATCCGAAAGTGCGACCACAAATCCAGGGGGACGCCATTCGGGTTACAGCTAAGAGCCGCGATGAGCTACAGGCGGTGATTGCACTACTCAAGCAAAAAGATTATCCTGTCGCGCTGCAATTCATTAACTACCGTGGATAGGAGATACCTGGCTTCAGAAGGTACTTTAGTACCAAAAAAAGGGACTGGGAAAAGATTTGTAGTAACCTAGTTTTAACTAGAGAGTCCTAGAGGGTCCAGGTGGTGCATTACGTTACACCTCTCTACTATATGACATTCAAGAAAGTGAACCTTTCATGCCTGGGAACAGACAAGCTTTTAGTACGGCAATGAACGCGGCTGACCGTTACCGTTGGGATAGTCATTGGGCGGAGGCGGCACGGGAATACCAACGGGCGCTAGCGGAGTTCCCAGATGATGCCATGGCACGGAGTGGGTTGGGGTTTTGCTATATGCAAACCAAACAGTGGCAACAGGCACTTAATGAGTATGAGTACACACTCAAGCGTGACCCTAGCAATGTCATAGCTTTGAGCAAAACAGCCGAATTGTATGGCATTCTTAACCGGCGCGATGATGCATATAAAGCCTATCTTCACCTGGCAGATTTGTACTCACAGGCTGGTCAAGGTGCAAGAGCCGAGGCGGCATGGCAAAAGGCTGTTCAGTTGTCTCCTCACGATCCTGAGCCTCATGAACGTCTCGCGGCATACTATTTTGGGAAAAAAGATATCTCCTTTATGATCCAGGAGCGATTGGCAGCCGCTCAGGGGTATCTTCGACGCAACGATCTTATGGCTGCACGTATGCAGTGTGAAGAGGTACTACGTATAGACACTACAAATATACAGGCCCAACAGATGCTTTCAATGATGAGGGCCCAGGGGCAGCAACCATCCGGGCCGCTCCCACCGGGAGCCAGTACGGGTGCAACGTTTACATCGGTCGCGGGTACAATGGTGGGAACGCCATCTGGCCCGTTAGCTTTCACAGGTAGCCCAATGACCGAGAGGATGACATCGGGCAATATAAGCGGAGGTAATACTGGCATCATGGGTAACATGGGTAATTTCGGCGGGGCAGGTAATCCTGGACCATCTCTTACTACGGCGGGCATAGCTGGCGGGGGCGCGGATCCTGCTTTACATAAACGAGTAACTGCTAGCCAGGTCACAGGAGTGCTGAGGCAGGCGCAAACCTTTCAAGCCCAGGGTCGTTTTAATGATGCTATCGACCTCTGTGAACAGATCCTGGAGAGCGGTTTCGATAGGCCAGATGCACGCTACTTTTTAGGTTGGCTTTACCAGGAACAGCAACGCTGGGAAGAGGCTATTCGCCAATTCCAGATGCTGCTCAACGATCCAGACTATGCCCTCTCTTGCTACTATGCATTAGGGCAGTGCTATCGAGCGCGTGGTGACTTGCGCACTGCAACGATACATTTTGATGAAGCCGTTGACCGCGTGAACCTGGATGCTCTGACTGTTGAAGAATCTGACCAATTGCTACAGCTCTGCCAGGAAGCGGCTGAAGCTCACCGTGCGTTAGGTGAACTGGAGCAAGCCTCGACGGTTTACAATGCCTTGCTCGGTTTCCTGCGCAGCCGGGGTTGGAAGGATAAGGTGGCTCAGGTTGAGTTTATGCTCCAACAGATGCAGAACGCACCTGCCCCAGTTCGACCTGTAACTCCTCTGCCACAGCAGCAGGTGAATACGACCCAGGTGTTGTCGCCTGAGCAAATGGCGGGAGCAGGGGCGCATCCTGCTATGCAACAGCCTCCGCTGCAAGACGCCGCGGCCATGGTTAATAAGGGCAATGTACCTCCTCCTGCGTCAGCCCAATTGCCTGCATCTCCCCAGGGAGCTGCAAACCAGGTAGGAGAACTACCGGATTGGTTAACGGGTATTTTGAGTGATGCGGATAAGACCCAGGTTATTAATAAGCCAGCTGGAACCTCGGCCCAGTCGTCCCCGCAGTCGCAGCTGGCTGATCAGCCTACCACCGAACAGCGTATTGCTCCTGGACCTCAGGCAGGGGAAGTCGCCGCTGAAACGGCAGTAATATATCCTGTGCCCCCTATAGCTACATCCACCTCATGGTTGACAGAGGACGCAAAGCCGGGAAATGCGACACGCATTATCCCACCAGATGCGCACGAAGAGGAAAATCAGCTTGACTCACAGCGTGAAGTGTCCACGCCTCTGACCGAGGAGTCTCAACCGAAGATACCTGTAGCATCAGAGCCAATCGATCAGATGGTGCCTCCCGCCCATTCGCCTGTCGTACCTGCTACGCCTGCGCTTAGAGTAGATCAGCTCAGTCCGGTCTTACAAAACTCGCCCGTAAAAAGCACGAATAAGGGGGCTGAAGAGTTATTGAGTCAGATAGCTGGCTCAGGCAGCAAAGATGAGGCATTAAAACAGGTCGCCGAGGCCGTGCTAGCAAGTACTGCTTCTCTGCCCGAAAACCTTCGGCTGCAGGTTGTGCAGTCTATGCAGGATATTCAGAAGTACATCAACCACGGCCTGCTGACACCTGCCACCGAAGAATGCCTGCGTGTGATCGATATGGCTCCGCAGTACCTGGATGTCCACCAGGTGCTGTGCGAAATCTACGTACGCCAGGGCAAGGTCGAGCAGGCCATCACCAAATACGCCATTCTCGTCGATACCTACATCGTCAATGGTCGTATGGATGATGCCATTGCTACCTACCGGCGTATCCTGCAGTTGGAGCCGAACAATCTTACCTACCGGATGCGCCTGATTAACTTGCTCTCTTCACAGGGCCATAAGGAAGACTTGCTGCGTGAGCGTACGCTGGCAGCGGAGTCCTACCTCCGTCTTGGCTATATGGATCGCGCACTGACCGAGCTGGAGCAAGCCTTGCAAGAGAGCCCAACCAGTGTGCCTACACGCTTGAACTATGCCCTGGCTTTACAGAAACTGGGCCGGACTCAGCAGGCCGTGGCGGAGTACCAAAGGGTGCTGCAAGTGGATCCACGCAACATCACGGCCCTGGTGCGCTGGCATATTGCCATGATTACGGGTCTGGGGACCGGCCGGGCCACCACCCTGGAGGGGCTGACCCGTATTCGCTGGCAACTGCGTGGCGAAGGGCAACGCCAGTATGACATGGTGGCGCGAGAGTATAACCAGGCGGCAGAAAACTATCCCAATAACGCTGATGTCCACTTTGCCCAGGGACAGATCCACCAGCAAGCCGGGTATTTTGACAGGGCCATTGATGCCTATACCCTGGCTATGCGCGATAGCGCGGTTGAAGTCGTGGCACGGGTCAGCGCTTCGCAATGCTTGCTGGCACAGGGCAAGCCAGAAGCCGCTATCCAGTTGCTTGAGCAGGCCTTGCAGACAGTACGGCAAACGTCGAAAGGCTCCTTTGATCCCAGTCTGTGGGCAGCACGTCCACGCGAAGATGGGGAAGAGCACCAGGCTCCCGAAGTGGAAATCTCTATGCTGCTGGCCAAAGCCTATGGGCGAACGGGCAAACAGGAGCAGATGCAGGCGATTTTGCGCCGGTTGAAGCAGACCACCACGTATCAGGATGAGGTGACCTCTGCCCTGGCGGAGATCTCTGCCCGCCAGGGAGATATCCAGAACGCATTACAAGAATATGCTGACCTGGTACGCCACTACCGCAGCAAGCGGCAAACCGAAAATGCCATGAGCGTCTTGAACGAGATGGTTCGTATGGCCCCAGAAGATCCACGGGCCCACGATGATCTGGCTGACATCTATGTGAACCGGGGTCTCCTGGAAGAAGGTATCGCGGAGTTGCGTCTACTTGCCAATATCTACCAGCGCCGTAACCAGTTGGTAGAGGGAGCAAGGGCACTTCAACGCATTGGCAACATCTATGCCGAGATGGGCAATACCGAGGAGGCGCTGATAAACCTGCGCAGGGCCGTCGAACTTGTCCCTGACTCGCTGGAACTGTTACGCGAAATTGTCGGTTTCTGCTTGCAATTGGGGCATACCCAGGAGGCGGCTCAGTACCAGGTGGTGATTGCCCGGCACTATTTCGATACACAGCAGGTCAAGGAAGCGGTAGCTGCCCTCCAGCAGTTGATTACCATTGACCGCAATAACTATGAGGCCTATGACTTGCTTGGCCAGACCTATCAAACAGTAGGCGAATATGAGCAGGCCAGCCGTGTCTATAGAAACCTTGCCAAAGTCAATCCTGAAAATGCCATTGCCCGTGAGAGACTGGCAAATTTGCAGGGGCTGCGGGCAAAGTAGGATGAAGCTAGCAGTATTATATTGTGCTCTTCTTTTTTGGAGAGAATCTCGTCACAAGGCTCTCTGCATAACCGCTAACAATGGGCAATCTGATGGTGACACCCCGATAAGCCTGGATCATCAAGAGTACCCAGATAAGGGCAGCAGGAATAAGCAAGATAAGGGTGGCACAGCCGAGAACGGGGCTCAATAAGAAACCCAGCACGGGTATGATGCTCAGGAGTCTGATAACAATGTATACCACCGAGACAATCCCAAAAAAGATGAAAGACTGGGCGGCATGGAAACGCACAAAACGATTCTTTCGCTCTATGACAAAGAAAATCAGGCCGCTGAACCAGCCCAGTACATAGCTCAATAATGCCTCAGTCCTGCCATTCAGGCCTGTTGAGGTGGGGTCATGAGCGCCCGTACCCCTCGCAGCGCTACCCGGTGGCTGGTAGGTGCCAGACTGCTGTTGCTGCTGTTGTCCATAGGAGGATTGCTGATAACTCCCCTGCTGTTGCCCATACTGCTGGCTATCGAAGGTATCACTTGGCCGGGGAGGTTGAGTGTAGCCACCGTAGCCACGACCATATTGACTCTGCTGATTGGGATCCTGTCCCATGATAGTATTTCCTTTGATTAGTGACTGTTAAGTAGTACTACGAAGTAAGCTCTGAAAAGTTGGAGGGTGCAATCAAGGGAAGAGGCTCCTACACACAAAACATCCGTATATGTAGGGGCCTCATTTTCCACCCTCTTGCGAGAACCTGTTGTCTGCTTGCGCTATATAGACTACATACCTGTAACGCCCTGATTTGCGTATTTCTCCGCGTAATCACCAATGACAGGCAACTTGAAGTACTTGCCCTGAAAACCGTTGATCAGCAGAACGATCCAACCTACCAGTCCTACAATGCCCAACAGCCCGTTTACACACAAGGTAAGGAAGGATATGAAAGGAATATTAAGTCCTGTGACGACCTGGAGAACAATACTCAATACGCTCAAGCCCCCAAAGAAGAGGATTGATTGCATCGCGTGGAAGCGCACGAAGCGATTCTGCTTCTCCATGAGGAAGAAAATGATCCCTGTAATCCAACCGAGTATGTAGCTTAAACCTGCTGCAGTTTTGGGATCCATTTGCATAGTGCTAGGGCCATATTGGCTGGCACCTGCTCCCCCATACGGCTGCTGGTAGCCACCCTGACCGTACTGTTGCTGACCACTTTGGTAACCGCCTTGCTGGCCTGGCTGTTGGTAACCGCCTTGCTGGGCACCCTGTTGGTAACCGCCCTGGGGACCACTATAGGGATCGGTTGGCTGCGGTGGTGGGGGGTTATAGCCACTATATCCACCGTACTGACTTGGCTGATTGGGGTCCTGTCCCTGATTCGGATTCCAGCTCATGATAGTTTTCCTCGTTTCTTCTAAGTATAAGACCACTAATGTGATCTCTTACACCTTCAGCAAAACGTATGGCGTAAAAGCTCAAGCATGTAAGTGCAAGGTTCACAGCCACATCATATACTGTACTACGTAGTATACGCTCAAAGGTTGGCCTTGTGAACCACTTAGTTTGCTATAAAACGGGTATTTTTACCAATTTCCCTGACTGAGGAAGAGAATATTGATAAAAAGCCCTCTTACGACCATTACTCTGCCTTGTCCTTCTACTACTTTTAACGTTCTACTCTACTGGCTATAACTGGGGAAAATATCCAAGCCTATGGATTGGTGGAATCGTCTGCCCGTATGTGTGGGAAGGAATCGGGTGTAATGTGATTCGCCGGGGGAATGATTAAAGAAGATGGATCATCCTCGTACGGTTCGTTGGCAGGCTCATCGGGGTGTCGTAGATGTTGACCAGGTGAGTCCACTATACGCTCATCCTTGTGCAATGGGCGAGGTTCAGGAAACACTTTCTCTGGTGGCTCGTTCTGCTTCTCGCTCTCTGCATCAGCAAGAGGCTCATCAAGCAGTGCAGCCTCAATAACCTGGTCCATAGTATCCACAAAAGTAAAATGCATCTGCCGCTGGATTTTGACAGGAATTTCAGCTATATCTTTCTTGTTTTCGACCGGGATTAACAGGTTATGGATGTTTGCTTGCTGGGCAGCGAGCACTTTCTCTTTGAGACCACCAATAGCCAGTACGCGCCCACGCAAAGTAATCTCGCCTGTCATAGCGAGATTCTCGCGTATAGGGCGTCCCGTAATCGCTGAAATCAGTGCTGTGGCGATGGTAATCCCCGCTGAGGGACCATCCTTGGGAATAGCGTTTTCTGGTAAATGAATATGTAAGTCGGTGCTGTCTTGAAAATTTGGATCAATATTTAGTGCGTCAGCGCGCGAGCGAATATAGGAGAGGGCCGCCGCTGCAGATTCACGCATAATATCACCTAATTGGCCGGTGACCATCAACTCGCCCTTGCCCACCATCGTAGCAACTTCCACCGGCAAGAGAATGCCCCCATTCTCTGTGACAGCTAAACCCATGGCTACGCCCACCTGTGTTTTTTGACTCTCGGGAGTGAGGGTATAGCGACGAGCTCCCAGGTATTGTTCCAGACTATGCACCGTCAAGCGCAGGTGCATGTCTGGCTTCTCAATAATGCGTCGTGCTGCCTTGCGGCAAATCATGGCTAATTGTCGCTCTAGATTACGCACACCCGCTTCTCGAGTGTAATCCATAACAATATGCTGCATAACAGTCTGAGGGATCTTCACCTGCTCAGGTGTCAGACCATGTTCGGTCAACACCTTTGGCAAGAGGTGGCGTGAACCAATGTTGACTTTCTCCTCAAGCATATAGCCAGGCAGGTCAATAATGTCCATGCGGTCGGCCAGCACTCGTGGAATGTCATATTTCACATTCCCAGTACAGATGAAAAATACTTCTGAAAGATCGTAAGGAATCTCCAAATAGTGATCTGTAAAGCTACTATTCTGCTCTGGATCAAGCACTTCCAAGAGTGCCGCGCTGGGGTCCCCACGGTACTCCGCGGAAAGTTTGTCAATTTCGTCAAGTAAGAACACCGGATTGCGTACACCCACGGTCTTCATCGACTGGATAATACGCCCGGGCAGAGCGCCAACATACGTACGGCGATGTCCACGAATCTCAGCCTCGTCGTGTACACCACCAAGCGAAATGCGTGCAAACTTTCGTCCCAGTGCGTTGGCTATCGAACGGCCCAACGATGTTTTACCAACGCCAGGAGGGCCAATGAAGCAGAGAATCTGGCCCTGGCTTTCACTTTTAGCATATCCACCACGTCTGGCCAGTTGCTGGCGCAACTGGCGTACCGCCAGGAACTCAATAATGCGCTCCTTGATACCTTCTAACCCGTAATGATCTTCGTCCAGGATATGGCGCGTCTTTTCAATATCAAAGCTATCTTCACTTCGTTCATTCCAGGGCAGGGCCAATACCCAGTCAATGTATGAGCGGAGTACCGATATCTCAGCAGATTGAGGAGGCGTGCGCTCCAGCCGGTCGATCTCCTTACGTACCTTCGTGGCAACCTCTGCTGGTAGGGACTTTTCGTTGAGCCTGGCGCGTAACTCATCCATCTCGGTGGATATTTCCATCCCCAACTCTTCCTGGATGGCCCGCAGTTGCTCACGCAGGTAAAACTCTTTTTGTGTCCGATCTACCTGCGAACGCACACGGCTACGTATAGTTGCTTCCAGTTCTAGAATTTCGATTTCATTGCCCATAATCACGCAGATTTTCTCTAAACGCTCCAATGAATCGAGTGTCTCTAGAAGATCCTGCTGTTGTTGTGGATTAGTGACCAGGTGTGCTGCAAGCATATCCGACAGTCGTGCCGATGTTTTGATGCCAACGATTGAGTTAATATCTTCTACCGAAAAACGACGATTCAACTGGGCATAACGCTCAAAGAGGTTCGTGGCATGGCGCACCAGGGCATCGGACTGAGGACCACGAGCCTGGGACTCCTGTGGCACATTCATGCGGACGCGAATAAATGGTTCGAGGTCAAGGTATTCTTCAATTTTGACACGACGAATACCGCTTAACAGCACCTGAAGGCTACCATCATGCTGCCGGTGCATCGTTGTGATCTCGACCAGGGCTCCAATCGGGTAGATATCCTTTGGCTGAGGATCATCAATATCTGGATTATGCTGTGATGCAGTAATCAGAGTATGGTCAGGCCGCATCATTGCTTCTTCGATAGCACGTACGGACTTCTCACGCGCAATTGCCAGCGTCATGCGGGTGCGCGGAAATACAACCATGTTTTTTAACGCCACCAGGGGATATACCTCGCCGGTATCCTGAGGTGTTTCCTGGCGTTCTTGTTCACTCATGGTTTTCCGCCTACTTCCTTTCGCGATAGAAATACATATTTCAGGCTACTAAAAATAGATGAGCCTGCACTATGCAGACTCATCTTCAGGATATGCAGCTGTTCGATTACTGCGTGTCTCTAATAAAGGTTTATTATGAGCGGTAATCACATCGGCATTGATAATGACTTTTTTCACATCGCCACGTGATGGGATTTCGTACATCACGTCCAGGAGCACATCCTCGATGATACTGCGCAGTCCCCGGGCTCCGGTGCGCTGCTTCATGGCTCCTTCAGCAGCGGCATCAAGAGCGTCATTGGTGAAGACCAACTCAACGCGATCGAGCTGTAAAAATTTCTGGTACTGCCGGATAATGGCGTTTTTGGGCTCAGTCAAAATACGGATCAAGGAATCTTTATCGAGGCTATCCAACGAGACAGCAACGGGTAGACGCCCCACAAACTCAGGAATCAAGCCATATTTGAGCAGATCATCAGGAATAAGATGCGTTAAAATTGATTCGTGGGCATCTGAGGCGTCCTTAGACACTTTGCTTCTAAAGCCCATTGACTTATTAGTGCCTATACGCTGCTCGACTATCTTGTCTAATCCTTCAAACGCTCCCCCACAGATGAAGAGGATATTGGACGTGTTGATCTGAATGAAGTCCTGGTGAGGATGCTTGCGTCCACCCTGCGGGGGTACATTGGCAATAGTGCCTTCAACAATCTTGAGGAGCGCCTGTTGTACACCTTCGCCGGAAACATCACGGGTGATAGACGGATTATCGGACTTACGGGCAATCTTGTCGATTTCGTCAATATAGACAATGCCACGTTCAGCGCGTGCCACATCAAAATCTGCCGTTTGAATAAGACGTAACAGAATGTTCTCAACATCTTCACCAACGTAGCCAGCTTCCGTGAGGGCGGTCGCGTCGGCAATACAGAAAGGAACATCCAATATCTTCGCCAGCGTCTGCGCCAACAAGGTTTTGCCACAACCTGTCGGGCCAATCATGAGGATATTGCTCTTCCCAAGCTCAACGTCGTCAATCTGCATGCCCACATTAATACGCTTATAGTGATTGTATACGGCCACCGCCAGCGTCTTTTTGGCTCGTTCCTGCCCGATCACGTACTGGCTCAATTGCTCATAAATCTTCTTTGGTGGCGGAATCTTGCCTGCTTGCAGGCGCGGCCTTGTAACCGTTGCCTGCTCCTCTTCGATAATCTCCCGGCAGAGGTCGATACATTCATCACAGATGTAAACGCCACCTGGTCCGGCAATGAGTCGCTGTACCTGATCCTGGCTCTTGCCACAAAATGAGCAGCGGTACGTCATTCGCGTATTTTTCGAGTTTGCCACGTTTATTCGTTACCTTTCCCTCACATGTAACTAAAGAGCAACATATGATAGCTATATCTCTATTCTACGACATCAGCAATTGTTTCACCTGCCACGGGTGCAGGATTTACTACAGGCTCTTCAATTTCAACGATTTTAGCTTCTGTATCTGTAGTATTCGTTGTATCTGTCAGTACCGGTTCACCTGCTTCACCTGCTAATACGGCAGCCTCGGCATTGGCTATAGCGGTCTCCTCGTTTTCCTCTACTGTGGTTTCTGCGTCAGGATCAGGATCGGTCGTCAGTTCTAGCAGCCGTTTAATGGCCTTCTCTCGTAGATAAGTTACTACCAGGGCGCGGGTCTGGGCATCTGAACCCAACTCTTGCCCTGCTTGAGCATAAAGCTGCAGAAGTCCATTTAACTCTTCAGGTAAGATCTCTATATGTTCTTTGCTCACAACTGCGTCCAGTACAAGTTCACGCTTTACCTGCTCTTCTGCATCAGGCTGAATATCTTTTAAGTACTCTTCTCGTGTCTTACGTACCATCATCAAGTATTGGTCCAGGGACATGTGCTGTTGTTCCAATAAGTGTGAAAGCTGATGCAGCATCCGTTCGGCTTGTTCCTGGATCAGCAGGGGATGAATAGTAATTTGGGACCGCTCAATCACCGCATTGATGACTTTATCTCGCAGTTCATCGTTAATACGTCGCTTCTTGTTTTCCTCAATCTGGTCACTGATGGCCTTACGCAGGTCTTCCAGGGTCTCATACTGGGAGTTACTGACCTGTTTAGCTAACTCATCGTCCAACTCGGGAACTTCTTTGACCTCAATCTTGTAAAGGGTAACCAAGTAATGGGCTTCTTTTCCGGCCAAATCGGTATTAGTGTAGTCGGCTGGCAATATAGTAGTAAATTCCTTGCTCTCTCCTACCTGCATGCCCACAATATGCTCATCCATGCCAGTAAAGAGACCAGGGCGTTCCTGCGTGAGTTCAAAGGGATTATCTTTCAAGTCCGAGATCGTCTTATCTTCGATAGTAAGCTTTAAATCGACAGTCACACGGTCACCATAGTCAGCGGGCCGTTCAACTTCGTGCCAGGTAGCCTGGCGATTACGCAAGGACTCTAGCTCCTGTTCCACCTCTTCAGAAGTAACATCGGCATCTTCACGCTCAAAGTGAAGCGAAGAATAGTCACCCAACTCAACAGGAGTGATAACGGGCACTTTAAGGCTGAAATGGTAGGGCTGACCTATCTCGAAGACCGGAGCGTCCAGTTCTGGTTGGGTAAGAGGAACAAGTTCGTGCTCTTTAACAGTGTTGCGATAGGTGTCAGAAATAAGGTCGTCGAGACCTTGCTGGTAAATATATTCTTTGCCAAGCCTGCGCTCTAGCAAAGAGCGCGGAGCCTTGCCTCGACGAAAGCCTTGCACGTCAACTTTTTGTACCAGCTTGCGGTACGCCTTATCCGAGGCTTTTTCCAGTTCGTCCCAGGTCAAATCTACTTCAAGGACGGCTTCACTGGTTGGTAACTTTTCGACCGAGACTTTCACATTTCCTCCAACTGGTGTGCAGACTATCTTACTAATTATATATACAACTCAAAGCTACGTATCGCACATTGGTCGTAGCAACAGAATAAAATAACTAGACCAAGTTGGGAAGCACAGAGAGGCAATCACCACCCATTCCATAGACCACCCCAGGACAGAGCCAGCAGTTTTCAGCATCTTCAACGTTTAGTACCCTGCAACAGATCGTGATCTATGCTGTGTGGGTTGCATGCATGTGTACTTGCCCACTATGACGATATGCTGTAGAAACCGGCGTCTGCTCCGGCCTGGTGAATCCAGGGGACGCGATAGCTACACTTACCGCTCTCCGATGCTCAGGCAAACCTGGAGCGGGAGACGGGGATCGAACCCGCGACTTTCTCCTTGGCAAGGAGATGCTCTACCACTGAGCCACTCCCGCATGTTGGCGCAACCCCTTACATAGACAGTGGGCGGTGAGAGACTCGAACTCTCACGGTTCATCACCAACAGATCCTAAGTCTGTCCTGTCTACCAATTTCAGCAACCGCCCATATTTCTTGTTGAGTTGGGATAACATCTCACTCGTGGATAATACCCCAGTCACATACCCGATGTCAAGATAACTTTCATGTATTGCGACCTTCTGGCTACTCAAATCTAACTTAACCATATCTCAACCATACTTCAACCATTCTGCTCTTCACAAGTACCCATATCTCGTCAATAATTACCCTTAAGGTGTGGATTATGCCTTGCGATGAGTCATGAGGTGGGTCGGACTGTTTGGTACCAGATACCAATTTGCTGCTCCGACAGTGTATGTGTATTCAGGTGGTAGTATGTTCTCCTGTTCTACTTCTACGCATATCTAGACTTACTTCTTTGCTCACTCATCTTTTCAGTTGCCAGGGATTACTAGCCAGGCAAAATTTAGGAAGAGAGAGATTTTTTCCATGGAAAGCTTTGGACGTATTAGTCGTCTCATTAGCTCAGCAGTAGTGCTGGTAGTGCTACTGGTTGTGACAGCTAGCGTCTTCTACTTGCGTGCCGGTATCACTACCCGCGCGGCCAAACCTACCACGCTCGTTTCGCACGCGATCAGGCTGCATCCTCACTACAAACTGGCAGGCAACATTCTTGCAAGTTGGGGCGCTTTGTTCAGCTGCCAAAGCGTCAGTTCCCCTATTCGTTGTTATGCTCCCCGTCAGATGCGCAAAGCTTATGATATCGAGGCTTTGCTCGACGCTGGATTGAATGGGGCAGGCCGCACGATTGTGATCATTGACGCTTACCAGAGCCCGACCATCTCGCATGATCTCAATGCGTTTGACCGTGTCTTTGGCCTGCGCACCCCTACCTTGAACATTATTTCCCCCGATGGCCTGACTCCGTTTGATCCAAAGAATCCAGTTCAAGTCGGTTGGTCTGGCGAGATCACGCTCGATGTTGAATGGGCACATGCCATTGCTCCCGATGCGACAATCGACCTGGTCCTTGCCAAGTCCAACGCCGATGTTGACATCTTGAGCGCAACAACGTATGCAGTGAATAACAACCTGGGTGACGTCATTTCTCAGAGCTTTGGCGAAGCCGAAGCCTGCGCCAGTCCAAACCTGCTCAGGCAGGAACACCAGCTATTCCAGCAAGCGACGGCACAGGGTATGACGCTTATAGCCTCCTCTGGCGATATGGGAGCAGCCCAGCCAACGTGCGATGGCAGCTCTGTTATGCTCGCCGCCTCGACACCCGCCAGTGATCCACTGGTAACAGCCGTTGGTGGTACCTATCTCAACGCCAGTCCGGTTTGGGGTACATATCATGGAGAGGCCGCGTGGAGGGACGGTTTTGGTGCCAGCGGTGGGGGTTTCAGCAGCATTTATGCTCGCCCCTCCTACCAGAAAGGCATGTTTACCATTTCTCAGCGTGGTTTGCCGGATGTTGCTTACGACGGCGATGTTAACAGCGGTGTGCTGGTTGTCTGGAGTTCATCTGGTGTGGGTCAAAACTTGCTCTTCATTTTTGGGGGAACGAGCGCAGGTTCACCCCAGTGGGCCGGTATCACAGCCATAGCGGACCAGTACTTCGGAACGCGCCTGGGTTCTCTCAACCCGGCCATCTACCATGCCGGCAGGCATAACTACGCTGCTTGCTTCCATGATATCACAGCTGGCTCGAACACGTTTGATGGTATTGGCGGATACACTACACGTCAGGGCTGGGACCCCGTCACAGGGTGGGGCACGCCTATCGCGAATGCCCTGGTACCATTACTCAATTGGACAAAATAAAATTTGTCCGGTAAAAACGGGAATGCCCGGTCATACTGACCTTACTATTTCCGTTTTTACCGGGCAAGCCCTACGCGGGAACTTTTTACAGTGGGTAACGTCTTATCTCTATACAGAGTGCTTTGTAATGAAACACGAGGAGGATAAAAGATGTTACAAATACTACAACGATACCATCTATGGCAAAGTCGCCTGAAAAGGACACTTGCCGTGCTGAGCATAGGGCTGCTAGTGGCTGTTATTAGTGCCGGAATAGCTGCTTGTGCTTCGAGTTCAAGTGGTTCACAGAATCCTACCCCCACAAAGTCCACGCAGGTGCAGAAATGTGGCAGCGTGCGAACTAATCCCCGAGGCATACCTCTGAATGGACCGGCTACAAAGCAGGCCGAAGACTGTTTCTGGCAGGCATATCAAAAGTGCCACGCGGCCTCACTCAGTTTCACAACCACAGGTGTAGACACTGTAGTAGTACGTACTTTCACCATTCAGAATAACGGCGAACAATGTTCTGTCAGTGATACAGTACAGCATGCTATAGTTCCAGCGCCACTTTCGGCGGCCAAAACCTATACCTGTACAGGCGTTACAGAGCAGGCAGATGGATTACACTTCACAGGCTGTGGCAATGATGGCAATATCATCATATCGCTGCCGAAAGCCGCATAAATAACAGCAGCCTCCCTGACTTATTAAGGTTGAATGGGCAATTCCTGGATGCACCAGGAATTGCCCATTCAACCTTAAAATATGCGCCCTATACTTTTAGCACTTGTTGCATATACTTACGTAGTTCAGGGCCAATATCGGAACGTTTGAGCGCATAAGCGATGGAAGTGGTCAACAATCCAAGAGGGGTACCTGTATCATAGCGTATACCAGTGAAGCGAAGACCATAGCAACGACCTGCCTGTGCCTGCATTTCTATAGCATCGGTCACCTGAATCTCCCCACCCTGGCCAGGAGGGGTCTTTTCCAAAACTTCAAAGATATCCGGTGTCAGTATGTATCGCCCTGCTACAGCTAAGTCTGAGGGAGCCTCTTCCGGAGGTGGCTTCTCGACGAGATAGGTTACTTTGACGACATCTGGCCCAACGTCTTCAACAGAGACGATACCCAGGGAAGAGATCTGTTCGGGCGGCGATTGAAAGAGCGAGAGAACCGAGCCAGCATATTGTTCATGTATCTCTATCATACGCGGCAGGCAGGGAGTCTCTGGGTCAACCAGGTCATCGCCCAGCATAACGATGAATGGCTCGTTGCCCACAAGTTCTCTGGCACACAAAATGGCGTGGCCCAATCCGCGAGGTTCGGGCTGCCGCACCGACGTATAAGTTGCCATGGTTTCCACACGGTGCAGCTCCTCTAATTCTTTCTGCTTCCCTTTTCGTTCCAGGACCATCTGCAATTCGGGAAACATGTCAAAATGGTCTTCAATGCTGCGCTTGCTGCGGCTGGTCACGAAAATAATTTCTTCAACGCCAGCGGCAACAGCCTCTTCCACAATATATTGTAACGTCGGTTTATCGACGAGCGGTAGCATTTCTTTCGGAATAACTTTGCTGGCGGGTAGTACACGTGTGCCTAGCCCGGCAACGGGTAGCACGGCTTTACGAATACGCATGTTTCCTCCTCAAGTTGCTAGCAGGTAGGATTGCCCTGCTGATATATATTGTATTCTATGGGATAGTTGTACTCAGGTCAATCCGAGCGATTGGGGAAACCCTAAGAGGGAGTGGAATATCTCGATATCTGAGAAGATATCCAAGAAAGAAAAAGGATAGTCATTCGTTATGGGCATTTCAGCAACACCAGGTAAACAAATTGCACCTGCCGGCTCTGAACAAGAAAGCGCAATCGAGGTGAGGAATCTCGTCAAACGCTATCCCAAGGCGATAGTCAACGCTGTAGATAACATCTCATTTACAGTGGGACGGGGTGAGATCTTTGGCCTGTTAGGACCAAACGGGGCCGGCAAGACGACAACTATCGGCGTCCTGACAACCAATGTGCGCCCTACCAGCGGCAGCGCATTTATTATGGGTATCAATGTTGCCGCTGATCCAATGAGCGTCAAGCAACGCATTGCTGTTGTGCCGCAGCAGAGCAATCTTGACCGCAGTTTGCGGGCGCGCGAGATTCTTACCTTTCATGCAAGCTATCATGGTCTACCGCGCGCGGAACGGGAAGCGCGGGCTAATGCGCTGCTCAATGAACTGGGCCTGGGTGATCGCGGCAAAGATATGGTGCTGCGCTATTCAGGTGGTATGGCACAGCGTTTGATGCTTGCCCGTGCGCTCATGCACTCGCCTGATATACTCTTCCTTGACGAACCAACGAACAGCCTCGATCCCCAGTCACGCCTTTTCCTGTGGGATCGCATCCGTTGGCTTAAAGAACAAGGCACGACTATTCTGCTCACCACTCATGATATGGAAGAGGCCGATCAACTGTGTGAGCGTATCGCCATTATGGATAAAGGGCGTATTCTCGTGCTCGATACGGCTGCCGAACTGAAAAAACTCGTTCCTGGCGGTACCTGCCTGGAACTGCGTGTCCATGTACCGCAGCATGTTTCAGTCGGCGGTGCTCATAGCGAAGCTCAGGAGTCTAGCGTACTTACTGTTCTGCGTGGCATTCCTGGCGCTACAAAAGTAGAAGAGGTTTCTCCTCCAGAAGATGAAGAGGGTGCGCAAGGTATTCAGGTCTTCCGTCTCTATGCAGAGGATGCGGGGAGCTTAGTAATCGGCGCGACACAGGCCGTTATGGAAGCAGGAGCAGAAATACGTGACCTGCATATCGCACGTCCCAGCCTGGAAGACGTCTTTATCTACCTGACCGGAAGGAATCTACGCTCATGAGTACAACGACGACCCAACAGACCAATCCACCATCTCTGTCAGTCAATACT
>Ga0209234_1000156_pt1 | contig 19401 bp, 10 predicted proteins | sample GraSoi013_1_20cm_2_FD_185816 | JGI IMG/M metagenome (GOLD analysis project Ga0209234, IMG submission 185816) | Grasslands soil microbial communities from the Angelo Coastal Reserve, California, USA - Sample 08_20_2013_1_20cm (SPAdes) (version 2) | ecosystem: Environmental > Terrestrial > Soil >... | reverse complement strand
TGCAGGAGCGCCTTCCGTAATCACCTCTTCGGGAATCGCATCCGGATGGAGGAAGGCACAGAACCTCAGCAACTCAGATGCAGCAGGATTGGCCCGTTCAACCTTCTCAAAGGAGAGGGACCACGTAGTAGCAACAGATTCGGGATGGTCTGAACTCGGGGGGCCACGTCGTCTCAAGAGATTTTCTCGCCGTTGCTCAAAGAAGTCCAGGTAGTCCGACAAGCTGCATCCGGTTTCCTCGACATAGGCTCCCGCTTGGTCGAGTGCAAGGGGAAGACCACCCATGACCTGGGAGATCTTATGTGCCTTCGTCCTATCAGCCTCTGAAGCAGTAGTGAGTAGCGCATCTGGTGCAAGAATGCTGGCTCGACGGAGGAGAAAGAGCGCTCCTTCCTCCGGCTCCATCTTCTCTATCTCGACACCCCGAGCCACCTCACCTGTTGCCTGAATGCGAGTGGTAACTAGGATGTGACCTCTGTACGCCGAAGGAAGAACACTCTTGATCACCGTTAGATCCTCGACGTTATCAAAGATCAGGAGCCAGTTCGTATGATCTTTTAACCAGCGCTTGACCGCATCGACGACCCGATTCTGATCTTGCACTTCTTCTTCAAGTAAGTTCAACTCGCGTGCGATAGCTACAAAATCTGCAACCAATCCCTCACGCGAGTCGGCACGCGCCCAGAGAATCGCTTCGGGGTAGTCGCTATAGTAACGATAGGCATATTCAACGGCAGTCTGAGTTTTCCCGATACCCCCTAGACCACTCAGAGCCCGTGGTTGCACCACTGCTACCATCTTGCCTACTCTCAGTGCGTCATAAAGGTTCTTGAGAACCTCTTCTCGCCCCGTGAAGAAAGGGTTACGCTGGTAGGGAACAATCCAGGCACGGGGAAAAGCTCCAGGAAAGCGGGGTTGTTCAGGCAGCGAAGGCTGAATTCCTGCTGGAAATCTTGGTGGAGCAACAGGTTTGGCACGCTCTCGGCGTATACCTGTAAGCAATACGTCACAGGCTACTAACATGTCATCAAGACCAACCAGATCAATATAAGCAATCGATCCTAGAAGCCCAGTCAACTGGTGCTTGCACTCACGCACGTGAATAGGAAGAAGTATGCCTTGTTCGCCTGTAGGATCTCGCCGGAAAGCAGCAGCCCATTCGGCCTTCGTGTAGGAGCCATTCAGATACTCAGGAGAAAGGACAGTAATAGTGCGTTCAGCTTCCTGAGTCGCATTGTCCATCTCCAGTACGAAATTGGAGCCAGGGCGGATGTCCCAGGCTTGCAGGATCGTGGAGTACCCAGCTTCTTCCAACTGCCAGGCAATCCACTCGGCCCAATTTTGGTCAGTACCCGTGTAGCTGATGAAAAAGTCTTTGCGGGATCTCTGTATCACGCGATTGCTCTCCATTCCTGGAATTCCTTACCCAAGATTGTATTTTCGTAATTGTTAAATATGTAACTTATCAAGTGGAGCACAGTAAATACATGTCAACATGATAAAAAACAGACCTATAGGGCTTTCCCAGTAGAGCCTTTCGTAGGAATACCTACAAAATCAATCAAAACGACTATGGTGGAGCACTCAGTTCCTCGACAACATTCCTGATCCCTTTAGCGACATCTAAAAATGCTTCATCTCGATGTGTCCAACTGGTCACAGGCTTCCTGTTTGTCGGCAGAACTTCGAGTCGGTCGAATGGGGCATCTTTCCAATCGACTGGGCGCAGGATGATAGGTATCACATGTGCTGATCCTGCCTCATACCTTTCCATAGCTTGCCTCGCAATATCATACGAATCTGAAGCCATAAAATGTGCACTGATCAACAGGAGAATGATCTGGGCTGTGTACAAGTGGTTTTCGATCTCACTCTTCCTTTCTCGCCCTGCACATATCTTTCCACTATGCCAGTCGGTGATAAGACCTAATGTTCTCAACAGTGCCAGTTGCTTCTCCAGGTCTGCTCTGAGTTCTTCATCTTCTTGGACAAATACGTAGAAGACCTCAATAGCTTTCGTTAAAGGTGCAAGGTCCTTGGGGAAAGGCGGCCGTTCAGGTAAGAGGGAGAAGGTTTCCCCAGAGGAATTTCGTGCGACCATAGTTTGAGGCTCTTTCCTTCCTCCAGGAAAAGCTGGTGCCATTTTTGGTTTGGCACGGTCGCGGTTAATCCCTTCAAGAAGCGTTTGGCGAGCTTCGGCTTCTTCTTGCTCAGCGAGATCGATGTAAATGAGAGCTGCCAGCAGCCCTTTCAGCTCACATGGACGTACACGTACAGGAAGTAATGCGCCTCTCTTACTCGTCGGGTCTTGGACAAAGGCCGCAGCCCACTCTGGCTGAGTATACAGGGCGTCCAGATAACCGTTCGAAAGAACCGCAATAGTACGTTCAGCCTCAGTTGCAGCCTTCTGCATCTCCAGTATAAAATTAGACCCTGGTCGAAAGTCCCATGCTTGGATCACGACAGAGAAGCCGGCTTCTTCCAATTGCCAGGCAATCCACTCTCCCCAATAGCGATCAGCTTTGTTGTAGCTGACAAAAAAGTCCTTTCGGGAGAGCTGCATCAAGCTGACCTCCTCCTTGAAATTTTCATAACCCTTAGTCAGAGTATCACAGTGCTTCCTCAATACGCATCAGAAGTGCAACCGAATAATAGAGAACTGTAGAGACGTCTAGAGGGTCCAGTTTACGGATGGTGACAGGTTCGCTACCTTTACTCCTCATCCGTCCGTTTTCGCCCGAGATGATATCGCAGCTAATCGCCCATTAGGTGCGATAGCTTGCTATATTCCGACGAAAACGCTACACTGAACCTCAGCAAAAGTATACACTATTTTCCGCATTAGGTGCAATAACTCATGAAAACACATGCTTCTCCATCCTTGACGCTGGCACATGCATTTGAGCAGTTCCTCGCAGTCTCCTCATTTGCCCGGCGAACCTGCGAAAGTTACGCGGAAGACCTAGCGCCTCTGCTCGCGGAGTGCGGCCAGAAGCCGGTCACTGCACTTACAGCTGACATTGTGCAGGCTTTTCTTGTGCGCCAGGAATCACTCGCTCCTGCTACCTTCAATCGACGCCTAGCCGCACTGCGGAGTTTCACCCGATGGCTTCGCGCACAGGGATGGGAGGCCTCTGCGCTCCTGGATGGTATCGAACGGAAACCAGAGGGGAAACGGACGGCTCGTGCACTGGACTCGCAGCAGGTCGAGTCTATCTTGCGGAAAATAGAGGACCCGCGCGATCGCGCCCTCTTCTGGCTGATCTATGATGGTGGCCTTCGCTGCCAGGAAGCGCTGGCCATCGACATCGACGACGTTTCCTGGTCCGAGCGCTCGATTCTCATTCACGGCAAAGGCGACCGCCCACGCGAGATGTTCTTCTCCCGTGCTGTCGGCATCTTCCTGGATAAATACCTGGCGATGCGCGGATACCCAACGTCAGGGCCGCTCTTCGTGACGCATCGCAAAGCCCGTTTGCCTCGGCGTGCTGATCTCACCTCCGATGGCTATGCGCGCCTCTCGTACCGGCAGGCCGACACGCTCTGGAAAGGGTATACCCCTGACTGGGATCTCCATCAACTTCGCCATACGGCGATCAGCGTTCGCGCTGCCCATGATTACACCGAAGCCGACCTCAAACGCTTTAGCGGACATACCTCCTTGCGCAGCCTGGAGCGCTACATCGCCGACAACCGTGAGGCGGCCAAACGCAAAGCGCGCGAGTGGGAGCGTCGCCAGCGTGCGCAGTAACGTGAGAAAGAACTGCCATCATGCCGACTGAGCCCGAGACGAGCCTCTCCACACGATCTGCGTTTGCGGAATCCGGAAGGATCAGAAAAGATGCTGAGAGACCGCTCAACTCGCAGCCAGCGTAGGCTCCTGTTGCGACTCGCCCGTTCCCATGCCAGGATACCAACGCTGAAAGGTGGCTGGTAAGGTGTCATCGAGTACCCGTGTTCGTATCTGTAAGAGCCGATGAGCACCACGCCTGGTCCAGCGCATCTGCTGTTTCTTGACAAAGCGCTTGCTCACGATCTGATTGACCGTCGATTCGGCTACCGCCGAGGAGATGGCTTCTTCGTTGCGGTACCGATCGCCATAATTGGGAATGGAAGATCGGTTCGTGCGAATGTAGTGCTCAAACTCGTGCAACGTTCTGGCCAGCTTCTGGGCTTCACAGCTTGCCTCGACATCGATATCCCATTCGAGGTCTTCCAGTACTTGCAGTGCCTTGTAGACGTTGCCATGCCAGAGAAACCATTTCACGCGCTCCAGTTCCTTCTCGAACCCCTCTCCTTTATCTTGGACAGGCACCCCTTTGGCCATCTGGTTCAGCACAGTGATGCGCATGGTAATATGAAACCAATCTAAGATATGTTCTGCAAGAGGGTTGAGGCCCTCGGTCAACTCACGGACCGTATCTCCCCCATCGGTGAGAAAGGTGACGGCCTGGTTCATCTGCATCCCCTGAGCCTGCAAGACCTCAAAGAGTCGTCGCCTGGGCTTGCTATCGTAGCCGGAGACCATCCCAAAACTGGTGGTGGCTCCTTCTCCTGTCGTACTTTTGCCGACAATGACTTCAAATGAGCCATCTTTGCGGCTCTCCGGTGAGCGCGCGTGAACATAGCCGCCATCAAGGCTGACGGTCAGCGGTGCATCAGGTTCAGGCAGCTCGTACCACTGCGCTGGGCATCCCTCGATAAAAGAGGGGTGCTCGTCGCCCAGTTCCCCTTCAAGGCGCTCGGCCACCTGGTGGACGTGACGTGAGACGGTTGAGGTACTCAGTTGATGCTCCATTGGCAAGAGATCTCCCAGGAGCTTGACGGTCACGCCATATGACAGGAGCGAGGCCCATCGGACTTCCTGGCGGAGCAGTTCTGGTGTGCTCCGCTCGGAGAACAGCGCGGCGACCGGACTCCAACTGCGCTTCTCTTGAGGCTGGCAAGAGCAGGTATACAGTCGCGGGCTGGTGAGGGTGAGTTTGCCAAAGAGGGTTCGCAAGCCAATCTGGTGATGACCCTTGCAAACAAGATAGTGCTGGCAGTGCGGGCACTGGCGCTGTTGTTCCACATAGTCCTCGACTTGCTGGGCAGTCATGACTTGCTGGACACCCGCGAGCATCTGTTTTGCTTCAGAGAGCCGTAATCCAAGCGTTTCTGGCGAGAGTGGACCCCGCTCGAAGCAGGCTATTTCTTCGACATGCGTAGGAGTGGCTTCTTGATCTGATTCAATAATGACCTGTACCCGGATACGCATCACCAGCTCCTTTCCTTCTCTTCTTGATGCGTCGTCGCATTGTCGGCCAAGCGGCGATTGACTGCCTGGCGATCAAAGTCCTCACGGACGATCCAGTAAGCGAGCTCTCGTAACTCGTCTCGATGGTCATCCAGGTCATCCCGATGGTCAAGCAGCAACTGTGCAAACTGTGGCAGAACTTTCAAGAGCGGATGCTCGTCTTGCAGTTCCATAAATGCCCAAGGGCCGCCACAGTCTTCGATGGGTGCCCGTCGTTTCCCTGCCAGGCAGACCGGATAACACTTTGCTGGGTCAAGAGGGAGAACTTGCTCTAAGCGAATCTCATGCTGCCACCAGTTGGTTAAATCATACTCATAAACCCATCGTTCTCTGGTGCGGAAGTGGAAGTCACAGAGTCGTATCTGATGCGGATTGTCGCCGAAGCTGATGCCTCCAGATCTCCCGATCCCAAACGGTTTCCCACGAATGAGGAATTGATGTAAATGCTCATCGGTCCAGCCAAACGCAATTTGAAGCGTGTCATGGAGCTGGGCAATGGTGCTATCACTTCGTACAAGAAGGCGACGCCAGATCTGGGGACTGATTTCCCGTATCCAGACGCGTAGTTGATACACCTGCACTGCCTGCTCTGTACTACTCATGCTCTTCCTCTCTTGCCGTACTCGCCTTCACAAAGTATATCGGCACTGGCTCATGAAGAAAAGTGAGATGGTACTTTTATAACAAGCAGGCGGTTTGCCCCCGAAATGGAATGGTCTCCTCATTGGTGCTGATGGAAGTCATTCAGTCGTTCGCAAGCTCATCGAGTTGGATACCAAACTTGTCGAGACTGGCTGGGTCATTTATGGCAAAACGCCCCTCACTCCCGAAACGATGCAGTGGCTTCCTGAGAGTTGGGTGAACGGTTTTTCTCTGGTGGTTGGTCCTGACGGCGTGGGGATGGGTACCGGGCCGTATAGGAAACGGGAATCGTTCGCGCAGGCAGCGGCGAAGTACGCTCCGCACCTGCACCTCACCGACACGCAGGATTATCTCATGTGGACGATAAGCGCGCCGATCGTACAGTTCCCTCTGAGCGAGGAACAATTTCGGAGTGCTGACGGTGCAATACTGCAAGCAGTAGCGAGAGACCTGGTGAAGGAATGACATCCCATGCTGCGCCGGCTCGTTGATGAAGCCGATATCCCTGCAACGTTCCCAATTCGCTCTCACTATGCAGAGCCAGTCAAGCCGTGGCAGACGACAAACGTCACGCTGTTAGGCGACGCGATCCATACGATGCCTCCTTCTCGTGGCGAGGGTGCCAACACGGCCTTGCGAGATGCTGAACTCCTTCATCACACATTGGCTGAAGTTGCAACGAAAGGAGTACTGCTTGCTCAAGCACAAGTCTAGTACGAAACAGCAATGCTGACCTATGGATTTGAAGCCGTGACAAATGCTCTCAAGAAACCTTTTTTTAGCTTCCACATATCGGGAGAAGCGCCTCAGCAACATTGAGAAGGACTGATGCCCAACGCCCGCGTCAGGGAAATTCGGCTCTTATCAACCGGTACACAGGGAGCACTTCTGGAAATCCGCGCTCCGTCTCCTGTTCTTTCACAGTTTGAGGTAGTTAAAGCAATGTCGGTCGTTGACAAGATACAATGAGACTAGGCCTCAAGCTACCTGTCACCGGGAAGAGCGACACATATCATTTTCTCTCTTGACTGCCCCGAAGATGATAAGGCTCAGATGAGGGGGCAGACGATACGTCGGCTATGGCGCTACCTCTGGCATCTTCTTGTCATGTTCTTACTGTCTACACTCCGTCCCCGAGATCTGTGGGGAGGCACATCGAGTTCTCGGTTACTTAGAGATCTTACCGGCCCAACTGCTTCGCTTTTCGCCTGAAATAGTGTCAGACAACAGCCCCTATCTTGTCAGACAACACGCCGATTTTCCCCGGTGATGTCTGACATCACTCTGCACTCAGAAACGCTCATGCTATGAAACGTTGCGTTCTCATCCCACGAAAGCCAGCCCACTTCATATTCGAGCCATCGATTTATCTCGCATTACTCGACGAGAAATATCTCTGAGTTCTCGGCCACAATCGCGTGTGGGCGGTAACGCTGCCCCTGCAGTCGCATGTCGAGCACGCGAATATGCATACCTGGAGAAGCTTTTTTTAGCTGTGGAAAGCGCTCCTGAGGAGCGACGATACGAACTTCAGCCTCGCGCCACCCCACTGTGATAACCCAGTAATAATCCTTGAGCTCTATTGTCCTAATTTTTCCCTCAAAGCCTAACGAGGCCATTTGCAGAGCTATAGAGAGGTGGGGATGTTTCGCCTGCCACGCCCAGAATGGCTGACACCAGGGACGAAATTCGCATACAGTACAGACCTCGCCAGGGGTAGCAAGTTCCTCCACTGAAGAACTTTCTTGCAACCGCCTGATCAATGCGCGCGCTTCATTGCCAACGTGGTGGCATGTCTCGGGCTCAATTGATATCTTGTGCATTGCCCCTGTGATAGGATAGGTCACCCACGCTTCCTCTGGCCACTCGCCAAATGTTTCGTACCACAAGAGGGCATACAACTGGAGTTGCCGCTCATATCGCGCTGGCAGTCCGTCTCGCAGGACAGACTTATAATCAAGTAGGCGTATTCCGGTGGGAAGCCTTTCTGCATAATCCACTCGCCCGGTGAGAAGCCCATCTTGTGATTGCACCGGTACCTCGACCAGTGCTTTGTCCTCGCAGACGCTCTCCATTTCAGCAGGATGAGCCTTGTTTATTACAGTTGTATCTCGGTTTTCATGTTCGACCTGCTCGGTTGCAAGCTGCTTTGCTAGCCGAAGCGCCTCAGAAGCAATTGCTTCTAATGCACGGTGTACCCGCTCTTCATCATGAGGAAGCATTCGTTCGCGAGGGCGGCTGTTTTTTTGTTCCTCTTGGAGCGCCAGTTCGTGGCGAAAACGGCGGTGGGCCTCACCGATGATTTCACTTCGATTATCAGAACTGATGGGACGCTCAGTGAGCGATTGGAGGGTTTTATGGAAAGCGATCCCCACACGTGCTGCGTAAGCCGTACGGCGCTCATACCCCTGTGACATCTCAAAGCAGGCGCGTAAGCCGCAGGTACGTATCATTTCAATCGCTGTTGGCCCGAACGGCACTTCAGGTCGTCCTCGTGGGGGCCTGAGACTTCTCCGATCAATGTGCCAGTTGAACGCGGTATTTTGCGTATTCTTATTCATAATGTCACCAGATGATTGAGAACCCAGAAAGGGCGGCGCTCAAGATCAAAAGAGGTGTGGACCGCACATCGCAAACCGTGGGCGCTCAGGAAGGCCTGTCGCTCATCGCTCGTTGGTCGGGCCTGCAAAGGATGGATCACCCAGAGACCCACCTCGACACCGTCCTGGCCACGAAGGACGCAGGGGAAATATTGGTCTCCAAGTACTCGCCCAGGTAACACCTCCCAACTTGTCCGTGCGTATTCTGCAAGCGAGTCCGCGCCACGGCTAATTTGGGCAGGGCTCAAAGAAGGCTGCTGGCGATGTAGCACAAATCGAAGGAGGGCCGCTCCTAACGCTCGATCCAGCAGTGGGTGGAGCATCTGTTTGCGATAATCAAACATGCAGTGATAGCAGGCTCCACCGCAGTTTGGGTTTTCACAATGCTCTCCCAATTCCAACGCTTTCTCTAAAATGGCCTTCATGTTCTGCTCGATTGCTCGTGCGTAACCGGCTCCGCCAGGCACATCGTCATAGAGAAAGACCTCACCGTGCAGGCGATGATTGAGCCCGCGCCGCACAGCCCGTACACCGACTTGGAGTTCTCCTGGGTCTATCTGCAAGATAATAGCGGCGGCGTTAGCCGCAAGTATGCCAAACGAATACCAGACCGCCCTTCCTGATGGCTGTTGGAGTGGAGCATCCATCGTGGCCGGTAGATCGATACCTAAAAGAATAATCTCCGAAAAGAACTGATGGCCAAGAATGACCTGATTGTGGGAGTCCGTCGCGTTGGGACACCAATCACCCGCACGAGGCCCGGTGTTCCTGCCCCTAAATGGCGGAACACTGGCTGGATAACGGTGCGCTCCAGGATTATCCGGATCAAGAGCACGACCGCAAACGGGGCAGATAATAAAGCCGGGGAAGTCGGGATTCGGGCCTTTGTTGCAGGTAAAGAGCTCTCCTCGACGAACCCGGACATACAGGTTCGGGGCAAAGGGAACTTGTGGCCTGCCCGTATTGAAGGACGTTTGTCCTACGAGCAGTCGCGCCGGGATGGCATACCCACTGCGCTCCCGTCCGCCTCTCTGATACAATTCACGTCCTACGTTTGGCAATGCGCAGTCAACTGTGAAGCCTCGAGGACGCAGGTAAGGAAGTGACATCACATGGAAACTACCGCACTCCGCGCATTGGTCCGGGGCATCGTTGGTACTACTGGCGAGCATAATGGATTGACAATCAGCGCATTCTACCAGCGTGCCAGAAAGGTTGTAGTCGGGGCTGGCGTTGTACCGATCGTAGACGCCAACGCTCCGATAGATGTAGGTGTTGGGAAACTCGCCTCGAATCACCTCGGCACCTGGTGCGTATTCGGCCAGGGCTATTTTGAGATCTCGCTGCATGGCATCGTTTTCTAGCATCTCCATCTCATCATATGAGGGCCTTTCCGATGGAATGAAAAGGCTCACAACATCCACCGGAAAAGCATATTTAGGAAGGAGTCCTGCGTTGATCAGTTCTTCCAGGACACTTTCTTTCGCCTCCCCACGGTTGATGACGGATTGCACTTCCGCCACTAATTCGCTCATCCACGCTCCGAGGCGAGGGACAAAGGCTGGATCGACAATATGCTCGCACCGCATAAGGAGTGAAGCCCGATTTGCTGCGAGGTGCCGCCGTAAATGCACGGTTCCCTGCATGTTGATAAAGTCGGCGATCGTCCCCCACGCTGAAAAGAGGCTCCCTGGTTGAGATGCCTGCCTTAGCTTCAGCAATTGATAGAAGAAATCCTGCAAAATCAAGGATCGAACGTGACGCCGTGCAATGACTTCATTGTTGAGATAGAGGGCCGGGACGCGTGGTGGGTTACTCACAATTTCTGGTGGATGCGCGAAATAATACTGGTCATGACTGCGAAACTGTGCGAATGTCAGTACAGTTGCCAACGCACTCCCGCGCCGTCCAGCGCGTCCTGCTCGCTGTTGGTAGTTAGCGACGGTTGGGGGCACGTTCCGCATTCCCACGCTCAGAAGACTACCAATGTCGATCCCCATTTCCATTGTCGTTGTGACTGAAAGCACGTCAATACGATAATCGTCAGGGTGCTGATGATCATGAAAGAGATCCTGGAACCAACGCTCTTCGTTGCGTGCTTCTACGCCTGAAATCTGGGCTGTGTGTTCTGCAGAGCGCAATGCATAGGGATCATCAAACGGGGAAGTGGGTAGAGCGTGCAGTGCCGCTCGCCGATAGAAATTCCGGACCGACGACACGGGGACAGGACTGGTCCGTTGGCCGCAACGCAGGCAGACATGGAAGAGCGCCTCGCTCATAATGTAGGCACAAGCACTGCATCGATGGACTGTATCACCGACCGGGTGCAACGCGAACCCATCAATGCGAATGCCGTACGGGACCTCCTCTCCAAACCTTTTGCCCGCTCCGGACAGGATACCCAATCCTTTCAGTGCATTCCAGAGCGGCGTGACAAGATCGTTGACCCATCTTGCCGCCGCTACCTTATTCGGAAGCCGCCCCAGTTCGACAAGCGCCTCTGAAACGGCGATCACGTAGCGCCCGAGCTTGCGTTTATTTTGGAGATTATAGGGAATGGCCTGGCGTCCCTCGCTATTTTGCTTGCGATATCCCCAGATAAGCAGGGACCGCTCATGCTCCTTCACCAGCTTTTCGGGCCATTCCCATGGAGCCAACGGATTGGGTGGAAGCAGAACGTTCTCCGTTGCCAGGATACGAGTAACCGCCTGGAGAAATAGGCGGGTCTCATCTTCGTCGAGTTGAGGAAATGCCCCGATGTCTTCCGGTAACGGAACGCGCCAGCAAGCCAATCCCAATGGCTCCAGCGCAAACTCCCTCTGGGAAAGTTCGCGACGCAAGCCCACGTGGAAAGCTGTTTCCGCCTCCTTGAAACACGCTGCATCTCCATCGTTCATACGGGCAAAGTATTCGCGCAGGCGCCCATTCGTCGGGTTGATCCCTCGTTGTAACTGCATGTCGATGACCCGCGAACGCACCTCTGCAAAAGCCAGCGGCTGCGGGCGGGGATGCCTTCCCGTCCCTATGCAAGTGGCACACGGCTTCCTCAGCACATGCTGTTCTTGACCTATGATGTAAGGGCCTTTTTCCTCGACTTGGCCGGTTCCGGAGCAATCGGGGCAGGACATTAGCACGCGGTAGACGAGTTGGCGAAAGAGATCGTTGTGATGATCATCGCGCAAATCGGCGGCGAGTTGAGCAGCTTCCTGGCGAGAATCAGTAAAAAGCAAGGCCTTTCGCCCGTAATTGGGAGGGGCGCCGTAAGCCGCGCGTGGCTGGACGCGAAAGCCATCCTCCGCGACGATCGAGAAGGTGCGGGGGCCTTTCGTTCGTAACGGCTCGATGATCTCGCGCCCATCCTTCCCGGGCTCACGATAGTTCCGGCAGCGCGGGCATTGACCGGGGAATTGACTGACCAGAACATCGTTTTCTTGCGCTGGCTCGGTCGGATAAACCGGACGCGCGTAGATATCGTGCGGATGCGTGGAGAGGGTGGTCCGGGTTGAGCGGTACTCGCAGAGAGCATGAGCGTCCGGCGCTTCGACTCCGAAGATCTGAAACTGCTGGAGATCTTCGCGCGCGCCGCTCAGATCGTCGCTCCAGGGCCAAAGGCTTCCCTGAACAGAGTCCGGAATGCCCCCGAGATAGAGAAGCCCGCAGTGCCGGCAAGAGAACAGCTCTAGCACCCGCGCTCCGCAGTCACACCAGGGGCGAGGGTCCATGTAGAGTTTCCCTACCGGACGAGGCGCGACTCCGGTCGGCAAGGGAGGTGCGGCGGGGCAGTCGGGGTCCATACAGGCCCAAATACCATAGATTCCGCGGAAGAAGAGATGCACACGCATGGAGAGGAGCGGCGGCGTATCTGGGAGGGCGGACGCACGCGCGAAGCTACCCGCGGCTAAAATTCCTGCGGTAGCCCTTTCACGTTCCTCAGGAATGCTTAATCCCGGCCAGCATTCCTCAGCAAGCGCGTCAAGTAAAGTTGCACGGCGTGCAGTGCGCTGGCGCACCCAGTCGATATCATGATTCTGCTCGAGTAAAGCGTAGAGAGCCACTTGCGGGTCGACCTGCGCATCGACAGGGCCGAGTTCAAGTTCAGAAGCGAGCTGTTCGATGGCAGGCAGGGGATCGCTGAGAGAAAAACGCTCGTAGAAACGTCCGAATGCGTACAAGGCTTGAGAAGACGCCTGGCGAGTGGGGGTTCCCTGCGCCGCGTTGCCGGTCCTGATCAGGGTAAACCGACTGACAGGCTCACCAAACAGGTCCGAGATGAACTCCAGTAATTGCTCATCGGCACCCGCTGGTACGGAAGCCGTTGTGGCTATAGCACGAAACTGCGGTGAACCCGAGGGTAACCCCAGCCGTTCTTTGAGACGCCTGACCAGATAGGCGACTTCTGTTCCCTTCGCCCCCGTGTAGGTGTGCGCCTCATCAAGCACAAGCGTTATGCGTGCAGCTGGTGTGCTTTCCAGCCACCGTCGTGTGAGTTCAAAGATTCTCGCCTCAATGGGGCGGACCAGCATATACTCAAGCATGGAGTAGTTCGTGACCAGTATATCAGGAGGCGCGGCCTGGATGTCCCACCGGCAGAGCATCTCTGTGCTGTCCGGACGCGGCCAGGTGCCGGTGTCGCGCAGATCAGCGCGCAACTTTTCCCAATCCTGCCTGAGCTTTTCAAGATATGCTGCGAGGCGGTCCCGCGGCTGCTTGTAGGCCCAGTTTCCGGTGGGTTGCGACATACCGGTATACATACCGAAGTGAATAACGTTCCCCTGCAGACGTTCTTTCTGCCACTCAGGCGAGGCACCGCGGGCGAGAATACGGCGCAGACGCGAGAGCTGATCGTTCACCAGGGCATTCATCGGGTAGAGAACGAGCGCGCGCATTGCCGCTGGGCGACGTTCATGCCTCCGACTATGGAGCCAGCCTCTCTGTAGATCAAAACGACCTGGACGTTCCTGGTCGGCAATCGGTTCCCACGACGGAGCTTCCCTCAAAATATCTGCCAGGATGGGAAGGAGAAAGCTTTCTGTCTTTCCAGAGCCTGTACCGGTGGCTACCAGCAGGTTAGGCTGATCTCCGAAAGCGGTCAGTAGAGCTTCTTCCTGGTGGGTATAGAGGGGAAAGCGGTCAATGGGTACGCCATGTTGCACCAATGCGGCCAGTCCGGGGGGAACGCTCTGCGGATACAATTCCTCTAGCTCTGCGAGCTTATGTGCTGTTGGAAATGCAGGAGTTGCTTCAATAAATGGGGCTTGAGCAACTACTCCCCGTTGGCGTAGAATGTCCCCGCGTTCAGCAAAGATAGCAGGATGCGCGATCTTGTAAGCCGTTTCCAGGTATTCGATCATCGACTCTTTGATGTGTTCGAATGCCTCGCTTGGTGTGAGATGCATAGGAAACCTCTCCTTGCCTAACCGCTCGCGTGCTCTGCTCCAGAACGGCCTACTGAGTTGCCCCTACTAATTGCTCCCAGGTGGTTTCTCTTGTCCAACGCACATAGTCTGGATATCTTATCGCCCTCGGAATAAGCCAGCGATTGACGGCAAGCGTCCCAATGGTTGCCGCAGAAGACCGCACAGCCGCTCCGATCTCTTCTTCCCCGCGTAAACACTCTCGCCAATTGGGTACGAGAGGAACTCCATAGATTTCTCTACTGATGCCGTGCTGAAGCATGTGAGGGTCGAGGCCAACCCGGCGCAAGGCCTCGCGCGCTACCCGTAGGCGCCAGTTTGGTCCTTGTCCGAACTGGTGTCCAGACGCGTAGGTATGTCCCTCCCGGCGGAGAAGTTCCCGCATCAGCAGGAAAAGAGGCTGAGGAATGTGAAAATGCCCCCACCCCGTTGTCTGCCCGATGTGGACAAAGTCTACCGTTCCGGGCAGTTTGAGGCGGTTGTAGAGAGATGAGCGCCCAAGTGCCGATGTGACGGTAATCAGCAGGAGTTGTGCGTGTTTATATTGCTGGCTGATAATGCCACTCCGATGATTATACTTGGCAGCAAAAGCGTCGCAGACTTCTCGAGAGGCCATTAACGCTGCGGTAACCTTTCCCCCGAGAAGAAGGGAATAGGGTGGCACTGCTCCAACAATATGGGCGTCCATCACATGTACAAGCTGCTGCCGCCGCTCATCTAGGCTCCAGCCAATCCACGTATCGCGTGCTTTCAAGTTAAACACAGGGTCGGTGAGGGCAAAGAGACCGAGGAGTTTACCATTAGTGCGATCGCGGACAAGAAAACGCAACCGGCGCCCATACCCCCGTGAGACAGGCACCGACCATAACAATGTCGCGAGACGAAATAAAGCAGCATCTTCGGTGCCGGACGAGACGAGAGAGACCTGAGGCTCAACAGCCTCAGGAATAACTTCGTGCCCCTCAGCAAAATGTGGCAGAAGGGCGCGGCCGTAGCGATCAAGAAATTGTTGCTCGCCTTCTCTGAACGCGGCCCGCTGTGCTGCATGACGGGCGCGAACAAGATCCTTCGTATAGATCTGCTCCCTCCCATCCGGTGATGGACTAAGTCCAATGAGAGCGAGATGCGCTAGAAGTTCAACTCGGATACGTTCGCGCAACTCAGCTAGATCACTCTCTTCAATGCAACTGTACTCTTCACTATGTACCTCATCGATAAGCGCCCTCAATTGCGTCGCCATGAATGAAGGACTCCAATCTTTCCTTAAGTCGTTTCCTACATTCTAGCAACTCCTTTCGCCATTTGTCTATAGCTCTGGTATAAGGTTGGTATGCATTGAGATGACGGCATTGTCACTCAAGCCACCAATGGGGTTTGTCTAAGCTGCCTATTGATTCTGCAAAAGGTATACAGAGTCACTTTCGCAGCTACATGCGTGTGAAATCCGTCAGACATGTGTGCTTATTATTTCCACCTCTTTGTACGTTCTCTCAGAAATCCTCTTCTCCCGACGATACGTACCGCAACACGTTCTCCACGTAGAGATCGATCAGGTGAAAATAGTACGGCGAGACGGTATATTGTTTGTAGCGCACAAACAGCACTCCCATCGTTGCCAGAAGGTGCTCTTTATCAAAGTGCGAACTTCCTTGCATGATCTGGAAACGCCTGACGAGATGTGCTCGCGCTTGTCCCCGCAGATCCATGCTTGTTGGAGAGCCTACGAGAAAGGCATTCGTGTCATCATACCAGATACCCTGAAAGAGGCGAACATTCTCGCCTCTTTCGCTTAAAAACATTCCCAGGTCGTTATAAATCCCCGTAATGAGCTTGCGGTGGTATTTCCCTTCGCTCGTCGTTTTGCTGCCAAAAATGCGGGCAATCCGCTCTCGCCATTCTCCGCTCGTTAACTCTTGATAGGAGAGTATGGGATGCGTCACGGCAACCTCTCCTAAAAATGCATCGTATTCCAGCAATTGCTTGTAAAAAGTCTGGGATTGCTGGGCATTTTTCGAGGTGGGTTTCTTGCTCCCATCCAGGAAGCCTTGTTGTACCATCTGCTCCAGAGGTAAAAGCGTGGAGCGCTCTTGCTGAATCCTATCATACTGTGGAGCTAACTGAAAGTGGTTTATGGGATAGGCTATGGAGTATTGTTCCTGGTGTCGCTGCTCAATGGCATCATATTCGTAGAGGATACGTTCTGCCAGATCCTCGATAGCGACGAAAAGATCGTGACCGACAATGATGTCAAACGTCGGCAGGTCTTTGATCGAACCATGCTCTGGAATACGCTTTCGTTCTGCCAGGAGCTTGTCATATTGCTCATCCCAATCTACCCCCCACCTCTCGAGCAGTTCGTAAAATGCCTCGCTTTGTGTTGGGTCTCCGAGATTTGCGAAGTGCAACTGCTGGTCTGCAAACCAGAGTGCCATTGTGATGGTTTCACCACCAGAGCGCCCTCTGCGAACAAACGCCAGTTCATCAGGGAGAAATGGCAAGGGGAAATGCGCTGTACCATGAATAATGGCGCATTTCAGATAGAGCTCGCTCAGCACCACGTGCAGGTTTCTCGCAAAGTCTTTATCTGGAAGTTGAATCAGGGGATAATCAAGGTAATCGCCACCTTCCAATGCATCAGGATCATTGGAGTTGACATTAATGGAGTGTTTAGGAACGTTTGGATGCTCTCTATAGAGCACCGGGTAAGGATCAGTTTGTCCAAAGAGGATACCATCTTCTTTAAAATCTTCCGCTGTCGCATCTAATAATACGATCACGCCCCCCTGTGGGGCACGTCTCATATCTTCCAGGGCCACAAAACAGAGGGCAGGATACATGCCCTGAAAGAGGTCGACATAGTCGTCGAGGCTGTGTGCGCGTCTCAGGCGGTTATCGTAGATACCTACCTCTTTCAGTTGTTGCACTTCTATATTGGCTGTTTTAGACAAAGGAGCCAGCGTGAACGCGCGTTCCCGCAGGTGAGCAACTATGCCCACCTCCTTGAGATTGGCAATAAATTGTTGCGTAAAGTCAAAGATGATTTTTCCCTTGCCCGCATTTACGTCACGTAGATCGTGATACTTCACCTGCGCCCGCTTTCCTGGAAAGGTGACAGGGCTGTAGACTGTCGGTTCTTGCTCGACCGCTTCTGATTTGAGATGGAGAAAGAGGAATCTGCTTCTGACGGGACGCTTCCCAAAGAAGGCCCACCCAGGCCGAAATGGTGGAGTAGCTTTGCCGAAGCATCTGGCGTGAGGAATGACGCGAAACTCTTGTGTTGGAGCACCCTCTGTATTAGCTGGCGCGCCGCTCAACTCGATTTCCACGCAATAGTGAAAATTGCTGTCCTTCCCCCCTGGTCGTGCATACACGTAGCATTTGTCCTGGCCGACGAAACGGTGTGTCTTATCATCACGGAAAAACCTGAACGCTAACAATTTGAGCAGCACATGCAGTGGCAGATCGCCAAACGCTATCTCCCTCCGCGGAAGAGGCTCGTCTCGAAACCAGGAAAGAACCAGTTCGCTGATTTGTGCCCCTCGCGGGTAAAGAACGTAGATGGCCCATTTTTCATTCTTTGCTCCGTCAAGCTTATCATGCTGAAACGACCTGTAGGGATAGTCGAGCTGGTCGCGAACGGTGTTCTGGACGCGACCAAAGTCAGTAGGATTCCCACGGTGGCGTAACGCATCGGGAATGAGATACCGCACGAGTTGGAACCGCGCTTCGAGCAGAGCATAATTTTGGGGACGCTCGACAACTAACGTGGTTGTCTTCGCTGTGTGTTGTTTGGGGTGAGCCTGGATAGTCATGCTTCATTCTCCTCCGCTGGGTGCAATGCTTTTTTGAGGTCGGCAAGGAACATCGTGAATGCAGACTGGTAGCAATTGGGAGTCTGACGATCAAGCGCTCCTTGCACAACGATGATCGCCGCCTCGTGAAAGTCCGTGACCTTTTGAAATTCGCGGGTATAGTATCCCAGTGGCCGTTCCTGCCCACTGACGAGGTTAATATAGATGAGCTTGCCATCCGGTCCAACATGGTGCTGGATACGATCTAGCTTTGCTTGAGCGTGCTTGGTAAAAGATGCCTCGTTCAACGACGGATGCCAAAGTGGGTCGTCGATGGGAAGTGAAAAGCGATCAAGGGTGAGATCATTGTAGTTTTTACAATCAATGAACCAGGGCTTTGTTGCAATGCACAGGTCCGCAACCTCGAAGAGCGCATCGGGCAACGACTCTACGGTGATGCCTTCCTTGTCTAAGAGTGCGGTAATCGCCTCCTCTCCGATTGCTCCGGCCAGAATGGCTTGTAGGCAATAGGGAGTGAAGAAATGCGAGCCTGGATGATCGAACTGTAAATCGTATCCCTGATCGAGAAAATGGTCCCGAATCACGGGATTGCCCGAGATAATGGCATAAGCCGCGTCCAGGTGGAAAATCCGGCTCTCGGGAATCGTGAGTGCAAGGGGCAAGAGTTCGAGTTCAGGCGTGAGATTCAATCGACCATGCGCATAATAGGGAGAGGAAGTGGCGCAATGGTAACGATCCACCACTTCGGCATGGAAATCATGCCGGAGTACTGCTCGGCGCAGTGCTTCCCAATCGTGCCTGGCTGCAAGGTCTTTCCCCTGACTGCGTACCGTTTCGAGCCGGATGACCAAATCCTGAATCGCTTCCCGACAGGAGTTGTTACTGACTCGTAGACGCGTGTCGTGCTGACGGCGTGCCTCACGCTCGAAGCTCGTTGTCTTGCGTGCAATGTCATTGAACACGGCTTGGAGATTTGCAGAGGTAAAAGGCGCATGCTGCTCTCTGATCGTTTCATACTTGTCACCCATAAATGCCTGGAATGTACGGAAGACTTCTGGACTGAGCAACGCGACTTGAGCAGGCGTCTCATCCCAGGTCCGTTCCACACGCCCCAATGCTTGAATAAAGATGGCAAGCTGATTCAGGAGACAATCCTCCGCCGTCGTTCCCTGCTGATAGCGTGCATTCCACTCTCCAGGTCGATTAATGGTACTGAGAACCTGGCGAAAGCGTGCCTCAGAAATCAGTTTGGCGCAGAAGAGCTTTGCCTGATACCACACATTCTCCTTCCGACCAGCGAAAACATCGTCGAAGGATTGCTCCTGTGGATCAGGATTCGTGAAAAAGTAGTAGGGAGCTTCGAGCAGCCCAATATGCGTGAAGTCCTGTGCTGGCCCGCCTTTCTCGTTCGTATACTGGAGATTGACGCCATTGCCAGCGGAGAGATACTGGGTGACGACGATCACTGGATCGGGCGTCCAGAAGAGCCGCGTAAAAGCTTGTTCAGCTTCTTTGCTTTGTCGCACTCGTGTGGCAAGCTCGGCATTAAAAAAGACCACGGTGATCTTGCGCTGAGCTATAGTGAGCGTAAATGCATCGAACCAGGAGGTATCGGGTAATGGCTCGACCTGATAGAC
>Ga0209234_1000155_pt1 | contig 19402 bp, 17 predicted proteins | sample GraSoi013_1_20cm_2_FD_185816 | JGI IMG/M metagenome (GOLD analysis project Ga0209234, IMG submission 185816) | Grasslands soil microbial communities from the Angelo Coastal Reserve, California, USA - Sample 08_20_2013_1_20cm (SPAdes) (version 2) | ecosystem: Environmental > Terrestrial > Soil >... | reverse complement strand
TGCAAGGTCAGCGTGGAAAACGTGCACTCGTTTGTACTGGGCGGTCATGGAGACGACATGGTGCCGCTGCCGCGGTACTCGACGGTGGCGGGAATTCCCCTCCCCGATCTTTTGCCAAAGGAGCGCATCGACGCCATCGTGGATCGCACACGCAAAGGCGGCGCTGAGATCGTGAATTTGCTGAAGACCGGCTCGGCGTACTACGCACCATCGGCTGCGGCGGTCGAGATGGTGGAAGCGATTCTGAAGGACAAGAAGAAGATTCTACCCTGCGCCGCGTATCTTGACGGAGAGTATGGGGTCAAAGGACTGTTTGTCGGCGTGCCAGTGAAACTGGGTGCCAAGGGCATTGAGGAGATCATTCAAATCAAGCTGACGGCGGAAGAAAACACGGCGTTGCAGAAGTCGTCGCTGTCGGTGCGAGAGTTGGTGACGATGCTGGGGCTGTAATTTCGGAGAAGAGATTTAACAGCGAGGGCACAGAGTTTCGGAGCCGTGATCGCAGGGAAGACCATGATCAAACGCTGTATGAGGCTGCTTGTGAGTCTTATGCCACTTCTGGTGGTCCCTTTCGCGCAAAGCACAAATGGCAATGGAACTCCCATTCGGGTGGCGATCGTCAAGATGCCCTATGTGGGTGAACGCAATGTGCCAGATGTTTCTCGTGGACCTGACTACCTGGAACAAGGCGGAATTCTGAAGCTGCTTGAAGACCACGGTGTCCAGACAAAACAAGTCTCCACGGTGGCGTTGACCGCCGACGAGGAAAAGGCCTACGGCTCTTGGAACCACCTGGCGCTGGCCAGCGGCGATCTTGCGAAGTTGGTCTCCGAAGAGCGGCGCAGCGGATCTCTTCCCGTCGGACTCCTCGCCAACTGCAACGGCATTCTTGGAATGCTCAGCGGGCTGCAACATTCCGGACCCACCGCACGACCTCTGCGCGTCGCGATGGTCTTTATCGATGCCCACGGCGATTTCAACACTCCCGAAACTACGCTGAGCGGCATGCTGGGAGGGATGCCCGTGGCCATCGCCGCCGGGCAATGCCTCACGCGGATGCGGCTCAAGGCCGGTCTGGAGCCCGCCGTGCCGACGCGCCACATCGTCGAGATGTGCGTGCGCGACACCGACCCGCTCGAGCAGGAGCTTCTCGACCGCTCCGACATTCAGCAACTCACACTGGAGGACGTGCGCACGCGCTCGGCGAACTTGCACCGCGAGATGAAGCGGCTCTCGGAAACAACAGATGTGATTTACATCCACATCGACATGGACGCACTCGATCCACGCGAAGTGCCTGGCCATCCGCTCGCTGTTCCCGGAGGGCCGACAAGTATCGAGTTGGCTGCTGCTTTGACGGAAATGTTCAAGTACGAAAAGGTGGCCGCCCTCGGTGTGGCCTCAACACCATTCGATGACCGAGATAAAGCCGGCCTCTCGCGGCAAGCGGCGTACAATTTGATTCTGGGAGCAGTGCAAGGTGTGCAGCAGCGGAAAAACGAATAAGGGACACACGCGTCCAAGCCGTCAGTGGGCTTCTACTCCTGCACTTATAAGGTGTTTGATCTAAATCATCGATGTTTGTCGCACCGCTGAATCTCTTCGATTCCTGCCCCAGAAATGCTCGCGGCGTTCGGTAATTTCGTGTGACGCCACGCGGCCCACAATCAACAGAGCCGGAGCCGGAAGTCTTTCTTCGCTGGCGAGGCGGACGACACTCGACCAGCGCACTTGCTGTTGAGAACCCGTTGCATGGGAGACGATCACGCACGGAAGGTCCGCCGGAAGTCCACCTCCGAGCAAACGTTCTGAAACCTCGGCATAATCCGCACCGGGCATGTATAGAACCAGCGTGGTTGTGCTGGTGACGCAGCCCCAATCCATCGCGCTGCCGTCGGTTCCGCGCGAGAACGTAGTCATGAGAATCTGCGAGGCCACCCGGCGATCGGTGAGTGAAATTCCCGCCGCAGCCGTAGCCCCCAATGCAGCGCTGATGCCCGGAACGATTTCGTAATCAATTCCACACTTACGAAGGGCGTCTATTTCTTCCCCAGCGCGGCCAAAGATCGAAGGGTCTCCGCCTTTCAGGCGGACAACACCTGGGCCTGTCCGGCCATAGGAAACCAGGAGGGCGTTGATTTCATCCTGCGTAAGAAGTTTCTGACCGGCGCGCTTGCCCACGTTGATGAGCTCGGCGGCCGGAGAAATCATTGCCAAAACAGCATCGCTGACGAGCGCATCGTGCAGGACAACGTTGGCGACGGCGAGCAGTCGCGCCGCCTTCAAGGTGAGCAACTCCGGATCGCCCGGTCCCGCCCCAATAAGATAAACCTTGCCCCTCATGCCACGCACTCGCCGCGGCCCAACTTCAGGGAATACCTTTCCGTGTCGCCCCAGTCCAGGAAGAGATCCGCGGTAGCCGAGGTCACCTCTGCCAAAGGCGCGAGCCGGTCCTTGATGGTCCTATCAGGCGTGCGCGACACCCAGGCGGTAAACGATTCAGCCAGTTGGCGGTCCGCTTGATAGAAAGCCAGGAGTTCGCGAATGATCCGCGGGATGGGCCGCACAGGCACGGCCATGATTTGACGGCCAAAGCGCACACCATCGGCATTCACTTTGCCGCCAAGCAGCAGCTGATAGTAAGGAGCCTGCTGCTCACCAATCTTCCTGGCGTTGCCGTAGAATCCGATGTCGGCAATGTGATGATGCCCGCAGGAATTGGGGCAGCCACTGATCTTGATGCGTAGCTTTTGGATTTCGGGATCGCTGTAGCCCTCCAACTCGCGCGAAAGCACGTCGGCCAATGTAAGAGATCGCGTGATTCCCAAATTGCACGTGGTCGCCCCCGGGCAGCCGGTCACGTCGGAGATGGTGCGCGCTCCGGGCGTGACTAGGTCCAATGCGAGAAGCCCCTCGTAGGTCGCGCGCACACGGTCAAACGGAACCCACGGAATGACGAGATCCTGGTTGACGGCAATTCTCACGCCGGTAAGGTCGTTTTTTTCCAGAACCTCGGCCAGGCCGCGCATTTGATTGCTGTGCAGCGTACCCGCGGGAAGTTTGACCCACACGGCTCCGAATCCGGCCTGGCGTTGGGACATCAGATTGTACTCGGCCCAGCGATCGTATTCCGGATCGCTTTGCGGTTCAGCCTCCGCGAAAGATAAAGGCGTCGGCGCGATGGCGACCAGCGACTGCTTGATAGGGGAAGGCACCCTAAACGCTTCTGCCGGAGCCTGCGAGACTTTGCGCTTCTCCGCCACCAGCCGGCGGAATTCTTCTATCCCTTTTGCGCGCAGGACGAATTTCAATCGCGCCATGAGTTTGTTCTTACGGTTCCCCGTTTCCGCGAAAACCCGTAGGACGGCCTCGATGGTGGGGAGCAGCTCTTCTTCCGGCAGGAAATCGGTGAGCACCGCGGCCTCCGTGGGCAAGCTACCCAGTCCGCCGCCGACGAGAACCTTGAAGCCGCGACGCGGCGTGCCGTTGCTGCCCCGCACTTGCGCAATGAGGCCCACGTCATGGATTCCGGCAACGGCACAATCGCCATCGTTTTCGCAACCCGAGAAAGCGATCTTGAACTTGCGTGGCAAGTCGTGAAAATCGGGATGGCGCAAGAGGTATCGTGAGACCCCCAAAGCGTAAGGGGTGACGTCGAACGCTTCGCCGGGGCAAATGCCGGCCATCGGGCAGGCCGTCACGTTGCGCACCGTGTTACCGCAAGCTTCGCGGGTGGTGAGGCCCGCGTCGGCCAGCAAGCGCATGGCCGCGCCCACGTTTTCGAGTTTCACGAAATGGAATTGAATGTTTTCGCGCGTGGTCAAGTGGCCACGCCCGGTCGAATATTCGTCGGCAATAACCGCCAAGATGCGAAGCTGCGCGGGCACGAGCACCCCCGCCGCAATCTTGACACGCAGCATCTGGAAGCCCGGCTGTCGTTGGCCGTAGGTACCGTGCTTCAAGCGAAAGGGGCGAAATTGTTCCGCTGTGATGGCGCCGCTCTGAAGCTCTCGGACGCGCTGTTCAAAACGGACGATCTCAGCTTCGATGGCGTCGCGACTGTGCCGTTCGTCGAGTTCGGTTGAGGCTGCTACACTCATAATCTTTGTCCTCAAAAATCCTCGATCCAAAACAAAAAGCCCACGCAACCAGGTCTCTGGCGCGTGGGCTTCGGAACTTCTTGATTACGTTACAACTAAGTCCGGAAACTCCTCTGGCCAGAGATGGGTGTCATGCGACACGCAGCGTTTTGCGCGCAGGGACAACACATCATCTGGCTACAGGTGATCATCAAACTAAAGGATACTTCCCCTGCCGAGCGCTTGTCAAACGGGTCGGCCCTACAAAAATTAGATACATCGCATTCAAAAAAGTAATCCTTGTCGGTCCAGAATTACTAGGGCTTGGGGGCCGGTCCAACTAGGGTGGCGGTCTTTATCGAATCAAGCTTGGGCCAGGCCTTGTCGAGATACGGCTTACCCTGCTTGGAGATTTGATCCTGGTCGATGTCCCCATATTGGTCGTAGAGCATGTCTACCACCTTCATTCCCTGGGCATCGACGTAGCCGAAAGGTGAGAAGCCTTGCCCGTCGAGACCCGCGTTGTCCTTCAAATTGATGAAGATTTGCGTCGAGCGGGTATTTGGCATGCTCGTTTTCGCGTACGTCAAGTAGCCGCGCTTGTTGGTCTGGGTGACCGGCTCATCCGGAATATTGGCCTTTTCCCACGCCGCCGAAACCGGTGGATAGGCGCTGATACCGAACTGCACGACGAAGCCGGGCACCACGCGGAAGAAGCTGGCGTTGTCATAGAAGCGGTGTTTCACCAGATTGTAGAAGCGGTCGGCGCCGATGGGAGCCCAGGCCCGATTCACGGTCACCATAAAATCGCCGCGTGTGGTCGCGACTTTCACCTGAAACGTGTCTGGCGCTTTGTCCTTGAGAAGCGCAGCCCGAAGAAGTGCGCGGTCATATCCCTGCCGAGGCGCTTCCGCTGGTGCGCTGGCCTTAACTTCGGGTTGCCCAGGCGCTGGCGATGGCGATTCGGGCTTTGCCTCTGCTGGTGCCTCGGCTTTGGGCTTCTCCGGCGGCAGGGCTTCCGCACTCTGCTCTTTAGCCTTACAACCGAAAAACAGCGTTGCCACTGCTGCTGCGGCGACAAACTGCTTTACACGTTTCATTTTCTAACCACCCCCTTATCCATGGTTATTGTAATCTGCTCTCTTGCTTCTGCTTCTCGCCATTTAGCTCGCGGCTGATCAGCTGGACGTCGGTCATAACTCGAAGAGTATTTTCGCCGAGAATTTTCTTAACGTCACCCTCAGCGTAGCCTTTTTGCAGCAGGGCTTCGGTGATCTTTGGGAGTTTCGCAGCGTCTTCCATGCCGTAGGGCATGTTGGCGCCATCGAAGTCCGAACCGAGGCCCACGTGATCGATGCCGGCAACCTTCACCGCATGGTCGATATGCTCGATGATTTTACTGAACTCCACCCGCGGGAGCTTTCCCTGTTCGACGTATTCACGGGTGATGCGGTCGCCCTCGATAAGCTGGCAGCTTTGGTTGTCAGCGCATCGCTTCGTCACCTCGGCGCTGATGGTCTTGTTCAGTTCCGGATTGGCTTTTTCTCTGTCGCGAAATTCCTGGCTGAGAAACCCCACGTGATAGTTGATCTGCACGACGCCGCCTTTCACGGCGAGATCCTTCATCATCTGGTCGGTCATGTTGCGGGGCGCGTCGCAAATGGCTCGGCAGGAGGAGTGCGAAGCGATGAGCGGCGCTTTGCTCGTTTCCAGAGCATCATAAAACGTCTTGTCGCTGACGTGGGAAATATCCACCATCACGCCGAGACGGTTCATTTCGCGAACGACTTCCCTTCCGAAATCTGTGAGGCCATTGTGCACCGCCTTGTCCGTGGAGGAATCAGCCCATTCGTCATTGCCGCTGTGCGTGAGAGTCATGTAGCGGACGCCGAGCGCAGCGTACGCCCGCAGCACGCCGAGGTCGCTGTTGATCATGTGGCCGCCTTCGACGCCAAGGAGTGCTGCAATCTTCCCCTGTTTGTGGGCATCGCGGATTTCGGCCGCTGTCGTGGCAAGAACGAGATCGTTCGGATGCTTGCGAACCTGCTCGCGAACGGCGTCGATTTGAACAATGGCGCGGTTGACCGCATCCGGGCCGGTAACCTTGCTGGGCATCCAAATGGAAAAGAAAATGGCTCCGATATTGCCTTCGCGCATGCGGGGAATGTCGATGCTGCCGGCGGAGCTGCGCGTTCCAAGATCAAACTTGCTGTCGAGAAGGCGCTGCGTCGTGTCGTCATGGGTGTCCACGACGATGCATGAGAAGTGCAGTTTGCGCGCCCGTTCCGAGAGGCCATCCGCTTTCATTGCACCCGCCAGAAGCACGCTCGCGGCAACGAAGGCGCCGGTGCACAGAATCGCTCGCACCATCTCACGTCTGCTTGTTCTCCTATTGAGCCGCCTGCATCTCTTTGCTGATCTTCTCCGACTGCTCCATTACGCGAAGAATGTTGCCGCCGAGTATCTTGCGGATGTCCTCTTCCGAATATCCCTTGCGCAGAAGCGCTTCTGTGATCTTGGGGAGCTTCGAGCAATCTTCCAGGCCATCCGGCATGTCCGCGCCGTCGAAGTCCGACCCCAGGCCGACGTGGTCGGGGCCCACCAGTCTTACCACGTGGTCGATGTGCTCGATGATTTTCTCCCAGCTCACGTGCGGCAGCTTTCCGGCTCCGGTCAATTCCTTTTCCAGCCTGATCTCCGCCTTGCCGATGCAAACATTGTCATCGCCGCACTCCTTTTTGAATTTCTCCTCCATGCGGCTCACGTCCCCCGCAACAGCCGCGAAGGCAGTTCGGTATTCCTCGCTCAAATAATTTCGCTCGTAGTTGATCTGGATCACTCCGCCTTTTGCCGCCAGCACCTTGATCATGTCGTCGCTCATATTCCGCGGATGATTCGAAATGGCGCGAACCGAAGAGTGCGAAGCAATCAGTGGCACCTTGCTGACTTCCAGGGCGTCGTAAAAAGCCTTGTCGGAAACGTGGGAGATGTCCACCAGCATGCCTTGGCGGTTCATTTCGCGGACCACCTCCTTGCCGAAATGAGTAAGTCCGTTGTGCGCCGGCTTGTCGGTGGAAGAGTCCGCCCACTCGTCATTGTAAAAATGCGCGAGCGTCATATAGCGCACTCCGAGCGCGCTGTAGACGCGTACCATTCGAATGTCGTTGCCAATCATGTGGCCACCCTCTATGCCCATGAGGATGGCAATCTGGCCCTGCGCGTGTGCGCGGCGGATTTCCTCGGCGGTAGTCGCTAGCGCCAGGTCTTTGCCGTGCTGCTGGATGTTTTGACGCACCAGATCGATCTGGTCGAGTGCCTGCTGAATTGCGGGGGGCCCCAGAGTCTTGCCGGTGATGAAAATGGAGAAAAACTGGGCATTGAGACCGCCTTCTCGCATTCGGGGAATGTCGACGTGGCCCTCCGCATCCCGTTTACCAAGATCGAATGTGCCGGTTAGCAGACGCTGCGGAGTATCGGCATGAGTATCGAGAACGATTGAGGAGAAGTGAAGCTGGCGCGCTCGGTCGGCGATGTCATCAGCAGAAGTGCAGCGAACGAAGAAGAGTCCCGCACAGGAGCAAGAGATGAGACACAAAAAGACAACCATGCGGCGCATTGATTCCCCCAGGTTGTGGAACGCGGTGAAAGTTTACCCTACAAGCCAGCCGAGAAGCGCTTGTTTCCACGCGTCGCGGTTTACTTCGGCGATGGATTCGGTCAGCGGAATGCCCTTGGGGCAAGCATGCACACAGTTTTGCGCATTGGCGCATTCCTGAATGCCGCCGGGCCCCATGAGCGCGCTAAGCCGCTCACTTTTATTCATCGCTCCCGTGGGGTGCATGTTGAAAAGGCGCACCTGACTAATGATCGCCGCGCCCACGAACTGATTGTTTTCGTTCACTTGCGGGCAAACCTCGAGGCAGTTCCCACATGTGATGCAATTCGAAAGCGGATAGCCCTTTCCCTGAATTTCGGGCGACACGCGCGGGCCTTCGCCGAGATTGTAAGTTCCGTCGATGGGAATCCAAGCCTTCACGCGCTTGAGGCTTTCAAACATGAATTGGCGATCCACAATGAGATCGCGCACCAACGGAAACTTTGACATTGCCTCGATTCGAATGGGCTGCTCAAGCTGATCGACCAGCGCTGAACAAGCCATGCGCGCCCTGCCGTTGATGAGCATGGCGCAGGAGCCGCAGATCTCTTCAAGGCAATTCGAATCGTAGGAAATGGGCGTGGTCTTTTTTCCGTCGCGTGTGACGGGGTTCTCGGCGATGTCGCGCAGACAAATGATGACGTTCATCGAAGGCCGCCACCTGAGGGAAAACTCTTCCCAGCGCGCGACCTCTTTCGGCCCGGCTTGCCGTTTCACTTTGACAATGACCTGTTTTGTTTCAGACATAGACCCTCGACCAACACCCGCCGCTTCTACTTCACCGCGTCGTACCGGCGCGGACGCGGCTTGATCAAAGAAGTGTCCACCGGCTCGTACGCAAGCTGGATGTCGTTGTTGACCCACTTCGCGCGCGTGGTCTTCAGCCAATTGACGTCGTCGCGCTCCGGAAAATCCGGTTTGTAATGCGCCCCGCGAGACTCGTTGCGGGCCAGCGCGCCGAGCGTGACAACCCGCGCCAGGATAATCATATTCTCCAATTCGCGTGCGAAGTTCAGCGTCTGGTTCGACCACTTCGTGCGGTCACTGAGATTGACTTTTTTGTAGCGCTCCTGCAACGCGCGGATCTTCCCGTCGGCCATCTGCAGGTTCCTATTGAGGCGCGTGACGGTCACGTGTTCCGTCATCACCTCGCCCAGTTCGCGCCAGATGATGATAGGGTTCTCCGAACCGTCCTGGCTGATGAGCTTTTGATTCCTTTCTTCCTGTCGCTTCTTTTCCGAATCAAAGACCGCGGAGGCCGTGGACTCCGCTCCCTTCTCGAGATTCTTCGCGTACTTCACCGCGGCCGGACCGGCAATGCCTCCGCCAAAAATGCAGGAGACGAGCGAGTTTGCTCCGAGCCGGTTGGCCCCGTGATACTGGTATTCGCATTCGCCCGCCGCGTAGACGCCGGGAACGTTGCTGGCCTGATCTTCGCCATTCACCCAGATCCCGCCCATGGTGTAGTGCATGGCTGGAAATACTCTCATCGGCTCAACGCGCGGATCGACGCCGAGGAATTTCTCGTAAATCTCCAGAATCCCTTCGAGCTTGCGATCCAGCGTTTCGCGCGGGATGTGCGTCACATCTAGGTACACAGCCGACTGTCCGTCGATGCCCAGTTTTTCTTGATACACGATGCGGTGGATCGCGCGCGTGGCGATATCACGCGGGACCAGATTCCCGTACTTCGGATACCACTCTTCCAGGAAGTAAAAACGTTCGCCATCAGGAATGCTTCTCGGAGCGCGCTTCTCCGCGGGGTTGCGCGGCACCCACACACGGCCGCCTTCGCCGCGGGCCGATTCGCTCATCAGGCGAAGCTTGTCCTCGCCAGGGATCGCCGTGGGATGCACCTGGATGAATTCGCCGTTTGCGTAATCCACGCCTTGCTGAAAGAGCGCGGCTTGAGCCGACCCGGTGCACACCACCGAGTTCGTCGACCGGCCAAAGATCGCGCCGTTCCCACCCGTAGCAAAGATGACCGCGTCCGCAGCATAGGTCTTCACTTCCGAGGAGCGCAAGTCCATCGCGCAGATGCCGCGACACACGCCGCCTTCATCGATCACCGCGGAGAGAAATGTCACGCCTTCGAACTTCTTGACCTTACCTTCGAATTCGTGGCGGCGCACCTGTTCATCAAGAGCGTAGAGCAGTTGCTGCCCCGTGGTTGCGCCCGCGAACGCCGTGCGATGATAAAGCGTGCCGCCAAACCGCCGGTAGTCGAGCAGTCCTTCCGGCGTGCGGTTGAACATAACGCCCATGCGGTCGAGAAGATCGATGATGCCCGGCGCCGCTTCGCACATCCGTTTGACCAGCGGCTGATTCGCCAGAAAATCCCCGCCATAGATAGTGTCGTCGAAGTGCTTATCGACAGTGTCGCCTTCGCCTTTTTGATTTTTTGCCGCGTTGATGCCACCTTGCGCGCAGACCGAATGTGAGCGCTTCACCGGCACGATCGAAAACAGATCGACGGGTATTCCGGCTTCCGCAACGCGGATGGTGGCCATGAGGCCGGCCAAACCACCACCTACGACGATGATCTTTGGCTGCCTCATTTGGTTGGTAGGTAGGCGGAGAACGGATGCCAATCGAATCGGAAACTAAGAATGATCAAGATCCCGACGACGCTGAAGGCAACTCCTACAAATGCGCCAAATCGTCCCGCCGCTTGCTGGGCCTTGACGGTCGCCGCTAACCCCCACTTGCAAAGGAAATTCCAGATCCCCACACCGAGATGAAACGACGAGGCGAGCACGCCGACGATAAAAAACACGAGGTACCACGGATTCTGCATGTCCTCGGCCACGTTTGCATACCTTGACCGGCCATGCGTGAGCCAGCGCTCGGTATAAAGATGCCAGCCAATATAGGCGAACGCGATGATGCCCATGTATCGCTGGGTCAGATAGAGCCAATTCCCCACCCACGGATACGCCGACACGTTCGACTTGCCGCGCAACCAAATGTAAATGCCGTAGCCGCCATGGAACAGCAGGGGAAGAAAAATGCCTCCCCATTCCACGATCAGGCGGAACGGAATGGTTTGAAGCTCTTGCGAAGTCGCGTTATATTTCTCCGCACTTACAAGCGCGGCGCTGTTGGACCAGAAATGCTCCGCCAAAAATGCGCCAACGGGAAGTAAACCGGTAAAGGAATGTAGCTTTCTAAGGAGATAACTTAAGTCAGGCTGGGTTGCCGTCGCAGACATGCCCTCTCCGCCGCGCAAGTCCCGTCCGGATCATACTGAATGATTCGGGAGGAGCGCTGAGGATCCGCGGCAAAATCAGTATAGGCAGATGACTCCGGGGATGCAAGTTGGACTGTTCTTTCTGCAGGCACAAACCATTCGAAATCTTCTTGCAGCAGCAGCAGGAGTGCCGGAAAATAACATCTGACGGACGGGATTCGCTTGGCCCAAACCTCTCCCGGCCTTAGCCTCAACAGTTCATCCGCTTGCCATGGGCACAACACTGCGTCTGGTCTCGGAGATGGAGCGCATCGCCAACGCCCTCGGCAGGGAGCGAGGGGATGGATCGCAGGTTTCTCTTTCCCCGTTGGCCGAGAAAATCGCCAAGCATCTGGGCGTCAGAACTGAGGAAGTAGCCATCCTGGCGATTTCTACACGCTGGCGCCACCTGTACTTTCTGGTGCCGGAAGCATTAAAAAAAGTCGGTTTTGTTCCGCTCTCCAGCAATTCAGCTTTGGCGGCACGCACCGCTCGCGATAGCCGGCCTGAGATCGAGAATAATTTTGCCTCCGCAACGCACGCCACCGTTTTTGAAGGTGTGAAGATCACCGGGAAAGCTTCTGAAGCGATTCAGAAAATGATCAGTGCGCCGATTCTCCTGGATGGCCACGTAATTGGCGTCATTCAAGTCAGCCGGAAGGGCGCAAATCCTGCTAGCTCAGGCCCCGACTTCACCGCTGAGGACCTCGGAAAAATTCTGGCGCTCTGCAAGCCTCTCGGCAAGTTGCTCCACCACATCGCGGGAGAATGATTCTTCGGCGTCCCGCGAAATTGTCATCTGCCACTCACAATTTTGCTGCTCTTGCCGCGTTTACGGTCGGAAATGCGTTGACACTGCAATACCTTCTTGTTACTTTTCCACAGCGGAAGATTTCTCGCACTCACACCACTCACGGAGGCACGGCAAGCCGGCACAATGTCGTTCGTTGCTAAGAAAATCTTCCTCACCAAAGGCGTCGGTAAACATCGCGAAAGGCTTTCGAGCTTCGAGCTCGCCCTGCGGAACGCAGGGATTGCGGCATGCAACATTGTGCGCGTCTCTTCGATCTTTCCGCCCAACTGCAAATTGATTTCTCGCAGCGAAGGATTGAAACACATCAAGCCCGGGCAAGTCGCGTTCACCGTCATCAGCGAAAATTCCACGAAGGAAGCTCACCGGCTCATCGCAGCTAGCATTGGGTTGGCGCTGCCCAGCGACAAGTCCATGTATGGCTATTTGTCCGAGCATCACTCCTTCGGGGAAACCGAAGAAGTCGCCGGCGAATATGCCGAAGAGCTCGCCGCGGAAATGCTCGCGACCACGCTGAACGTGGAATTCGATCCGGACCTGAGTTTCGACGAGAAGAAGGAAGTCTACCGCATCTCCAACAAGATCGTCCGCACCATGAACGTGACGCAATCCGCCGTCGGCGACAAGCGCGGCCTCTGGACAACCGTCCTAGGCGCCGCCATCCTCATCGGCGAAGACGACTAACTTCAAAGTCCCCGGTAGGGCAGGCCTTCCCTGCCGGGCCGCTCTTCGCCGCGGCGGCTACTCCACGCTTTTCGTTTTTTTCAAGGCGTAGGAGAATTCTTAGACGTCCAGATCGTAAGCCGTCTTTAGCCACTTCTTCACTTCTCCATCAACCTCTTCCACAGTCGTAATTTCCATGCGATGCGTGATGCGGTCTTTTTTCGCCAACCCACCCGTTGCGATGATGCGTTTTGGTAGTTTGCCCTTGTAATGCGTCAAGGCCAGTCCCAGGTCAACGCGCGAGTTGGTCGTCGGCTTGATTTGCGCGAACGCATGTTGGCGATACAGGGGCACGATCGTCTTGCACGGGCAGGCCTTTACGTCACCGCCAAGCGATTTGCCAAGCTCTAACAGCTCATCACATACCGGCCGAAGCTTCTCTTTCGGTCCCGCATACTGTTCCTCTACGTATCGGGCCGCGACTTTTAGGTAGGCCTCCGGCGTATCTTCCTCCCCGCCTTTGCCGCCCGCTCGTTCCGCAATCCACCACGCGCCGTTCGTGCCGAACTTGTGTTTGCTCTTGAGCCACGCGCGCCGCGACTTTTCGTCTTTCGGCCCTTCTTTCTTCACCAAGGCGATCCATTCCTCCAGCGAACGCCCCGTTTTACTGTTTAGCTCGGCGACCCATTTCTGCACCATCGCCACGCCTGGATGCACGTCATACAACGAAGAGGTTCTTGTTGCTCTTGCACTTGTCATGGCAGGCTCTGCCCAGCGATTCTCCATCGGCGTATCCTTCTGTCCTAGCCCTGCGACTATTTGAAATACCCGATGCGCTGCAGAACTGCCCGGACGATCAACGGCAGCGCCACCGTCGCGTCATCGAAGACTTCCGCGAATCGCCCGCCTTCCTCGGGAGGAACAAATTTCCCCCAGGAGACCGCTTCGGTGTACGTGCTTCCGCTGAGGCCGCCCCAATGGACCGGCTCCGGGCAAATCCGCACGCCATAGTTGTAACGTTTCAGCGGAAGTTGCTTGTAGCCGCGCCGCGCCAGCAGTTCAGCGTAAACGCCGAATTGTTGCGACCAATTACGAGGGACGCCCCCACCCACCGTCAATATCCCCATGCGCTTCGTGGCCAGCATGGTGTCGGCAAACCTCTCGAAATCCTCGAAGGGATCAAAACGCAGCAACGGGCGCTTATCCTTCTGCCGGGCAATCTTGTGCAGCGCGAAGTCGATCCCCAACTCGGAATCGCTGAATGCGGGGACAAAGATAGGGACGTCGCGCTCGTAAGCGGATTTCAGTATGCCCCTTCCCGGTGCATTCTTGTGCAGATATTCGCCGATGCGGCGGTGGATTTTCCAACTGCAGGCGATGTCTTCCGCGCTCCACTCGTTGAGGATGTGGTCCATTACTTCCTCGACGTGATCAAGATTCACTTCGGGCTCGAGCGAGTCGTACACGCGGTTGTACCCGGCGTGGAACAGCTCTTTGTCATCCATCTCAGGGTTGTAGCGAAAATGAGAGTAGCCCGTGGCTTCGACAAGCCCGTGGGCCATGAGCGCGCCTGTCGAAACGATAGCCTTGACCACACCGGACTCAATGAGGTCGCAAAAAACGAGTCCCATCTTGGCGACCGTCAAAGCGCCGGATAGCGTCATCACCACAAAGCAATCCTTATCGCGGGCCATCGCTTCGAAAACATCGGCGGCATCGCCGATCTGCCGGCCGGTGAATGCCGTGTCTCCCATGGCGCGAACCAATTCGTCGACGGTCCGGCATTTGGATAGATCCAACGGAAACATCGGCCGGAGCTTATCCTTCACCGGATCATGGAGCACTCTCCCGGTCACAGTTTTGCTTTGCTGCTTCGCCATCGTGTCCCCTCGACTAGAAACGAATCAACTGTTACGGATGAATTTCTCCCTCGCTACTGTCGTGTGATGATGCTCGAACTCCCCCGCAGATTGATAGTACAAACTCGACGCAAAAGGAAGTATAAAAACGCACAAGAATAAATGTTTCTCGCCCATGCTAGACTAAAAATTATGGCAGACAAATTTACCATTGGTCTGGTGCAGATGAAATGCACAGCGAACGCGGAAGAGAATCTGTCGCGCGCGATCGGGAAAATCCGTGAAGCGGCCGCGCGCGGTGCGCAAATCATCTCGCTCCACGAACTGTTTCTAGGCGAATACTTCTGCCGGACCGAAGACGCGGAGTTGTTCAATTTGGCGGAACCGGTGCCGGGTCCGACGACCGAAAAACTGGCGCCGGTCGCGAAGGAAATGAAGGTGGCGCTGATCGTTTCCCTTTTCGAGCGGCGTGCCCCCGGCGTCTATCACAACAGCTGCGCGGTACTAGATGCCGACGGAAGTTTTCTTGGGAAATACCGCAAGATGCACATCCCCGACGATCCTTTATACTACGAGAAGTTTTACTTCACTCCCGGCGATCTCGGCTTCCCCAATTTCGACACCCGGTACGCCCGCGTCGGCGTGCAGATCTGCTGGGACCAGTGGTATCCCGAAGGATCGCGCGTCACCGCGCTCAGCGGCGCTCAAGTGATTTTTTATCCAACCAGTATCGGCTGGCATCCGCGCGAGAAGGTGCAATTGGGCGCCGCGCAACTCGATGCGTGGCGGACTGTTCAGCGTGGGCATGCCATTGCGAATGGAGTTTACGCAGCTGTTGTGAATCGCGTCGGATTCGAAGGCCAACTCGAACAGGGCGATCCGGGGCTGGAATTCTGGGGGAATTCCTTTGTGGCCGATCCCTTCGGTCAAGTCGTTTCCGAAGCTCCCCATGACAAAGAGGAAATCCTTGTCGTCGAATGCGATCCCGCCAAGAGCGAAGACACACGCAGAAACTGGCCGTTCCTGCGAGACCGCCGCATCGACGCATATCAGCCCATCCTGAAGCGCTGGGTCGACGATAAATAGCGTGTTCCCCTCTCTGCGCTCTACGTCCGCTGCGGCCTCTGTGTTAGATTCTTTTTCTCCGTGAAGACACCGCCACAAACCAAAACGCTCCGTGAGCTCGGCTTTCGCATGCCCGCCGAATGGGAACGCCACGAAGCCACCTGGCTCGGCTGGCCGCATGAACTGACGGACTGGCCCGATAAGTTCGCGCCCATTCCGTGGGCCTTCGCGGAAATTGTCCGTCATTTGTCGAGAGTCGAGCGCGTTTATCTCCTCGTGGAGAACCGCAAATGCGAATCGCGCGTGCGAACCATCTTGAAGAAGGCCGGCGCAAATCTCAGCGCCGTGGATTTCTTCTGCGTACCAACCGATCGCGGATGGATGCGCGACTCCGGTCCCATCTGTGTTCGTAACGAGGGCGCAGAAGTTGCTTACAATCATTTCGTCTTTAATGGCTGGGCGAAATACGCCAATCACAAAAAAGATGCCGTTGCTGTCAGGAAAGTAAATCAGAAGTTGCGGCTCCGCTTATGGCAGCCGGAACACAAAGGCCGGCGTGTGGTGCTGGAGGGTGGCAGCATCGATGTCAACGGCCGCGGAACACTGCTCACCACGGAAGAATGTCTGCTCAGCAAAGTCCAGGAAAGAAATCCGGGATTCACAAAGGAGGACTACGCCCAGGTCTTCCGCGAGTACTTCGGCGTGACCAACGTTCTCTGGCTGAAGAAGGGGATTGCCGGTGACGACACTCACGGCCATGTGGACGACCTGGCGCGCTTCGTGAATCCCTCAACGGTCGTGACCGTCATGGAGAACGATCCGAAGGATGCGAACTATGCCCCGCTGCAAGAGAACCTTGCTTTGTTGCAAACGATGAAGGATCAGGATGGCCGGCCGCTTCGTGTGGAAATGCTTCCCATGCCGGCACCCGTCTATTTCGACGGCCAGCGCCTTCCCGCTAGTTATGCGAATTTTTACATCGCCAACAAGATTGTGATCATGCCGACTTTCAACGATTCAAATGACCGCGCAGCCCTGAACATTCTCTCCGACCTGTTCCCAGATCGTGAGGTGGTAGGGATTGCCTGCCGCGATCTCGTCCTGGGACTTGGCACGCTACACTGCATGACCCAGCAGCAACCATGCCCCGGATAGGTTGCAGTTCTAACGCACTGGAGCAAGAACTTGGTCGTTGGTTCAAAAAGGCTGCTTTGGTTAAAATCCAGACCTCCGAGGAGGCGAAATGCTTGTAGCGTGGAACGCCGCGTTTCTCGATTCAGAATTTTTTATTGTTCACTATCACCGGGGACTGGTCGGCTGGCTTCTGATCGGCTTGATTGCGGGATGGCTTGCAGGCAAGATTGCGCGCGGCCGCGGCTTCGGCTGTATCACGGACATCGTGCTGGGGCTGATCGGATCTTTCCTTGGCGGCTGGATTTTCATCAAATTGGGAATTTTTGGCGGCGGCTTCTTGTACTCGCTGGCGGCCGCCACCCTAGGTGCCGTCATTCTCGTCTCCATCGCACATCTTTTCGGCAGCCCGGAGCGTTGAGCCTCCGCATTCTGTGGTCTCTCGCAACAGTGTTCTACGGACGCGGCCTATGGAGTCCTATGATACGATTCTCACTCGCGTCCCGGAGTTGACGCCTCATTGAGCAAGACCTCGCAATCCCTCACCGCCATTCCTCTGGGCGGCCTCGGCGAATTCGGCATGAACATGATGGCACTGCGGCTCGGTGACGAAATCATCGTCGTCGACGCGGGCATGATGTTCCCGGAGTCGGAACTCCTTGGCGTTGATCTGGTCATTCCCGACATCACCTACTTGAAGCAGAACCGTGCGCAGGTCCGCGCAATCGTGCTGACGCACGGCCATGAAGATCATATCGGGGCGCTGCCCTATATTCTGCGGGATTTGAATGTTCCTGTGTACGGGACACGCTTCACGCTGGCGCTGGTGAAAAAGCGCCTCGACGAGGCGGGTCTCCTGGAGTCGACCACGCTTCGCGAAGTAATTCCGGGCCGCTTGGTGGAGGTCGGTCCATTTGAAATTGAGTTTATTTCCGTGACCCACAGCACGGTGGATTGCGTGGCGCTGGCGATTCGCACACCGCTAGGCGTGGTCATCCACACCGGTGATTTCAAAATCGATCAGACTCCCGTAGGCGGCGCGCCGTTCGATTTGCACTCGTTCGCAAAGTATGGAAACGAGGGCGTGTTGGCGCTGTTCAGTGACTCCACGAACGTGGAACGCCCCGGCTTTACGCCGTCGGAGCGGGCCATCGTTCCACGAATTGAAGAACTCTGCCGCTCGGCGCCGCGGCGGGTGATTTTGTCTTGCTTCGCATCGTCCATTCATCGCATTCAACAGGTTATCGACATTGCCTCGCGCGTGAACCGCAAAGTGGCGTTCGTCGGTCGCAGCATGGTCGACAACGTGGAGATTGCGCACTCGCTCGAGCTTCTGCGCATCCCCGACGGGATGGTGGTGCGACCGCAGGACATTCGCGGCTTCGATCCAAAGCGCATCATTATTTTGGCCAGCGGAAGCCAGGCGGAACCGATGTCCTCGCTCTCGAGGATCGCCGTGGACAATCACCGCTTCGTCTCCGTGGATGAAAACGACAGCGTGATTCTTTCCGCGCGCATCATCCCGGGAAATGAAAAATCCATTTTCCGGATGCTCGACCATATGTTCCGGCGGCGCGCGTTGGTCTATTACGACAATTCGGCGGGCACCATTCACGTCTCGGGCCACGCCAGCCAGGAAGAACAAAAACTCTTGCTGCAGCTCGTGAAACCAAAGTATTTCATCCCCGTGCACGGCGAGTACCGTCATCTGTTCCGGCACGCAGCGCTTGCCCATCAACTGGGAGCCGTTGGACACGAGATTCTCCTCGTCGAAGATGGGCGTCCGATCGAATTCACGGAGGACGGCGCACACCGGCGCGACGCGGTGACGGCCGGCCGCGTTTGCGTGGATTCTGGTTCGCTCGAAGAGATTGAAGACGTTGTGATTCGTGACCGGAAGCATCTTTCCGAAGACGGCATCGTCGTTCCCATCATCGCGATCGATAAGCACACGGGGAAAGTGGAATCGCATCCGGAGATCGTGACGCGTGGCCTCATGAGCGACAACGGCCAGGAATTGATTGCGGGCGCGCGACTGGTCATCATGAAGACTGTGGAGGAGTCGAACGCCGAGGAAAAATCTGACTGGGGCGTCATCAAGGAAAAGATTCGCGTCGATCTCAAGCGCTACATCAGCAAACAGACCTCCAAACGGCCCTTGATTCTTCCCGTCATCCTCGAGGTCTAACAAGCTGAGCTGCTAATGGCTGATAACACGACCTCCCCTGCACCAAACGTTGGCCGAGCTGCATTTACTTTCATCCTAATTATGGTGGCTTTTGACTTTCTGGCATTTTCGGTATCATCGTGCCGGTGCTCCTGCTCTTGCTGGCCATCTATGTGACGCGGCCAAATGAACCCACCCAGTCGTGTGCTCAAGCCTCCTCCGGTCTCAATCCCTCCGAGTAACGAGTGCCGATTTTTAGTTAAGGACACCCATTGTTAGCTTTTCATAGATGTTGATTCTAAATCGGTTAGTTGGTGGGGATGGTTCTGCAGTGGCCTGCACAATCGTGCAAACAGGAATTGACTGAAGTTGAGGTTCCTCGGGCATCCTCGTCGCATGCCCTCAGAGTGACAGTTCCCCTTTTTTCAGGAGCCCCCGCTTGCTTTAAGCTAGCCAAGACTGGGCGCCCAGGCTGCTGATTGTCTTTCAGTCGACGCCAAGGAAACGTGATGATCGGCCGCCCCCACGCCAGGACGAATCGATGTGGGGTATGTGGGGTGGGGGCCCTGGACGTGGTGGCGGCCGCTCTCCCGCATGTGCAACCATCCTTCACTAAGGTTCCGGTCGCCGCAATCAAGCGTTCACCCTGATTTGGGGTCAGGTGTTTCCCCTAATACCCGACGCCGGAGGCCTAAGTTTTGGCCTGGCAATGAAGACCCAATCGCTGAACGTGCGCGCCCAGT
>Ga0209234_1000153_pt1 | contig 19535 bp, 19 predicted proteins | sample GraSoi013_1_20cm_2_FD_185816 | JGI IMG/M metagenome (GOLD analysis project Ga0209234, IMG submission 185816) | Grasslands soil microbial communities from the Angelo Coastal Reserve, California, USA - Sample 08_20_2013_1_20cm (SPAdes) (version 2) | ecosystem: Environmental > Terrestrial > Soil >... | reverse complement strand
TGTATCCCCTGGCGGTGTTGCACCGTTCTCATCATAATATCATTCAGGCGTTCCATGCTTGCCTGCCTTCCGTTTCCCAGCGTCTCAGTATTGCGCTGATATAGCTCCATTTTCGCTTATTTTGCTGCACTGCTTCACGAAATGCTGCTTCGATCCACTCGGCTGGATACTGATCGGCAGCATCTCTCAGTTGATCTGCAATCAGCGGTGAGAGTAATCCGATATTTTGTTCATATAATACAAAAATATTAGGACGTTCAATTTGAACCTGGATATTACGGGTAGCTTCAGTTCCCTTATTAGTATACGCTCCGGCAGGAACTGTAACTCCACTCTCCTCCTCAACTTGCTCATGTTCAACATTAAGAAGACGTACCGGGACCATTGCACCACCCTGCAGCTCATCTACCACTTTACGACTCCGGGCCGTGTTAAAGAAATACCACTCAATAACCTCAGCTTGATCATCACCCTCACTCACTAAACGTAAGTGTATCCGCAAAAGGGTGCCACGCGCAAGAGCTTGTTCTAATCCCTGGCGCAAGCGCTCCTCTGGAGGTCGCGGATCCCCCCTGCGCTTGAGGCTGTGCAGCAACACACGATCTGCCAGCAAATCACGGTCACTGACACAGCGTGGGTTGCCCTTTTTTTGCGCCAGTAGCCAGAAGAGGTGCAGTGTTACTTTCAATTCGGCACTGTCCTCGATATCTGGCAACAATTCCGTAAAGAACGCTTCCGGTACCGGCACATAAGGATTTTTCCCCGAAGGGAATCCAGTAAAGAGTGTCATAAGAATAAGTCCAATACGTTAAATTGTTTTACTCCGCAGGCGGAGTGAGTTCCAGGTCACGAAAGCGGGTCTGGCTGGCTTGAAAATAAAGACTAACTTCGCCAACCGGCCCATTACGATGTTTTGCCACTATAATGTCCGCAATATTTTTACGTTCCGATTCCGGGTTATAGATGTCGTCACGATAAATAAACATGACAATGTCTGCATCTTGCTCAAGGCTACCGCTTTCACGAAGGTCAGACAACTGTGGTACCTTCGACTGGCGGGTCTCCACAGCGCGTGATAACTGCGCCAGTGCCAGCACAGGCAAATTCAGTTCGCGGGCCAACGCTTTCAGGTTACGACTAACCTCTGAAATCTCCTGCACGCGGTTCTCGTTGCGTTTACCGCTGCCCAATACAGACTGCATCAACTGCAAATAGTCAACAATGATCAAATCGATGCCGTGTTCAGCTTGCAGGCGGCGGGCTTTGCTGCGCATCTCTACCGTAGTGATACCCGGCGTGTCATCAATCCAGATGTTGGCCTCTGACAGGGTACCCATAGCATAGATGATACGATCCCACTCGTCGTCCTCTATCCAACCTGTGCGCAGGCGCTGCTGATCTACTCCTGCATCCATCGAAAGAAGACGCTGCACCAGCTGCTCTTTGCTCATCTCGAGGCTGAAGATGGCAACGGAATGCTGGTATTTAACCGTCGAGTTGTGGGCTAAACTTAAAGCCAGTGACGTTTTACCGATCGCCGGGCGAGCTGCCAGAATAATCAAATCGGAACGCTGCAACCCTCCCGTCAATCTATCAAGGTCGGTGAAGCCTGTGGGAACACCGACAATGGTGCCGCGACGTTCGTGCAACTGGTCCAGTTTGTTCATGTATTCGGAAAGGATATCACGCAGCAGGGAAAAGTCAGTACGTGCATGGCGCTGGCTGATGTTGAAGATCAGCTGTTCAGACCTATCCAGAGCGACATCTGCATCGCCCTCTTCGTAGGCAATGGCGGCAATCTGGCCAGCCGCGTGGATCAGGCGGCGCAGGATCGATGTACGCTCAACGATGCGGCCATAATATTCAACATTGCCGCTCGTAGGTACCTGGTTAATCAGCGAAGTAATGTAGCTTGCTCCGCCTACTTCTTCCAGTTTGTTACGGCGTTCTAGCTCGTCACAGATCGTAATGAAATCGGCAGGTTCCCGTTGTTCGTACAATTGGAGAATAACTTCGTAAATAGTGCGGTGAGCATCACGATAGAAATCATCGGAGTGCAGAAAATCTGCCACCTGGACAATGGCCTCTGGGTCGATAATAATGCTGCCAAGTACACCGCACTCAGCCTCAATGTTTTGAGGTAAAAGTTTCTCCACGTCCGTCCCCTGCAATTTTTTGATGGCAACTCCCATGTACTCTTAAATAGTAGCACATTGGTTCGACTTTTCGCGCTGCACAACATGACAAAGACTAAAGAATCCTATCGCTCTCCCAAATTTTTGTGTGCCTCATCAGTGTAACGAATCTTTCTTCTGAAATCAATTGGAGGGTAAAAATGGGCCTTGTGGATATGTGGATATCTCTCTTCCATTAACGTGCTTGATACAAATTTCAGCATGACATAATATGAGTTTATCCCCCAGTTATCCACAAAACCGCCCATTTATGAGCACTTATCCACGACTTTATCCACAAACATATCCACAAACATATCCACAAAGTCATATTAGGACTTGACCCAATCAGGCAAGAGGGTTATTATAGCACACAGAAAAACACAGGGTTCATCTTGGCCACCCACCGTATCCGTATCGTACAATAAGATAGCAGCCAGTGGCTGGGGGCCTCAAAATTAGCTAAGAAGGAGTATTTGCAGAACCCCATGCCAAAGACAACAAAACGTGCTGCCAGCAAACGCGCAGCAAGAATAGCGAAAGCTCATGCAACTGAACTACCAAAATTAGATGTCAAAGAAGCGCCTGTTAGACGGCGTACACCTGGCTATAAACCACCTGCAAGGGGCATAGCTCGCTATCCCTGGGCTACTATATTCTTAACCATACTCGTCCTTGGATTGGGTGCCTGGACGCTCTACTTCTATCACTTAGGCCCATTTGCGCTACCACCTGTCAAGGCTCCAGCTACAGTAGCCCCTTCACCTTGTTTGAAGCTTGTCAGCAAGCTGACAGATACCGCTCCGCCTCCGAGTGCGGCAGCTTTTAAGCAAATTCAGCATACCTACAAGCAGCCTCCTGCCACGACCATTGATACACACAAGGTCTATTGCGCAGGAATCAATACCAATCGTGGCTTGATCGTCTTAGAACTTGACCCACAACTGGCACCGAATACCGTCAATAACTTCGTGTTCCTGGCGCAGCATCATTTCTATGATGGCCTGAAATTTCACCGTGTCGTTGCTCATTTTATTATCCAGACCGGCGATCCTCTAGGCAACGGTACGGGCGGACCTGGCTATAAGTTCAACGACGAGCGTGTGCAGGGAAATTACACTCAAGGCTGCGTTGCCATGGCCAACTCTGGCGCCAATACCAATGGTAGCCAGTTCTTCATCTGTACCGCCGATGACACAAAGACATTGCAGAAGTCGTATAATCTGTTTGGGCATGTCGTGAAGGGTATTGATGTCGCTCTCAAGATTCAAGGCCCCGGCGACGATGCATCTACGAAGAATATTAAACCAGATGTCATAGACCATGTGATTGTGGTTGCGGCATAGTAGTAAGTAGAAGAAAGGACATTGTATTCATGGCACAGAAGCGCTATAGCGGTCCACCGCCTATGGTAATTGATCCCTCGAAGAAGTACTTTGCAACATTCCACACGGAAGTCGGAGATTTTCAGGTGGAGTTATTTGCACCCCAGGCTCCCCAAACCGTCAACAACTTCGTGTTTCTGGCACGCGAAGGCTATTACAACGGAACCACTTTCCATCGCGTCATTCGCGATTTCATGGCCCAGGGCGGCGACCCCACGGGAACAGGAATGGGTGGACCGGGATATAAGTTTGCGGATGAGCCTGGCGCTCTTGCCCTCAAACACGACCAGCCTGGTATTCTGTCGATGGCAAACGCCGGTCCCAACACTAATGGCTCCCAGTTTTTCATCACCTTCGGCCCCACACCGCACCTGAACGGTAAGCACGGTGTCTTTGGCGTAGTGATTTCGGGCATGGATGTCGTCCGGTCGATTCGCGAGCGCGACCCGCAGCGAGCACGCGAACCCGGCATAAAGATCATTTCACTAGATATTTCCGAAGGCTAAACGGGAGTAATCAAGGATGAGCGCGACAGAGATTGTTAAAACCTTTATAACGGCATTGCAGTCAGGAGACATGGAGGTAGCAGCGAACTACATTTCCGACGACTTTGTAGTTCGGGGCTGGACGCCTTATCCTCTAGACAAAGCGAAATTTCTTGCCACACAAAGCGCGCTGCTCGACGCCATGCCAGACTTCTCTTATAACCTGAGCGATGTGCATAAAGCAGGAAATGAGGTGGAGGCTCTCATCCAGGTCACCGGCACCCAGACCGGTGACCTCGCCTTACCCATGCATGGTATGCCACCGTTCCCCGCTACCGGTCTCGCCGTCGATCTCCCCCAGGTACAAACAAGGTTTGTGCTCAAAGATAATAAAGTCTCGGAGATGAATGTCGAAAGCGTTCCGGGCGGTGGTCTGGCCGGCCTGCTCCAACAGGTGAGTACCGAATTGCCGGTAGCCCCGCGCCTGGACGAGCAATTTCAACCGGGCTTCTAAGGTCCGATTTATCATAACAAACTCAGACTCAATTTTAATGCCACATCAACACGGCTGAGTTCCTCAGAGTTGATAGAGCCACGACGACGAATCAGGCGCGACTTCTCAATTGTCATAATTTGTTCACACTTCACGTCGGTGAAGTCGCTCAGACCGTTCTCCTCGGAAGGAGCGATACGCACATGCAGGGGGAGTTCGCGCTCTGTGCGGCTCATAGAGGCAACAATAGTCAGGGGATAGGAGAGAGAAGCATTGCCCCGATCATTTTGAATGATCAAAGCGGGACGGATACCTTTTTGTTCGGCTCCACGGCCTGGGGACCAATTGACATCCCAAATCTCGCCACGCCTGGGGCTCGGAGGAGACGATGGGGGAGTATTTGTTTCTATTTGTTTAGATTGTTGAGGGCCGGGCGGTAAGCGCCTCGCCTCACTACTCATGTAAACGTACCTTACTAATTACGCAATCACGCAACCATACCTTCATGAGCCACCTCAAAAAAGAAGCGAGCTTCATCGAGTGTTTCTGGGAGGGAACCGAGGTAGTCGTAGGCTTCATCGAGTGAGTAGGTGAGGGAGGAGAGTTCTCGTTCGCGTTTCTGAAGGATTGCTGTCTTTACCTGTTGATAATTATCTTGCTGCATTAGTTCCATAATGGTCTCCACAACGTCTCCTAACGAAGATTCTAATTCAACGGCCAGAGCCTTCAACTCTTTATGCTGCGTCGAAGGAATTTGTATAGATTTGCGGATGAGGTTCTCATGACGATAAATGTCAGGATTCACAACAGCCATGAAACTGCCTCCTAAATCATATGCGTGTGCGTGAAGCCTCCGAGTCTTTTCTAATTGTAGTCTCTCCCTCCAAATTTGTCAATAAAATGAGTGGGTGTTAGATTAGAAAAATTGAAAAATGTAAATTTCCAAAAAAATATTTACTTTGATCCTTCTCATTACATGCTGCTATCATAAAAAGCGGAAACGCGAAACGTTGATGGTATAATGCCACTAAACCACCTGTTCTAACCCATGTGGCATAAACCCTTGCAGTTGAAGACTGGTACTGGTAAAATCGGTCTTAATATCAGCAGGTCGAAACCTGAAAACCTTGAGAGGGACGTGATCGATGTTTATCGGGAAAATCGTCAAATCGGACTCGCATATCAACTACGTTTGCCAGATATATGGGCCTCGCGAGGTTGAGGTGGAACCTGGCCCGGCCGATTACGCCTTTGGTCGCTTTGTGCGCGTTGCCGTGCGCTCTGCTCTCACCGATGCCCCCGATACCAGGATCGTTGAACGCGCCCTTGGCAAAAGCCAGGAACCGGTCACCTATGCCGTGGGTGTCATCTACGATACCATTCTCCTCAATCCTGCCTTTGGCTCGCTGGGACCGCGCCTCTCCAACGAGACACAGGTCGAACTCTTCTCGCCCGATTACATTTCAGAGAAGGCTGTACTCATCTACGTGATGATACTAGGCATGATTGAGCAGCGTACAACACTGTTGGGAGCATCTGAAATTCTCTCCACCATGCATGGTGTGCCGCTCCTATCGCTTGAACTGGGCAGCGAGATCGAGATCATGAATGATGAAGAGGTGCGAGCCTTCCATTTCTTTAGCGACCCTGACAGGACCGGCCAGGCAGCATACCTGCATATGGGCTATCTCCCTCACATCATCGGCCAGCGTAATAGCCTCCTTCCAATGGTCACCTTGCGTATCATCGACCAGCTGGAGCGGCTATTTCCGCAGAATTTGTCGTTACTCTCAATAGTCAAACGGAACTTTGCCTGGCGACTGAAAGTGGAAACAACAGGCTAATGGAGGAGCTACTGCATGATTGACCCGGCTCATATCGCACCTTCTATCTCGCGTCCAATCCGTAAACCTGTTGGTATTACTAAGGGGCCAGGCGAGTCTACCCATGAATATACCTTCGTTTCGCGCGACGACGCGCAAGAACTCAAAAACGGCGAGTATGTCTATTATGAACTCTCTGAACCGGATGAGAGTGGATTAACAAGATTAGATGGCGCATCTGCTTTTACACGCCGCGTGCTTGGTCGCATCATCAAGCGTGTACCATTGAAGCTCTATCCAGACACGTTCCTGGCTGAACCGGAGATATCACCCGCCCAGGTAGCTGCTATGGTGGGATACGATGCACGCGCCAACGAACTATTTGAACTGCATGTTGCCATCATGGGCTACTACGAGCAGGCAACAGGCTCTTTTATCAATCCCTGGATTCCACCGCAATCGGGCAAGCAGATTTTCCTGGCCGATGACGAGATGCTTGCTACCATCCTTAGTCGCAAGCGAGCGGGACAGAATGGATCAGCAACCATCGGCTCGTTGTTGACCCGTGCACCTGAGGCAGTGCCCATTGTGCTCTCTGTAAAGGACCTGGTGAGTACCCATCTTGCCATCATTGCCAGTACAGGCGCCGGCAAGAGCTACCTCGCCAGCGTCATCATCGAAGAACTCATGCAGCCCTATAATAAAGCCTGTGTGCTCATTCTCGATCCCCATGGCGAATATAATACCCTCAGTGAGATTGCTAATGCTACGCAGTTTGCCGAGCAAGGGGATGGAAGAGGCAGCGCTTACAGGGCTCAGATCAAAGTCTACAAGCCCGAACAGGTTAAGGTGCGTATCTCATCACTCAAAATAGGCGATATGCGCCACTTATTGCCAGAAATGACCGAGAAACAGCAGTACCTGTTAAACCGGGCGCTGCGCAAAGTGGGTGAAACCAAAAGAGGCACTCCATGGGGAGCTGCCGATCTGAAGGCGGCTATTAGAGCCGTCTCGAAACAAAAAGGTGACGAGGACAGCGATGGTGCCGATGATTCAAGCACCGTTCATGCCTTGACATGGCGTATCGAAGAGCGCTTCGAAAATAGCTTTACCTTTGACGATATACAGCATCTCGACCTGCCAGAAATATTCAAGCCGGGACAGTGCACCGTTCTGCAACTCAACGATATCGATGAGCGCGATCAACAGGTTGTCGTGGCCACACTTTTACGCCGTCTTTATCAAGCTCGTATGGATACTGAACGCGGCAAAGTGCACTCCGGCGAATATTACCTGCCCTATCCCGTCTTTGTCCTGCTGGAAGAGGCGCACCACTTTGCTCCAGGCGGCACCGAGGTCGTCTCGACCAGTATTCTCAAGCAAGTCCTTGCCGAGGGGCGTAAATTTGGCATTGGCGTCGGTTTGATTAGCCAGCGTCCCGGCAAGCTCAATGCCGACGTACTGAGCCAGTGCCAGACGCAGTGCATCATGCGTATCGTCAACGAAATCGACCAGAAGAGCGTCGCAGCCGCCATCGAAGGTGTTGGGCGTGATCTCTTGAATAACCTGCCCGCCCTTTCAAAGGGCCAGGTAATTGTAGCCGGCGCGGCCGTCAATACACCTGTTATCTGCCGCGTACGTTCGCGCTTCACCAAACATGGCGGCGAGAGCAAAGATGCGCCGGATATGTGGCAAAATTACTTCAGTCCTGAAGCCCAGGAAAGTCGTCGACGCAGCGAAGCCCCCTTGAATAGCAATAATAAAGCCTTTAATTTGATGAGATAATTAAATTATCTCAACTTTGGAAAACCTTTTTTAGAATGGTAAAATTGACGAATCGAACCGCGCTCTATATGTTAATCCTGCTCGCCCCATTCGTCTGGGGCGGGCTCCTTCTCTTTACTCGTTTCATCCCCCCCCATAACACCTTAGCTTTTATCGCCTTTTTTATCTTGCTCGGTGCCGCCCTTACCAGCGTATTCTCACCTCTTGCCTACTTCATCGGCCTGCGCTTTCTCTCCTCTCGACTCTACAGGGCCACTGTGCGTCACGCTCTACGTCAGGGTGCCCTGCTGTCACTATGTATTATTCTCAACTTGATTTTACTGTCACTACACAGTTGGAATATCTTTACCGCCATCGTGATCTTCGTTGCGACAGTTGTTATAGAGGTGGTATCATTGGCTAGGAAATGAAGGAGTAAAGATTATGAGTGAGAACAAATCTGAACAACCAGTAACAGTGGCAATGGGCAGCGTACGTATTATCAAACCTCACCAGTTTGATTCCAACACGCCCCAGACTCCTGGTATGCAGAGAATGGCGGCTGTTTCACGCGAATTAGCCAGCTCGCACGGCATTTGGGGCGGCATAACGGTCGTGGCACCAAATGTCGCCAGCGGCATCCACCATCACGGCGAGATCGAGACGATTATTTACGTGGTATCAGGCCACGCTAAGATGCGCTGGGGAGACAAGATGGAGTTTGAGCAGGAAGTCGAGCCAGGCGATTTTATCTATGTGCCTCCTTTCGCACCCCACCAGGAGATTAATCCTTCACCTGATACTCCTTCGCAGTGGGTCATTGTGCGTAATTCGCAAGAACCCATCGTAGTCAATCTCGAACCTCTTGACGCAGTTCAACAAAAGGGGAACGATGCCACGCATATCGTGTCTTAACAACATAAGATAGTACCATGGCTCCTTTGACGCTTTTTGGATGAAAACACGCGATCCTCAAGACGCTACCAAACTGCTCGCTTGAAACTATCCGCTCTTCCATAACGTGTTAGCACTTGAAACTTATTTGGTCTTTGCCGAAATGGTTGGAGAATGAATATGTCTGTCGATCGAAACCGGGCCTCATCAGAAGACCCCATTAATGTCAAGACTATTTTAGTGGTCGAGGATGATGAGGATATTGGTTCATTTATTGTTGAAGCCCTCTTGCAAGAGACCTCCCATCAAGCTCTGCTCGTCACCACTGGCTCCAAAGCATTGGAAACAGTGAAAACCATAAAGCCAAACTTATTTGTTCTGGATTACCTGCTTCCGCGCATGAATGGCATAGACCTCTATGACCGGCTGCATGCCACCAAAGAGCTAGAACACATTCCTGCCATTATGATGAGCGCAAACTTACCGGCAAGCGAAGCCCGCAAACGCAAGATTACCTGCCTGAAGAAGCCTTTTGAACTCGACGAACTCCTGCAAACCATTGAAAAGCTCATCGCGTAAATATCTAGACTGTAGGTAAAACAGAGGCTGGCGAGTCTTCTCCTGAATGAGAAGGGCCTGGCTTCTACATCATCCCCAATTGTACTAGGTACACTAATTCCCTTGCCCAAAGTAGGGGAAGCGTGCTATACTTTCTAAAGAAATACTTTTGTCATACCCACAGTTGGGATGGCGCCCCAGATCAGGTTTTAGACGTCATTGAGGACGTCGCCACTGGCGAAGGCTCCAACTGGAGGGCAAAGGAGGTGAGAATCTATGGACGCTGGCCCTAGTCATAGTAGGCCTGTGGTTTATGCACGCCTGCTTCTGGGACGGTTCTTCTCGCCACCGGGTATGGTAACTGGATAGATGTAGCGGTCATTGCTTCCTCTGATGTAACTTCATCACCACCCACCTTACTCGATGGCAGCACATCACATTCCCCATGGATGGAGACGATGTCGAGTAAGTACTTTCCCACCTGCCAGTGAGTCCTGGATAGGTATCCCCTGGGATACCCCCGTTATGTAGGGGTAAGGCTTAAGCCTACCCTTAAGGCCGCCCTTAATCCCTGCATGATTTTTCGCATGTTTGACGGTAATCAACGTTTCTCGCTTTTTGAGAGATGGCGCCTCAATATGCGTTTACCCTTTGTGACTATGGTTACAAAGGGTTATCGGTTATCCACTTATCCACACTTTTGTTGATAAGTTTATGGACTTTATTACTCTTGAAAAGGTGGTGATGATCATGATTTTTTTTAGCACTTTGCTTCGTAAAAGCATCTATGATATTGAAGGGCGACGCCTGGGTTCGCTGCGTGATATATACGTTACATTAAATGAAACATTTCCGGTCGTTACGGCTCTGGTGGTTCATTCTTCCATGGGCAACGGCAACGCCGATACGCTTATTCCCTGGTCCCAGGTAGATAGCCTGGAAGAGCCGCAGATACATCTTACAGTAAAGCAGTCACAAATACATACCTATACACCCCAACCAGACGAATTGCTGTTGAGGCGCGATATCCTGGACAAGCAAATTGTCGACACCCAGGGCTTTCGCGTGGTCAAAGTCAATGATTTGAAGCTGGCACAGATTAAGAAGACGGTGCGGCTCGTTGGCGTGGATATCAGCCTGAGTGGACTACTGCGCCGCCTGGGCATATTGACGCCTGTGGAGCGGCTGACCAATGTCTTGCCCATGCGTCTTTCGGAGCGCACGATTACCTGGAATTATGTCGAGCCAATTCAAGTGGTAAGAACTGGCGCAAGTACAGGCCAGTTGACGCCGGCGCTGGCAGGAGTTGGTGCCAGTGTGGGTGGGGTCGTGCCACAGGTGCAGCTCAGCATCAGCCACACCAAACTGGCCGATCTGCACCCGGCTGATATCGCAGACATTCTGGAGCAACTCGACGTTGAAGAGGCAGGCGCTATGCTGGGCCGCCTGGATACCGAGACGGCGGCAGATGCACTCAGTGAAGTCGAAGCTCCACTGCAACACGAAATATTGAGCGAACTGGATCCCGAACGTGCCTCTGATCTACTGGAGATGCTCCCTCCTGACGACGCTGCTGATATCCTGGCAGACATTCCACAGGAAGAGGCGGAGCGCCTGTTGAGCCTCATGCCTGCCAATGAGTCCCAACCCATTCGCGAGCTTCTCCGCTATGGAGCGCAGACGGCTGGCGGTATCATGACTACCGAGGTGGTATCACTCTCACAGGATATGACGGTAGAGGAGGCGCTTGTCTACCTGCGCCAGCATTCCGCTCACCTGGAGATGATCTATTATCTCTATATCGTCGATGACGAGCACCGCCTGGTTGGTGTTGTCTCACTGCGCGAGCTTGTGGTAGCAGAACCAATTACGCGCCTGCGAGATTTGATGGACAGGGATGTTATCAAAGTAACTACCGACACCGACCAGGAAGAGGTGGCACGCGTTATTGCCAGGTATGATCTGCTGGGTGTGCCGGTTGTAGATAGTGACAATCACCTGGTGGGATTGGTTACCGTAGATGATGTTATCGACGTCATTCATGAAGAGCAGGCTGAAGACTTTTCTGAAATTGCAGGCGCGAGCGTTGAAGAGTTTGAGGAAGAAGAGCGTTTTACCTGGCGAGCTGCCTTAAGTCGGGTCACCTGGTTGTCTGTGAACGTGGTAGCAGGCTTTGCCCTGGCCCTCGTACTATACCAGGTTTTTGGCTCAGTACTCGCTTTCAATGCCACGCAGGTTCATGTATCGGGCTTTATGGCTGGATTGCGTTCCCACGTTGCCGTGAATGGCTTGATCTGTTTGATTCCCATGCTTTTGCTCACCAGCGGAAGTGTTGGTACACAGGCGCTTGGGGTAGCAGGTTGGCAACTGCGTTCCACAAGGGGTAGGGATTTCTGGCGCAGCGTTTTCCGCGAACTGCGCTTAGGGACAGTTGGCGGTGTGCTGGCGAGCATTGTAGTAGGCTTACTGACGTGGTTATTGTTTCATTCTCCGCTGCTGGCAGTCGCACTTGGCCTGGGTTTTGGTTTTACATTGTTGATCGCGGCCATCTCTGGCCTGGTTCTACCAACCCTCTTGCAAGGCTTACGTTTACGCGGAAGCCTGGTAAGTGCGCCCTTGTTAGACCCTCTCATCGCTTTTATCAGCCTGACCATCTTTTTAGTAGTCGCTCTCTGGTTGATCAACTTGTTGCATGTATGAAAGATGCGGAGGAAAAGTAATTATTGAGGAGTCAAGAAGAGAAGAGGCCTGACAGAAATTTCTCGTTCTCACAAAAAGTATTGACGAATTACCATGACTTCGTGTATACTACGGGCGTTCAAAAGAGAACACTTTCCTCGATAGCTCAACGGTAGAGCGGCCGGCTGTTAACCGGTAGGTTACAGGTTCGAATCCTGTTCGAGGAGCCTTTTTCTTTAATAAAGGCCACCGCAATGGGTGGCCTTTTGTCATGTTAAGCAGGAGAAATATTTTCATGAGTCAGACTCGTATCATTATACGACCACTACGCCTTACAGATGCTCACGATATCCACGAACTCATGCACATGCCCAATGTTCTTTGGGGTACATCACTGCTTCCCTCGACAACCACTGATACATGGCACAAAATTATCGAAAGCTGGGTGCTGGATGAGCGCATGCATGTCTTCGTAGCCGAGATACAAGGGAAAGTGGCGGGAATAATTAACCTGCACGTTGGTACAGGCCGCGAGAGTCACGTTGGGGATATCGCCATGGCCGTTCACGATAAGCACCAGGGACAGGGCATTGGCAAAATGTTGATGCTTACAGTACTCGATCTCGCAGATAACTGGCTCAACCTGGTACGGCTCGAAATGGATGTCTATACCGACAACGAGCGTGCAATGCGCCTTTACAAAAACTTCGACTTTGAAATTGAGGGCCGTAAACGCCTTGACGCTTTTCGCGGGGGCAGTTATATTGATAGTTATATATTGGCGCGTTTACGTCCACGTGTTGGCGAACAAGGTAACTGGTCTGCCGGGGAAACGGCATATCCGAAGAAGCAAAACAGTTATGCCGAAACATTGACGCGCGTTCCAGAGTCTCCAGTACCATCACCTGGCAGCGAACAAGAGGAGTCGAAGACAAATAAGTGAGGTAAACTTCGTTGGTCGACCAAGTCACCATCAATTATCAGCATTTCTTTCAAAAATTGCTGGAAGCTGCTCCCTGGCCAGTAATTATTGTTGATCGTAATTTGTCTATCCGCTTCTATAATCAACTTGCCGTTCATTTGCTAGAAGCCACAGAGCCATTACTGGGCGTTAAACTGGATCAGCTTATACAGGATCAGGCCATTTTGCAACTTGTGCAAGAGAGTATACTAAGCGATCAACCCCGCAAAGGTGAGCTTGTCAAGACTAATTCTACTACCGCCTGGAAAGTCTCGGTAACTCCGCTTGAACATGCTCCTCACGAGGTGGAGGACCAGGTTCAGCATGAATCGATAGAACAGCTAGCGCAAGCCTGCTCTTATTTCGCCATTGCTATCGAGGATTTGTCCGAATTACGCCGGCTGGAACGTGTCCGTCGTGACTTTATCACCAACATATCACATGAATTACGTACTCCATTGGCCTCAGTACGTCTACTTGCCGAGACCCTGGAAGACGCCATTGATACCGACCGCGACAAGGCACAAATGTTTCTCGAAAAGATTGAAACTGAGGTACAGCATCTCAGCGCCCTTGTCTCAGAGTTACTTGAACTTTCGCGTATCGAGTCCGGCTTGCTTCCCATGGTGATCGAGCCTGTGGAGGCAGGACAACTGGTGCGCGAGATCATGGCACGCATGCTGCCACAGGCTCAACGCCATCGACTGACACTACGTACCGAAATACAGGACGAGCATGTTCTGGTAGCCGCTGACAGCAAACAGATTGCCCGCGTGCTCGTCAATCTTGTTCACAACGCTATTAAATTTACTCCTTCTGGCGGAACAGTGACAATAGGGACCGTATTAGAGCGAGGAGGGCAAACACAACGCTTTTTTGTGCGTGATACCGGCGTTGGTATTCGTCCAGAAGAACTTCCTCGTATCTTTGAACGCTTCTATAAAGCAGACCGCGCTCGCTCGAAAACTGATTTTATTGGGCCGGGTGGTGGTGGTAGTGGTCTGGGCCTGGCGATTGCCCGGCATGTGGTAGAGGCCCTTGGAGGCCGAATCATAGCAGAAAGTACTCCTGGGCAGGGCAGTACTTTCACGTTTACTCTGCCCGTAATCGTTCCGAGCAATTCATAAAGGAAATCCATCATGAAGTCAGAATTAGAGCAGCGTTTGTATAATAGCAGCAAGGAACACCTTATTCAACTTTTACACGAGCTGGCTATCCGCCATCCTATTTTATATGCAGAGATGGAAAGTATTCTGGAGAGTCTCACCAGTGATGCTAGCCCACCCGAAGACCTCCCTGAGGATACCGGCGAAGAGGTAACAGAAGATTGGGATTTTAGTGGAGATGAGCATGCCAGTCTACCGTCATTCCCCCAACCTGTACCACTTTCCATAGATAGTGAGACTCAGCGCCAACGTGTTGAGAGGTATGCTACACAGCTGGGACAGGAACTGTCACCACAAGCACTGGCAAATGTCTTGACTGAGCTTATTGAAGAGGCAATTGCGCACATAGGACACAACGACTACCAGGGAGCGCTTGACCTCTTCGCTCTTTTGTTTGAGGAGCGGTTACGCGAGCACAGTCCAGCGCTCACAGCTATCTTTGATGAGATGATTGATGCTGCTACACCTTCTTTAGAAGCTTTGCTGGGTGAGGCCAGTAGTAGCACACTTTTTAATGTGGATACTGTGACACTTTCACCGCTCCTCACTCCTGATGTCCGTCACGGCTGGTTAGAACGTCTCTTTGCGCTATGGCTCAAACGCCTCGATACCCACAGGGTTGAGGAAGATTTGCCAGAGATCATGCTAGATATGGCATGGAGCGAGGATATGCCGCTGCTGCGCAACCTTGCACAGAACGAACTGCAAAAACAGCCACGCAGTGAACACAGCAACATTGTTGACTTCACCAGCCAGTACCGCACCAAAGCGCTGGAGAAGTTCTTAAAGGAATTACCGCGAACCTGATTTGTTTTGACATTTTCGACAACAATGCGTAACACATGTATGACAACAATTCATAAATTTAAGCATTTCTTTATGCCTAATATGTTGCACTTCGTAAATCTCTATGGTACTATTGAGTACAGGTTACCAATCCCTATTTGGTCAGAGCTGCTACAGGTTTTGCTTCGTTCCTGTTGGTTTACCATAGCAAAAATGAGCGTAACTCTCGATATTTGTGGGCAGAGAGTACCCACTTCGTACAAATGTATGCAGAGCGGGTACGGGGATAAGTAGTAGTGTGGCAGAGAGAAAGAGGAAAGCAGTATGAGTAAACTGGTCATGATCATTGACGATTCACTCACCGTTCGTAAGATCATTGAAACCAGCCTGAGACGCGAGGGGTTCGATTGCGTAAGTTATGCAGACGGTATTGAGGCTTTACGTGCACTCACCGAACAACGCTTAAAACGCATACCCGATCTGGTGATACTTGATATTGGTCTTCCTAAGATGGATGGCTACGAATTTGCTCGCCGCTTAAGAACAAAGCCTCAGTTTAACAGTACAATCATCATTATGCTTACGAGCCGGGATGGAGTAATAGATCGTCTTAAAGGTCGGCTCGCGGGTGCGAAAGATTACATTACCAAACCGTTTAGAACACAAGATGTTATTACTGTACTACACGCACATTTAGGGGTCCCGACATATTCTTGAAACAGCGTTAGACAGAAGTACCCTGTACAAAGTAGATGAATGAGCACCCGGCGATTATTTCTACATCCCATTGGCGAGCAACAGAAACCGCTAGTTCGCCGATTGTCGGTGCTCAGGGAGGGAGTCTGACTACGCAGCCAGGACAGAACCTCGCACAGTTAAGTGACGAGGAATTTTGGGACTATGCACGCAAGCTAGCCCATCAGATGCCTGCTGCTGCACAGCCTGAAGAATGTGTAACTTGTAAGTTAAGTAGAGGAGATTGCCTGATTCCTCTAACAGCGCTCTACGAGGTCGTGCGTCCCCCTCACCAGCTTGCCCTTTTGCCTGCTATCCCGGAATGGATGCCTGGCATTGTTGCCTGGCGTGGCGAGACAATAGCTGTAATTGACCTCGATGCGTATCTTTCTGGTTATCCTGCTGATCTTCCGGATGAAGGTATACTGCTCGTTGCAAACTATGCCGGTCTACCAGTTGGTCTACTTGTACCTATTATTGGACAAACAACGCCTTTGCAGAGTGGAGGGGTATATCAGCTTCCCTCCTGGTACTTATCCTCGCGGGCAGCGTTCGTGAAAGGTATGCAAGGTGAGGCACCCGTGTTGGATCTACCGTTACTGCTTGCCCATGCGGTACAACAGATAGAAACTGCGGCCTCTTATGGATGATACTTTCAATCAAAACGACCTATCTGCCGAAGATCTGGCGGTATTGCGTGCCTTCGATGCTCTGGATATGGAGGATTGGGGAGCAGAGCGCCCCGATACATCGACACTCCAGCCCACACAGCCTCTTGCTGATCAGGATACAACCATTGCAACTACTCAACCAGAGCTGGCCTATATGCTTTCCCCGGAGGATATGCTTACCCTCTTTACCACTGAAGCTGATGAAGATTTGACCACGCTGCGACGAACATTGCAACAATTAGAACCGGATGACCAATTAAATATTGCACGATTGCAGACGCTACAGCGGACAGCGCATAAGATGAAGGGGACAGCTGGAGCGGTCGGCTGCACCGCTATGTCAAGCATTGCCCATCACATAGAAGAGTTGACCAGATTGATAATAAGCGGTAAGGTTGTTCCTTTTATAGGCTTGAATGCGCTTGTACAAACGGTACACGCACTGGAAGTGACTCTAAATAGCTTTGTCACTCATGGTCAGGAAAGCACTACTCCTCTGGCCGAGCTTGAAGCAGAGTACAAAGCTCTTAACATAGACATCCAGGCTGCTATCATCCCCAAAAACGCTAGTGATGAAGAGAGTACGCCTGTGCGTATACCATTCAAAGCTACAGAGGAGAACACATCTTCAGAGAGAGCGACCAGACCTCTCCAGGAACATCCCGCTTCCGCACCTTATGTGCGTGTTGATATACATCGCTTTGAGCAGCTTGTTCTACATACCGAACAATTGGTGGAGCTAAGTGCGCCGCTCGAAAATGCACAGGCAGAGGTTGAAAAAGCGCTCCACGAATTACACGCGGCCCAGGGACGCTTACATTACTTAGAAACATTGCTGTCCACTCCGCTCATGGCGAAAATGTCAAACAATAAATCCGGCCAGGCTGGAAATGATGAACGGCCTACTTCATCGCTGGTAGCACGTATCCTGGATGAGGCTGCTGAGCGTACCGGTCATAACTACCAGCGCAAAATCAAACTCCAGCCCCACGAGGCAGCGCGCTTGAGATTGGACCAGAGCTTGGCGTGGGATGAGTTGGAGATTGATCATTTTACAGAAAGCGATGTGCTTATCCATTCATTCAGTGAAGCTATTGCTGATGTAGCCACAGCTGCTTCTCAATTACGTATTGCCTTTGCTCACCTCAACCGCATCACGCAAATGCATATGGGCCAGGCTGCCAATGTGCGCAACGATACGCTTTTACTCAGGCTAGCTCCGATAAGTACACTACTGCCACGTATCGAGCGCGTTGTAACCATGAGCGCCATAGCCCAACAGCGTCAAGTGCAATTTGAGGTAGAGGGTGAGATGACGGAAATTGACCAGGATATCCTGGAAGAGCTAAAGCATCCTCTCTTGCAACTCGTCCGCACCTGTGTGGCTCATAGCTTTGCTGCCCCATCACCCTCGACAGAACAAAGCGAGGACGCTGGCGGCCTCCGGGTGCGCGTCTGGCTCTATGCGCGGACTACCGGTAATGAAGTATCCATTGAGATCGGCTTCTCGATGCCGGTAAATGGAGGAGCTGTGGACGAAGTACAAGAGGCTATTCGTCGTTTAAACGGCTCCATTTCTGCACGGCGGAATGCCGCTGGCGGCATCAGTTTTTACCTGCGTCTTCCTCGCTCGCAAGGATCTGTCCAGGGCTTGCTCGTGCGCGTAGGGAGCTATCGTGTTATGGTGCCATTTTCACAAGTCCAGCGCATAGACGATGGCCGGCAGGACCTCGCTGAACCTCCCGCCAGCCTGAATACCCTGCTCGGTTTTCCTGTAGATCAAGCGCCTCCAGCAACTGTGCAACCTGTGTTGATACTTCAACCTGGCTTAACTCCGCTGGCTATACAGGTCGATGAAGTTTTGGGAGAAGTCAAACTGGTAGTAAAGCCGCTTAGCGGTCACTTGCACCGGCGAGGTATTGCCGGAACGGCTATTGATGGCCTGGGCAATGTCTTGCTCATGGTTGATCTGCCCGAACTGGTAAGATACCGGAAGGGGCAGCAACCTGCGTCGAAAACAGAAGTATCGCAGAGCGATAGAAAGCACCGTTTTGGACAAACGCAGCCATCGATCCTGGTTGCTGATGATTCTGTCTATATACGCCAATCTTTGCTACAAACGCTCAGCCGTGCGGGCTATCAAGTGATGGAAGCGCATGATGGCATGGAAGCTATAGAGCTCTTGTTAGCTCATCCTCCCGATGTACTGGTGCTTGATATAGAGATGCCTAATCTGAATGGCTATGATCTGCTCAGCATCATACGTGCTCATCCAGAGCTTGCCCAGGTTAAAATTGTAATGCTAACATCTCGCTCTTCGGAGAAGCACCAGGCGCGAGCACATGACCTTGGCGCTCACGCCTACCTCACCAAACCTTGTCCGCAGGATACATTGCTGGAGACCATCCAATCCCTGCTTACGAACTAATCAGTGCGACATGCTGTTTGAGTTCGCTGTCATCAATAGGACCATAAAGACAGAGTAGCGACGACAGGTTGGAAGTACTGCGCGCTTCCAACCTGTCGTCGCTACTCTGCTTTTTGCTATACTATCCTCTATATGCTACAGGAGCGGCATTAATCGCACCGGTCTCCACCATAATCTCGCGCAATTGTTTGGCGTCAATAGTCTCATACAGGCGCAGTGCCCGGGCGATACGATTCAGGGTATCACGATGCTCTGTCAGCAGGCTGACGGCACGGTTGTAGGCCCACTTCACAATATGATCAACTTCTTCGTCAATGATACTGGCCGTCTTCTCACTGTACTCGCGAGAGCCAGTTGCCAAAGAAGTACCGGCAAACGGATCCTCTCGCTCGCTAAAGGAAATGGTACCGATACGTTCGCTCATGCCCCAGCGAGCGACCATCTGGCGGGCAATGGCCGTGACCCTCTGCAGATCGTTTTCCGCTCCTGTGGTGATACGCCCGATGGCAACTTCCTCGGCGGCTCGTCCACCC
>Ga0209234_1000150_pt1 | contig 19619 bp, 18 predicted proteins | sample GraSoi013_1_20cm_2_FD_185816 | JGI IMG/M metagenome (GOLD analysis project Ga0209234, IMG submission 185816) | Grasslands soil microbial communities from the Angelo Coastal Reserve, California, USA - Sample 08_20_2013_1_20cm (SPAdes) (version 2) | ecosystem: Environmental > Terrestrial > Soil >... | reverse complement strand
CGGCCTTGTCTCTCCAAGCAGGCCACTTTGCCATCTCTTCCAACGAATACTTCTCTGCCTGTTCCTTGTTCATCCAGCGAGTCTGCATAGCCTGATTGACGAGATCCCCGTACACTTTCTCGAAAGGCAACAGCTTACCCTTCATATCAGTGCAATGAATACAGTACGGATTATCGAGATTCTGTGCGCCATGCTCCTCTCTTGAGGCAAGCGGCCGACCGCAGCTCTCGCACTGCATCGCCAAAGACAAAGTATACACCAAAACCACCAATCACAAACACGCTAGATAACCATACTTGGACGCACGCTCCCCCAAGCGCGGTAACAAGAGCATCCTCTCTGCTAAACCATTAATAATCCGGCACCCTTCAATCAATCAAGAACGCTAGAGGGATGCTTCTCATGCGTAGAAAGGGCCAAACGGCACCTTTCACACTAATCACACTCATACTCCTATTCGGAAGAAAGAAAACCGAACAAGAAGAAAACAAGAACACGGCCGAACCCCTCAACAGAGAACCGTTCCCCGTACCAGACATAATCAAGAAAACAATCACGAGCAACGACGTCTCAAGATCTCGCGACAGACTCCGACTTGCAAGTCTTGAAAGAGACATCATCGGGGACGCCCTCACAAAGATCTACGAAGCAGAAACAAAGGGACAGATCAACGATAGCGAAAAAAACCAGCTCCTACAACGATACAAAACAGACCTCAAACGAGTAGACGGAGAAATAGACACCCACAAGAGGACGGTCGACCTCTACGAACTCGAATCTGCCAAAGACGAGCTCCTCAAGAGTTTCCAGGAAAAAATGCTTGAGATAGATCTGAAGATAAGCCAGATCAGACCAACCGTAACTGCAACATCTGAAACGATAACCAAATCCCCTGAGCCTCCAAAGACGGAGACAAGCCCAACACCGCTAGTTACAAACCCTCCCAAGGAACGACAGACAAAGGAGAAGCCTAAGAACAAAGCAGAAGAACGGTTGGAGACTATCCGAGAAGAAGTACTCAAAGCAATGGAACGCCTCGAACAGATAGAGACAGAAGGCTGATCCAGAACAATGTCGTGGACTGACAAGGCTCGAATAAGCGCTGCGGCGCAAGCAGTAAGAGAAATCAGAGACAACACAACCATCGGACTTGGAAGCGGCAACACCATCCTTCGAGCCCTCGAGCTAGCCGCGGAACGAATCAAGAAAGAGAATCTGAAAATCACCTTCATCCCAACATCATATCAAACAGAAATCGCCGCAAAGAAACTTGGCCTAAAAACATCAGACCTCCAAGAAGACACCGAACCGGACCTAGCGCTGGATGGCGCAGACCAGATACAATGGCGAACACTCGACCTAGTCAAGGGCGGAGGAGCCGCGCTGCTTCGAGAGAAGATTGTAGATTCAACAGCAAGGAGGCTCATCATCGTAGTCGACGAGAAGAAACTCGCAAAAACATTGGGCGGACCGCAGCCAATACCGGTCGAGATAGTTCCATTCGGCTACGCATCGACCGTAGAGAAGATCAGAAAGATCTCCGAGAAGACAGTTCTGAGAGAGGCCGCAGGTAAGGTCGGACCCGTCATAACAGACAACGGGAACCTCATCGCGGATGTATATTTCAGAAGCCTACGCCGGCCGGAGATAGTTCATGAGAAGCTCAAGAAGATCCCGGGAGTGGTGGAAACAGGACTGTTTCTGGGAATGTGTGACGTCGCTTATGTAGGCAGAAAGGATGGCCGGGTCGACATTCTCCGTAGAGGATAACGTTCGAGGATCAGGGTAGTGATCCCCGGTCTCAGGCTAAGTGCCGGGGGCGGGGCTCTCGAAAGAAGAGGCCTTTATCGAACCCGCGACCTCCGGATGTCTCAAACCAGATTATGAGTCCGGCGCTATGGCTCCCCTCACGGGGTCTGACCAAGCTGAGCCACCCCGGCAAAACGGCCGGCGCGGAGTCTAATGCTAAAAAGCATTGGCCCGAGAAACATTAAACGCAAACGAAACCGGAAGAATGATAGCAAAAGGACCAAGGCTTGTCGAGCCACAAATTCCTCACCCTAGATGACGTGGAGACAAGCAACAAGAGGATCTTTCTAAGAGTAGACATCAACGTTCCCCTGGACCCTTCTACACATCAGATCCTGGACGACACTAGGATCAGAGCCGTCTCTGAGACCCTCGCGAGGCTAGAGGATGCGAGGGTCGTGCTAGGATCCCACCAGAGCAGACCAGGAAAAGACGACTTCACCAACATGCAACCACACTCTGAGGCGTTGGCGGAATGTTGCAATCAACAAGTAATGTTCGTAGACGACGTCATTGGTCCCCACGCCCGCCAGAGAATAGCGAAGGTCGAACCAGGCCAGGTACTCGTCCTCGACAACCTAAGATTCTGTGCTGAGGAGAATATTGACGATAAACCTGAGAAGCTTCTAAAGACACACTTCGTCAAGCAGCTCTCACCACTCTTCGACCTCAACATCAACGACGCTTTCGCAACTGCCCACCGATCACAACCAAGCATTGTAGGACTGACGGATGCCCTCCCGAGCGCCGCAGGACGATTAATGGAAAAAGAACTCAAAGCAGTCTCCGGACTACTGGTAGAACCCAGACGACCATGCGTCTACGTACTGGGCGGCGCCAAGGTAGAGGACAAGATCCCGGTCATAGAACACATTCTAACTCGTGACAAAGCAGACAAGATCCTGCTAGGAGGAGTACCAGCAAAAGTCTTCCTCAAGGCTATGGACAGGAAAATCTCGGCGGACGACGAGAAAGACATGGCTGGACTCCAGACTCAAATCAAGAATGCAAAATCACTCTGGACGAAGTACAAGGACAAGATCGAAGTCCCTGTCGACCTAGCATACGCAGATACACGAGGAAAGAGAACGGATCGAGCAATAGATATCCCCTTGAAAGAATCAGCCCTAGACATCGGAGCTAAGACCGTAGAAATATATTCGAAAGTGGTGGAGGGAGCCGCCACTACCGTCGCTAACGGGCCGCTCGGCGTGTTCGAGAGAGACGGATTCGACCTAGGCACCAAACAAGTTCTCGAAGCCATGGCCAGGAGCAACGGCTACACAGTCATAGGAGGAGGACATCTGGTGGGTCTCGCCTCGATCCTTGGCATAGATGAGAGATTCAAACACGTCAGCACAGCTGGAGGCGCAATGCTCTCACTCCTCTCGGGCCAGAGCCTCCCCGGCGTCGACGCACTCGTCAGAGCCGCAGACAGAATGCGGAACCAGAAAAACAACTGATTGCGTGACTCAGTAGAACTTATCTTAGCCTCAACTCCCACCACGCGACAGCCCCGGTAGCTCAGTGGTGGAGCGACAGCCTTGTATTCACAGCGAGAAAGCTGTAGGTCCCGGGTTCAATCCCCGGCCGGGGCTCCAGAACACATCGTTCCAGGATTGCGCGTCAGAATTAGAGAGGACATGGATATCCGTACGTCATTTATTAGCCGCTGACGCCAAAGCAACGGATCCGGAACATAGGAAAAATGCCGAGGGTCTGGAGACGACGAGGCTTCATTATAGGAGCGGCAATCGTTGTTATCTCTATTGGAATCGTCTTCGCCAGCATTCCATTCCTCCCCCGGACCCATGTCTCAATAACCTCGTCCGCGAGCCACAGCGTGCACGGAGGAAGTCAATCCTATCCTGGACTCTACGCACTCAAGATACCAGGAGTTTTGAATAATCAGAATCTTTCGGTTGGAGTCGTTGTAATAAATGGAACGGCGAACTTCTGCGTAATTGAGGATTCCATTGTTGAACCATGGGTCCTCTCAGGGAACGGGACGAATGCGCCGGGAAGCACCTTTCCATCTAACAATCGTATTGTCCAGCAGCAGACGGCTCAGAGCACAATCCAGTTTACCGCAACCAGCCAGGGGACCTGGGACTTGGTCGCCTTGAACACTAGCTCGATGCAGATAACCGTGGACTTCAACCCAGCATGATGCCCGAACGATTGAACCGGGAAGAACCAATCGAGGTTGTCTACGGATCACTCCGAGGTCCTCGAAGGAAGGAGAACACTCCTGAGACCAAGATAAGTACTGAAAAGACGATGAGAGAATGCTGCAGTCCCGAAAGAAAACCGGCAAGGTCGCCGCTTGCAACCCGCCCACCTGCCACCAGGTTCACATTTCCAATTATGTTTACGAGTCTGGCGTATGAAATGTCTGCGGTCATGAATGCAAGGACGAGAGGGATGCTTGTCACTATGCTTGTATTGATGATTGTTGCTCGGATTCCAGAAGAGATTCCTCTCTTGGAGGCTGGAACCGATCCCATGACGGAACTCGCGTTTGGGCTGCGGAATAGACCGATTCCGAAACCCACGAGGACCAGGCCTGCAGCGATCTGCGAATAGGAAGTTGCCTGATCGAATAGAGACAATACGAAAAATCCTACGGCGGCTACTATGAGGCCGAGTGTGCTTAGGCCCCTCGCTCCCCACTTGTCTGAGAGTGAGCCGCTGATCGGTCCGATCATGATCAGGGTAGCGTCGAGAGGTATCAGAAATATTCCCGCGTGCAGCGGATCGTAGCCTCTCACCAGCTGAAAATATAGGGTCATGACAAATGCAAGCCCTGCAAACGCGAGCCCGCTCAACAGATTTGCAATGTTTCCAACAGTGAACAACCTGATTCTGAACAGGGAGAGATCCAGTACTGGAAACCTGGTTCGCCTTTCGACGAGAAAGAAGAAGACCATGAGGATTCCGCTTAATCCGATGAGAACCAGGTTCAGAACATCTGTCAGGCTACCAATAGTTAGGCCTAGCAGAAGCAGAGTGATCGAAGCGGAAAAACTGACTGCACCTAGCAGATCGAATTTTTCTCCTCGCGTCGGTTGAGAGATCTCCTTCAATCTCCGATGCGACCAGTATGTTCCGAAGATTCCGATCGGAACGTTTACCAGAAAAATGGAACGCCAGGTGAAGAGTTGGATAAGAATACCGCTGAGGGTGTAGCCAGTGATCGTGCCAGCGTTGATGGCGACCTGGTTTATTCCGATGCCCTTTCCGAGTCCTTCGCCAGCAAAGGCATCTGTAACAATCGCGACACTATTGACGAAGAGAAGCGCAGCACCTACACCCTGAACAAGGCGGAACACCAAGAGCTCCTCGGCAGTCTGGGAGAGGCCGGAGAGCAACGACCCTATGGTGAAGATGGCGAAGCCCATGTTGTACAACCGGACCCGGCCGTGCAGGTCCGCAATTCTTCCAATTCCTACCAGAAGAACAGTGATCATGAGCCTGTAGACGGTGATGAACCAGACACCAACAACCAAGTTCGTGTTCAGAGCAAGAACCACCTGCGGAAGGCCCACAACAAGAATACTCGAATCCAGCGTGGCCATGAAAATGCCGACGGTTGTGACGGTGAGAACGATCCACTTGTACTCCAAGGACAAACCGCCAGACTGCCAAGCGTTTCCGAGCCTCCGCCTAACGAGGTATAAAACGCCCCACGAGAAATAAGGCCGCGACACCCCGAGTTAGGACGATACACGGAGACCCGCCCAGAACAAGCCCTGATCAAAGATCGGGGAGGGGGTTTCATATGATGCCCGGTTTACGCTTGCATGATCCCAGCAGTACGCAACTTGAAAAATGCTAATTCGGCTATTCTGCCCGAAAAACCGACAATCTCGGCGAGAAAAAGCTTCAGCCAACAAATCGACCCTTCCTAGAATTTACAAAAAAAATTTCCCCGCGACACAAAACTGATAGTTGGGAGGGAATCAACAAATAGTAATCCTTTCTTCGGCCCGGCTTTTCGAAGATAGGAATCAAACGAGACTCTGACGTTTTAAGCTTGACAAGCGCAGAACAACCCCTGATCAGGAATCAGGGCAGGCGATTTGAGCTTGCGACTTTTTCGCGCTGACCTCTGCGCTTAATCTGCGATCAAAAAAACCCTCGACGATTCTATTCTGCGCCCTGAATTGCGAGACTCGCGCGTATCAGTTTCAACTGGCGGGACCCCTCGCCAAGAAATCTCAAAAGTAGTTGCTCCCCGCGACACAAAAGTGCTCTTCCGTAAAGGTAACCCATGGGAAGCATAAGGCATTCCTTTAGATACCATGAACAAACCGTGACCCCGCAGGCTTGAGCAGACCCCAAGCACGTCTAGCAGACGACCTATTCGCCCTAGACCCCAGAATCAGATACGTAGCACTACTAGACCGGAACCATAAACTCGTAGAGTCAAGAATGCGGACAAGCGTAGCAAGCTTCACACCCGAAAGCTACGACAGGAAATTCATGGGAAGCGTCCCCCCACTAATACTCGACACACTGTCACAGCTAGAAGCCCAGTGCGGACCACTAAGCCACATATCCGTACAGTACGAAAAGATAGACCTGATATTCCTACCACACAACAACCAGATAATCGCCATAAGCCTCGAAACAGGACCACTAGAACCCATACTCAGAAAACTCCGAGACTCGCTCGGAGTCCCCATCCACCTCTAAAACAACCATAAACAGAAAAACAAGGCAGAGAGATGATCCACGTCATAGAAGAATGCCAAAAACCCCGCCCGGCAAAAGCCAGCTAGCCAAACTGGCACGCGCCCACAAACCCACACCCCGAGCCCAGACACCGAGGAAAGAGGACTACATCGAAGTCATCTACGAACTAATCCATGAAAAAGGATACGCAAAACCCGTAGACATCGCAAAAAACTTGCACGTAACACCACCCACAGTCACAGGGATGCTCAACAAGCTCCGAGAAGAACAATTCATAGTCCACGAAAAATACGGAGGAATAGTCCTAACCGAGAAAGGCAGCAGCATGGCCGACGGGATAAGACAGCGCCACGGCCTACTCGTCAACTTTCTAAGACTACTCGGAGCGGATGAGAAAAGGGCCCAGAAAGATACCGAGGGACTAGAACATTACATAGACTCACGGACCCTCGAACTGCTAGCAAGGCTCGTCGAGTACGCGAGCAAGAACCCTCAGTGGTGGAACCAGTTCCAGAAACAGCCAGAAAGCGTCTGACCACCAAACGTTATACAAGGCTCGACAGCTGCAAACCAGACAATCATGGAGCCCAGACAATCCTACAACAAAATCTTCGAACTGCTAGAAACCCACCAGAAATGGTTCGCTAGCTCCCTCCCTCTAATCGCGAGCGAGAACATCCCCAGCCCCGCGGTCCGAGAGGCCATACTCTCCGACTTTGGCAACCGGTACGCTGAAGGATGGCCCGGAGAGCGAGTCTACGCCGGCTGCAAGTACATAGACCAAGTCGAACAGATCTGCATAGACCTCGCCAAACAACTCTTCAGAGTAGACTTCGCAGACGTCAGACCCATCTCAGGAGTCTGCGCCAACCTAGTCGCTTACACCACATTCACAACCCCGGGAGACACAATGCTCGCACTCGCAATCCCCGCAGGAGGCCACATCAGCATGGGAAAGAAAGAATTCGGCGGCACAGCCGGCTCCGTAAGAGGACTAAACGTCGAATACTTCCCATTCGACACGGAAGAAATGAACATCGACATCGACGCCACAGAGAAGAAGATCCAGAAACTCTCCGAGGAGGGAAAGAAGCCAACACTCGCAATGCTGGGAGGCTCAGTCCTACCCTTCCCCCACCCCGTCAAACAACTAGCCGACACATTTCAGGAACATGAAACCAGAATCTGCTTTGATGCAGCGCATGTCGCGGGACTCGTAGCAGGCTCCCAATTTCAGGATCCCTTGCATGAAGGAGCAGACGCGATGACAGCGAGCACTCACAAAACCCTTCCCGGACCACAAGGCGGACTCATACTGTCGAAACCCGAGCATGGAGAGAAGATCAAAAAGTCGACCTTCCCCGGCAACGTCAGCAACCACCACCTCCACCATCTTGCAGGAAAAGCGGTGATGTTCGCAGAGATGCTCGCGTTCGGAAAAGAATACGCGGCTCAAATTGTCAAGAACAGTCGAGCCCTTGCCGCAGCCCTCCACGAGAGAGGATTCCAAGTCCTAGGCGAGAAGAAAGGATTCACAAGATCACACTTACTCGTCGCGGACATTACGAAGTTTGGAGATGGGAAGACTATCGAGAAGAAGCTTGAAGATGCAAACATCATACTGAATCGCAACCTGCTACCGTACGACATCAAAGCCGGGAGACATTTCGAAGCACCGGGAGGAATAAGGTGCGGAGTCTCAGAAGTCACAAGGCTAGGAATGAAAGAATCAGAGATGGAAGAGATAGCTGATCTCATGGCAAGAATAGTAGTCAAAGGAGAGGACTCTCGCAAAGTCGCGAGCGACGTGTCGGATTTTCGGAGAGACTACCAGAAGGTCCACTACGCCTTCGAGACCAGCAAGGATGCCTACACCTACATCCACATCCGATAAATTTTGACTTACTCATTGTCAGAAGTTTTGCAGAGTCGAAGCCGGTTCGCACCAGCCTTATTACCGGCGATATTGAAACGGTCGACCAGGGCAAGCCAAGTTGAGCACCAAACGAGAAAAGAGAAGACGTGACGAGGCGCCCATGCCGGCAGCCAGCGCCGGACTGTTGCGGTTCTTCGAAGAAGATACTCCCGGCGTAAAACTCAGCCCGCAGCTAGTGATAGTCTCTGGAGTAGGACTAGTTGCCTTCGCGCTACTATTCTTCTTTCTGCTTCCCGTCAGATAGATCAGTAATCTTCAGCAAGCGTCCTCTGCAGATAAGAAGGCACAGCTCTAGCGTCAAGCCCAAGCTTCGAACCTAGCGCCCTCCGCAAGTCCTCAGCAAACCCCGTGAAGACAAAGACCTGCTCCGGGTCACACGCTTTAACAAAAGAGATCAACTGGTCAAAATCCGCGTGACTACTCAGTGGAAAAGCAGTGATTCCGCCATGGAGCGATAACGCCCAACCAGTTGCGTAAGCCCTCGAGAACCTCCGTCCGATATGAGCCCGATCGCTAGGTGTCGTGAGATAGACGCAGGGATCCTTCTCGAGAATCGTCTTCCCATCCCTAGAGTCAGACGAAAACCAATCGAGAGGCACACCACTCCTATGATACGTCTCGTTGACACCATCAAGCCTCGGATTAACAATTACCGGCAGATTAGTGTAGACGTTGAACAGTCGGACGACCTCTTGCGCTTTTCCCGCCGCGTAGACGTGCAAGCAGGGTATTCTTCCCTGTTTTATCGTGTCTACCGCCCATTCCACAATCTCCGCGTAGACGGTTTCTCGGGATGGGAAACGGTATTGTGGAGACCCGTATGTGGCTTCAATGACCAGGATATCGCAGTGTTCGGGTTCTGCTGCTTTTGTCGTTAGAGTGTCGATGCAGTTGATGTCGCCGGTGTACAGTATCGACTTGTTCGGAGTCTCTATGAGAAACTGGGCTGAGCCTAGCATGTGCCCCGCGTCAAGCGCCTTGACCCGGATATCGTCGACCACGAAGTGATCATTGATGTCGAGTCCGCGAAAGTTCGAGATTCTATGGTCGTGGAGAGCGTGATGGATATCTCTGGTTTGCGGAGTAGACTGTTTGAGTCCCCTATATCTGAAACCGCCAGTGTGGTCACCGTGTGCGTGGGAGACGAGAACTCGAGCCGTCTTCGGAATTCTCCGAGTTGTAGAAGGATCAATCACCAAGGTCGCATTTGATGCGCCGATGAAGAGCCCGTCGAGCCAGCCTACTCTATCTTCTCGCGTTAGCCTTTGCCTCCGGAACAGTTTCTAGCCTCTGAACGGAGTCGAGATGAAGGAAGGTTTCTCCCTTTGATTCTCTATTTACGACCTGTGGAATTGGACTGACAACAGTCGAACGCAAGATAACAGCTTCGGCCTCAATGAGCCAGATCCCCGGCGGCTCGTGAGAGACGACAGCCAGTCGTCCTTCATAGCCGAAGTCGCGGTTTATCACCGCGAGGACTCGTTTGCCAACGAGCCGTTCGAGCATGTGAAATACTGTTGGGGATACTGAGGCCACTTTTTCTCGACCGGGCTCGGAGGATTCATTGTTGCGACCGTTTTCCCTTAAAAGACCGGCATTGAATTCGGAGAGAGTGCCGAAAATATGACGTATGGATTATGTTGAATGAATCATGAGGGATTAAGCGAGTTCTGCTACCCTTCAGGTCACGGTCTGGCAAGCTTAATCTTGTAGATGGCTTAGAGTAGGGATCAGTACAGGCATCATCTTGTCAGACATTGTAGCATCAGCGGGCATCGAGGACGGCTTCGAGGATGGAGAGGAGGATCCTAACATGGTTCGAATCGGGAAGAAGCCTATCATGAACTATGTTGTAGCATGCATGACCCTTCTAAATACGGGAGTGGCTGATGTCATGGTAAGAGGACGGGGTCAGTCTATCACGAAGGCGGTTGAGGTTGTGGATATGCTGAGACGTGCGTTCATGAAGAATATCCGGATCCATTCAGTCGATATTGGGACCGAGGAAGTTAAGCGCGAAGACGGCTCGACCGCGAGTCTCTCCATGATCGAGATTATCGTCGGACACTAGTCGACAAGCATCTGATTTGTCAGAGCAATATTATTAGTAGTAGACCGTCCGAGCCAGTCGACGATCTCTTTGCCCGCCGACAAGTATCCCAAAATAGTAGTAACCCCACCCGGCCCCAAAGCGAGAGCACTCGTCAAGGAGGACGAGTCTGTAATCTCCCAATCCTTAGTCCGATTCTATCCACTAGCTGCTGAGAGTGGGCACGGGAGTATCGTCAAAGATGTCGACGGCAACGAGTTCATCGACTTCAACTCGGGACTCGTTTGTCTCGCGGTCGGTCATTCACATCCCCGGGTCGTCTCAGCGATCAAAGAGCAGGCTGAGAAGCTCATCCATTACTCATGGACCGATTTCTATTATGAGAAGGTTGTGAAGATTTCTGAAGAGCTGATTAAGATTACTCCCGGGAATTTTGCGAAGAAAGTGTTTCTGAGCAACAGCGGGACAGAGGCGATCGAAGCTGCGATGAAGCTGGCAAAGTGGCATACGCGGAAGCATGCGTTTCTCTCTTTCATCGGCGGTTTCCACGGACGAACCCTGGGAGCGCTGAGTCTAACTGCCAGCAAGCCCTACCAGCGTAGACACTTCTTCCCCATGGTTCCGGGGGACACGCATGTTCCCTTTGCTGACTGTTACCGTTGTCCGTTCAAGTTGTCTTATCCGGAGTGCGGGATGTACTGTGTCGATTTTATCCAGGAACAGGTCCTTGACAAGTATCTGCCGCCAGAGGATGTTGCGGCGATGTTCGTCGAGCCTATCCAGGGCGAGGGCGGATATGTTGTTCCGCCGGACGACTATTTCCAGCGGTTGAAGAAGATGCTTGACAAGAATGGGATCTTGATGGTGGATGACGAGGTCCAATCAGGGATGGGACGGACAGGGCGATGGTTCGGCATTGAGCATTGGGGCGTTGAGCCGGATGTTGTCTGCACGTCGAAGGCTCTCGCGTCCGGTATGCCAATTGGGGCGACTGTTTCGAAGTCGGAGTTGATGGACTGGGATGGGGGATCGCATGCTAACACGTTTGGGGGAAATCCGGTCTCGTGCGCGGCGGCGTTGCAAGTGATCGGGATTATTCGAGATGAGCATTTGCTAGAGAATGCGACGAAGCAGGGGAACTACATGATGAAGCGGCTGCGGGAGATGCAGGAAAAGTATCCGATTATCGGGGATGTTCGTGGTAAGGGTCTGATGATCGGGGCGGAGATCGTTAGGGATCCGAAGACGAAGGAGTATGCTGACAAGGAGGCGCACGAGATCATGATGAAATCGTTCCGTAGGGGATTGGCGATTATTACCGCGGGCCATTCGACGCTGCGTATCGCGCCTCCGTTGATCATTACCCGGGATCTTGTGGATTCTGGCCTCGATATTCTCGAGGGTACGATCAAGGAAGTTAACCAGACAGCAGAGTAGCTCTGTGGACAAAGGCCGCTCTCGCGTCTCGAGGATCATATTGCTTGCCCCCTTTCTAGAGGGGTCTCGCTAGCTGGAATGTTTTTCGGCGATGATTCTAATTTTGAACGCAGAATCGGCTTGAACCCCGACCTCCAAGATCGGACTCTTGCCCGAGGGATGCGCGTGAAAAAGTCTGGTCACAGAATCGCATGCCCAGATTTGCGATTCGTGCGCGCTCTCGGTGATTTTTCACAGAGAGAATTCGATAGTTGTGAAGGGTCTCTGGAGATCTAGCATGCCCCTAGGGATCGAGCGATTTCCAGAGAGCTGCCTCGGAACAGCTGTTTTGCGTCGTGGGAATTTTTTATTTTCAAAATTTTAGGAAGCGGCCATTTCCGGTCCGAAACGTTTCCGGGCGAGATTTCCATTTAATCGCGCGGAACAGACGAATCAGACGTTTTTCAATCAGCGTTCATCTGTATCAATGCAAGCGTGAACTGGGCACCGTATGGAACCGCCCTCCCAAAACCCGGATTAGGGTTCATTCTGCCCCCATTCTCTCCAAGAGGACGGCGATGATCTCGTACAAGCGAGAAGAATATAATCCGGATTCAGACTTCGCAGGATAACCTCTTCGGAGTCCCCGACCAATGACCACCTTGCCGGGAACCACATCTGGTCTACAATGGAAGGAGGGGACAGAGGGCCTACTGTTTGGAGAATTGTTTCTGGGAGGTATGGCAAGCACCTATTTGGGCCGCGGCAGATCTATCGGCTACGGTCTCTACTTCACGGACCAGCGAGTCATCGGTGTCAGGATGCGATTGCTTGCGCAAGCTCTTCTGGCTCCCTACCTAATAGTGATCAGCTCACTCTATCTGCTGCTGTTCTTTGAGCTCGGATCCAGAGAAATACTGTTCCTCTTCCTCCCCCTGGTCCTCATTCTGGCCGACCATGCTCTTAGGGTTCTATCGAGAAGATTCTCGGAGAGAATTATCTCACGAAAGGGCGTCGACGTCGCTTGGCTGACAAAGCGCAAGAAAGACTTTGAGCTTTCGAAGAAAGAGATAGAGGAATTGCTGATGAAGAGTCCTCTGAGAGGACTGAACCTGGGAGGCAGCCGCGGCTATCTCAGAATCACACCAAAAGACCATCAGGTACAACCGATAGAGATCAAGATCAACGGCTGGAACCAACACCAGAAGCTCCGGGACCTCGTCATCAACTTCGCTAGTAGAGAACCGAGGGTCAGAGCGGTAGAATACCCATACGGCCAATGAACGCGCGGAACAATGACTCTAGTCGACAATCATAATCACATACTCCTCGCAGAAATAACGGAGATGCTTGCTGCGGCTAAGGCGAACAATGTTAGTGAGTTCTCGATCACGGAGCATGTGTCCCAGTTCAGAGAGCCCAGAGAATCCATGAGGTTCGGCTCAATACATCCCAGCGGCAGGATCTTCGAGAGCCTGAAGGAGTACAACGATGAATTCAGGAAGGCCGACCGACTAGCATTTTCGGGCATGAAGATCAATCGAGGGCTTGAAGTAGATTTTTCGCCTCGCTTCGAGACGAGGCTGGGAAATTTTGTCAATCAAGAAGAATGGGATATCCTTCTCTGTTCTGTTCACGAATTCGAGGACGGAACGGATATCGAAAAAAGCGTTAGAGGAATAGTTGACCCGGCCTCAGCTCATGAACACTGGCGCGAATATTTGAGGCTTGAACAGAAGGCTCTAGAGAGCGGTTTTGTTCCCTTCAAAGTGCTCTCTCACCCAGTCAGAATCACAAGAGCCTCAAAGGCCTCTCCCCCCGAACTCGACGACCTCTTGTTAGACCTTGCGAGAATAGCCAGGAGAAGGAACAAAGCTCTTGAACTGAACGGGAGAGATATCGACTACGCCCCAGAGCTTGTACGCAGACTCGCGAGAGCCTGCTCGAAAGCCGACTGCAGAGTGAGCCTTGGCTCTGACGCTCATCATCCGAGCGAAGTGTTCAGAAACATAGGAGTTGCTATGGCTCTAGTCAAAGAATTCGACCTAGAGTTAGATCAACAACTTCGTCAACCTTGATTCAAAGCTTCCATGTCTTTTAGGCATGACTGAAACTGTGCTAACGGTTGCGGAATCACGTCTGAACTCTTACAGCCTGCATGTCGGAGATTACTGACTCGACTTCGCTTGTCATTCGATTGACTCTTCCATCCTCGAGCACCAGAATCATGTTACAGTCCCTCAGAGTACTTGGACGGTGAGCGATCATCATGGTCGTCCTGCCCTTCATCAGCTCTTGAATCGTGTCGAGGATCGCCGATTCCGTGTGAACATCCAATGAGCTGGTAGGCTCGTCCAGTATGAGGATAGGCGCGTCCTTGAGAAATGCGCGAGCGAGAGATATTCGCTGACGCTCTCCGCCTGACAACTTCATGCCGCGCTCACCTACCAAGGTGTCATATCCGTTTGGTAGATTTGTTATGAAGTGTTGAGCTTTTGCGGCTGCTGCGGCTGCAATAACTTCGTCCATGGTTGCATTGGGTTTGGCGAACCGAATGTTCTCAGCTACACTAGTAGAAAAGAGGACGGTTTCTTGATGGACCACTGCATACTGGTTTCGAAGATCCGCCAATTTGTAATCCGTCAGATCGAGATCATCAAGAGTGATCACGCCTTCGGTCGGGTCGAAGAGACGTAGAAGAAGCGTGGAGAGCGTGGTCTTGCCTGAGCCGGTGGGACCGACTACGCCGAGACGGTTGCCTGATGGCAATTCGAATGTTATGTCGTGGAGTACTGGATGATCTTTCGTGTAGGCGAATGATACATTCCGGAATGCAATATTGCCTCTTGCCCTCGCAAGTGGAATCGCGTTTGGTAATTCGGGCACGTCAGGTTTCTCGTCGAGAACGGCGCGATATCTTTCGACTCCGGTCAGCGACATCTGAATATCGAGTATTGACTGGCCAACGTTTCTCAAGGGACCGTAGAGCTGTGTAACATAGTAGTTCACTACAAGCAGACTCCCTAGGGTCAGACCGGTATTGGCTTGGACGTGGCCGATGCCTATGTAGAGGACAGCCGCTAAACCGGCAGCTGTTAGAATGCCCACGAGTAAACTGTAGACCGCGCTATCCACTTGGACCTTGAGCGACGCAGACAGGCTCGCATCATAGTGAGAGACTAGCTCCTTGTTCTTCCGCTCCTCTTGACCGTATGACTTTACAAGTCTGGAGGCTCCGAGACTCTCTTGAGCCACAGCCATAGCGGCGCTCTCTGAAGCCCTGAACTTCCGCCATCCCGCGCGAATCCGTGGCCTGAATACGAATGTCAGAATGAACATTAGAGGGGAGACGAGAAGGGCGATTAGGGCAAGCTCCCAGTCGAGGAAGACCATGACAAGAATCATCGCGCCAAGAGTCAGGATGGAAGTGGTCAAGGGAATCAGGCTATCGATCCCGAACGAACGAAGCATCGGAGCATCGTTCAGCGTTCGATACGCTGAGTCTGCAGCTCCCATAGTATCATGATAGGCGACTGAGAGACGCTGCATCTGACGAAAGAGGCGAGCTCGAATGTCGAGCGTCATTCGATTTCCGACTTTGTTGCTGTACCAGACATTCACTAGGTTCTGCAGGTAAGTCAGGACTGCGGTTGCCATAAGTATGCTAATCGCCAGCCATAGCGCGAGGGTCTTGGCGACTTGTGATCCCACAAAAATTGTGAGATACCCGGGCAAGGGCTGAGAACCCAGGACGCTGTCAACCAGGAGCTTGATGGGCAGGGGAAAAATCAGGGTCATCGGCACTGCTAACAAAGATACTATCAACAGAACAATGAGTGGCGAGACGTAGGGCCGAAGGTCCTCAAAGGCTCGCTGAACATGACTAAACCTCGACATACTAGTAATCTTGCGGATCTGTGGAATAAACCCTCGTGGCTAGGAAGTGATTAGCCAGAATGGAGATTCGTGTTTGAATCTGGATTCAGAATCTTCATGACATTCTTTGGGTTAGAACTTTATTCCAAACGAGTGTTTCAACACGAAGTCCTATTGTACGCTTAATACTGTTGGTGGTGTTTGAGACGTGTCGACGAGAACTTTGATCTTGGCGCCCATTGTGATTGTGGCTATTGTGACCTGGTCTGCTGCGGTCAATGTTTCAGCCTTAGCCAGAACTTGAACGGTTGTCGTGCTGTTCGTCCTTATTCCAAGGACCCATCTTGTGTTCCCACTTACAACATAGGAGCTGATCGAAGTCACATTGCCGCTAATGGTCTGCTGAGTTCCTGTTGAAACTCCTAGGTTGCTGACCGCGCGACGCGTCGAATCCTCAAACGGATATGCAGGCCTAGCGCTTAGGATTGACAACAATCGCACTCGTCGGGTCGTTTGACATGTGAACTGAGCAAAGGTCCGGCTCTATGGAGCACGAGCGATAGTATCACTCTGCAAATATCGTCGCACAACCTCTGGCTGCCAGTAATCGTGGAACGTGTTCTAGCGGAACAAGGCAGAGTGAGCGCCACTAATGTCTCTGACAGCGGACCTTGGGCTTGGAGTATTGTTCGTTCTAGCCTTTGGCAATGGAGCGAACGATGTTGGAAAAAGCATTGTGGCCCTCATGACAGATCCCGAAACGTCAACATTTCGGCCGCGATACTCGCCTCTCATCTGGGGAGGCCTATTCAGCGGTCTGGGCAGCGTCGCAGCCATCCTGATCTCGGTCAGATTGTTCTCCGCGTTCGCGCCCCAGAGTTTTCTCCAGACAGCTCCTGGGTCTTCTTTCATTCTAGCAGCGATTGTAGGTGCTGCCGCTTGGATCTTGCTCGCGACTCTACTCAGAATTCAAGTCTCGACAACCCACGCAATAGTCGGCGCCATAATTGTGCAGGCTATCTTCTTGTTCGGGAGCTCTGGTTTAGAATGGTCCTTCCTCATCTGGAGGATCCTCCTTCCTCTAGCGGCGGGTCCGTTTGCCGCCCTCCTAGGAGTCTACATCCTTAGTCGATTGTCTCGCAGGCGAGGGGCTGAGGCGGATGATGCCTCGTCAAGACGCGTTGGGATAGCTGATTGGGGCTCCTCCGCGGGCGTCGCCTTCGCGAGGGGGATCAACGACGCACCGAAAATGGCTGCGTTGGGAACATTCCTCCTGCTAGGCACCCCACAGGACACTGTCTGGTTGCCCTATGTGGTCGTCGGCGTTGCTGTTGTCGCTGGTTCCTTAGTTTGGGGAGACCGAGTCGCCAAGACGCTGATTGGACATACCCCGCAGCATCGCGGGCACAGGCTGAAGGCGCACGCCGCAACGGCATTCTTAGTCTCTGCGGGAGCCTACTTCGGCGACGCCTTCTCAACGACTCACGTGTCGGACGGCGCAGCAGCGGGCCATCATGGGAAGAAGGGTAGGCAGTTCCTAGGATCCGCTCTACGTGGCATGGCGACCGCTTGGGTCGTGACTCTCCCCATGGCAGGACTGTTCGCCGTTGTTGCGTCTATTCTCGGGGCAGGAATCTGGGGCTAGTGATAGCCGTCCGCGCCGAACCTGCCAATGAGACCTTCGCACAAAAGCTACAGACGATATAGCAAAACCGTTCGTTGCGGAACCCCCTGACTCTTTTCTTCGTAGAACCCGGGAGTGTCTCATCCGCATCGTGGACCCCTAATACCCCCCCCGGGGTGTTTTTGGAGAGGGCTCTCGCTAGTTGCAACCATTCCGGGCGAAGATTCCGGCTTAGAACCTGGAAATGTGTTCTGTCAATGATTTCCAAAGTTGGACTACTCCCCAACGAATACGCGCGAAAACCCATAGATCAAAATCGAAGGCTTAGATTCGTGAATGGGGCTGATTCTGGGTGATTACTCGGTCTAAACTGACCAGATAACCGACTTCTCTCGGTGTTTGAAACAACCCGAGTGGAGTCACCATTCAGAATACTGAACCTTTTGGCTCGGCAAGGTTTTGACAATCTGGGCACAGAAATACCAGTCGGCGGGTAACATTGGGGGAAACTCTGTCTGTCCGTTCACAATACGGTGTTGTAGCTCAGGTCTTCCAGCTTCTCGGAGTCTGCGGTTCAGATTTTCCGGCCACGTATCCAATAACGGTTCGAGTTCCTTCCGCAAGTCTTCCGGCAAATCACTCAACGTGTCCCATTCCATGGATCCGAAACCTGGAATCCTCATCCGATACAGCTCTTCCAAGGTCTCTATGGATCTGACCACGAGTTCTTGGTGCGTTCGCTGGTCAATGGAGTATGCGAGGAATCCTCTTTCCGGGTAGACTGATGGGGGATAGAATGGGGGAATCCCGGCCTCCGGAACCCATTGCCAATGATTAGGGTGGGCGATATCGATGATTACGAGTTTAGCCGCTTCTCTTCCGACGGAGAATGTGAGAACGTTCCTCTGGCCGTCGTATGCAGCACCGAGAATTTGTTCATTTGTCGTATAGAGATCCTTCATTGTTCCGTCTCGAAGGAGAGATTTGGCGTACACAGTCTCCTTCTCGTGCCCTACAACGAGCCACTCGTCGTCACTGATCCAGAAAGTGTAGAAGATTCGGCCAATCGGTCCGGTTATTTTTTCTAAGACGTTTTTCGAATAATCCAATGTATACAGTTCATAGTTTACGTCGCCTCCCTTGTCTTTTGGAAAAATTACGAGAGGCTTCGAAGGGTGAATCGCCGCCGCGCCCGCATATGGGAAAATAGGCCCGTCACCAGGAGTTAGCAGCTGGCCCCGATCTAGATTGTCATCCCAACGATACAGAAGCGGGAGACCCGTTTTCGTGGAGACATAGAGGAAGTCTGAGCGCTGCCTGTTTCCCCTAGGAAGTAGAAGAGAGGATGGGAATGGAGAGAACTAACCATCTCGTAGAACTGGCTCTCTCTGAAGGACGCAGGGTCTATCGTAGGACGTGACTCGTTAATGCTAATGGCTTATGCGAATATAGCACTTGCCCTGAATCAGCTTCTCTGAAGATACTTCTCTAACGTTTTACGCGTGAATGAGTCGAGCTCCAGCCTAAACGCCGCACCCGGATACTCCCAAGCGTACTCCTGCAGTTCGCGTCCATCAAGCTTGACCTGTTGGTCTCTGCTTTTGCAGAGAAAATCGAAGAAGATGAAATGCTTCCTCTTCCAGAATTCCTCCGCGAATATAGCCTCCTGCATAAGCAGCATCTCCGCAACTTCCACATCCAATCCAACCTCCTCCTTGACCTCTCGGATAACAGCTTCCTTCATCGTCTCGCCAACCTCGATGTGCCCGCCGGGCAGGGTGTACTTGTCAAACCACTTGTGAGACTTCGTCAGCAGGATCCTTCCATCCTTGTTGACTATCAACGCGCCTACTGTGGGTTCAGGATACACCTGGCTGTGAGTAGCCTTGTGATCAGTCAATGTCGACATAGCTCCTATCTCAGCTGTGTCTATGGTTAGAACTTTCTAGGAATAGCTGTCAAAGGTTGCGACTGATTGTTGGCTATGGAGACTAGCGAAAGAGGGACCTCTCGCGCCCTTTTCACAAAGCAGAGTTCGCATCCCGCTACCCTAGAGCTGGGCGACGAGGAACACCACAATTTAGATTGACCTTAGCGCAACTGGCGTAGAATACGACATGTCAAGAGTCCAAGGAAAGGATTCGGATCTCTCAAGCGAGCTCCCATTCAGTAACTTGAAAGATAGGTGTGAAGCGTGCAGGAATATTTCC
>Ga0209234_1000149_pt1 | contig 19639 bp, 15 predicted proteins | sample GraSoi013_1_20cm_2_FD_185816 | JGI IMG/M metagenome (GOLD analysis project Ga0209234, IMG submission 185816) | Grasslands soil microbial communities from the Angelo Coastal Reserve, California, USA - Sample 08_20_2013_1_20cm (SPAdes) (version 2) | ecosystem: Environmental > Terrestrial > Soil >... | reverse complement strand
TACGAAGCGGCCTCCCAGATGAAAGCGCTCGGCGTGGGCGTCACGACGAGCGTGGGCATCGGCGGCGACCCGATCAACGGCAGCTCCTTCGTGGACATCCTGGCGCTGTTCGAAGACGATCCCGAGACCGAGGCCGTCATGATGATCGGTGAGATCGGCGGCCCGCAGGAAGCCGAAGCCGCCGTGTTCGTGAAGGAGCACATGACGAAACCGGTCGTCGGCTACGTCGCCGGGCTCACGGCGCCCAAGGGCCGCCGCATGGGCCACGCCGGCGCCATCATCTCGGCCTTCGGCGACACCGCCGCCGAGAAAGCGGAGATCATGCGCTCGGCGGGGCTCATCGTGGCGCCAAGCCCGGCGGAGCTCGGCGCCACGGCGGCGCAGGCGTTGGGACGCAAGCCGTCCCGGCCCGTCATGGTCCGGCAGTGACCACGGCGCGCGCGGGCCGGCCGAGCCTCGTCGTGACCCGCCGGCTCCCGGCGGCGGTCGAGGAGCAGCTCGCGCGGGAATTCGACGCCCGCTTGAATCCGGACGACCGCGCGCTCAGCGCGGCCGAGCTGCAAGCCGCGCTCCAGGGCGCCGATGCCGTGCTCCCGACCGTGACCGACCGTCTCACCGCCCAGGTGCTGGAGGTGAAGCCGCTGCGTGCCAGGATCCTCGCCAACTTCGGCGTGGGGTTCAATCACATCGACGTCGCCGCCGCCAAGGCGCGCGGGCTGGTGGTCACGAACACGCCCGACGTCCTCACCGACGACACGGCCGACGACGCGGTCATGCTGATGCTGATGGTGGCGCGGCGCGCCGGGGAAGGGGAACGGCACGTGCGCGCCGGCGCCTGGACGGGATGGCGCCCGACCCACCTGCTCGGCACCAAAGTCACCGGAAAGACGCTCGGCCTCATCGGGATCGGGCGGATCGGACGTGCCGTCGCGCGCCGGGCGCACCACGGATTCGGGATGCGCGTGATCTTTCACGATCCCTACCCGCCGCCCCCCGAGGTCGTCGCCGAGCTCGGCGCGGAGGCGAAACGCACCGTCGACGACGTGCTGCGCGAAGCGGACTTCGTGTCGCTCCACTCCCCGGCGACACCCGAGACGCGCCACCTGATCAACGCGGCGCGGCTCGCGCTCATGAAGCCGTCCGCCTTCCTGATCAATACGGCCCGGGGCGACATCGTCGACGAGGCGGCGCTCGTGGCCGCGCTCAAAGCCGGCCGGATCGCCGGGGCGGCCCTCGACGTGTTCGAGCGCGAGCCGCAGGTGTCGCCGGAGCTCCTCACCCTGGAGAACGTGGTGCTGCTCCCCCACCTCGGCAGCGCGACGCAGGAGACCCGGGTCGCCATGGGCCTCCGGGCGCTCGAGAACCTCAAGGCGTTCTTCGCGGGCGCGGCGCCGCGCGACCGGGTGGTGTGAGCCAGGCCACCTTGGCGCCCGCCGATGCGCCCGACTATCTGCAGCGGACGGCGGGCCTGCTGTACGATTGCTTCCTCACCGTGCTCCGGGCCCACGAGCCCGACATCGAGCGCGTCTTCCAGGGCGAGCAGCTCCCGGCGGGCGCGCCCCCGGAGCTCGTCGGCCGGGCGATCCAGGCGCAGGGCACCTGGTTCCAGCTCCTCTCCATCGCCGAACAGAACGCCGCCATGCGCCAGCGGCGCCAGACCGAGGTAGAGCGAGGCCACGAGCAGGTACGAGGCACCTTCGCCCAGGTGGTCGCGGCGGCGGCGGCGGCCGGCGTTCCGGCGGAGGAGGTGCGCGCCCTGGTCGCAGGTCTGCGCGTGCAACCGGTGATCACGGCGCACCCTACCGAGGCCAAGCGCGTGACGGTGCTGGAAAAGCACCGCCGCATCTACCGACGACTGGTGGATCTCGAGGCGCCACGCTGGACGCCCCGGGAGCGCGGCGCGCTGATCGACAGCGTCCGGGCCGAGATCGAGCTGCTGTGGTTGAGCGGCGAGCTGCGCCTCGAGAAGCCTACGGTGGACCAGGAGCTCGCCTGGGGCCTGTACTTCGTCAACGAAAACCTGTTCGGCATCGTCCCGGAGCTGGCGGACAAGCTCGAGCAGGCGCTCGGCCGCGCCTATCCCAATGTGTCGTTCGAGGTGCCGCCCTTCTTCCAGTTCGGCTGCTGGATCGGCGGGGACCGGGACGGCAATCCGTTCGTCACGAACGAGGTGACCCGGCGCACGCTGTGCGAAACCCGGGTCACCAGCCTGCGCCGCTACCGCGCGCGGCTCGCCGAGCTGCTGCGCGCGCTGAGCATCACGGAGCGGGCGGCGGTGATCACACCGGCGTTCCGCGCGGCGCTCGCGCGCCAGGTCGAACGAGCGGGGCAGGGCGAAGCCGTCGCCCGCCGCAATCCGGGCGAGGTGTTCCGGCAGTTCCTCGCCTGCGTGCTGCGCCGCCTGGACGTCACGCTCGTCTGCGCGGAGCAGGGACGGGCGGCGCCCGAGGCCGGCGGCTATTCGACCGCGGACGAGCTCATCGCCGACTTGCGCACGCTCGAGGCGGGCCTCATCGAGGCGCAGTGCGCCACCGCCGCCGAGCTGCTCGTCCGGCCGGTGCGTCGTGAGGTGGAGGCATTCCGGTTCAGCACGTTCCGGGTGGACCTCCGTGAGAACTCCACGCGCTTGAACGAGGGGCTGCGCGCGCTCTGGTGCGCCCGCAACCGCGCCGAGCCGCCCGCGGCCGAGTCCCCGCAATGGCGCGCCTGGCTGCAGGCGGAGCTGGCGCGACCGCTCCGCGCCGACCGCGCGCCACTCGAGCTTCCGGCAGAAGGGGGAGCGGCCGAAACCGCGGGCATGTTCCACCTGATCCGCGAGACGCGCGATCAGCTCGACCGCGAGGCCATCGGCAGCTTCGTGCTGAGCATGACGCACACCGCCGCCGACGTGCTCGGTGCCTATGTGCTCGCGAAGGAAGCCGCTCTGTTCGCGGACGCCGCCGGCACGGAGAGCTGCACCCTCCCGATCGTGCCGCTGTTCGAGTCGATCGACGACCTGCGACGCGCGCCGGACATCGTTCGGGAGCTGCTCCAGATCCCGCTGGTGCGGCGCAGCGTGCGGGGGCAGGGAGGGGTGCTCGAGGTGATGATCGGCTACTCCGACTCCAACAAGGACGGCGGCTTTCTGTCGTCCAACTGGGAGCTCGCCAAGGCGCAGCTCAAGCTCACCCGACTGGGCCGCGAGTGCGGCATTCCCGTCGCGTTCTTCCACGGTCGGGGAGGCTCGGTGAGCCGGGGCGGCGCCCCGACCGGCCGCGCCATTGCGGCGCAGCCGGCGGGATCGATTCGGGGCCGCCTTCGCATCACCGAGCAGGGAGAGGTGGTGTCGTTCAAATACGCGAACCGCGGGACGGCGGCGTATCAGACCGAGCTGCTCGCGGCGAGCGTGCTCGAGCATTCCCTCAAGTCGGAGCGCGAGCAGGCCCTCGTGCCCACCGCGGAGTTCGACGAAGCCATGGAGGCGCTCTCGGGCGCCGCACACGCCGCCTATCGCCGCCTCGTGGACCATCCGGGCCTCGTGGCCTATTTCCAGGCGGCCAGTCCGCTCGAGGAGATCGCCCTCTTGAACATCGGGTCGCGGCCGGCCCGGCGCTTCGGCGTCCGGACGCTCGCCGACCTCCGGGCCATCCCTTGGGTATTCGCCTGGACGCAGAACCGCCACTTCATTCCGGGCTGGTACGGAGTGGGAACGGGGCTCGCGACGTTCCTCGACGTCCGCGGCAGCCGAGGCGAGGCGCTGCTCAAGCGGATGTTCGACGACTTCCGTCTCTTCCGGCTGATCGTGGACGAAGCGGAGAAGACCCTGGCGTACGTCGACCTCGACATCGCGCGCGAGTACGCGGCGCTGGTGGCGGACGACTGGGGACGCGCGGAGATTTTCTCGCTCGTCGCCGACGAGTATCACCGGACCACGGACGTGATCCGGCGCATCGTCGGGTCCGGCGACCTCGCCCGACGGTTCCCACAGTTCCGCCGGCGCCTCGAGAGCCGCCTGCCGAGACTCAATCAGGTGAGCCGGCAGCAGGTGGAGCTGCTGCGGTCCTACCGGGCCGGGCAGGAAGACGCCCGGCCGGCGCTCCTGCTGTCGATCAATTGCATCGCCGCGGGGTTCGGGACCACCGGCTAGTTGTACGACGCTACGACGCTACGTTGTACGACCGTCACGTTGAGTTGCACCTCGTATGACGTAGCGTCGTGGCGTCGCATGACTAGTTTTCAGTATGCACGACTCCCTCTACTTCACCGATCACCACCTGCAGCTCCGCGACATGGTGCGCGACTTCGCACAGCAGGTCGTGAAGCCCAGCGCGCGCCAGTACGACCGCGACAGCGCGTTCCCCTGGGACAACGTGCGACGCATGGCCGACCTGGGGTTGTTCGGCATTCCCTGGCCGGAGGAGCTGGGCGGCTCCGGTATGGACTACCTCTCCTACATCCTCGTCATCCACGAGCTCGCCAAGGTCGACGCCAGTCATGCCATCACCGTGAGCGCCCACACGACGCTCGGCACGTCGCCGATAGTCGACTTTGGGACGGACGAGCAGAAGCAGCGGTATGTGCCGTTGCTCGCCACGGGGAAGGTGCTCGGCGGCTTCGGGCTGACGGAGCCCGGGGCCGGTTCGGATGCGGGCGGCACCCAGACGGTCGCGGTGGATCGGGGCGACCACTTCGTGGTGAACGGCTCCAAGATCTTCATCACGCACGCCGGCGTGGGCGAGATCTTCGTCGTGACGGCGCGCACCGACCCGGCCGCCAAGAAGACGCACGGGATCACCGCTCTCATCGTCACAAAAGACACGACCGACCTCGAGCAGGCGAAACGGGTCGGCGTGGGCCACGACCCGTCGCTCCCCAAATGCCGGGGCGTGCTGGCGGCGAACAAGGAGGACAAGCTCGGCTGGCGCGCCTCGGACACGCGCGAGCTGGTGTTCCAGGACGCGATCGTGCCGAAGGAGAACGTGCTGGGCCCCCTGAACAACGGCTTCCGCCAATTCCTGCACACCCTCGACGGCGGCCGCGTCGGCCTGGGCGCATTGTCGCTCGGGATAGCCGAGGGCGCGCTCGAGGAGTGCCTGCGCTACACCGGGACCCGCAAGCAGTTCGGCAGGCCGATTGCGAGCTTCCAAGGTGTGCATTTCGCGCTCGCCGACATGGCCACGGAGATCGAGGCCGCGAAGCACCTGGTGTACCACGCCGCGTGGCTCAAGCAGCATGGCCAGCCCTTCAAGCGCGAGGCGGCGATGGCCAAGCTGTACGCCTCCGAGCTCGCGATGCGCGCCACCACCAAGGCGGTGCAGTTGCACGGCGGCTACGGCTACACCACGGACTATCCGGTGGAGCGGATGATGCGGGACGCCAAGATCTGCGAGATCGGTGAAGGGACGAGCGAGATCCAGCGGATCGTGATCGCGAGACAATTGTTAGGGGATCTGATAGACTGAGACGGCTTAAGGCGCCGTCATCCCCAGATTCCGCACCAGGAACGCAAACCGGTCCGCCTGCTCCTCGATCACCTTGCTGGTCGGCTTGCCGGCCCCGTGTCCGGCCTTGGTCTCGATCTCGATCAGCACGGGCTGCGGTCCCGCCTGCGCGGCCTGGAGCGCCGCCGTGAACTTGAACGAGTGACCCGGCACGACGCGGTCGTCGTGGTCGGCGGTGGTGACGAGCGTCGCCGGGTAGCGCGTCCCCGGCCGAATGTTGTGGAGCGGCGAGTACTTGTAGAGGTACGGAAACTGCGCCGCGCTGTCGGCGGAGCCGTAGTCGGTCACCCAGGCCCAACCGATCGTGAACTTGTGGAACCGCAGCATGTCCATCACGCCCACCGCGGGCAGGGCCGCGCCGAACAGCTCGGGCCGCTGCGTGATCGCCGCCCCGACCAGCAGCCCGCCGTTCGATCCGCCGGCGATGGCCAGCTTGGCCGACGAGGTGTAGCGCTGCGCGATCAGGTACTCCGCGGCTGCGATGAAATCGTCGAACACGTTCTGCTTCCTGTCGAGCATCCCCGCCTGGTGCCACTCTTCGCCGTACTCGCCGCCGCCCCGCAGGTTCGGCACGGCGTACACCCCGCCCATCTCGAGCCATACGAGCGAGGCGACCGAGAAGCTCGGCGTGAGGCTGATGTTGAAGCCGCCATAGCCGTACAGGTACGTCGGGTTCGAGCCGTCGAGCGTCAGTCCCTTCCGGTGCGTGATGAACATCGGCACGCGCGTGCCATCCTTGCTCGTGTAGAACACCTGCTTCGTTTCGTAGCCCGACGGATCGAAGTCGATCGTCGGAGCCTTGAAGACGCTGGTCGCCCCGCTCTTGAAGTCGTAGCGGAAGATCGTGGTGGGATAGAGGAACGACGTGAAGGCGTAGAACATCTCAGCGTCGCGGCGCTCGCCGCTGAGGGAGCTTACCGTGCCGAGCGTGGGCAGCGCCACATCCGAGAGGAGCCGGCCGTCGAGCGCGTACAGGCGTAGTCGCGACGACGCGTCGTGCATGCTGCTCGCCACGAACACGTCGTGGATGATGTGAACCTCCTCCAGCACGTCAGCGCCCTGGGGGATGATCTCACGCCAGCGGGCGCGCTCGGGATGCCGTATGTCGACCGCAATGACCCGCTTGCGGGGCGCGTCCAGGTCGGTGAGGAAGTAGAACACCGGCCCGTCGTTGCCCACGAAGGCGTAGCTCGCGTCGAACGCGTCCAGCAGCGGCACCACGTCACCTGCGACCCGGGGACGCTTCGCGTCCTTCAGATCGCGATAGTAGATGCGGTTGCGTCGGTCGGTGCCGAGCCATATGTGCAACACGGCATAACGACCATCGTCCGTGACTTCGGCGTTCATGCCCCAGTCGGGCTGGTCGAGTCGCTCGTAGACGAGCACGTCCTGCGTCTGATCCGTTCCCACTCGGTGATAGTAGACCTTCTGGAAACGGTTGATGTCGCGGAGCGCTTTGTCCCCGGGCTCGGGGTAGCGGCTGTAGAAAAACCCGGCGCCGTCCTTGGTCCAGGACGCACCGGAAAACTTGATCCAGCGGAGCTGATCCGGCAGATCGCGCCCGGTGCCGACCTCGCGCACCCGGAACTCCTCCCAGTCGGAGCCGCTCGCCGACGTCCCGTAGGCGACGAGTCGGCCGTCTTCGGATACCGCCAGCGTCGAGAGGGCGACCGTTCCGTCCGTGGACAGGAGGTTCGGGTCTAGCAACACCGTCGGGTCACCCGTGAGCGCCGCCTGCGTGTAGAGCACCGACTGGTTCTGCAGGCCGTCGTTCTTGAAGTAGAAATAGCGGCCGGCCTTGTGAAACGGCGCGCCGTACTTGGGATAGTCCCACAGCCGCCGCAGCCGCTCGCGGATGCGCTCGCGCGCGGGAATCTGCGCCAGATACGCCTCCGTCAGGCGGTTTTCGGCCTCGATCCAAGCGCGCGTCGCCGGCGCGTCGGGATCCTCCAGCCAGCGATAGGGATCGGGCACCTTGGTGCCGTGATACTCGTCCACCACATCGCCCTTTGGGGCGGGCGGATACTGGACGTTTTGGGTAGCGGCGGGCGTGAGCGCAGCGCTGCTGGCGAGACCGGTCAGGAGCACCCCCCTGGCGAAGGAACGCAACAGTGATGCCGTCATTGGCCCCATAATTTCACCCCTGTTGACGTAAGTTGCAAGGCCGCTTAGATTTAGACTATGCATTGGACTCGAGGGTGGCTTTCGCTTGGGGGCGCGGCGCCTGCGTCGCCCGGGCGACTCTCGTCCAGTCGGTTCGACTCATCCGGGGCTGACCTGAGCGGCATGAGTTTCTGCTGGACCAAACGTAGGATCCCGACCGGCTGCTGGCCGACCGGGATCGAGGGCACCTGCTTTGAAACGGGAAATCCTGATCAGCGGGACCGCGCGCGAGACTCGCGTGGCGATCCTGGAGGACGATCGCCTTGTTGAGCTCCTGGTCGATCGTCCAGACGCCCGCCGCATGGTGGGCGATATCTACCTGGGCACGGTCGAGGCCGTGCTCCCGGGCATCCAGGCTGCGTTCGTCAACATCGGGGCGGAAAAGAGCGCCTTTCTCCACGCCTCCGACCTGATCGAGGCGGAGGAAGACGAAGAGCCCTCCGATCATGACGACGACGACAACGGCAACGGGGGTGGGGACGGCGGCGGCCGGTCCTCCCGGCGCCGCCTGCCGAACGTCGCCGACGAGCTGAAGCGCGGCGAAGCGAAGGTCGTCCAGGTCATCAAGGAGCCGATCGGGACTAAGGGTCCGCGTGTCACCGCGCAGATCTCGCTGGCCGGCCGCTTCCTGGTCTACATGCCGTTCGCCTCCAAGGTCGGCGTCTCCCGCAAGATCGAGAATCGCGATCAGCGCGCCAAGCTGCGCGAGCTCGTCTCGAAGCTCGTCCCCAAGGATTCGGGCGGCTGGATCATCCGCACCGTCGCCGAAGACCTGACCGAGCAGAGCTGCAAGCGTGAGATCGAACACCTGTACGGCCTGTGGAAGAAGATCAAGCGCAAGTCCGGCTCCGTCCGGTCGCCGGCGCTGCTGCAACGCGAGACCTCGCTCACCAGGGGCATCATCCGCGACTTGTTCTCGGACAAGGTGGACTCGCTGCTCGTCGATTCCAAGGTGCTGCACAACGAGATCGTGCAGTATCTCAAGCAGATCGATCCCGACTTGATCGAGCGGGTAAAGCTGTATGAGGCCGAGACCCCGCTGTTCGACGAGTACGACGTCGAAGCCGAGATCCGGGCGCTCTTCAAGGTGCGCGTCGAGCTCCCGACCGGCGGCTACCTGATCATTCAGCCGACCGAGGCGCTCACGTCGATCGATGTGAACACCGGGCGCTATACGGGCAAGAAGGACCCCGAGAGCACCATCGTCAAGACCAATCTCGAGGCGGCCCGCGAGGTTGCGCGCCAGCTGCGGCTGCGCGACATCGGCGGCATCATCGTCGTCGACTTCATCGACATGGAGTCCCGGAGCAATCGCGACAAGGTGCTCCAGGAGCTGCGGGCCCATCTGGGCCGCGATCGGGCGCGCACCAAAGCGTTCGCGGTCTCCGAGCTGGGATTGATCGAGATGACCCGCCAGCGGGTGCGCCCCTCGCTGTGGCAGTCGATGACGGCGGAGTGCCCCACCTGCAACGGCACGGGCCGCGTGTTCCGGCCGGAGGTCGTGGTGCGCCGCATGGAGCGCTCGCTCAAGCGCGCCGGAGCGGAGCACAAGGAGCGGCAGCTCGCGGTGCGGCTGCATCCCGAGGTGGCGCTGTACCTCGTGGAGCAGGAGCCTAACTTCCTGCGCCAGCTCGAGAAGCAAACCGGTCTCGAGCTCGAGGTGCGCGACGACCCGATGATGCGGCTGGACGAATTCCGGATGATGGCCAAGCCCGCGGGGCGCGACGTCACCGAGCAGTATGCGGTTGCCTGAGGTTACGCGGTACGCCGTGCGCGGTTGCTCCCGCGCACCGCGCACCCCCTTGACCGAACTTCAAGCCACGAGTAGAGTTCCGCCCTCATGACGTACGCCATTTTTTCGACCGGGGGCGCCCAGTTCCGCGCCGAGCCCGGCGTGACCATCAAGGTCCCGTTGCTCCCGGCCGAGCCCGGGAGCAAGGTCACGTTCGACCGCGTGCTCCTGGCGAGCGACGGCAAGCAGGTGCATGCGGGCAAGCCGGTGGTGAAGGGTGCGAAGGTGACCGCCGAGATCGTGCGGCACGGCAAGGGCGAGAAAATCAAGATCTACCGGTTCGCCCGCCGCAGCGGCTACCGCCGCCACGCCGGGCATCGGCAGCAGTTCACCGAAATCAAGATCGCCGACGTGAAGCTCAAGGGCGACTGAGGCAGCAGATGGCACACAAGAAGGGTGTCGGTTCCTCCCGCAACGGTCGCGACTCCGGGCCGAAGTATCTCGGCGTGAAGCGCTTCGCCGGCGAGCTCGTCACCCCGGGCACCATCCTGGTGAAACAGCGGGGGACCAAGTTCCATCCCGGCTTGAACGTGCGCCGGGCGTCCGACGACACCTTGTTCACGGTCGTCGAGGGACTGGTGCGGTTCGAGCACAAGAACAAGAAACGCTACCGGGTGAGCGTGTATCCGAAGAACTAGGGCGGTAGAAGACGGTAGAAGATGCAGAGGGCGGTAGAGGAGCTGACCTCTACCGCCCTCTCCCGTCTTCTACCGTCCTCTTCCGTCCTAGTACGCCGGCGGCACCTTCCGATACCTCTCCAAGAGCTCCGTCTGCCGGCTCTTCAGGGGAATCTCCTCGCCGCGGATCAGGACGTGCTCCACCGCGGTCGTGAACTCGAACGGGTCGCCCGACCACACGACGACATTGGCGACTTTCCCCGGCTCGAGCGAGCCGTAGCGATCGGCGACGCCGAAGATCTCCGCCGCTGACAGAGTGACGGCCCGCAACGCCTGCTCCCAGCTCATGCCGTAGGACACCGCGTTCCCGGCCTGCTGGCGCAGGTTACGGGAGTTGTGGGTATCGGTCTCCATCAGGGCGACCTTCACGCCGGCCTTGGCGAGCAGCGCGGCGTTTTCATAGCGTACGCCGAGCGCGTCGTACGACGGGATGTTGTCGAGCGGCTCGACCAGGGCCGGCACGCCCGCCCGGGCGAGCGCCCCGGCGACCTGCCACGCCTCCTGCGCGCCCGCGAGCACCAGCCTGAGCTTGAACTCTCGCGCCAGCCGCAGCGCGGTCTCGATGTCGCTCCGCCGGTTGGCGTACGCGATGAACGGCTCCTGCCCGTGCAGCACCGGCAGCAGCGCCTCGAGGTTCGCGGCCGACGCGGAGAGGGACTGCATCTGCGCGCGACTGAAATCGGGCCTGCGACGCTCGTACTGGAGCGCGTCCCGAAACACCCGACGCAGTCGATCGGCCGCGCCGGCGCGCGAGCCGCCGGCCTCGGCTTTCCCCGTCTCCGACAGGTCGGCCACGATCCCGGCCGGCGACTTCACGAGCATCTGCTCGATGGTGCCGCCCGCGAGATCGATCAGCACCGCCTGGCCGCTCACGAGGTTGCCAGACGGCGCGGCGAGGGCCGTGGTGATCCCCTCGATCCGGGTCACGGGGATCAGCACCGACGCAGGGTTGATCCCTTCCGCCACGTTGAACGCCGCGGCGATCGTGTCGCCCCGCAACGTGCCCTCGCGCGTCCCCGCCACTGCGCCGATTTCGACCAGCCCGAGCTGGCTCGCGCCGTCGATCAGCCCGGGGGTCACCCACTTGCCCTGCGCATCGATGCGCCTGGCGTCCGACGGCGCGGCCACGCCGGCTCCGACGGCGACGATCTTGCCGTCGCGGATCAGCACGGTGGCGTTGCCGAGCTTGGGACCCGAGACCGGGTACACCGTCCCGCCGGTGATCGCGATCGTTTGTGCGAGCAGCAAGGCGATCATCGGTCGCTCCCCGGCGGCGGTACCTGGCCGAGCTCGAAATCAGTGCGTGGTTGATGGGCGGGATCGCCGCGGTCGTACACGAGCCACCCGTCATTGTAGACCTGCACGGCCTTGGCGTACACCGAGAAGGGATCGCCCGACCACACGACCACGTCGGCCATCTTGCCCGGCTCGAGCGTGCCGATGAGCGAATCGAGCCCCAGGGCCCAGGCAGGATTCGCCGTGACCCAGCGCAGCGCCTGGTCGCGCGTTACGGGGACGCCGGCGCGACTGCCGGCGTACATCGCCTTGGCCGCCTCCTGGTTGAGTCGCTGAATACCGCTGGGGCTGTCCGAGTGGATGTTCAGGCGCACGCCGGCCTGCTGGAGCAGGGCGGCGTTCTCCTTGATCCCGTCCATCGCCTCTTCTTTGAACCCCCACCAGTCTGCCCACACGGCCGCGCCCGTGCCCGCCGCCGCCAGCAGATCGCGGATCTTGTACGCCTCCACGGCGTGGTGGAACGAGCGGATCGTGAAGCCGAACTCTCGGCCCAGGTCGAGCATCTGTGCCATCTCGTCCGCCCGGTAGCAATGGTTCTGCACGTAGATGTCGCCGCGCAGTACCTCGGCCAGCGTTTCGAGCTTGAGGTTGCGATCGGGGGGATCGCCCTGGTGATCGTGGTTCCACTTGTCCCACTTGCGACGGTACCCCTCGGCCTGGATGAACGCGCCGCGGTACCCGGCCATGCTACCCATGCGCGTTGACGGCCCGCCTTTCTGACCGTACACCCGCTTGGGGTTCTCGCCGCACGCCATCTTCAACCCGTACCGGGCCCCGGGGAACTTCATCTCTTGCACGGTGCGGGCCGGGACGAGCTTCAGGATGGCGCTCCGGCCACCGATCAGGTTGGCCGAGCCCGGGAGCGCCTGGATGGTCGTGATGCCGCCGGCGATCGCGAGCGGGATCTGCGGATCCTGGGGCCAGAACGAGTGCTCGGCCCACACTTCCGCCGTCACCGGATTGGTGGCCTCGTTGCCGTCGGACTCCGCCTCGGTGCCTGGGGCGGCGTACACGCCGAGGTGCGAATGCTCGTCGATCAGGCCCGGGGTCACGTACTTCCCCGTGCCGTCCACCACGACCGCGTCGGCGGGGGCGTCGACCTTCGCGCCGACCGCGGCGATGCGGCCGTCCCGGAGCAGAATCGACCCGTTGGAGATCTCCTGGCCCGCCGCGGTCATGACCGTCGCATTGCGGATCAGCACCGGCGCATTGCGATGGCGCTGGTAGGTCGACGGGTACTGCTGACGATCGACGCTGGTCGAATCGCCCGTCGCCTGCTGCGCCGGCGCCGTGGGGGAGGGGCCTGGACCTGCCTGCCGGGCCGGTCGGGCCGCCCCGGTGGCGCACCCGTACGTGACGGCGAGCAGCAATAGCAACGGTTGCCGCATGCTGGGTTTCCTCCCTGTTGCGCTACTTGACGAGCTCGACGACGAACGGCTGGCCTGCAAACTCGGTCTTGACCACGCGCCGGGGAACATCGGTGCTCACGTACATCGTGAACGGGACGCGCGACCCGGTCGCGTCGATGCGGAAGCCCTGGAACGTGCCGGCCGGCACGCTCACCGTCTCCGGCGCGCCGACCTTGAATGTGAGCACCTTGATCGCGTTCTCGCTCGGCGTGAAGAACGTCATCGCAAACACCTTGCCGGGAGCGAGCGGCAGGGCCGGCACGACGAACGGCACCGCGTTCTCGTCGAAGGTACCGGGCGGCAGGGCCGTGTCGACGTCGAACCGCTTCACGGAGCCGTCCGGCTGCGGCGCGGAGCTCGACCCCTTGACGCGGCCCGCCGCGTACACCAAGTGCGTCTCGCCCGTCTGACCCTGCTGCGTCGTCACCTGATCCACCTGCCGCACCACTCCGTCCGCGGGGTCGAGCACCAGGGTGGTCTGCTGCCGGAAGGCGCCGTTCCCGAGGTTGCTCCGCTCCGCGTAGATGAGCGAGTCCCCCGGCCGGCGCACCTCGGAGACCGTGAACCCGACCGCGTTTCCCTGGACCAAGACCCGGGCGCTGTCCGAATGCGCCGCGAACTGCGCGCGGTCGAGCGCCACGGGGGCCGCCACCGGATTCAGGGCGGCCGGGGTGAGCGGCTTGTCGTCCACGTCGATGATACGGACGGGGGCGATGGCCTTGAGCCGGTCGTACAGCTTGGACCCGTCCCCCACGACCACGATGGTCAGAGCGTTGCGCCGGAACAGCCGCACGGCGGCGGCGCGGGCCTGGAGGGCCGTGACGGCGGTCAGGCGCTCCCGGTACAGACGCAGGTAGTCGTCCCCCAACCCGAGGAGCTTTGCGTTCGCCACCTGGCTCGCGATCTGGTTCGGCGTCTCGATCGTGAGCGGGAAGGAGCCGACGAGAAAGCCCTTGGCCGCCGCGAGCTCCGAATCGGGAACCACGTCCGCCCGCATACGGTCGATCTGGTGCAGCAGCTCGACCAGCGCGCTGTCCGCCACGTCGGTGCGGACCTCGGCGGTCGCCTGCCAGTGACCCAGGGCACGGTGCCGGTGCAGCGAGGCGTACGCGCCGTACGTCCAGCTCTTTTGCTCGCGCAGGATGAGGAACAGCCGCGAATCCGGGCCGCCCCCGAGCACCTGCGCGGCGATCCGCCCCGCATAGTAGACCGGGTCGGTCGGGAGAGTCGTGGGGTTGCCGACGATGATGTTGGCCTGCGTCGAGCCCGGGCGGTGCACCAGCAGGATGTCCGACACGAGCCGCGTGGCGGGAGCGGGAAGGGCTGGGCTCGGCGGCGGCGCCCCACGCCAGCCGCCGAACGCCTTGGCGACGAGCTCCCGGACCTGAGCCTCCGTCACATCCCCCGCCACCACGAGCAGCGCGCCGGCCGGCCGCAGCCGCGTGTGGGCGAACTGCGCCACGTCGTCCACGGTGACGGCGCGGTAGCTCTCCCGCGTCGGGCTGCGCCCGTAGGGATTGCGGCCGTAGAGCTCGCTCGTGAAGACGCGTTGCGCCACCGCTCCCGGCTGCGACAGCTGGAGCGCGAGCGCCGAGAGCGAGCGCGTCCGGGCCAGGTCGAGCTCGCTTGCCGCGAAGGTCGCGTGCAGGGTGACGTCCCCCAGCAGCTCGAACACGAGCTCGACTTGATCGCTCAGCGCATCGACCGAGATGGTGAGGAAATCGTCGCCCGAGCTTGCGGACAAGTGCCCGCCCACGCCTTCGATGGTCGATGCGATCTGCTCCGCCGTGCGCGTCTCGGTGCCCTTGGAGAGGACCTCTGCGGTGAGGTCGGAGAGCCCTTCCTTGCCCGCCGGATCGTGGATCGCCCCCGCACCAAACGAGAGACTCACCGAAACGACCGGCTGCTCGTGGTGCTCGATCACGACCAGGGCGAGCCCGTTGGGAAGGATCGCCTCCTTGAATGGCGGGAAGCGCACCGGGCCGAGCGGCAGCGGTCGCGGAGGTCTCGTGGGAGAGTCCTGGGCGGACAGCCGGAGCGCCGAAACGACGGCTAGCAACACGAGCGCCGCCCGCTTCATTTCGCTCCCCCGCCCGCCGCGGGCTTCACGAGGATCACGAGCGCGTTCGCCGGATCGAGATACTTGCCGGCGACGCGCCGGATGTCTTCCGCGGTGACCGCGAGGAAGCGGTCCAGGTCGGTGTTGATCTCGGCCAGAGACGCGTGGAACATGTCGTAGTGCTGCAGCTCCTCGGCCTTCCCGAGCGTCGTCTCGCGGCCGTGAATGAAGCCCGCGCGGAACGTGTTCTTCGCCTTCGCCAGCTCCTCGCTCGTGACTCCCGTGGTCCGGAGGCTGTCGAGCTGCGCCGAGACCAGCGTATCGAGCTTCAGTGGATCCACGCCCTGGTTGGCGATGGCGAGCGCCAGCAGCACGCCGGGCCCGCGCCGCGAGTCGAACGGGTTCATCGCGACCTGCGTGCCGAGCGCCGCCTTCTCCCGCCGCACGACCGCCACGTTGAGCCGCGAGCTCTCTCCCCCTCCGAGGATCACGTTGAGCAGCTCGAGGGCCGGGGTGTCGGGGTGGGCGTGCGGCGGAACCCGGTAAATGCGGATCACCGCCGGCAGGTTGGCGTGCGCGTCGGTGAGCTCCCGCCGCGCCGTGCCCGGCCCGAGCTTGCTGCTGCAGCTCACGGGGGACGGGTCCGCGTGCCGCGGGATCTCGCTGAAGTACTGGTTCACGAAGCGTCGCAGCTCGAGCGGCCGGAAGTCGCCCACCACGACCAGCGTGGCGTTGTTCGGAGCGTAGTACGTGTCGAAGAAGGCCTGGACGTCCGACAGCTGCGCGGCGTTCAGGTCGTCCATCGACCCGATAACCGTGTGGGCGTACGCGAAGCACGCGGCGCTGTCGAACGGCCACGTCATGCCGTCGATGAACGCCGGCGCATACGGCTGGTTGTCGACCCGCAGCCGGCGCTCCTCCTTCACGGTCTCACGCTGGTTGTGGAAGTTCTCGTCCGTGATGGCGAGCGAGCGCATGCGGTCCGCTTCGAGCCAGAGCGCCAGATTCAGTCGGTTCGAGGGGATCGTCTCGTAGTAGTTGGTGCGGTCTTCCGCCGTACTGCCGTTCTCCGAGCCGCCGGCGCGCGAAATCAGCTGGAAGTGCTCGCCCTTCTTCACGTGGGCGGAGCCCTCGAACATCATGTGCTCGAACAGGTGCGCGAAGCCGGAGCGACTGGGACGCTCGTTGCGCGAGCCGGTGTTGTACCACACGTCCACCGAGACGATCGGGGTGGAATGATCCTCGGAGTACAACACGTGGAGCCCGTTGGGCAGCGTGAAGGCCTCGTACGAGATGCGGCCGGCCTGAGCAGCCAGGGCCGGCGCGCGCCACGCGCCGCCGATCAGCAATACGCCCACGACGCCCGCGACACGCACACCGCTCCGCATGGATCGCGAACTCCGTTGCAAGTCGAGGAGGGAAGGCGCCAACCTGGTCACTCGGGGGTGGGAACCACCGGTCCCGAATGCGCCAGCTCGAACGCGAACATGCCATCCAGCGTCTCGCCCTTCACCACCCGGCGCGGCCCGGTCCGTGTCGCGAAGATGCGGAAGTTGCCGCTGCGCAGCGGCTGGACGTCGAACCGGCCCGCGGGGACCCGAATGGTGGTGGGCGTTTCGGCGACGAAGCTCAGGGTCGTGAGCGAATCACCGAACTCTTTGTATGCCGGGACGCCGAGCGAATCGCCCGGGGCGACGTTGGTGACGGCACCGCCGATGAACACATAGTCCCCGAGCACCGTGCCCGGCGCGAACGGCCGGCTGACGGGAATGATCTTCACCTCGCCGGTCTTCGTGCCCACGCGGCGGCGCCCCGAGATCTCGCCGTGTTTCACCGCGAGGTCGTGCTCCACCATCACGGTGTCGCTCGTCGGCGAGAACAGGTCGATGTGGTGGAACGTGGAGACCGGCGCCCCGGTCTGCCGGTCGAGCACCACCCGCAGCCGCTCCGCTTCGACGGGCCGGAATTCCGAGCTCGCCGTGTACACGAGCAGCTGGGTCATCTCGAGCGGCTGGATCTCGTACTGCCACACGGCCCAGCCGCGCTCCTGACCGCGGAAGTGGAACACGAACGAATCCCGCGTCGCCGGGACGGCGGCGAGATCGAAGTGCAGCGTCCGGGAACCCGAGCCTTGGGCGGCGGCGGCCGCCGGGTTAAGGAGCAGCAGGAAACAAAGCCAGCGCATTGGTCTCGAGAATGGCCTTCTTGTGCGGGTCGCTCAGCGACAACGCGAGGAACTGATCGATGTTCACACGCATGTCCTTCACCCCCGGGCTCGGCCAGTCCGTGCCCCACACGACCCGGTCGGCCAGCTCCGCGAGACGCGGAAAGTACTCCAACAAGCGCGCCGGCGGAATCCCGGAGACGTCGAGCCACACGCGAGGGTGACGCCGCAGCACGAAGAACGCTTCCTCCATGTACAGCGGCCGGCCGCCGTGGGCCATCAGGATCGTCAGGTCGGGAAAGTCGATCGCGACGTCGTCGAGCTCGAGCGGGTTGCCGTACTTGGACCGCGCGCCGGGGAAAATGCTCGTGCCGGTGTGGATCATCACCGGCAGGCCGCGCTCCTCGCACCGCCGATAGATCTCGCCCAGCGCCGTGAGGCCGTCGGTGTAGGCGTTCGCGGGGAACCGCTGGTGCGGCGGATGGATCTTCACGAGCCGGATGCCCAGATCCACCAGACGGTCCACGTCGCCCGCCGCGTCGCGCGTGTACCGCGGGTGCACGCCGCCGTAGGGAAGGAGGCGCTCGGGGTTGGCGCGGGCGTACTTCGCGGAGAAGGCGTTCGCCGCGTCGGTGAAGCCCATCACGTCGGGCGAGGGGTAGTTGACGAGACCCACACGCCACACCCCGGCGCGGTCCATCTCCTCGAGCAGCGCCCGAGGATCCTCCATGACCTGGATCATGCGGTCCCGATCCACGTCCTTGCCGCGCCACATGACCGCGAGCGCCGCGGGCTTGAGCTCGCGCCACGGCTGAACATGGATGTGGACGTCGGTGATCCGGGTCAATCGCTCCAGCGGTAAAACCCCTTTCCCGTCTTCTTTCCCAACTCGCCCTTCGCCACCTTGTCGCGCAGGATCGGGGGCGGCTCGAACTGCGGCTCCTCCAGCGTGCGATACAGGTAATCCGCGATCGCGAGCCGGACGTCGAGGCCCACCAGATCGGTGAGCTTGAGCGGCCCCATCGGATGGTTGTAGCCCAGCTCCATGGCCTTGTCGATGTCTTCCGCCGTGGCCACGCCCTGCTCCAGCATGCGCATGGCCTCGAGCCCCAGCACGATCCCCAGCCGGCTGGAAGCGAACCCCGGCGAGTCGTTCACCACGATGGGCTCCTTGCCGAGCGCGCGGGCGAACGCGACCGCGCGCTCCACCGTCGCCGCCGGGGTGCGCGCGTGCCTCACGATCTCCACCAGCTTCATGGCATGGACCGGATTGAAGAAATGCAAGCCCACCACGCGGCCCGGGTCACCCACCGTGCCCGCGACGGCCGCGACCGACAGCGACGACGTGTTCGTCGCGAGCAGGGCCGCCGCCGGAGCCGCCCGTTCGAGCTCGGCGAAGAGCCGCTGCTTCACGGCCAGGTCCTCGACCACGGCCTCGATCACGACTTCGGCCTCCCGCACGGCCGCGGAGAGCTCCCGCTCGGGGCGGAGGCGGGCAGCGACGGCGCTCAGATCCGCCTCGCTCAACTTGCCGCGCTTGACGCCACCCTGGAGCAAGTCGCCGATCTTCCTGACGGCCAGGGGGATCGCGTCGGCCCGGCTGTCGGTGAGTCGGACCTCGAAGCCGGCGAGCGCCGCCACGTAGGCGATGCCGTGGCCCATCGTCCCGGCGCCGACGACCGCGACCGGGCCGGCGCTCATGCCGCGAGCGCGTCCACCGTCCGACGCCCGACCTCCGGCCGGTTGGTGCAGATGCCGTCCACCCCGATCTCGAGCAGTTGCCGCGTCTCGGAGGCATCATCGACCGTCCAGGCGATGAGCTGCATCCCGGCCCCGTGCAGGAGGTCCACCAGCGAGCGATCGACGAGCGTATGCTCCTGCCACAGGATCGTGGCACCGGCGTCGCGAAGCGCGGCCAGCGGCCGGACCGGGTATGAGGCATCCAGCACCCCCCGCCGCAGCGCGGGCCACAGGTTGCCCAGCCGGAGCACGACGCGGTGGTCGAAGGCGTGCACTGCGTAGCCGGAGGGGTTCGGGCCGTCGCGCAGCACGCCGAGCAGACGCTCGTCGAACTTGGGCGGCAGCGATTTCACTTCCACGAAGACCTGCAGGGCAGTCCCCAGCGCGCCGAGCACATCGGCGAGGGCGGGAATCGGCTCCCCGTTCGCGAGCCGCAGGGCGGCGAGGTGTTTTGCCGTGAGCTGCGAGATGCTCTGGCCCGCGATCGCCGGGTCGTGATGCACGACGATGGTCCCGTCGGCCGCGGCGTGCACGTCCAGCTCTACGGCGTCGGCGCCAAGCGCCGCTGCGGCCCGGAACGCGGCGAGCGAGTTCTCCAGCTCGCGCGCCGACGCGCCGCGGTGCGCGATGACCAGCGCCCCCCCCGCACGGGTCACTTGAGCAGGCTGTCCGCTTTCTTCGGCTCGATCCAGCCGGGCTCCTTCTCGATGTCGTGCACGATCTGGTAGTGCTCGGGCTGGGGCAGGACCGTCTTCAAGTACGCCTCGTACGTCGCCGGATCGTCGATCGGCTCGCCGTCGACCGTGTAGCGCTGGTGCGCGTACACGCCGATCTTGCGGTGGAACTTGGTGTCCGGGAC
>Ga0209234_1000148_pt1 | contig 19768 bp, 12 predicted proteins | sample GraSoi013_1_20cm_2_FD_185816 | JGI IMG/M metagenome (GOLD analysis project Ga0209234, IMG submission 185816) | Grasslands soil microbial communities from the Angelo Coastal Reserve, California, USA - Sample 08_20_2013_1_20cm (SPAdes) (version 2) | ecosystem: Environmental > Terrestrial > Soil >... | reverse complement strand
TCCGACTCGTTGAACGTCTATTTGACTTATGGCCGCGGTTACAAGGGCGGCGGCTACCAATTGGACCGCTCGGGAATGAACCCGATTTCGCCGTCGCTGGATCAGGTGTCGTTTCGCGAGGAAACCACCGATTCCTTCGAGGGAGGCTTACGAGAAGTCTCGACCGACGGCATTTGGCGGGCAAGCACTGCGGTCTTCCACACCAGCTTCAACGACTATCAATTCAGCTACTTTACTGGGTTCAATCGCCGGACCGCGAATGTGCCGAAACTCGTGACCAAGGGCGCTGAAGTGGAAGGCGCGTATCGGCTGTTCGTTCCGTTGGAGCTTTCCGTATCGGGGGTCTACCAGAAGGCGGTCTTCGGCGATTCGGGTTTTCCACTCGGCCTGACGCAGCTCCAGGGCAGCACCGCGCCGATCGCGTTCACCAGGCCGGCGTGATCGTCGCTGATCACCAGGGCGACGCCGGACAGGCCGCGGGCCACCAGGCCGCGCAGGAACGCCAGCCAGCCCGCGCCGTCCTCCGAGCTCGCCACGTCGATGCCCAGGATCTCCCGGTGGGTTCTGAAGGAGAACAGCAGGGAGGACAGGTAGAGCACCATGAGGATCCCCGCCACGCCGACCGAGACCGTCTCTCTCGCCCTGAAGCTTGCCTGCGGCGCCACGGCGTGGAAGATGGCGGGCATGATGAGCCCCACCTCCGCCAGGGCCAGCGAGACGGCGTGCATGCCGGCGACCTTGGCGTTGAAGGTCTGCTCCTGATAGCGGAGGCCGCCGAAGAAGAGCGCCGCGCCGAGCACGAGCAGGAGGTTGCCGATGATGGCCCCCGTGATCGCCAGCTTCACGACCTCCACCTCGCCGCCCAGGACCAGGAAGGCCGAGATGATCAGCTCGGGCAGATTGGCAAACGTGGCGTTGAGGAACCCGCCGATGCGCGGGCCGATCCGGATAGCCAACGCGAAGTTCGGGAACGCCCCCGCCGCGCAGGGCCTGATCGTGGCGGCGCTCGTTGCGCGCTACGTGAACTACCCGGTGCCGATCGGCTTCCGGATGATCGTCTCGCCGATGATCGCCTGGATCTGGATCGGTGGGGCGGTGGTCATGCTGGGCGCGCTCACCGCGTTGTGGCCCAGCCCGGAGGCCCGGCGCCGCCGCGCCACAAGCCTCGCCTCGGCGCGCCTGGGCCGCGAGCTCTCGCGGGCGTAGCGCACCCGACCTAGACTCGATCGCCGTGGACTACGCGGCCGCGGGCATCCGGGCCAACGCCGTGTGCCCGGGGATGGTCTACACGCCGATGACCAGCTGGCGGCTCGACCAGCCGGAGCTGCGCGCCGAGGTGGAGGAGCGGATCCCGGCCGGCCGGGTCGCCGCGCCCGACGAGATCGCGGACGCGGTCGCGCTGCTGGCCTCCGGTCAGTCCTCCACCATCACCGGCACGCTGGCCATCGGCGTAGTAGCGGTCCACCGCGGCGAGCCTATCAACGCTCTCTGGCTTGTCGTGGCGGCGACCTGCTGCTATGCCCTGGGATACCGCTTCTACAGCAGCTTCATTGCCGCGAAGATTCTCGTCGTCGATGGTCTGCGCGCCACTCCTGCCGAGCGCCTCGACAACGGTCGAGATTTCGTTCCTACGAATAAGTGGGTGGTGTTCGGGCATCACTTTGCCGCCATCGCGGGGCCTGGGCCCCTGGTCGGGCCGGTGTTGGCGGCGCAATTCGGATATCTGCCTGGCACTTTGTGGATTCTGGCCGGGGCGGTGTTCGGCGGCTGCGTGCAGGATTTTGTGATCCTGCTGTTTTCCGTGCGGCGCGATGGCAAATCGCTGACGGAAATGGCGCGCGAAGAAGGAGGCAAGCTGGGCGGGATTGTGGCCTACGCGGCCATCATCAGCATCATCGTGATTCTGCTTGCGGTTTGTGCCCTGGTGGTGGTGAATGCGCTGAAAAATAGTCCGTGGGGAACGTTTACGATTGCCATGACGATTCCCATCGCGCTGCTAATGGGCATGTATCTGCGGCGGATTCGTCCCGGGAAAGTGCTGGAAGTTTCGGCGCTGGGATTTGTATTGGTTTTGCTGGCGATCTTGGGCGGGCAATGGGTTTCGCAGCATGCGTCACTGGGGAAGTGGTTCACGCTGGGAGCGCCGGCGCTGGCGATCTTCATCATTATTTATGGGTTCACGGCCTCGGCAGTGCCGGTGTGGCTGCTGCTCGCGCCGCGCGATTATCTGAGCACCTTCGTGAAGCTGGGAACGATTGCGATGCTGGCGTTGGGAATCATTGGCCTGCGCCCGACGCTGCACATGCCCCCACTGACCCGTTTCATTGACGGTTCAGGGCCCGTCTTTGCCGGCAAGGTTTTTCCGTTTGCGTTTATCACCATCGCTTGCGGTGCCGTGAGCGGATTTCATTCTTTAATTTCAAGTGGCACAACGCCGAAGCTAATCCGCCGCGAAACTGAAGCGCGCATGGTCGGCTACGGAGCCATGATGGCCGAGTCGATGGTGGCCATCATGGCCATGATCGCGGCCTGCGTCTTGCAGCCGGGAACTTACTTTGCAATCAACAGCCCTTCAGGAATTGTGGGCGCAGCGCCGGAAGCGGCGGCAACAACGATCAGCAATTGGGGATTTCCTATAACTGCAGGCGAAATGCATTCTCTGGCCCAGGCCGTCGGCGAGCAGACGCTCTACAACCGCACTGGTGGCGCACCTGCATTTGCGGTTGGTATGGCGCACATTTTCGCCAACAGTTTGGGCGGCCAAGCCGTGATGGCGCTGTGGTATCACTTCGCCATCATGTTCGAGGCATTGTTCATTCTTACCGTGCTTGATGCGGGCACGCGAGTTGGGAGATTCATGATTCAGGATGCGCTGGGGCACGTGTGGAAGCCGATTGGGCGAACCAGTTGGTATCCCTCAGTTCTCGCGACCAGCGCTCTGATTGTGGCTGCGTGGGGTTACTTTCTTTGGCAGGGTGTTAAGGATCCACTGGGCGGCATCAATTCTCTATGGCCGTTGTTCGGGATCGCGAATCAACTGTTGGCGACGGTGGCGTTGTGTGTGGCTACCACAATCATCATCAAGATGCATAAAGCGCGTTACGCAAGCGTAACGCTGCTGCCACTGGTTTGGTTGGTTTCGGTGACGTTCACCGCGTCGTTGCACAAGATGTTCGACGCCAATCCCAGAATTGGTTTTTTGTCGCATGCGCGACAGTTGGCGGCGACAGGCGGGAACGCCCGGCTGATCTTCAACGACCGGCTGGACGCGTTTGTGACTGGGATTTTGATCGTGATGGTGGCGATGATTTTGCTCGAGTCGATGCTGGAGTGGATCCGCATACTCTCCGGCCGGAAAGAAGCAAAGGTAAAAGAATCACCGTTTGTCCCAACACGGTTCGCGACGGAGGAGCAAGGATGAAACGGATGCGAACCATTGCGGCAGTTTTCATGGCGATTCTGCAGGAGATTTTTGACGAAGCCGCTTACCAGCGTTTTTTGGACCGCAGGAAACTGGCTCGATCTCGTGAGACATACGCAGCTTTTCGGCGGGAGTACGAGATTTTGACGGCACCCAGGCCGAGATGCTGCTAGGAGTAGGCAGTATTCGGTAACCAGCCGACGCTCGTCGGAGCGTTGATGCACACAACTAAAATTCCAAGACTCCATCTGAATCCGCAGACCGACAATACCTGAGTTTGTAAATAATCCGCGGCACGAGCTTAATTTTTGGTTCGATCCGGAGGCGGTGCAGATCATGTTGCGCGCGCCGTGGAGGAAGATCGTGTGCACGCCGGTGGACACTTCCATCAAGACGCACCTCGCGCCTGCAATGGTGAAGCAGATCGACGCAAGCGGCACGGCTGTGGGCCACTACGTCTCCCCCTTTGCCCAGTTCGCTCCCGGTGCCGACATTAGGTGGAACGAGACTCGCCGCGGCCGCATGGATCGACCCGAGCATCATCACGAAACGCGAAACGCGCTACATGAGCGTGAATCTCGACCCAGGGCCGAGTTACGGCGATACGCTCACCTGGTCAGAAAAAGACAAGCCGGGAACCCCGTGCATGCGGTTGAGATTCAGGTAGATTTGGATAAAGAGAAGTTCTACCGAATGTTCGTAAACTTGATGAGCGCACCGACGCCCGCCACTCACTGATGTTCAGGCTGCTGCTGCGCGGCAGGGCTCTGGTCGCGCAACGCAAAGACAAACTGCTGGATTTCATGCCGCTCGCGCTCAGCTTCTTCTGATTTCTTCTTTGTCAACTCTTTGAAGAGCTGGAGCTCGTGTTCAGCCTTCGTCTTTTCGCCGACTCGCCGATATGCGTCAGCAAGGCGGTAGTGTGGTTCCTCCAACTCTGGACTAACATCCCTTGCCTTCTGATAGGCAGCGATGGCCTTGGGAAAATTTCCTCCGGCCCCATACAGAATGCCAAGTTGCAGGTACGCGACGTCGAGCTTCGGATTAAGATGAATGGCCTTGTTAAGCAGAGACTCGATTTGAGCCGCAGTCGGCGCGTCCGCGCTGTCATTTGCGCGCTTCCATAGCGCAACCGCATAGTAGTAGTTTGCCAGTGGGTTCTCGGGCTGAAGCTTGGAGAACCGCTCCATTTTTTCCATGAAGCCGGTTGAGTGAACAATTTCGGCATTCTGCATTTTGCCGAGGAAGAGGTAAGGAGTCGGGTCGCTGGGATTCAAATCAGACGCGTCGAAAAGGCACCGCAGAGCGCGATCATTTGCGCCTTGGGCCTGCCAAGCCACGCCGAGCGCGATCAGCATGCGTGAGGAGTGCGGGAACATGCGATTGCCTTTGGCAAACACTTCCATCGCGGGTTCAGGCGCGTGATGAACCAGCAACTCTGCTCCCCAATCGAACAGATTGGATTCGCTCGGATCCAATTCTGCCGCGCGCTGGTACTGGCGAACAGCTTCGAGAGGATTGCCTAATTTCTCCTCCGTGTCAGCCAGCGAGTGATGAAGTGCGGCGTTTCCGGGATCATGTTCCAGTGACGCACGCAGGGATTTCTCCCTGTCCGCGTTCAATGAGCCCGCCTGCGAATCGGTGGGCGATTCCTGCTTAAGCGAAATCGCTTCTTTGGTTAGCGTTTCAGTGCTGCGCTGGACCGCAGAGGAACCATGTCCGCCGAGATTCGTGGTGTCAGTGACGCCCGCTACATTGAATTTCGGTTCGTCGTAAAACTCGGGCGACCCAGCGTCAGGCTTTCCGGCTGGTGGCTTACCAGGCGCTGTGTTGTGCGGTTCGGGAGGTCGTGCTTCGCTCGCACCGGCGACGGGCTGGCACTGTCCCTGTAGCAGGGAAGGAGCCGCTGACATGATTCCGGCCAAAATAAAAGCTGTTGCACGGCTCACTTTTGCGAATTGCTGAGCAGTCACGTAAGCCCACACTGGAACGAATTCTAGTCACTGCGGCTGCAATCCGCAATTCGCGGCTGACAGCCCCGGCACTCAGGCACTACAATGCAAGGTCCTTTCAAGCTGTGCGTTCTATCTGTGGCTGTCTTTTTAATTGTGCACAAGACAGGAACACACAACACCATCTGCTGATAAAGCTCACAACCGAGGGGAATCTTCGTGATGAAGGCACGAGTCACAGTTGCTCTGCTTGTCGCTTTAGTGCTGGTGACGTCGGCGAATCACCTGCACGGTCAAAAGATTAAAATGATCGTGGATCAGGATGCGCGTGGGCCGGCTACGACCGACATGCAGTCGATTCTGATCTTTCTCCAGTCGGATAGATTCGACGTCCTGGGCATCACTACCGTCAGCGGCGACCAGTGGGTGAAAGAGGAAACCCAGCGCACGCTCCGGCTGCTGGAAATTACTGGGCGCACCGACGTTCCGGTTATCCAAGGCGCTGAGTTTCCTCTGCTTAACTCCAAAGAAGAAAGCGAACGCTGGGAAGCTCTCTATGGCAAGTTCCGCTATAAGGGCTGCTGGAGCGATTTTTCCGATCGGCCGGCGAGCACGCCTCCTGCATTCCGGGCCGGGTATCACGAGCCTGATGTAATCCCTCCGCTGGTCGAGGGTTCGCCACACACCAAGCCACTCGACGAAACCGCCGCCCACTTCATTGTTCGCATGGTGCATAAGTATCCCGGGGAAGTAGTAGTGTGGGCCGGAGGCCCGCTTACGAACATCGCGTTGGCGCTGCGCCTTGATCCGCAGGTGGCAACGCTCGCGAAGGAACTGGTCCTGATGGGCAGCGGCATGTATGCCGACAACGGCGGAATCAGCGGCGTGGATGGCCGCCGCGAATTCAACTGGTGGTTCGATCCGGAGGCGGTGCGCATCGTGATGCGCGCACCATGGAAGAAGATCGCCATCACGCCCATTGATATTTCAGTCAAAACCAAGCTGGGCCCGGAGATCAAAGCTGCCATAGCCAAAGCCGATACGCCGGTGGCGCGATATCTTACCGAATATTCGGTCGATAGTTTTATGTGGGACGAACTTTCCGCGGCAGCGATGGTAGATCCATCCATAATTACCGGCGAGAAACAACTCTACGTGGACATTGATATCGACCACGGGCCTAGTTACGGTGAAACGTTGTTCTGGAATCCGGGGACGGCACTTCCTGCGTATGAGCGGAAGGCGACAGTTCAGTTCGATGTAGACGCACCTAAGTTATATGACCTTTACGTCAAACTGATGACACAACCAGCACGGAAAGCACCGTAGCTGAGCGATTAATGAGTTGACAACGCGAAGTATTCTTTCCCGCACTTATATGTCATCAGCCGCTGGACCAAGGCCACTATATGAATTCTGATGGTAAATCCTTTCCCATTACACGCCGCCAGTTTGTGACCGTCTCTGCCGCCGGATTGGCAGCAAGCGCTTTCGCCCACCAAGCACATGCCAGAGTAGGTGCCACCGAACAACCAGCCGGTGGTCCCTTCCGAGTGATCATCGACACCGATCCCGGCGTGGACGATGCATTGGCGCTGCTGCTCGCCATGCGCTCGCCGGAGTTGAAGATTGAGGCCATCACTCCGGTTGCGGGAAATCTTCCGCTCGAGCTGACGCTTCCCAATGCCCTGCGCATGGTGGAAATTGCCGGCCGCACCGATATTCCCGTAGCGGCGGGCGCGAAAGCACCGCTCATGCGCCGGCTTGTGTCGGCGGCTTATGCGCATGGCGAAAACGGGTTGGGAGGCGCGGTTTTTCCAGAACCGAAGATCAAACAAGTTGCCGAGCCTGCTGCGGAATTCATTCGTCATATCGTTCGTAAGTATCCGAATGAAGTCACGTTGATCACAATAGGGCCACTGACGAACGTTGCAACTGCATTGAATGCTGACCCGGAACTTGTCGGTATGATCAAGAACCTGGTCATGATGGGCGGATCGCTTTCTGGCGGGAACATCACGCCCGCCGCGGAATTCAACATTTACGTCGATCCGGAGGCAGCACGCATTGTGTTCCAATCAGGCATTCCCATCACCATGGTCGGCCTCGACGTTACACGCAAAACCGCTCTGACCGAAACCCACGTGCAGAAGCTCGAATCCGGCCAGAATCCCGTCAGCCAGGCGGCAGCGAAGATTGCCCGCAACGCTATCGCGCACAATCGGCAGCAGGGGTTTGCTGTTCATCCCCACATGCATGATTCGCTTGCTGTGGCGGCATTTCTTGATCCGTCGCTGCTGAAATTCGAGGACTACTACGTGGATGTTGAAACCGCTGGCGAACTGACTGCCGGCGAAACGGTAGGCTACAGTCCCATCGCAGGCGATTTGCGACGCAACCCCGCAGCACAAAAGCAAGCAACTTTGAGTATGCCGATTCGCGGATCGGCGCCCAGTCTGGCCAGTGCTAAGACATCTCCGGTGCTGCGCGATAAGTTTGTGCCCAATGCTAAAGTGGCCGTGGACGTGAATTCCACGCGATTTTTCGAGTTGCTGATCGGGCGGTTAGCGGAAAGTCGGTAAAGCTGTCTGGCTCCGCTGGTATCTCCCCTTCAGAATACCGGCGTCATTCTGAGCGGAGCGAAGCATCTCGCGTGACTGAGCAGGCTGCTAGAATTTCTGCGTTGACTGGCCTGAACTAAAGAGAAGCTCCCTTTGATTAGACTCGCCGTGGCTCTTAGCTTTTTCACCTGCTTCATCACATGAGCCGACTGCTTTGCACAATCCGCCGACAGGCCCTCTCCCTCAGGGGAGGCGCAAGGATTCCATTCGGGCCCGTGCTTAGTATTGGGGAAACTGGAAGCGTGATGGTCTTGTATGCCGGAGTGTGTGCCTCACTGATCCGCCTGCGGAAGTTGCGCCCGAACGCTGATGCCTTAATGTTGGGGTCGGAATCTCCCTGGCGCTGATGACCGGCCTGAAACGCCACCAGCATAGAACCGGCGGACGAGGGCCTTGTTTTGCTTGCTGGAAGTCATAAGCCGGAATTTTTCCTTTTTTTTCTCGAAAACGGTAAGCATCGTACGCCCGAATCACCTGCTCCGATGTTGCTGAGACGGTTTTCATCCGGAGGGCCGCAAAGCTTCCGCTTATCACCCGCGCAGTGGCGCTGAGTTTTCTAGCGCTGCTGAGATGGCGGAACTCATTGCTGCGAATCCGGTTCGCAAGACTCGCTTTCCCGGGCTCAATGGATGGTCGAGCTGCGATCGAGCCGGGTGCGGCTGTGCGAGAGCGTTCCTGTCCAACCAACAGACCACTGCTACTCAATCCCGAACGGCTGGTTTCCTTTCCAATCCGGGATGGAGTTCACATGTAAGTCCGTGTTAGTCGGCAAGCGATGGACGAGGAACTTGAGCGAGAAGCCGACTGTCTGCGTCGCATAATTTCGGGCGTTATTGGCCGTGCCGAAAATATCGAAGTATACGTGAGGCGCAACTCGATAGCCGAGTCGCGCGAGGAAATTATAGTTCGGCCCGGCACTGTGGTTGCTGGAGAAGAAACCTTGCGCGGGCAGCACCGCATTGATTCGAGTTGGGAAGAAGGGCGAGCGCTCCTGCGAGAAATACTGTGCGCCCAGGCTGGCGCGAATTTCGTATTCAAAACGTTTGTGGCGCGAGAACCAGGAAATCGGGATCGAGGCAAGCCCGTACTCCTGGGGGCTGAAGTATCCGCCTTGCCCAAGGGAAAAAAAGCTCAGATTCTTCTGGTAGTGCATTCCGGTAAGGTTGATGCCAAGGCTCAGGCCCTTTGCAACCACAAAGTAGAGTCCTGCATTGCCGGAGACCTCCCAGTTATTCGGAACGTTCTTTCCCGTGATGTACGAGCCGCTGGCGGAAGCGTACTGGCCAGCGCGTGTGCCTTTGTGGTCGAGTTGCAATGTGCCTGTGTTGGAAACGACGCCGCCCCAGACGATGCCGGTACCGGGGTCGCGCACACCGGCATACGAAAGCAAACTGTCCTTAACGCTGTCGCGGACGGCCAGGAACGTAAAAGGCCCACCCAGCGGACGGAAGCGTATACCGCCCGTTAAATTCTCGACCGGAAATCCCTGGGGTGAGACGCCGAAATCCAAACCAAAGGTGGCAGTCGATATTTGTACTTCGCCGGCCACACCGGCCGTTGTCTGCTGACCAAATGTCGCGCCCCGCGGCAACGTTCCAAACTGAAACTTTGACTGACCGTTCGGTGTCCCGCTGAAAAGATAGACCCCGTGCGCTAAGACGCTGAGACGCACCGTGTTCGCGCCGGTTACGGAACCGCCTATTGTGCCGTCTTCGATGATGAGGCGATCGATTCCAGCGTCTCCTGCGCGGCCGGTGGCGGCGCTGCCAACATCGGCAAATGGTGTGTTGCGGTTCTGTACGACATCAATTTGGTCTTGAATCTGCTGCTGCTTTTCCGAGTTAGCTTGAGGGTTAACGGAGTCCTGATTCGCATTGCTCTGATCAGTGTTGCTTTGATTTGGATTGGCCTGACTCGGGTTGGACTGATTCCCATTGCTCTGATTAACTCCGTTCGGACTCGCATTTTCCTGATCGTCGAGGTTCGCACTCACCAGTTGGACGTGGAAGTCCTCCGGCATCCTGTAGCCGGTAGTCTGCCGACAAGCTGGCATATCAGATGAAGAGATTGGAGTGCTAACGGTTGAATCAGCACCGCTGCCGGGAGTGGGCCTCGCCCCATGCTTCGAGTTATCTTGTTCTCCGCCGCGAAAGCTTTGCTGCTTGTTCACGTCAGGGTTGCGAGTGGCCCTGAGCGCTGATTTCAAATAGCCCTGCGCTTCCTTGTATTTCCCGTGTGCGACCGCCTGCTTGGCCGTCATCTGTAACAAATCGGGATCATTGGGGTAATGTTGCAGTCCTTGCTCCAGAAAATGGTCGGCCAGGTCACTTTTGTGCGCGGCCAAGGCTGTCCCCGCAGCAGCGCGATAGTCACCGGCTTCAGCTCCGGTCATACCCCATAACTCGTAAACGCTCAGCGCTCTCTGATAATCGTGCTGCCGCATATATACCGAAGCTAAGGCGGCGTAGATTTTGGGATCGTTGGGAAGTTCACGTTCGGCATCGGTCAGAATGGCGATAGCGCGCTCGGGCTTCTTGTTTTGCTGAGCTTCTTCAGCCGTGCGCACGCTCCATGTGGACCAGATCTCATTGATGGCTGCCCGCTGTTTATCCGTCAGGTCCGCGCGTGCCTTCACCTTCGACAGAAAGTCGCGCGGATCGCGCTGCCGGTCAGTAAGCATCGCCCAGGCAAGCTGCACATCAAGCTCGCCCGGTGGCATTTGACCTTGTGCTTGAAAACGCGTGCGAGCCTGCTGCAAAAGCTGGATTGTTTGTGCGTTCTGCCCCAATGCTGAGTATGCGCTCGCCAACAAGGTAAGGAAACTCGGTTCCTTCTCAAGCTGTACACGAATGCTAGCGGGTATACGTTGCGCTTCGGCCAGAACGTCCCGATCATCTTGCTGGTTGTGAAGAGCTGTGATGTAACCGCGCCAGGCGTCAGTGGAATTTTGGTTTCGGGCAATGATTTGGCGATAGCCCTCACGAGCCTTGCCGTAATTCCCTTCGCGCATCCAAATATCTACAAGTTGCAGTTGCGTGCTCTCGGCCGGCTCGTGCCCCGCGGCCTTCTCCAGGCTGAGCGACCGATTCAGGAAATCTTCCGCCTCGCTGCACTGACCGTCCGCCGAGTAGATTGCCGCAACCGAATTGAGGAAGCTCGTATTCTTCGTGGCGATTTCATAGGTATTTTGCGGCATGGAGCGCACTGCCGCCTTGGCTTGTGCGAAATCGCGCATGCGCGTATAGCCGCCGATCAGTCCCTGCCAAGCGATCGCGTTATCCGGGTGCAACCTGGTTGCTTGTCTGTAAACCTCGAATGCGCGGTCCATCTTTCCTTGATCCACTAGCGCGCTGGCAACTTCAAGACGCACATTCAGAGCGTCATTTGTATCAGATTGAGCAGCAGCTTCCATCGCCTGACGCAACACGCGGTCGCCCTCGGCTGTCTGACTAGTGCTGTAATAAGCAAGCGCCATTTCGGAAAGGTAATCTGTGCGAGTCTCAATTTGTGACTTCGTTGTTGACGGAATGCGCTGCGCGGTCTCGATCGCAGCCTTCGGGTTTTTTGCACCGATCTGTGCTCTGATGAGTCCTAGCCAGCTTTGCGCGTCTGCCGGATTGGCAACCGTCAACTGCGTATACGCCTGAGCGGCTTCCGAATAATTTTGCTTTCGCTCTGTTGCCCCGGCCAAACCATGCAGCGCGTCCGCCGCGCCTGGCTTCAAGGTGAGTGCCTGCTGATAATCGGCGATGGCGGCATCGGTCCGGTTCTGATCAAGCGCTGTCGCGCCCTGCTGCATCAGCGCCCAGAATTTCGCGTTCCGGTAGCCTTGCTCGACATCTGGCCGATTCGGAACCAGCCGGCGTGCCTTGTCGAACAGGTTTACCGCATCGTCAAATTTTCTTTCATCCAGTCGAATAAACGCCAGGCCGACGATCGCGTCAGTATTATTCGGAGATTGGTTGAGCACTTGCTGGAATTGCGCTTCCGCATCCGGCAACTTCTTTTCCTGCACCTTGGCTTGCGCGATGCCGAGCTTGGCCTGTGTATCCTCAGGATGAAGCGTCAGCGCCTCCTGATAAGCCGCGATCGCGGTTTCAGACTGATTCTGTCGTAGCGCGGTCGAGCCTTGCTGCATTAGAGACCAGAATTTCGCAGTTTCGTATCCCTCACGAAGATCCGCTCTCTTTGGCGCCAGCGTGCGTGCGCGGTCGAACAAGGTGACCGCTTCGTCGAATCTCTTCTGATTCAAGCGGACGAAAGCCATGCCAGCGATTGCGTTCGCATCGTTTGGCGAACGGCGCAGCACGTCTGCGAACTTAGCTTCAGCCATCCCCATATCCTTGTTTCGCAGCGCCTGGAAGCCGTGTTCTTTGCTGGCCTCTTCTTCGGCATGTTCCTGCTTCTCCCGCAACGACTTCTGAATGTTCTGCAATTCCTGGTCCGGGTAGCGCTGCAAGTACGCGTCAAGCGAGGCCAGTACAGCCGGGTTCTCCTTCTCCCAGAGAAGCGCCTGGCGCCATTCGGTGCGCGCTTGCTCAACCGCGCCGGGGTCATGGAGCGACTCCAGCAGCTGAAATCCTTCCATGCGCGTCTTCGGATCGTAGACCAGCACGCGCGCGAGCCACAGCCGGTACACCTCATTGTTCCGGTCGCGCGCGCAAAGCCGGCGTAATTGCGCAATCGCCTTCTGGCGCCCGCCGGTGCTGGCAGCTTCCGTTTCGTAATAAGGTTCAGCCCATTTGCCCGATGGCGGCTCATTGCCAAAAATTTGGTTGTAAATCCTCATAGCCTCGTCTGGCTTATGTTGCATTGCTAGACGGCCAGCCTCGTCAAGCCAGCCGCGTTCCTGAGGCGTAAGGACGTGCATCTTCTCAATGGCGGCTATTTCCGGATCCTTCGGATTGATCTTTCGCAAACGATCCAGGTAAGAGCGTTCTTCTTCGGTGTCGCCATTCTGCTTGGCATAGCGAGCCAGCCCAGCAATCGCTTCAGTTTGGTTGGGGCTTACCAGAAGGATTTGTTTCCAGTTCTGCGCCGCGAGATCCATGCGTCCACGGGCCTCAAGCGAGCGGGCCTTGCTTAGCAGAATGTCGACACCACCTTGTGCCTGCGCCAACAGGCACGCAGCCGCCACGAATGTGAGCAGAAAGAACAAACTACGGCGAATAATTCGGGTCATATGTGCCAGCCTCTTAGATGCTTCCGCTCGCAAGGCGTTTTGCTGCAACGCGTTCTGTACCCTGGTGCAACCAGGCAGCGACCATGAACGCAAGCAACACCACGGCTAGCGGGATAAGCCAGTAGTGTTCAAATAAGAAAACACTACTTTGCTGATAAGGATCGAGGTGGCCAGAGTGGTATGCGAAAGTGCCTACCAGGAAAGATTGAAAACGCCCGTTTTGCGCTATTGACAGACCGCCGTAGATCGGGCCCTTCTCCGCTGCGGGCGTGAACATGGCTGCGATCGCGTCGTTGCCTTTCGGCGTGAGAGGCACAATAGCCACAACCGAGCGGTCTGCACGAAAGGGCGACACGAAATCTTGTACGATTACATCAAGCGGCGACTTTGCGCCGAGCAGCCTTTCCAACTTTCCACGGTCAGCGGCGCGAAAAGGCCATTCCGGATGTAACAGGCGAGAAGGTTCCGGCTGGTTGTTTAGCTGCATTCCTTCCCGGGAAGCATCGAGAGGCATGTTACTCGCCCACTCGGTTAGCAGCGGTTGTGAAGCGGGAGTGCCTAGCAGAACAATGTCTTTGTCATGCACACCGTCAAGGTGGGCGGCATCTGTGATGGTTATGTTGGTTGCAGGCGAGCCGGTCTGCGCGCCAAAAAAACCCATGAGATCGAGCAGTGCCTCATACTCTGCTGGCGCCGGCGCCTGCGATAGCACGACCGCTGTCCGTCCAAGATCAGGCCATCCCGTGAACGGGTAGCCCGAATCAGCGAACAGCTCCAGCCTCGGCAAAACAACCGAATGTGGAAGCCCGCTGAGATCAAGCGACGAATCTCGATGAATGGCAGCGTATTGCCATACGTTTGTGGGCGCACTGCCCCGGCCGAAATCGAAATCAACCGTCAGTGTGTTCGTGTAGGGCCGCAATCTGCCAGTAGGCAACCTTACAATTTCCGCTTCATCCACCGAGGAAGAAGCTGGCTTCAACCGAATGCTGTCAACGTCGCGATCGTTTAGCCGGACATGCAACGCCGCATGTGAGCCCTCAGCCACACCTGCATACGAGTATTTGAGAAGCAGCGGGACGGATTGGCGCGCCTCCAGGAAAAGATCGGGTGGAAGGCGGAAATAAAGGTTGATCGATCCTGAGCCCTTCAGCTTTAAACGCTCAGCCGTCGTGTACATTCCAACAAGTGCGGGCCGGTCGGTCTGGAGCCATCGCGGAGCGTCGTATTCACCTCGCGCCGGGAGATTGATGTCGCGCACATAGACAGCATCGGTGTGAGCCTGAGCATTGTTGCGTGTCACTAACGCGCGTGCAGCTATAAGCAGGTCCTCGGTTCGGTTCCCGGCGATGATCAACAATTTGCCATACGGATCGCGCGGATTGTCACGTACCGCGATAAGCGGTCCAGGCCGGGGCGGAAGCGACAAGGTCGCAGCAAGCGCAGAATTGCGTAGCGCGATGACTACCGCGTTCCCGCCCGGCAGCTCGCCGACCGTGACTGGGAATCGCACGCCTCGAAAGTCGGAAAAGATGCCAAACCATGAAGCCACGACGGACCCGGCTTCCAGAGCATCCATGTCAGGGCGGCCGGAAAAGACCACGGGCAGACTCCAGGAATGCTGTCCCGCAGAATCGAAGAATGGCACCGGCAGCAAGGCGAGATCATTTGCCAACGCTAAGCGGGTTCCGCTCAGACTGAGCACGCTATTAGGATTGATGGTAATCCAGGGCGCGCTGGTGTGCCGACAAGCGGTGCAGCTTCCGTGTAGCTGAAAAGTCAGCGTGTTGTCGTTGGTCAGCAAGTCCGTCGGCAACGGGATTTCGTTCTGTGAGCCGGATCCAGGCACGATCGGTACTGAGCCCACGCGCGTGCCATTCAGCCACAACTCCAGCCGGCTTTCGTTGGAACGCAGCAGCGGCGCGGCATAGTGAAGCTCGAGGGTCGCGCCGCTTATGATCTTGGTCAGAGGCATGTCAAAAAAGAAGTTTTGCGAGGCGCCGGTCCCCCGCAACGCGATCACGCGCTCGCCGCTGATTGCGCCGAGATCATATTGCTCATGAAAGGCGGCAGGCTGAGGTGCAGGTTGTACCGCAGGCGCCTGGGCTGCAGGCGCATCGGTTTTATCCGGAACTGCCGCATCAGATGCATGTATCCGCACGGGCGTAACCATTAGCAGTCCAAACAGCAAAACGGATGCTGCAGCGACGGGTGCACGCTCTTTCCTTCTCTCTGGGCGCACCGGCTTGCGATCTGGAGACGGTCGCGGCGTAAACAAGCCGGCGAGCACAATGCCGAGGCCGCGCAAGGAGAGCCACAGAATGTGCGCCAAACTCCGCAGTGGACGGTCTATTGGCCGCGAGTTGTGCCAGGCGAGCCAAGCCTCCGGGCGCGAATAAAGTAGGTTCACTAGATATTTCTCTTGCCAGAACGAGAGTTCAGGAAAGAAAAGGTGCTGATGCCGCTTGGCCGAATGCACGACGCGAGCCGGAATTTCGCAGCGCGATGCGTTGCTCCCAAATACAACCGTGACTGGCGCACCGCGCACAAATTGTACGGAGCGGGCCAGACGGGCCATGGCTCCTCGACCGGAAAGCTGCGCCGTCATGCCCACGATTCGCTCACCATTTGCGGCAATCAACGTGAGTGGCACGCGCAAATTTACCCGGACTTGCGACCGCCGTTGCCGCTTCTCCCAAGCGACCGAAGCAGCGACTGACAAGATCACGACGTTGTAAACCGTCCAAACCGTATTCATGATCACCGTATCGTGATGCGCCGGATCGGAAACCAAACGCCGCTCCGCCATGACGAGTCCGGATATGTTAAGAGCCAACAAGAATAGGAATGGCAGTGCGATACGCCGGTCGAAATATGACCTGCGAATAATGCCGCCCTTGCTGGTGACGTTGAATTTGCCGAGCCGCGGATTAATGAGCGCCAGCAGCGTCGGAAACAAAATGTATGGCGCCAGCACGGCCTCGTAGATCTCGTTCCAGAAAGAAAAGCGGTGACGCCCCTGAATGCGCGAGTTCGTCATGTTCGAAAGCACGATGTGCGGGAGCGCGTACGCGAACACAGCTAATGAGTAGCCGTAAATGTTCACCATCCCGAACAGCAGGTACACAAGCGGGATGACCAGAAAGATAAGCCGCGGCAGCGCGAACAGAAAATGCGTGGTTGCGTTGAAGTAGCACAGCCTTTGTGGAAAGGAAAGTCCGCGCACGAACAACGGATTCTCCGTGCGCAGGATCTGCACCATCCCACGCGCCCAGCGAATCCGTTGGCCAATGTGCGCCGCGAGGCTTTCGGTGGCCAAACCCGCTGCCTGTGGAATATTGATGTAAGCAGTGTTCCAACGCCGCTTTTGCATGCGCAGCGCCGTGTGGGCGTCTTCAGTTACGGTCTCTACCGCGATGCCGCCGATCTCATTCAGTGCCTTCCGCCGGAGCACCGCGCACGAGCCGCAAAAGAAGCTCGCGTTCCACAGATCGTTGCCATCCTGCACCAGACGATGGAATAGTTCCCCTTCATTCGGGATTTTCCGGAACTGCCCAAGATTGCGCTCGAATGGATCGGGCGAATAGAAATGATGCGGAGTTTGCACCATCCCCAGCCGGCGGTCGCGCATGAACCAGCCGAGTGTTGTCTGCAAGAACGAGCGAGTGGGAATGTGATCGGAGTCAAAAATGGCAACATATTCACCACTCGTACGCCCCAGCGCGTGATTAATGTTTCCCGCTTTGGCGTGCGCGTTGTCGCTGCGAGTGATGTAGCCTGCGCCGACCTTAGCCGCAAAATCGGCGAACTCCCTACGCCGACCGTCATCAAGCACGAAGACTCTGATCTTGTTGGCGGGATAGTCCAGGGCAAGTGCTCCCAGGACAGTAGCCCGCACGACGCTAAGCGATTCGTTGTAGGTAGGAATGAAAACATCCACGCTGGGCCAGTTCTGAGGATTCCCCGTCAACGGCACCGGCGGCCGTCTCAAGGGGCGCAAGGTCTGAAAATATCCCAGCACAAGTGTGGCAAACGCGTAGAACTCAGCAAATAAGAGAAGCAATACGAAGACTGTGTCCCACTGATGCAGGTGACCTGAACTAGTAATCCCCTCCCACGTCTGCATTACCCGCCAGTATCCGTAGCGCAGCGTGCTAAAAACGGAGATGGCCATCAGGGCCATCGTCACTGTCGCGGCGCGCGATACCCAGTTCAGCAACAACGCGGCCGCGATCAGCGTAACTCCAAGAATCCCTTGTTCCTTCCACGGGAGCGGGAGTATCAGTAGTACACCGAGGCCAAACAATCCAAGCGGGGCAAGCAGACCCCACGCGAGCGCATAGCCGACTGAGTTTTCCCCAGATGGAGCAGAGAATTCCGTCATAATGCAACACTCTCGGCCAAAGATGCAGCTAAGGTGGGTCGCAGAGAAAGGCGCGCCTGCCAATACGAGATCCGCGAGTAGTAGCTTGTTCCGGATAATCCGCGATGCTCGCTCATTGTGAACAGTTGTTCCATGTTACTTTTCAGGATTTTTGAATCAGACGAAGCTTTTGTTTGTTGCAATACTGATGCTTATCCGCTAGCTTGCGCTGCCTACACGACTTGCTATGCAGGGATTAATATCGTTTCGATGTTGCAAGTTTAGCGCGAGGCTGGTCTGCCGGGCCGGCGAAATAGCAAAAATCTAAGTGAGTAGTACATCTCGCTTTGCCCTTCTCTGCATCGTTGAAGGCGTGCCCTTCTCGTCGTGTGAATAATACTGTTACGACCACAATGCAGAAGGATTGTAGGTTGTTTGCAGAATTCACGACTTGCCCGAAAACCAAAATGCGGAAGGAATGATGAAGCTGAACGCACTCTTGAATCTATTCGCGACGATGCTGATCATCGCGAATTGCAGCGCACAAGATTGGACGCCGCTTTGGAAGAGCTATGCTGCGGCCTTCATGGACAATCAAGTTCGCGTCATCGACCACGACGCTGGTGACCGTACCACATCGGAAGGTCAAGCCTACGCGATGTTCTTCGCACTCGTCGCCAATGACCGGTCCCGCTTTGATGGCCTGCTCCACTGGACAGAGACCAACCTCGCGTCGGGGGATCTTGCGACTCACTTGCCGTCATGGTTGTGGGGGCGGGGGCCGAACGACAAATGGGGTGTGCTCGACAGTAATTCCGCCTCAGATGCCGACGTCTGGATGGCGTACACACTACTTCAGGCCGGCAAGGCGTGGAATGAACCGCACTACACTTCGCTTGGAACTGCTCTGGCAAAGCGAATTGCCGCAGAAGAGGTCGTTCAGATACCAGGGTTCGGAACCGCGCTTCTTCCGGGCGCAAGAGGCTTTCACAAAGGCGACTCGTATCGCCTGAACGCCAGTTATGTCCCGCTGCAACTCTTCATCTGGCTTGGTCACGAATTCCCGGATGGGCCGTGGCAGCAGATTGCAGCGCAGATCCCCGCTTTGGTGAGCGGCTCCGCGCCACAGGGCTTTGCGTCAGACTGGGTCGAATTCAAGCCCGGCAAGGGTTTCACGCCGTCTCCGCTGGGCAGTTATGACGCGATTCGAGTTTATCTGTGGGCCGGCTTGCTTGATCCGGCAACGCCGGGCCGCGACGCGATGCTGAAGGCGCTCCACGGAATGGCGCGCTATCTGCACACCAACGCTGGACCTCCCTCGAAGGTCAAACCCGATGGAAGCATCGAAGATTCCAAGAGCCCGGTAGGGTTTTCTGCCGCCCTGCTGCCTTACCTTTCAGCTTTGGGTGAGAAGAACCTTGAAGGTGAACAGATATCCCGAGTGCGATCGGAGTTCAATTCTAAAACCGGCCTCTACGGCAATCCTGCAAAATACTACGATCAAAATTTGACGCTGTTCGCGCTTGGTTGGAGAGAACGGCAGTTCTGGTTCGATCCTCAAGGCAACCTGAAGACCAGCTGGAAGCACGATTGAGGAAATATGATCGTCATAATCTGAGGCATCTTGTGGAGCTGCCTCTCATTCATATTTCTGCTCAGCTCTGGCTCGGAACAACGCATGTCACTGTTAGATATCTTGCTTGGGAAGCCGCTCGCTTCCAGTGAAGAGCGAGCGGAGAAAATTGGGACCCTCGAAGGTATACCTATTTTTGGCCTCGATGCACTGGGCTCGGCAGCTTACGGCCAGAGGCGGCACTCACATTACTACTTCCTCTAGTGATCTCACCTGAGGCTTTGAAGGTACTCGATCAGCAGCTTCATCTCATCTTCTTTGATCCCCACGGGCTGCATTCCGCCTGACGTCATTTTCTCGGTGGGAGTGCGCAGGAGCGTTTCGAGCTTTGGCGCGTCATACTTGCTCCCGATTCCGATGAGTTTAGGGCCGGCAGAAGTTCCGATTCCATTGTCTCCGTGACAGGCATTGCACCCTTCTCTTTCGAAAATCGCTTTGCCTTTGGCTGCTTCCGGATTGGCCAATGCCGCGTTCTGCGCAACCAGCGATCCGCCGGACAATTCAGGTTCGAACTTGGCTTTCATGAACTGCACCGTTTCTTCGTGCTGCGTCCTCAATTGCGCCGCCAAGCCGGGATTGCGCATGTCCTCGCGATG
>Ga0209234_1000147_pt1 | contig 19774 bp, 21 predicted proteins | sample GraSoi013_1_20cm_2_FD_185816 | JGI IMG/M metagenome (GOLD analysis project Ga0209234, IMG submission 185816) | Grasslands soil microbial communities from the Angelo Coastal Reserve, California, USA - Sample 08_20_2013_1_20cm (SPAdes) (version 2) | ecosystem: Environmental > Terrestrial > Soil >... | reverse complement strand
GCGCCGGCGCTCGCCAGCAGCACGGCGCCCGCGCGGGCGTACGCATGCGGGCGTCCGAGCCGCCGCAGCCGGGCCGCCGTGGCGGTCACGGCAGCGCGCTCACCGCATAAGTGAAGAGGTTGACACCCATACGTAGTGCCGCCTCATGGAGCTCGGCGGGATCGTGGTGGACCTCGGGATCCTCCCACCCGTCGCCCAGGTCCGATTGATAGGAATAGTATACGACCAGCCGGTCGCCCAAAAAGATCCCGAACCCCTGCGCCGGCAGCCCGTCGTGCTCGTGGATCTTGGGGATCCCCTTTGGGAAGTCGTACACCACATGGTAGACGGGATGGCTCAACGGCACTTCAACGAGCGGGTGATCGGGGAACACGCGGGCGATCTCGCGCCGGAACGATTTGTCCATGCCGTAGTCGTCGTCGGCGTGGAGGAATCCACCCTGCTCCAGGTAGCGGCGCAGGGTCTGGACCTCCTCGTCGGAGAAATGGACGTTGCCGTGCCCGGTCATATAGAGGTAAGGCGTGTCCCACAGGTCGGGGCTTGCGAGCGTGACCACGCGCTCGCGCACGGCGACGGCCAGTCCGGTGCGCCGGCGGATCGCCGCGAGGAGGTTGGGCAGCTTGGAGGGCCCGGTGTACCAGTCGCCGCCGCCGTCGTAATGCAGGCGGCCGATGGTGAGCGAGGCTAAACGCGGAACGCGGAAGTCGGAACGCGGAACAGCGCCAACCGACGCTGGTGTGTCTGCTCCGCGTTCCGCGTTCCGCGTTCCGCGTTCCGGAATCCCGTTGGCGAGGGGCAACCAAACCGCGAGTAAGAGGATCGCCGGGGCTCTCACAGTTCGTTCACTAGCCGGTACGCGCTGTTGCGCGTGATTCCCGTCTCGACCGCGATCTGCTCGGCGACGTCGCGCTTGGTCATTCCCTGGGCGAGCAAGGTGCGGGCGCGGGCTTCGGGGTCGGGCGGCCGCTCCTCGCGGACGGGCTTGCCGGTCCCCGCCACCACGACCGTGACTTCGCCGCGGGGCGGCGCCGCCGCGTAATAGCCGGCCAGCTCGGTCAGGGTCGCGGCGCGCGTTTCTTCGAACACCTTGGTGAGCTCGCGCGCCACGGCCGCGGGCCGCTCGCCGCCGCACGCCGCCGTCAGGTCCTCGAGCAGCTCGGTCACGCGGAGTGGCGCTTCGAACAGCACGACCGTCCACTCACTCTTCGCGACCGTCTCGAGCAGGCGCCGCCGCTCGGGGCCCTTGCGCGGCAGGAAGCCGAGGAACAGGTAGCGGTCGGCGCCGAGCCCGGAGACCGAGAGCGCGGCGGCGACCGCCGTCGGGCCCGGCACGGTCACCACCGGGATGTCGCGCTCGCGCGCCGCGGCGACGAGCACGGCTCCCGGGTCGCTCACGGCGGGCGTCCCCGCGTCGGTCACGAGCGCCACGTCTTTGCCGCTCCCCAGGAAGTGCAGGATGCGGCGCAACGCTGCTTCGCTCGAGTGCGCGTGGAAGCTCACCAGCTCGGCGTGCGACCCGACGTGCACGAGCAGCGGCTTGGTGTGCCGCGTGTCCTCGGCGGCCACGGCCGTGACCCGGCTCAGCGTGGCGGCCGCGCGCGGCGAGAGGTCCTCGAGGTTGCCGAGCGGCGTGGCGACGACGTACAGGGTGCCGGCCATGTCACCACGACACCTGCCACGGCAGCCGTCCGTAGTAGCCGGCCGACTGCAGGACGTAGCGGTGCTCCCGTGTCGCCTCCCGCAGGATCTTGGGGGCGGTCCCCGGCATCATGACCTCCACGCCTTCGAGCAGCTGGAGCGACCAGTCCGTCAGCGCGCCGGCGAGCTCTTCCGGCTGGATCACCGCGTCCGGCGTCTCCGCCCCGCGCGGCGCCGACAGGATCACGATCGCCTTGTGCGCGTCAACGATCCCGTCGCTCACCTTCTGCGCGCGGCGCCGGGCCTCGCCGGGAAATTCCTTGTCCACTTCGTCCACGATGCGCCAGTACAATTCCCGATAGGTATTGATGAGTGCATTCGGCGCCTGCTGCGGCAGATCGGCGACGTACGGGAACACGGCGGCCGTCAGTACGGGCGGCTGCCGATCGCCGCCGGCGTGGAACTGGGATTCGAGAAATTTGGGAATGGCCGTCGTCTCCGGCCTGTCGCAGAAGTAGCCGCTGTGGTATCGCCCCCCGTCGAACCGCACGTACGACACGCGCGCGTTCGACGTCAGCTCCAGGATGCCGCTGGTCTGGTCGCGGGCGAAGCCCGCGAAGAACGCCCCGGGCGCTGATGCATCGACGTTGCGCATCTCGACCGGCGCGGCGCACGACTGATACATCCACGCGAGCTGCTCCATCGGCGCGGCGCAGTAAGCGAGCTCGCCCCGCTCCACCTCGGCGCGCATGCGTTTCAGGGCCTCGCTGATCGTGACGACCTGCCGGCCGGTGGTGTGGAGCGAGGCGGCGTTCACCGCCTCGCCCTTGCGGAAGAACAGCAGCAAGCACTCGTCCGGAAGGTACGCGGTGATGTAACCGTCCACGCGGCCGTCCCGGTCGCGCTTGGCGAAGGCGAGGAGGTTGTCGAGATGGATGAACCCGAGGCGGGTGCGATGAATCAGCCGGTTCACTTGCGGGAACGTGAGGTCCGCGAGGCGAACCGGCGAGTTCATCAGGCGAGCGGTGCTCGCGCGCATGGCCCTCCGGGGGAGGAGGCTACGACAGGTGTTGCTGGATCTTCTGCTCGAACACCGGCTTCGGGTACGCCCCCACGAGCGTATCCACGTGCCGCCCATCCTTGAAGAATAGAATACTCGGAATCGAGCGAACGTTGAAGCGCATCGCCGTTTTCTGGTTGGCGTCCACGTCTACCTTGGTCACCTTCAGCTTGCCGTGATACTCGCCGGCGAGCTGGTCGAGGATCGGCGACACCATGTGGCACGGGCCGCACCACGTCGCCCAAAAGTCGACGATGGCGAGCCCCTGGTGCTGCTCGACCTCCACTCCGAAGGTAGCGTCGGTAACCGCCACGAGATGTTCCGCTGCCATGACCTCTCCACTCCCTCTGGCGCAATCGTTATGTTGACGGACAACATGGCCGCTTCCCGTGTCCGCGTCGCCCACGTCGGCATTGCCGTCCCGTCGATCGACGCCGCGCTGCCGTTCTACCGCGATGTGCTCGGCCTCGAGCCGGGGCAGGCGGAAACCGCTGACGGCGCGACCATCGTGGGCCTGGCGCTGGGCGACGTCCAGATCGAGCTGCTCGAGCCGCGCGACCCCGACGGACCGGTGGCGAGATTCCTCGCCACGCGGGGGTCGGGCATTCATCACGTGTGCTACCGCGTGCCCGACCTCGAGCGCGCGCTCGAACGCTGTCGCGCCGCGGGGTATCGTCTCGTCGACGACGTCCCGCGGCGGGGCACCGGCGGCCGACGCATCGCTTTCGTGCACCCCAAAGCAACGGCGGGCATTTTGCTCGAGCTCACTGAATAGCTCAACACTCGAACGGCTCGCCCGGTTCCACCGGCGTCAGCGCTTACACGGCTCCGCGGGATTGCCGACCGCCGCGAGGTCCGTGCCGACGACGAGCCAGTGGCCGTCCTTCGCATGCGCGAGCTCGATCGGAACCACCACGGTGCACGACGTCGCGCGCTGCAACTCGACCCGGAAGATGCGCCGGTCGTCCTTGTTCGGCACGGGGAGTGGGCCTTCGATCACACGATACCCGACGTGGTTCAGGTAAATCTGGAGCACCGTGAGCCGCTGCTTCAGCTCCCCGCTCTTCATCCACCCGGAGGCGGGACCGCGCTCCGTGCCCCACAGCGCCTTCATGCGGTCGAGATCGTTCGCCTTGACGGCGGACATGAATTGGGCCAGGGATTCCGGCAGCGCCTGCGGTGCGGTCGCGGGCGATCCGCCCCTCCCTCCACACGCGAGGGCGCCCAGCGCGACGAGCGCGATCAGTCGTGGCGTCACGAACCAGTCCTCGAGTGTGATCGGAGTGACCCGAAGGTAAGGCGGCATGCGGCTCTACGTCAACATTGATCATGTCGCGACGTTGCGCGAAGCACGCAAGACCGACGAGCCCGACCCGGTGCGGGCCGCGGCCGCCGCCGAGCGCGCCGGCGCCGACGGCATCACCGTGCACCTCCGCGAGGACCGGCGCCACATCCAGGACGCCGACGTGCGCGCGCTCGCGGCGTCGGTGCGCGTGCTGAACCTCGAGCTCGGGGCGGCGGCCGAGATCGTGCGAATCGCGTCGCGCATCAAACCGTTCCAGGCGACGCTCGTCCCCGAGCGGCGCCGCGAGATCACCACCGAGGGTGGGCTCGTGCTGCGCCGGGCCGACGCCCGCGTCGCCGGCGCGGTGCGCCGACTCTCGGCCGCCGGAATCCGCGTGAGCCTGTTCATCGACCCCGACCGCGCGACCATCGACCGCGCGGCGGACCTCCACGTCCCCGCGATCGAGCTGCACACCGGTCGCTACGCCCACACCTGGCGCAAAGGCGACGCCGCGCTGCGCGCGCTGGCGCGCGCGGCGGCCCACGCCCGCGCCCGCGGCCTCGCGGTCCACGCCGGGCACGGCCTGACCTACGAGAACGTGCAACCCGTCGCCGCCATTCCCGACATCGAGGAGCTCAACATCGGGCATTCGATCGTGAGCAACGCGGTGTTCTGGGGCCTGGAGGAGGCGGTGCACCGCATGCGGCAGTTGGTCGACACCGCCCGAAAGCCTTAGCTTGGGAGCGCCATGACGGAATCTTCGAAGCCACTCGGGATGTCCGATTTCTTCGCCCTCGAGGCGGGGGAGTACCTCGAGCGGCTCGACGCGCTGCTCACCACGGGCGAGGGCCCCAACGCGGACGAGCTGGTCCGGCTGGCCCGCGCGCTGCGCGGCAGTGCGCTGATGGCCAACCAGCACGCCATCGCGCGCACCGCGGCGGCGCTGGAAGCCCTGGCGCGGGCGGTGCGCGAGGAGCGGCGGGCCTGGGACGTGCAGACCAAGCAGCTGGCCGTCCGCGGCGTGGACGACCTGAAGATCTTCGTGCGCCGGGCGCCCGCCTGGAGCGACGCCGACACCGCCAAGGCGGAGGCCTTGTCGCAGGAGCTCGAGCAGCTCGCCGGGCGGCCCTCGGCACAGGTGCGGGTCGCGGAAGCGGTGGGACTCGACGCCGGAGCGCGGGCGTTCGTGGCCCGAGAGGGAGCGGCGATCGCGAGCGCCCTCGACCGGGCCGCCCAGGCGCTGCGCGCCAACCCGCTCGCGCACGACCCGTTGCAGCACGTGCTGCGCGCGCTGCAGCCGTTGCGTGGCCTCGCCGCCGTGAACGACCTTCCCCCGCTCCCCGACCTGCTCGAGGGAATCGAGCGGGCGATTGCGGAGCTGTCGCGCGCCGGCATCGACCCGCCCGCCAACGTGGGCGAGCTCTTCCAGGCGGGGGCGACGGCGATCGCGCGCGCGGCGCGCGAGGTGGCCGAGCGCGGACGCCCCGACCCGGAAGGCCCGGACTTCCGCCAGTTCGCCACCCTGATCGTGACGTTCATGGAGAGCGAGCCGGATGTGGTGTCGATCGGCTCGCTCTACTACAACGACTCGGGTCCCCACATCGTGTCCCGCGGCACTCCCGCGGCCCGCCCTTCGACCTTGGGTCGACTGGAACTGGTGAGCCACGGCGACCACCTGCGCCAGGCGGCCGACTCCCTGGAGCGGGCGCCGTCGGCCACGCAGCGCGAGCTGCGCGCCCACACGCTCGGCACCACGTTCCGCGCGCTCGCCAACGCCGGCGGTGGTGTGCTCGCCGATCGCGTGGCGCATTTCGCGATCGCGGCCCGCGAGGCGGTCGCGTCGGGCGTGGCCCTCACGAGTCCGGGCGCCTTCGCCGCCGAGCTGCGCCGGGCCGGCGAGCTGCTGGCGCGCTCGAGCGGCGGCGACGAAGAAGCGCTCGCGGCCGAGCTCGATGCCGTGACGGCCGCGCTCCGCGCCGTAAAGCCGGGGGCTCCGGCCCCCGCACCGGCGCAGGTCCCCCGCCCAATCCCTCCGCCCCGGGCCCAGCCGCCGGCGGCCCCTGCACCGGCGCCCCGTGCCGACGAGCCGATACCCGAGAGCGCCGACCTGGTCGGCTCCTGGACCGCATACCAGCGGTTGGCGCGCGGCGGGATCGGCGCCGCGTCGTTGGACGAGCTCGTCGCGGGCGGGCAGCGGACGGCCACGCCGCCCCCGCCACCCACCCCGCCTCCCCCGCCGGGCGAGCCGGGGGTCGTCGACGTCCGCACGCTGCAGTACCGTGGTGAACGCGCGCTGCAGCGCGCCCAAGAGCTCCGCGCCGTCGCGAAGCAGGCGACCGGCGACTCGCTGCGCGCCCTCGTCGAAGAAGTCTGCGACCTCGTTGCCCTCGCCCTTGAGCCCAGCCCCGGCTCCACCAGCTCCTGACCGCAGTTCCGCGTCGCGCTGGGCGTGGGTGGTGGGGCTCCTGGTCACGCTCGGGCTCCTGGCCTGGGCGCTGCACGGCGTGAGCGCCCGCGACCTGGTGGAAGGAGTGCGGCGGGCGAACCGCTGGCTCATGCTGGCGACGGTCGCGCTCGCGACCCTCACGTTCCCCATCCGCACGCTCCGCTGGCGGCTCATCCTCCGCGACGCGGGTGGCGGGGCCTATCCCCTGCGTCCCCTGTGGCACGCCACCGCGATCGGGTTCATGGCGAACAACCTGCTCCCGGTGCGGGCCGGTGAGTTCGCCCGGGCGTACGTGGCGTCGCGGCAGCTGCCGGTGCGCTTCTCCACGGCCCTCGCATCGGTGGGCGTCGAGCGGGTGTTCGACGGGCTGATGCTCGTGGGCCTGATGACCGTCGCGATCGCCTCACCGGCGTTTCCCCACCGCGCCGACATCGGCCGGACGTCGGTTTCCACGATCACCGCCACGGCCGCCGCTGTCTTCGGAGTCGTGCTGGCAGTGGCGGTGCTGGTGGTGCATCGGCCGGGGCCGTGGCTCGCGCTGCTCGGTCGCGCGACGCACGCCGCCCTGCCCGCACGCGTTGCCGACCGGATCGCCCGGATCGCCGACGGGTTGGTCGCGGGACTCGCAGTCCTGAAGAGCCCGGGCCGCTTCCTCGCGGTCGTCGCGTGGTCGGTCGTGCTCTGGGTCGTGAACGCCGCGGCGTTCGCCGTGTGCTTCCGCGCCTTCGGGCTTCCGGTGCCCGCCGCGGGCGCGTTCCTGCTGCAGGGGATCATCGGGTTCGGCGTGGCGCTGCCGAGCTCGCCCGGGTTCGTCGGCGTGTTCGAGGCGGCAACCCGGGTGACGCTCGCGCTGTACGGCATCGACGCGACCCGCGCGCTGAGCTACGCGGTCGCGTATCACGTGGGCACGTTCCTGCCGGTCACCCTGCTCGGCCTCTACTCGCTTTCGCAGCTGCGGTTGCGTCTCGCGGAGCTCAGCACGGCGGCGGCGACCGAGGGCTGAGCGCTGGCATCCCCCCCGGACCGCGTCCGCGTGCCCGCGTACGCGAAGGTCAACCTCTTTCTCCGCATCCTCGCGCGCGAGTCGGGGGGCTACCATCAGATCGAGACGGCCTTCGCGCTGCTCGAGCTGGCGGACGAGCTGACCCTGTCGCGGACGGCGCGCGGAGTCGCGCTCACGGTACACGGGCCCGACGTGGGCCCGGCCGAGGACAACCTCGCGGTGCGCGCGGCGCGCGCCGTACTCGAAGCAACGGGTCACGCGTTCGGCGTGACGATCGAGCTGACCAAGCGGATCCCCGTCCGGGCGGGGCTGGGCGGCGGCTCGAGCGACGCCGCGGCGACGCTGCACGCCGTGAACGCGCTCGCGGGCGAGGCTGTGCCCCGCCCCGAACTCTTGCACCTTGCCGCGCGCCTGGGCGCCGACGTGGCGTTCTTCGCGAGCGGCGCGCCCGCCGCCGTCGCGTGGGGTCGCGGCGAACGGCTGTTCCGGCTCACGCCGCCGCCCGCCGCACCGGCCCTGCTCGCGGTGCCGGCCGGCGGTGTCTCCACCCCGGACGCCTACGGCTGGTGGGACCAGCTCAACCCCGAGCCACCGTCACACGGCCCGGTCGTGCTCGATGAGGACGCGTTCGCCACCTGGGGCAGCGTCGGCCGGCTTGGCGGCAACGACTTCGAAATTCCGGTGTTCGGGAAGCATCGGCCGCTGCGGGCTCTGTTCGAGCGGGTCGCCGGCACCCACCCCTACTGGGTGCGGCTGTGTGGCTCGGGCAGCGCCATTGCCGCGGTGTACGCAAGCGACCGGCTGCGCGACGATGCGACCATGCTCCTGGGCGAGAAGCAGCAGCAGCTGATCGGCACCACCACCCGGGCCATACCGGCGGCGGGGCCGAAGCCCCTTCCGTAGTCGGCGGCAGGGCCGCTTTTTTCAGGGGGAGAGGGAGCCGAATGCCCGAGCAACTCGTCGGAACGGTGGTCCACTACTTCAAGGGGCCGAGCGTCGCCGTCGTGCGCCTGACCGAGGGCGCGCTGGCGGTGGGTGACCGCATCCGGTTTCACGGGCACACCACGGATTTCACGGAGCAGATCGTCTCGATGGAAGTGAACCATCAGAAGGTTGCAGCGGCGAGTGTCGGCGACGAGGTCGCGATCCAGGTGAGCGACCGCACGCGTCAGCACGACCAGGTCTTCAAGGTGACCCCATGAACGACGAGGCGTTCAATCTTTCCGTCCGCAAGTTCCTGAAGCACTTCGGCGTAGACGCGCAGCGCGAGATCGAGAAAAGCGTCGACGCGGCCGTTCGCTCGGGCAAGCTCAAGGGCACGGAGACCCTCAAGGCGCGCGCCCGGCTCGAGATCCAGGGGTTGCCCGTGAATCTGGTGATCGAGCACGACATCACGTTGGCGTAGCGCGGGCATGCGGGCGGCAATCCTCGCGACACTGGCGCTCGCATCCGCGTGCGGGTCCTCGTCCCCCGAGGTCGCTCCCACTCCCGCACCGGCGCCGGCGTCCGCGGTCGCACCCGGCGCGGCCCGGCCGTCGATCGTCGCAGCCGAGCAGTACTACGACATCGACGGGTCGAGCACCGGCGCGCTGCGGAATCAGATCGACCGGCTCGGCCCCAAGGACGAGAGCGGCAAGTCGCAGGACGCATTGACGGTGTGGAGCATCGAGTGGGCCTTCGGCACCGCGCAGCGCGGAGACAGCTGCGTCCTGCGCGACGTGAAGGTCACACTCAACGTCGCTGTCACGCTGCCCCGCTGGAAGCCACCGGCCACCGCCTCCGCCGACGTCCTCAAGTCATGGCAAACCTACCTCAAAGCCGTCCGGCTCCATGAGGCCGGCCATCGGACGATCGCCGAGCGCAACGCTCGCGACGTGACGGCCGCGCTCACGCCGCTCCGGGGGGCGAATTGCGACAAACTCTTGGACGAGGCGTCGCGCACGGCGGAGCGGATCGTGGCGGATGGGCGGGCGAGGAACCGCGCTTACGACGTGGAAACCAAGCACGGCCAGACGCAGGGCGTGGTGCTCGGGCCCTGAACGACCTCCCGACAAGCAGAACCCCCGAGAGGCCCTAGCCGACCCTCGGGGGCTCGCCGCTCAGTCGCCGAGGCGAGTGAGCGCGTCGCTTCGCTTGTGGCCGTTCGTTTGACTCACGGCCCCACCTCCTCGGGTGGCGTTCGCCACTACCGTAAAAGCCAAACTCGGTCCGCGCAACTGTGGTGCACCCGCAACGCAGGGGTCTGCGGCGCCCCGGTGCCCGCTCCTCAGGCCGGCGTCTCTCTCTTGAACCGCCCCAAACACGAGCCGTCACCGCGTTCGACCCACGCCTCTCGCACGTACCCCAACCGCGATGCGGCCACGAGCAGTTGCGCCTCGAGGCGCGCGGAGAAATACCCGCCGACGACTTCGTACCCTTGGCCCAAGGCGGAGAGAAACTCGCCGAACTCGACGCCCAGGGCAAAGCTGTCGCTTCTATCGAGGTAGGTGATGAAGACGTCATCGCCGCCCGTTGGGGGGCGAGAATGGGTCGGTGCACTCATGGATGTCCCACCTTCCGGGTGCGTCCTGGTCCGGTTGCGAGGAGGTGCGGTACGCTTCCCTGAAGACGCAACAGCGCACCCTGCGGTCACGCATGAGGGTGCCCCGGAGGGGGACACGCTGCGTCCACACCTCTATATTCTGTTCCCTGGATCACGGCGTCTCAGACTGGCCCCTCGTCCAACGGCAGGACACCAGACTTTGGATCTGGGAATGGTGGTTCGAATCCACCGGGGCCAATCCCCCTTCACGTGCAAGGCCGATGACTCCTCACCCGACGGTCAGAGCCCTCTTCACGGTCGTGTCGTGCTGTCTCTTGACGGAGTCCCTCGTCGCACAAGGCCTTCCGCGCGCCCGTCCCGAGGACGTGGGCCTCTCGGCCGCCGCGCTGGAGCGCATCGCGACCACGCTGCAATCGTATGTGGACTCCGGCAAATTCCCGGGCTTCCTCGCCCTGGTCGCTCGGCACGGCAAGCTGGCGTACCTCACGTCCGTCGGCTGGATGGATGTGGAACACCGGCGCGCCATGAGCTCGGACGCGGTGTTTCGCATCTACTCCCTGACCAAGCCGATCGCGAGCACGGCCGTCATGCAGTTGTACGAGCGTGGGAAGCTGCGTCTCGACGACCCGGTCTCGAAGTACATTCCCGCCTTCACGGGAGTGCAGGTCTACGCCGGCGGCGGGGCCGCGACCCCCGTCCTGCACCCTGCCGAGCGGCCCGTGACCCTGGCCGATCTGCTGACACACACGTCGGGCCTGACCTACGGCTTTATCGGCAACACGCCCGCCGATTCGGTCTATCGCCGCGCCGCCCTGAACAACCCCCACTGGACTCTCGCCCAGCTCGCCGACAGCCTGGCGCACCTCCCGCTGGCATTCTCACCGGGGTCACGGTGGAACTACGGCTATTCCATCGATGTCCTCGCCCGCGTCGTTGAAGTGGTGTCAGGCATGACGTTCGATCGCTACCTCGACGGCGCCCTCTTCCGGCCGCTTGGCATGTCGATGACCGCCTTCCACGTCACGCCCGCGATGGAGGGCCACCTGACGACGTTGTACGCCCCCGGCCCCGATGGCAGACTGCAGGCAAACACACCCTCGATCGCGGCGGAGTACACCGCCGAGGGCAGGATGCTCTCGGGCGGAGGCGGGTTGCTCTCGACCGTGAGCGACTACCTCCGGTATGCCCAGATGCTGTTGAACGGCGGCGAGCTGGACGGGCAGCGGATCCTCAAGCGTGAAACCGTGGCCCTGATGATGCGGGACCACTTGCCGCGCGGGCTCACGCCGATCACAGTCGCTCCCGACTGGCCCCCCGGAAAAAACGGGTTCGGGTACGGAGGCGCCGTGCGGGTGGATGCAGACACCACGGTGCCCGGATCACCAGGTACGTTCCGCTGGGCGGGGGCCGCGACGACCTTTTTCTGGGTCGATCCCCGGACCGATCTGGTCGCGATGGTCTGGACGCAGTACCTCCCGCCCGCGTGGTCGCTGGACGCCCAGTTCCAACGGCTGGTGTACGCCAGTGTGAAAGGCAGATGAGGGCGACGATCGTCGCAGTCGCGCTCGGCCTGCTGCTCGACGTCGCGTCCCTCGCCGCCCAGAATACGCCGCTCGACGCCTTTCGCGGCAACATCGCGGCCATTCACTCGCGCAACCGCGCCGCCTATCTCTCGCATTACCTCCACACCCCCGCGCTCGCGCGCGTCGGCCCCGACGGTCTGCGCCAGGGCTACGACTCGTTCGCCGCCGGCGTCGGTGCCGCATGGCCCGACACGCTCGTCGCCACGCACTTCAGCATCGTCCCCCTCACGTCCGACGTGGCCTACGGAGCGTACCGCTACCGCGTCGTCGACTCGAGCGGCAGCGTGCGCGGCGTGAGCGAGCGCGTGTTCGTTCGCACACCGGAAGGCTGGAAGATCGCGGTCACCACCGCGTTTCCGACGCCCGACGCGCCCCCGCCGCCGCTCGCGATCGTCGGCGCGACGCTCGTGGACGGCAGCGGCGCCGCCCCCGTGCGCGACGCCGTGGTCGTGATGCGGAACGGCCGAATCGCCTGCGCCGGGGCCCGCTCCGGCTGCCCCCTTCCGGCCGACGCCGACACGGTGCGCGCCGCCCGCAAATGGATCGTCCCGGGCCTGATCGACACGCACGTGCACTTCTCCCAGACCGGGTGGGTGGACGGCCGGCCCGACGCCCTCGACCTGCGCGCCCGCTATCCCTATGAGACGGTGGAAGCCGAGCTGCACCAGCGGCCCGAGCGGTTCTTCCGATCCTATCTGTGCAGCGGCGTCACCTCGGTGTTCGACGTGGGCGGCTACCCGTGGACGCTCGACCTCCAGCCACGCACCGCCCGGTCCACCAGGGCGCCGCGCGTCGTGGCCGCCGGACCCCTGCTCTCGACCGTGGACCACTGGCTCAACCTGCCCGATCAGCGCCAGTTCAACTACATGGCGGACGAGGCCACGGTGCGCCAGGCGGTGCGCGCCCACAAGGCGTGGGGTGCCGCGGCGATCAAGGTGTGGTACATCATGCCCCCCCAACCGCCCGACACTGCACGCATGTCGGCGCTGGTGCACGCCGCCGGCGACGAAGCCCGCAAGGTCGGACTACCGCTGATCGTACACGCCACCGGTCTGTGGGAGGCGAAGGACGCGCTGCGCGCCGGGGCGCATATCCTGGTGCACTCGGTGTGGTCCGCGCCCGTGGACGACGAGTTTCTCGCGTTGGCCCGCCGCGCGGGCGCGATCTACGTGCCCACTCTCACCGTGCTGGACGGGTACGCCCAGGTGGCGGCGCGGCGGTTCGTGCCCGATCGCCGGGCGCTGGCGTGCGTCGATCCTGCCACGCGCGCCAAGGCGTTCGCCACCGATACCGTCGCTCTGGCGCAGCGTACGCCGGCGTCGCTCCGACAGCGGGTCGGCCGGATCGTCCGGTCCCTCGTTCCCGGCGCCAGGGGCGATCGGCGCCGCGACCAGGGTGCAATCAACCTGAAGCGCGTGTTCGACGCCGGCATCCCGGTCGCGCTCGGCACGGATGCCGGGAACCCGCTCACGTTGCACGGCGCGTCGGTATTCCGGGAGCTCGAGGCGATGCAGGCTTCGGGGCTCGCGCCGCGCGACGTGCTGCTCGCCGCCACCCGTAACGGCGCGCGGGCGCTGGGCGTCGACAGTAGCGGCACGGTCACCGTTGGCGCGGTGGCCGACCTGCTCGTCCTGGACGCGGATCCGCTCGCCGACATCGGCCATCTCCGCGACATCGCGCTCGTGGTGCGCGGGGGTGAGGCCTACACGCGGCACGAGCTCGAATACTGAGACGCGAAACGGCGCCCGCGCGCCATTGGCTCGCACGGGCGCCGTTTTCTTGCGACGGGCTACGCCTGCAGCTTCTGCAACGCCGCTTGCGCGGCCTTCTTGGCGACGTCCACCTGGCCCGACTTACCATGCCTCACGGCCTGCTTGAGATTCTTGATGGCCGCCTCGAGCCGCGGGCTGGGACGCTCCTTCTCGGCCGCCTCGGCGTGGGTCAACGCCTCCTGCGCGTGTTCGATCACGAGGTCCTTCTGACCCGAATTCCCCGCGTCGATCGCCGCCTGTGTCTGCTTGACGGCTTCCGTGAGGTGGTCCCCTTGCATGGCCTCCGCGCCCGACTCCTGCGGCCGCTGCGGCTCCTGGGCGGAGACCACGCGGCCGGCGACGAGCGCGAATACGGCGGCCAGCGCGGCCGCCGGTATCTTGCGATTCATACTGCCTCCTTGCTTCAGTGGTGAGCACGGCACCTTTCACCAACGGTGCCCCGACGTTGGTACAAGCCTTGGGTGGGGAGAGGTTCCACACGCCTCCGCGCTCGGGGTGGCATCGAGTGCTGCACCGACGCAACTTTCGCCCTGCACTGCTTGTCCACGTTCCTCCTTGCAAACGAGGTTTTGCCCCGCATGCGTCCGATCGCCCGTGCGCTCGTTGCGTCTCTACTCGGCGTGCTGCTTCTCGCCGCCGTTCCCGCCCCCGCCACCGACCTGCGCGGCTACTCGGCTGATGCCGCGAAGGCCGAGCGGGAATGGGAGACGAAGTTCCGCGCCATCCCCTCGCCCGACTCCTTGCGCGAGTACATGCGTCGCCTCTCCGCGCGGCCGCACCACGTGGGCTCCGCGTACGACAAGGACAACGCCGAGTGGATCCTCGCCAAGTTCAAGAGCTTCGGGCTGGACGCGCGGATCGAGCCGTTCGACGTCCTGTTCCCGACGCCCAAGGAGCGTGTAGTGGAGCTGGTAGCGCCCACGAGGTTCACCGCCAAGCTCCAGGAGCCCCCGGTCCCCGGCGACCCGACCTCGAGCCAGCAGGCAGAGCAGCTGCCGACCTACAACGCGTATTCGATCGACGGCGACGTCACGGCCCCGCTGGTGTACGTGAACTACGGCGTGCCCGCGGATTACCAGCGGCTCGAGCGTATGGGTGTCTCGGTCAAGGGAGCCATCGTGATCGCGCGCTATTTCGGGTCATGGCGCGGCATCAAACCCAAGGTGGCCGCCGAGCACGGCGCGGTGGGTTGCATCATCTACTCCGATCCCAGGGACGACGGCTACGCCCAAGGCGAGGTGTACCCGCAGGGTCCCTGGCGCCCCAAGGATGGCGTACAGCGCGGCAGCGTGATGGACATGCCGCTCTATCCCGGCGACCCGCTCACGCCGGGGATCGGGGCGACCAAGGACGCCAAGCGCCTGGCGGTGAGCGAAGCACCCACGATCACCAAGATCCCCGTGTTGCCGATCTCCTACGGCGACGCGCAGCCCTTCCTGGCGGCGCTGCGCGGTCGCGTGGCGCCGGCCGAGTGGCGCGGCGCCCTCGGCATCACCTACCGCCTCGGTCCCGGGCCCGCCCGGGTGCATTTGCGCGTCAAGTCCGACTGGAGCCTGAAGACGCTGTACGACGTGATCGCGCGCATCCCGGGCGCCGTCGCGCCGGACGAGTGGGTGGTCCGCGGCAACCATCACGACGCCTGGGTGAACGGCGCCGAAGACCCGACCTCGGGACTCGTGCCGCTGCTGGAAGAGGCGCGCGCCTACGGACAGCTGCTGAAGCAGGGCTGGAAACCGCGCCGCACCATCATCTACGCGGCCTGGGACGGCGAGGAGCCGGCTTTGCTCGGCTCGACCGAATGGGTCGAGGCCCACGCCGACGAGCTGGCCGCCAAGGCCGTGGCGTATCTGAACACCGACTCCAACAACCGGGGGTACCTGGGCGTCGGCGGCTCGCACTCGCTCGAGAACTTCATCAACGAGGTGGCGCGCGACATCGAAGACCCCGAGACCAAGCTCACGGTCTGGAAGCGGGCCCAGCTGCACACGATCGCCGACGCAGCGTCCGCCGACGCCCGGCAGGAGGCGCGGCAGCGGGCCGACCTGCGGATCGACGCGCTCGGGTCCGGGTCGGACTTCACGCCGTTCCTCCAGCACGTCGGCGTCGCCACCCTGAACCTCGGCTTCGGCGGCGAGGGCGGCGGCGGCATCTACCATTCTATCTACGACGACTTCAAGTGGTTCACGGCCTTCGACGACACCTCGTTCACCTACGGGCGCGCCCTGGCGCAGACGGTGGGCACCGCGGTTCTGCGCCTCGCCGACGCCGAAGTCCTGCCCTATCAATTCACGGGGCTGGCCGAGACGGTGACCAAGTACGTCAAAGAGGTCGAGAAACTCGCCAAGGACCAACAGGACGAGATCCGGGAACGGAATCGCGAGCTGGACGAGGGCCTGTTCACCGCCACCGCCGACCCGCGCGAGCCCGACGTGCCGCCGGCGCGGGAAGACCTTCCGCCGTTTCTGAACTTCGCGCCGCTCGATAACGCGGCCGACGCGCTCACCCGCGCGGCGGAGCGCTATGAGAAAGCGTTCGGGCGCACCCAGGCCAACGGCGGCGCGATGCTCGCGAAGCCGGACGCGCAAGCCGTGAACGCGACCTTGCTGCGCACGGAGCGCGCCCTGACGAGCGCCGCCGGCCTGCCGCGACGGCCCTGGTACCGCCACGAGGTCTACGCTCCCGGCTTCTACACGGGCTACGGCGTGAAGACCCTCCCCGGCGTGCGCGAGGCGATCGAGCAGAAAACCTGGTCGGAGGGCGATGCGCAAATCGGGGCCGCCGGCAAGGCGCTCCAGGCGACCGCCGACGTGATCAATCGCGCGGCCGAGCAGTTGGAGAAGTTGGCGCCCTGACGTTGCAGGCAGGCATCATTGACGGGAGGCCATCCCCGTCGCCACTATGCTATCGATGACGTACCTGGAGAATCGTATGCACTCCACCAATCGGGCAGTCGCGTTTGCCGCCATCCTGCTGTCGCCCATCGTCACGCACGCGGCGGCCGATCGACACTCGCAAGACGCCGCGCAACCGGCCGCGTCCTACACTTTCCAGGGCACCGTCCGTGCCTACTCACCCAAGACGGGACTCGACCTGATCACCGGAGTCGGGATGGCCCTACGTCTCGTGCATGTGACCGCGGCGCCCGCGGCTCACGGCGGAGGCGGAGCCGCAGCCAGCCTCGCCGGCCTGGACCTCAAGGCCGGCGACGTCGTGCGAGTCGAGTGCCATCGGGCCGAGGAGGGACTCGTCGCTGATCGCATCGAGAGGGTCGAGGTGCCCAAGCCGTGACCCCGCAGCGGGTCGCGGTTGTCTTTCTGTTCTCGCTCGTGGGCTGCGCGAAGGTGGTGAAGCCGGGCGACCCCGTGCCCGGCCTCACGCGGGAGCAGCGTGACCGCTTCGCCCGGGGCAAGGTCGTCTTCGACAGCGCGTTCACCCCCGCGGCCGGTCTCGGGCCGCTCTTCAACGCCACCGGGTGCGGCGAGTGCCACGAGGACCCGGCGGCGGGCGGGCGCGGAGACGAAATCGAGATCCACGCCACCGCGTTCCACGCGCCGACCTGCGACCCGCTGGTCCAGGAAGGGGGACCGGTGGTGCAGCAGCACACCACGCCCGCCCTCAAGCAGGCGCTCGGCATCGACAGCGAGCCGTTCCCGCCGTCCGCCACGGCCCGCGCCCACCGCACCTCGCCCGTGGTGTTCGGCCGCGGGTTGCTCGATCTCGTCTCGGACTCCGTCATCCTCTCCTACGCCGACCCGGACGACAGGAACCACGACGGCATCCGGGGACGTCCGGGGCGCTCGCTGGACGGCCGGATCGGCCGGTTCGGCCGCAAGGCCTTCGTTCCCAGCTTGCACGAGTTCAACGCCGGCGCCTTTCCGACGGAGACGGGTGTGACCGACCCCGAGCAGCCCACCGAGGAGAACGTCGGGGGCCAGCCTCTCCCGCCCGGCGTCGATCCCGTCGCCGATCCCGAGATCACACAGGACGCACTCGATCTCGCGGACGATTTCGTGCGATTTCTGGGCGCGCCCACGCCCGTCAAGCTCGGCAAGGACGGGCGCCGCGGGCGCGAGCTGTTCTCGCAGATCGGCTGCGCATCCTGCCACATCCCGACGCTCCGCACGGGAGGGAGCCCCGTACGGGCGCTCGCCCACCGCGACTTCCCCGCTTACACCGACCTGCTGCTCCACGACATGGGGCCGGACCTGGCCGACATCTGTCTCGGCGTCGCGACCCCCAGCGATTTCCGCACGGAGCCGCTGCTCGATCTGCGCGACGCAAAGAGGTTCCTCCACGACGGGCAGGCCACTACCCTGGAGCAGGCGATCGACCTGCACGGGGGGGAGGGCTCCGGTGCCCGCGACCGCTTCAAGGTCCTTTCGGCCGCGGACCGCAGCGCGATCATCGCGTTTCTCAAAGCCCTCTGACGGAGGACTCCGGGGGGACTTGATGAAGACGGCCGAGTGTGATTAGCATCACTCCGCCCATACACACGCTCGCTGCCCCGTATGCCTCTCCTCACAGTCGAAGCCGTCTCCAAGCGATTCGACGGCGTCACAGCCGTCGACCACGTCTCGTTCGCCGTGGACCGCGGCCAGGTGGTGGGTTTCCTGGGCCCCAACGGGGCCGGGAAGTCCACGACGATGCGCATGATCACCCAGTATTACGAGCCGGACACGGGTGACATCAGGCTCGACGGCGTCCCGCTCGCCGATGCCGCACGCGAGGCGAAGCGCCGCATCGGCTACCTCCCCGAAAACAACCCGCTATATGGCGACATGCTGGTGTGCGACTACCTCGCGTTCATCGCCGACCTGCGGCAGCTGGCGGGCCTCGCGCGGCGCCAGGCGATGGACGAGGCCGTCACCGGGACCGGGATCGAAACCGTGTACTACCGGCCGATCGGCGAGCTGTCCAAGGGCTTCCGCCAGCGGGTGGGCCTCGCCCAGGCGATCCTCCACCGCCCCGATCTGCTCGTCCTCGACGAGCCGACGGAGGGGCTCGACCCGAACCAGCGCGTCGAGATCCGCCGGCTGATCGGCGCGCTCGGCAAGGACCGGACGGTGATCCTGTCGACGCACGTGCTCCCCGAGGTCCAGCACACCTGCTCGCGGCTGCTGATCATCAGCCGCGGGAAGATCGTGGCCGACGGACCCGTGGACCGGCTGATCCGGCAGGCGGAGGGCGCGGTCGAGATCGCCGTCGAGGCCGCGGGCACGGGCGTCACCGAGGCGCTGGGCAAGCTCCCCGGCGTGCGCCAGGTGAATCCGGCGGGCGCCGCCACGGACGGCCGGGTGGCCGTTACCCTCATCGCCGACGGCTCGACCGATCTGCGGCCCGAGATCTTCGGACTCGCCAAGGCACGCGGCTGGACGCTGTACGAGCTGCACCAGGCGGCCGGGAGCCTCGAGGAGCTGTTCCACCAGCTGACCAGCGAGCCGGAGCGCTGACGTGAGCCCGATTCGCACCATCGCGCGCCGTGAGCTGAAGGCGCTGTTCGACCAGCCGATCGCCTACATCCTGCTCGTCGTGTTCACCGGCGTGAACGCGTTGCTGTTCTTCCGCGAGGTGGACCTGTACAAGACCGCTTCCTTGCGCCCGATGCTCGACTTCCTTCCCTGGCTGCTCCTGTTCCTCGCGCCGGCCGTCACGATGCGGGCCCTGGCGGAGGACACGCGCTCGGGCACGCTCGAAGTCGTGTTGGCGCAGCCGATCACCGAGCTGGAGCTGCTGCTCGGCAAGTACTGCGGTCAGGTGCTGGTTCTCCTCGTCGCGCTCGCGATCACCCTCACGGTGCCGCTCGGCCTCGCGCTCGGCACCGCGCCCGACCTCGGCATCGTGGTGGCGCAGTACGTGGGTGCAGGCCTGCTCGTCGCGAGCCTGGCGGCCGTCGGCGTGTGGGCGTCGAGCGTGAGCCAGAACCAGATCACGGCGTTCATCGTCGCGGTGTTCGTGATGTTCCTGCTGATCTTCGTGGGACTCGATCAGCTGCTCGTGGGACTGCCGCCCCGCCTCGGCGCGATCGCCGGCGCGCTCGGGGTGCTGTCGCACTTCAGCCAGATCGCCCGCGGCGTGATCGACCTGCGCGACGCCGTCTACTTCGTGACGCTCGCCGCGCTGTTCCTCGTGCTCGCCTATTTCTCGCTGCTCTCGCGCAAGCTCACCGCGCGCGGCGCTGCGCTCACGCGGCTGCGGCTCGGCACCATCCTCCTGGCCGGCGCGGTGGTCGTCGTCAACCTGTTCGGGCGCAACATCGGCGGCCGGCTGGACCTGACGCCCGGCCGGGCGTTCACCCTCGCACCGGCGACCCGGCAGCTGCTCCGCACGCTGCCCGACCTCGTCACCATCAAGCTGTTCGTGTCGGGGGCCCTGCCCAAGGAGATCGAGTCCACGCGGCGCGACGTGGACGACCTGCTGCGCGACTATCGAACGGCGGGGCGTGGCA
>Ga0209234_1000146_pt1 | contig 19829 bp, 21 predicted proteins | sample GraSoi013_1_20cm_2_FD_185816 | JGI IMG/M metagenome (GOLD analysis project Ga0209234, IMG submission 185816) | Grasslands soil microbial communities from the Angelo Coastal Reserve, California, USA - Sample 08_20_2013_1_20cm (SPAdes) (version 2) | ecosystem: Environmental > Terrestrial > Soil >... | reverse complement strand
CCGCCTCCGATGACGATCACTTCGGGCACGCTCTCTGCCTACACGCGACTCCCTGCCCCCGCAATGGGCGCTGCCGCTGACTTGTGCGATGCGCGGCGCCGGCCGAGCAGTGGCCGGTGCCGCCAGCCGAGGAGGCGCCCGCCTCTTGCCCCTAACGCGGTGGTGGACAACTTCAGGCGTGTTCCGCGGCCGGGCCGGTGGCTCGCGGCGAGGTGGTGTCGTCGGACTTCGGCGCTTGCGCTGCCGCGCCGCCGATCCCTGAGACAGACAGCGCCCACCGTTGGTTGAGCCAGGAGCAGGTCACTGGATGGAGCGAGCGCCACAAACACCTGCCTCCCGGAGGGACAGAGCGCATGAAAGGCTACTCCTGTTCCGCACCTGATAAGGCGATTGCGCGCGTCTGTTCATCCAGCGACCAATCCGCCGGAGGCTTGAAGGCAATCGCGTACGGGAGCGCCTGTTCCGGCCAGGTTTCCTCGCTCGGTTTGCTGACGACATGATAGAGGGCGCGCAGGGTCGGCACAAACAGCTCCGCCGTTTCCTGCATCAACAGCGCTTCCTGCGCTTTCGTGAGGCGGCACTGCATCAGTGGCCGCGGGGGAGCAATGCCGCCCGCGTGGATGTCCTCGATGCCCGAGCCGTTGCGCCAGTGCTCGTTGAGGATGCCATTGGCCAGCGCGCGCGTGGGATGGACGAGGACGCGGGCCTTCTCCCGTTCCAACCACTCCGACCCGAAGTCCCGCGCAAAGGCCTCCATCAGGTAGCGTCTGCCAGTGGTGGAATTGATGGCGCCCAACGCCCGGAATCGGTTGTAATACGTCGACCCGTCGAGATGCGCGATGGGGAAAGGGAGGAGTTGGACGGCGGCCTTGACCAGCTTGCGGAAGCGCTGCTGATCCGCCTGCATAAGGTCAATCCAGTCGGAGAGTGCCGCCGAGGCCTCGATGTTGATGCGGGCCATCTCCCCGTCGCCGATGCCGCTGACCTCCGGATCGAACGCGGCAGTCCACTGCGGCAGGTCGTGGTTGGCCAGCACGGCGAAGTACGACCCCCAGCGCAGACACACCGCGACGGTCGCGATAGCCACTTCGCCAAAGTGCAGCCGGGACTTCGCAGGAGCCTTCAAATCTTTGGCCGCTTCCTCCACATGCGAGAGGGCCTGCCGGTACATAGCGGTTTGCGGGGGTGAGATGAGGCGGTAGGGCGTTTGATCTTCTTCGACGCATTCTTGCCAGTATCCAGCGTCGATGGTGAGCTGCTCGTTGACGGTGATTGTCAGAGGATGGTGCTGCGGCATGGATCTGCTACCTCTTTTTGTTGATCTCCTCTACCGCCTTGATCCTCGCCGCGAACACCGGGACAAACTCAGTGTCGGGAGAGTCCCTCCGTATCCGCACCAGCTTCCAGCCCTCCTCCACATCCCGATACAGGAGCATATAGAAGCCATGCCACCTGGGGTAGTGGCCAGCTTTGCGCTTGTAGGGACGGCGGGCGAAAAAAGAAGCGACGATGTGAGGGAGCGGCGCCATGACCTTTGAATCCATGCGGCAAAAGGTGATCCCTCCCACGTCTTCCCGCTCATCCACCAGCAGGCGCCCCCCTTCGATCCAGGCAGAGAGGAGGGCGAAGGCCTCGGCGGGAACTTCTTCGCGGGCAAGCGCCACTTTCGTCAATGCGTACTCTTCGTGTGTGAAGTAAGACGGCTCTCTCATCGGTTTCTTCCTCCCCGTTTCCCTCTTTGCTTGCCCCGCGCCTTACCCCTTCCCGGCAGGATCACGCTGACCTGCCGTGCGCCTTTCGGGAGAGAGCCCCAATGTGGTCGCAGCGCGGCTGCTGTTTGCGCGGCCATCGCGTCCTCTTGCTGCTGAATCAGGGAGAGCCAGCCTTTTCGTTCAGCGTGAACAGGGGACCAGCCGTCTCCCTCGGTAATCCCATAGAGGGCGAGGGTATTCAGAAGGTCTTTCAATGGACCCATTCCCCACATGTCTGCGTCCTTCCCTCTTGCTCCGCTGGAAAGACAATAGATGGGAGTGCCCTGGGCCTTCTTCTCAACTTCTGTTACCAGGAACCAGTTCTCACCTCTCTCGATAGAGGCGGCAGCGAAAGGACTCTGCGTGATGGCATCGACGAGCGGGCGGGGCCCGTTCCTTGCTCTTTCGTACTCCCCTTGCGGATACAGGTCCCGAAACTGCGCCTCATCGTCTTCATCGCGCAGATCATAGACCAGATCGTGGCTGTGGTCGCCAATGAGGACTCCGTGTTGCTTGACGGCTTGGATAAACGCCTCCATCCAGTCCGGCGACGTTTCAATCGACAGGCAGGCGGCGTCAGGCGTCATGACTACTCCTATCTCACCTCTTTGCACATCCTGAAGCAATTGGGAAAACGCCTCACGGCACTCTCCAAGCCCCTCGTGATACGCGAAATGCCTCATTTTGCCGTCGTGCTCTGCCGCATAAATGGCCGCCTTACGGTCGTGTGCCATTTGCTCTAAAAATGCCAGGCTTTTCATCGATTCTTCCTCCTGATCGCTCTTCTGGTTCCAAGCAGGGAAGGTGTGCCAGGCGCGCGTTCCCTTCGGTATATTTTCGCCCGGCATTACTGCCGAGTAGCTTCGAGGGATCAAACAACTGACACGGCAGCCACGCCCAAATCCTTACGCGTGGCGCCTCTTTTTCCGTTTCTTTTTTCCCCGCCGCTGTGCGTTCAATCTGCCGGGCGCACCGTACCCGAACGTGCCGCCCGGCGGCGCAAAGCCGACCTCCTCTGCGGTCACGATGTCGCCGGTGAGCACATCCAGCAGTTGCCGGAGCCATCCCTCTGCCCCCATGTTGCGTATCTGCATGACGTTGACGTCGACCCACATCTCCCTCTCGATAAGAGGGGGATGCTCGGCAGCGAACAGCGGGTCGATGTTGACGGCCTGGGATGGATCGATCGGCTTTTCTGGAGCGTCGGCCTTGCCCTCCAGCACGTCCAGCAGTTGCCGGAGCCAGCGCTCGCTTCCCATCTCCCCCATCAAGGAGGCATTCGTCCGTACCCACTCGGCCTCGCCCATGGGTGGCTCATGCTCCTCGGTCAACTGGGCGGCAACGGTGATAGCGTAGAACGGATTGATGATGATCCGTTGCAGGTTGTCTTCCGTGAAGTGCGGCACGCTGACTCCCTCCTTTTTGGGATGCTGTTCAGCTCAACTATCTCCTGTAGCGCTATTCTCTGGCAACGAGTGAAAAAGGGAAACTGGACATTCGCCCAGCCCTCTACGGCAATGATAGCAGATCAAACTCAGCCCCGGTTCACGAACTTTCACGAAATCCTCACGAAAAAAGGCGGAAACTTCCAACAGCAGACGACGCCTCCCTCCCCCTCTAGCTCCTCCCATTCTCAATTGACGGCGGAAGGCGCAGAATGTTCGTGAGTATCCCGTGAAAGTTGGTGAGGTGGGAAAGAGGTCCGCCTGCTATGATAGCTTGAGAAAGGCACATGCATCACGATGCGCCGAAAACAAAGAGAGGGGAACCCGTACAAACGCTGGGTCCTGAACATAAAGGAGCAAGCACCCAAATAACGAACGTAGTTCTTTCTGTTGAGAGGCGGTGTCCTTCTATGCGCATGACTACTGATAAAATGTACTACGGTAACTACCGGTTCGTAGTCGAGTTCGATTCGGGCTCGGAGACCGGGTCCAACCAGCCCACCGTCTGGGTCGCCGAAAAGGCGGACATTGATGCCGTCCCGCTCAAACAGTTCGGGGCTGCCCAACTGCTGAGCGCGCTAATCGAGCCGGAGAGGTCGCGCCTGCACGCCGCGCTCTCGGAAGAGCAGCGCGCCTGCCGGCAGCCCTTCGAGCTGGGGATCGCGAGTATACAGCAGCCTTTTAGAGCAGCGGGGGAGAAGCAGGGGCAGAAGATGCCGGAGAAGGCGAAGCGGAAGGCGCGCAAACTGCGCGAGCAGATGAAGACTGCCCTGCAGCGGCTCGAGGTGGAGTTCGCTCGTCGAGAGCTGTGGTCGCTGGACAGGCAGTGGTACGACCACAGCATACTGCAGGCCCAGAGCCGTGCCTATAGCGGAGAGTTCTCCCTGCGCGATTTCTACTTCGAAGAGGCGAACGGCCCACATATCCGCAACTTCTGCCGCAAGTTCGCCCTGGATGAGGCCTACCGACAGCAGGTGCTGGCGAGAGAAACCCGCTGGGCAAGGCGCAACGCGCTGTTCGTGAGGAACCTGCTGTCGGTGGTCGGGGAAGACGCGCTGCTCTCGAACGGGCGAGGCGACGACCGCCAGGTGCACGATTTCTTCCGCTGGGTCGACGCGCACGTCGAGGAGATACTGGCCCTCCCGGAGTATCAACGCCTCAAGGAGGAGGACTCCGCCTTCGAGCCGAGCGCCGGCGAGCTCGATCCCCTCATTCTGCCAGCGGTCGAGGCGCTCAACCGCATACCGGGGGTGTCTACGCGGTTTTCGTGCCAGGGCGTTTCGGGGAAGGTGCGATCTCAGGGGCGCGAGCTGCTGGTCGTTTCCCCTCACGACGAGTACGCCTACGTGTCCTTCTCCGAATTGGGCCAGCCGGCGCGCGATGTGATCGTCGCGCTGCTCCCCTCGTTCCCAGGCATCACCAACGCCCGCATTCCCGGCAACTTCGCGTTGGGGTCGGTGCTGCGCTCGACGGGCGACAATCTCCGCTTCCGCCAAGAGCTGGTCGAGCTGGCAGAGCGCATGCTAGCGAGCGTGGACTGCTGGAGTACACGCCCCGGCGAGAGTGGCTCCCATCCACAGGGGAGCGCGACAGTAGCTGTAGGGCCTGAGGACGGCCCGGCGCTCGGCGCCATTCCTCCGTCCAGGCTCGCGTGGCTCTGCCAGCCAGAGCAGATCGAGCGAACCCTGCACCTGCTCTTCTACCTCAATCACTGGGCCAAGGCGAGGGAGCGATTGCCGTCCGCCGACCGCCAGGGGCTGTACCGGGTGAAGGCCGCGGTGGTGCGGCAGGCCCTCGCGGTCAGCCCGGTCAGCCCGGTCTCCTATATCGACGGGTCTCCAGGCTTTGCCCGCGGGTTTTTCCTCAATCTCTTTGCACGCATCATGGGTCGCCAGGCAACGTCACGCGCCGACATCGGAGTGCTCGACGTGGAGGGGACCAAAGCATTTCTCCAGGAGCATCTCGCGACGCTCATAGCGCAGGCGCGGTCTACCCGCCAGCCAATCCCTGAAAGCGAACTCGTGGCGCTCTGCCTCGAACCGGGAGACCTGCTCGATATTCACTGGATCCGGAACCGCCTCTCACCAGGCTGGTCCGAGTTGGACGAGAGCGAGACGGTCCAGCTCGATCCAGAAGGTCTGAGCCTGATCGCGTTTGAGCATGTCGGCGCTACCGCGCACTACATCTTCCACCTGCCGTTTCGCGCGGCGGAGAGATTATTGCCGCAGCCGCGCGTGCGTGACTTGAAAAGTCGGCCGGGAAACAGCCGGGAGAGCGGTGAATACTTCGGGGGCATCATCACCGAGGAAGAGAGCCTGGAGCACCCGGTTGGGGAAATCCTGCGCGAACTGGGAGTCGACGTCGCTGCCGTTTGTCCCTACAGACTCACTGATAAACAGGTAGATGTATCCCGGCTGGCGAGGAGATATGCCTACTGGGATGACGAGGAGGATTGGGATGATGAAGACTGGGAGGTCCCCTCCCGGCTCGAAAGTCACCGGCGCAAAGGAGAGCGAATCCCAGGCGCATGCCCCCTATGCGGAGGCGCTGTCGAGCCGGACCCTGCGCCGCGCATCGAGCACTGGCGGCAAAACCACCATTACCAAGACTTAACTGTCAGCCAGGTCGCGTGGCTGTTAGGGAGCGGGAACTAACCGCTTGCAGTCGAGAAACGAGACACATTTTATGCCGAAACGCCCGCCAGCTCCCATCTATATCCGCATCGATACGCAAGAACAACGTTCTGGTATCCCCGATCTTTTGGCCGCCATGCCGCTGGTGCATATAGAGGTGGCTCCGCTGCGCGTGGGCGACTACGATGTGGGCGGAAATCCGCGCCGGGTCTTCGAGCGCAAGACGGGGAGTGACTTTCTCGGCAGCCTGGCGCAGGGACGCTTATTCGCGCAACTCACCGCGCTGCGGAAAAGCCGCTTTGCCCCCGTCTTATTGCTGGAGGGGGACCCGCTGCGCGTCAGCCACTCCCAGATGCGCCCTGAAAGCATCCGCGGGGCCCTCGCGTACATCACCGCTATCCTGCGCGTGCCGATCCTGCCCAGCAGCGGACCGACAGAGTCTGCACACCTGGTCTATGCTGCGGCAAGACAGTGCCAGGTCGGGCACGCGGCTCACGGCCCCGCGGCAGGACGGCGCGGGGCCTCCCTGTCCGAGCGGCAGATGCAGATCGTGTTGTCCCTGCCAGGCATCGGCCCCGTCACCGCACGCGCTGTCTGTGCGCGCTTTCGCAGCCTGCACGAGCTGCTCAGCGCTGACGCCGCCCAACTTGCGACGGTCCCCGGTATCTCCCCGGCACGCGCCGCTGCACTGGAACAGCTACTGCACGCCTCGCTGCCACCGTCTGAGGGTGGCAAGGCGGGAGAAGCATGAGACGCCTCCCATCACCCAGGCTTTCGCCAAATGCGCTACGGCGACGCCGTATTGAGAACCATTGACGACACCGTCTTTGCAAGGAAAGGAACAAGCAAGCATGGTATTGCACATTGAACTGAACTCATGGGCGCAAGCAGAACAACATTTCAGAGATTTAGATCAAGATCAAGGCCGAGAACATTATGATCGCGATATGTTCAACTGTGAGCTCGCACTCAATATAATGGGGATAGGTACACTGTTTAGCTGCCGGGGGCACCTGGACGGTTTAGCGGCTTTCCCTTATATCACGATCATCCCCCAAAGAGCAGCCTCTGGTTTGGTCCCCCGATACGTTAGCATTCTGGAAACTCAGCCCTTATCACAAGGGGCCCTTGCGGTGAAGAACACTATTGTTCATGCGATGTCGGAATTAGGCCAACGCCTTTTGGGCCTGCTAACAGGCTTTTATGAGGAAAGGCAAACGCCCTTGCCCTGTCGTCTTGTGATCCAATCAAATGGTTTAGGGAGCTATACCCTACTAAATCAAGGTGCTATTGTCGGTTTGCCCTCAGATCAAGAAACACTAAAGGCTTACCAGGATGAATTTATGGCTTTTGCTGAATATCTCAAGAGCATTTGGGGATAGGTAGGTGAGTTTGTTCCAGGGGCAGCAGAGCAGGTAAAAGTTGCTGCCTGGTGCCGCATTTCCACTTTTACCCGGTCTCGTTCAGAATAGATGAGGGAGATCAATGACACCGTAAAGGAGGAAAAGCGCACATGCTCTCCCGCGAAACCCACTCCGACTCCGATAAACACACCCGGCTGGACTACCATGCGACGGTGCGCGAGCTACCCAGCCATGAGCGCCCGCGTGAACGCCTGCAGCACTTCGGTCCCCAGGCGCTCTCGGCAGCCGAGCTGCTGGCAATTGTCCTGCACACCGGCAGCAGGGGCGGCAGCGTCCTCGATCTCGCCAACAAGCTGCTGGCGAAATACGGTGGGCTGCCGGGACTGGTGCGCGCCGACTTCCGTGAGCTCTGCACCGAGCACGGCATGGGCGAGGCCAAGTCGGCCCAGGTCAAGGCGGCCCTCGAACTCGGACGCCGGCTCGCCTCTGCGCAGGTGGACACCCGATACCGCATCAGCACGCCGGCAGATGCCGCCAACCTGGTGATGCTGGACATGGCCTACCTGGACAGCGAGCAGATGCGCATCCTGCTGCTGGATAGCAAGAGCCAGCTGGTGGAGAAGGTGAACCTCTACCAGGGCACCGCCAACAGTTCAGTTCTGCGCGCCGCCGAGATCTTCCGCCCGGCCATCATCCGCAACTGCCCAGGCCTCATCCTCTGCCACAACCACCCCAGTGGTGACCCGACGCCTTCCCCCGAGGACATCGAGGCGACGAAACATCTGGTGGCGGCGGGCCGCATCCTCGACATCGAGCTGGTCGACCACATCATCATCGGCCACCAGCGCTTCGTCAGCCTGAAGGAACACCTGCGCTGGCAGTAGGTTGGAGCTGTGGCGACCTACCATAGCCGCTCCTGGCCCGCAGCGGGCACGCTGAGCACAGCGGGTGCCTAGCACGGCAGACGAGCGCCCCAAAATCGAGCGCCGCCCAGTTGCGTTCGAGGCTGTGTTTACCGCTCACCAAGTGGAGGGCGAGCGATTGCAGCGTGCCTTTAGGGCTCGATAAACCCCGAGTAGACCCGCGCAACTCCTGCGGTGGTGGTCCTCTGCAGCAGGATTTCCGCGACGACGACCTCGTACGGCGTCCTGCCCGGCTCGCGCCAGGGGAAGGAGCGACCGTCGCGCGCGAACCAGGAGAGGAGCCGCTTGCGCACCCAGGGCATGAGCTTGCCCACATCTAGCGCAAGCTCACTTGTTGCGCGAGTTGGCTGTCCCATCAGCCCACTCCTTCCCGGTTAGAGAGCTGTCTCATCGTCGCGCAGGGATCTCCACCCTGCGCGCTGATCTGCTTCTTGCAGAGCAGTCCCCCGGTCCAGATATTCGGACACCAGGGCGACGATCTGCCGCCTCACCAGCGAGCTTGCGCGCCGCATCCAGCAGGGACTGACCCTGCGCGAGCGGAGAGGGCGTTAAACCGCGGTGCAGGCGCATATTCCGTCCCTAGCCGGGCTACACAGGGCGTCGACAGAACAGGTAAACAGCTTTGACGTGGAATGGGCCCTCCTTGGTGTCCGTGGTCGCTCCCTGCTGGTTAAGCCGGGAGGAGTCCCCGATGGAGAGAGCGCCGAACATGTGTTTCCCGTTGGGGTCTGAAAACAAATGGGCCTGTTCCAGCTCGAATGCTCACGCGGCTTCAATCAATCGATCAACCAGGCAAAGTATCTTCTGCCAGGTGCTGTTCGGCAAGCTCGAGGACGAGCTGTGTTGCTCGTGCTTCGCCCAGATGGTTGACGAGTTGCTCGTGATAGAGTCCGATGCGCTCCATCCGGGCTGTAATGAAGGTGTGTGTGGCGCTTCCCGCTGCCAGGCCGGTCAATCCTCGTTGCGCCGCCTCGTATTCCAGGCTGATCTGCTGCAGCAGCTGCGCGACTTCGCTCTTGTGCTCTTCCATCGATCTGCTCCTCCATGCGGATGCTTTCAGATGTCGAGGAGTCTTTCCCTCGACCGCTGCAATGATAACAGAGCACCCTCACCTCCACTTCGCGGCGCTTCACGACTCCCTTACGAGGCATGATCGTCTGATCCCGGCAAGCTCTAAGGATCAATTGACTCTTGATGGTCCCCCGGATCGTCTCCCAGCCGATTACCGATTTCCCCCACGGCTGTGCTGGCTACTTCGATTATCCGTTCTAAAATGAGCCAATCTTTGCTCGCTTCCGTCAAAATGGCATCAAATGAGCAACCGTGAGATAGCTGTATTAGTATACAAAACGAGCACCTACTTTTTTCGGAGTTAGCATGGAATCGCTTCCTTTTTTCGGAGTTAGCGTGGAATATTTCGGTGTTTTCTCAGTGAATTCCTCGGAAAATCTCCTCGGAAAATCTCTCTGGACAAGCAGAGCTGCAGCCGTAAGAGACAGCCGCAAGAACCCTCAGGAGTCCTGATCACGTCAGGCTCCTCATCTTTATCTGAAGCTCTTCTGCCTGGTTGTCTCAGAGATTAAGCGACCTCCTTGGGCGCAAGCGTTACCGTGTAGCCGAGTTGTTCGAGACGGTGAATATGGTGACGTTCGATCCGTCCCCGATCTCGTTGGTCAAAATAATCGGCCCCCAGATCGCTGTAGGGTTTCTTGGTACGCAGGATGTGATAGATAATCACTAAGACGGATGTCGGGCCAGGGCCATAATCGCTTTTTTCTTGCCGTGGCGTCGAGCCATACGATGATAAAAGGCAGACAAATCATTGTCTTTGGTGTGGGCAATAGCCCAGGCCACTTCAAACAGGATGGCTCGCAGATAGGGGTTGCCTTTGGTGGTTTTGCAACTCAGCCGCTTCCCCCCGCTCTGCTTGTTTCCGCTTTCACGTCGCTCTGCGACATAGTGCTTTTGCCGATTTGCGCTCATTTCATTTCGCAGTTACGCTGGAATTCTCAGTGTGCTGTGCCGTCCGCCATAACTTTAGAAAAAAGCCTTAAAGAGGGTTGAAAACGTCCGCGCTAATTTTAGAATAAGCTGAAGTATAGTCAGCTTATACATACCTATTTTCTCGATGTGCGATCTCTTATTATCGTAGCATTATGGCGAATTCTCTCTCCTGCGTAGAAAAAGTATGCAAGCCCGCTCGAAAGCGTCTAAGCCCAACGCGGAATAAGTATGACCTCCCGGGTTTCACCGCATGTGGAGAGCGTAGAGACGCCGATCACGCAGTAAGGTCCCTCTTGTCTGGCAGAGACGAGCGCTGGCTGTTCAGATGAGTTGGTGCTCGATCGCGTACTGCATGGCAGCACGACGCGACTTCACGTGGATCTTCTGGTAGATCGAGCGTAGCTGTCCTTGAATGGTGTGCGGGCTCAGAACCAGCTGCTCGGCGACTTGAGCATCGGTCATGCCCTGCGCCACCAGGCGCAGCACCTCGACCTCCCGCTCGGTCAGCCCATCGGGGTAGGCTGGACGGGGTGCCGTTGGAGCTCTCGCCGGGGTGGGCGGCTTCGTCGTGGGCACCGGGTCTCGAGCGACCAGCGCTTGCTCTGGGGTCATGGCTCGTCCCTGGGCCCAGACGGCCGCAAAGGCCTCCTCACCCAACCCTGCGCGTGCGCTGGCCAGAGACTGCTCATAGAACCCCTGCATGACGGGCGGCCTGGGGACACCTCTGGCTTCACGCACGGTCTCCACTGCTCCCAACAGCCGGACTCCCCAACTGAGTTGCCCCTGTGCCACGGCCACGATCGCCACACTCGCCAAACAGTGCGTAATCATCGACTGATTGCCCATCTTTCTGAAGAGCGCCAAGCTCTCCTCGAGCAGGGCGCGTGCTCTGCTGTACTCGCCCTGCAGAAAGGCTACAAACCCCAATAACAGCTCCCCCAAGGGCTCGAGTTCTCTGTCCCCCACCTCTCTGAAGAGCGCGACGCTCTCCTCGAGCATGACGCGTGCTTGCTCAAATTCTCGTTCGGACCAGAAGAGCAGCCAGGCCCAGGTTAGCAGTGCGTTGGCGATGCCCCTCTTGTCCGCCTGCTCCCTGGCGAGCGCCAGGCTCTCCTCGAGCAACGCGCGGGTCCTGGCGTACTCCCCCCGTTCCAGGGCGACCGACGCCAGGGAGATAAGCACGGATGTGATTCCCCAGGGATCATCCAACCCTCTGAAGAGGGTCAGGGCCTCCACGAGCCTCGAGCGCGCCATCTCCAGATTGCCCCTCAGCCAGGCCATCGTTCCCAGGCCATAGAGGGAGAGCGCCGTGCCCGGTCTCTCTCCCAGCTTCCGGAACAGCGCCAGGCTCTGCTGACCTAGCGCCATGGCCTGCTCAAAGTCACCCAAATTGCCCATGACCACGCCGGCACCACCCAGCGCCTTCGCCCGCACCGCTTCCGCAACGCCCTCACTGGCCGCCAGGGCCTGCTCGAGGAAGGCGCGCCCCTCACTCCAGGGACCACACAGTTCCCAGAAGTACCACAGCGCTCCGCCCAGCCGCAGAGCCATCTCCTTCTCTCCGTGGTCAATCGACCACCGCAACGCCGCCCGCAGGTTATCGTGCTCTGCCCTCAGGCGTGCCAGCCACACGCCTTGTTGTGCGCTCCTGAGGTGCGGGTCGATGTGCTCCGCGAGGTGTAGGTAGTACGCCGCATGGGCGTGGCGGGTTTCCTCCAGCTCTCCGGACTCGTTCAGGCGCTCCCACCCATACTCACGGATTGTCTCCAGCATCAGCAGGCGCGGCTCTTGCCCTTCTGGCTCGCTCTGCCGCAGGAAGCTCTTGTCGATGAGCGAGGCCACGCCATCGAACACCGATCGCGTTGCGTCCCCCTCTCCAAGAGTAGTACAGACGGCTTCTGCAGCCTCGAGCGTGCAGCCACCGACAAAGACGGAGAGTCGCCGGAAGAGCCGTTGCTCGTGTCCATCTAACAAATGGTAGCTCCACTCGATGGTATTGTGCAGCGTTTGGTGCCGCTCAGGCACGTCCCGAGCACCGCTCGTCAAGACAGCCAGCCGCTGGTCCAGCCGGGCGAGGAGTGCTTGCGGTGGGAGCAACTTGATGCGGGACGCAGCCAGTTCGATCGCCAGTGGCAACCCATCCAGGCGCATACAGATCTCCGTGATCGCCGTGGCGTTGACCGTGGTGAGCTGGAACTTGGGACTCGCTGCCTGGGAGCGCTGGATGAACAGGGCTACCGCTTCATTCCGCGAGAGGGCCAGCAGATCGGGTAGGCGCTTGGGATCAGGCAAGGAGAGCGTGGGAACGGCAAACTCCTGCTCCCCGCGGACGTGGAGTACTTCCCGGCTCGTCACCAGGACCTTGAGCTGTGGACAGGCGGTCAGCAGCGCGCTCACCTGCTCCGCCGCATCGACCACCTGCTCAAAGTTGTCCAGCAGCAGCAGCACCTGCTTCTCACGCAGAAAGGCGCTCACCAGGTCAAGCAGTGGGTGATCGGCGACTTCTTTGACGCCAAGCGTCTGGGCGATCGTCGGCACGACCAGAGCGGGGTCGCTGATGGGAGCCAGGTCGACGAAAAACACGCCATCGGGGAAGCCGTCGCTGAGTTCGGCGGCGACCTGCAGCGCCACACGTGTTTTGGCCGGTGCCTCCCGGTCCGGTCAGGGTCAGCAGACGCACGCCAGAGCGCGCGAGGAGATGCTGCACGGCCTCGACCTCCTGCTCGCGTCTGATGAACGGGGTCGGCTGGACGGGCAGGTTGTGGTGAGAGGCGTCGAGCGTCTTAAGAGGAGGAAAAGCTGCAGGCAAGCCGGCCATGACCAGCTGAAAGAGGTGACTGGGGTGCTGCAAGTCCTTGAGGCGATGGGCTCCCAGATCCTGCAGGCTCACTCCATCTGGCAGATCACGCTGCACCAGGTCGCGGGTCGTCTGAGAGAGCAACACCTGCCTTCCGTGACCAGCGCTCACGATCCGTGCCGCATGATGCACATCCAGGCCGACATACCCCTCGGCGGACCGCTGGGGCTCACCGGTATGCAACCCCATACGCACGCGCACCGCCACCCCACCCGGAAAAGCGTGGGAAGTGAGAGCGCGTTGGGCATCCACCGAGGCTTCGACGGCATCGGTGGCGCGAGTGAAGGCCACGAAGAAAGCATCGCCCTGGGTGTCCACCTCGTAGCCGTTCCACTGCTCAATTGCTGTCCGCATCAGGCGCCGGTAGTCTGCCAACACCACCTCGTAGCGAGCGCCCAGTTGTTGCAGCAGGCGCGTTGAACCTTCAATATCGGTGAAGAGCAAGGTGATGGTACCGCTCGGCAGACCGCGCGAGGAGGATGGCCTCGCCGTGACGTAGTGGGCCTCAGGGGCAGGCATGGTTCGTCCAGTGGCATCCTCCAGGCTTCCCTCTTCCAAGGCTCTGGCAAAGGCCTCGATGGTGGGAAAGCGCGCGTCGGGGTCTTTGGCCAGCGCCCGCATCACCACTCGCTCGACCAGCGGCGGCAGCGTCGGGACCTTCTCACGCAAAAGGGACGGGGAAGCGAGGGTCTGTTGGACGGCGACCTGGATGGAGGACCCGGAAAAGGGGCGCGAGCCTGTGAGCCACTCGTAGGCGAGCACCCCTAACGCATACTGATCGCTGGCGGCAGTGACATGGCCCCGCAGCTGCTCGGGAGCCATATAGGCCAGCGTGCCAGCGGTCTGCTGCACGGGCTGCGAGCGTGCGCTGTGGGCCACCACCGCCAGCCCAAAATCGCAGAGCCAGACCTGCCGGTCATGTCCCAGCAACAGATTCTCGGGCTTGAGGTCACGGTGAATCAAGCGCTGGTCATGGGCATACTGCAACGCGAAGGCCACCTGCTTGAGGTAGGCGACGACGGTCTGGAGAGGCAACCGCATTCCCTTCGGATGGAGCTGGCGCAAGGTGCCACCCGGAGCATACTCCATGACCAAAAATGGCGTACCCTGCTGCACGCCAAAGTCCAGGACGCGCACAATATGGGGATGGCGCAGGGAGGCCAGGGTACGAGCCTCGCCCAGAAAGCCTTCCACCTCACGCTCGTCCCATGGGCCATGGAGCAGTTTGATGGCGGCCTGGGTGCGCAGATGCACATGCTCCCCCAGGTAGACAGACCCCCACTGCCCCTGTCCCAGCATCTGGATGAGCTGATAGGAGCCGAGCTGCTGTCCGACATGATCTGGCATCTGAGAACCTCCTGCCTGTGGCATCGCAATGGGGAGCCTGGTGTTCCCTCTCTGTGACGTTTGCATCGCAATTGTATCATAGCATTACCATGTGCAGGGACTCCCTCGAACGCCGCCAGACGGGGTCCACCTCGACCTGAGGTGGCCTCATTCGTGAGCTGGCCCCGGTATTGTGGCTCTTCCGCTGAAGTTGTACAATGAAGCGGTATCTACAGAGGGAGGCTTTTACTGACAGCTAGCAGGACGATGCTCTTTTCCTCGCAGTCTGTCACTGTGTACACTGTGAGCGAGGTTGGAGCAGCAAGCAGTCCGTTTTTCAGTGGAGAAAGGATTTCGTATGAGTAACAGCACCGTCCCGATCAAAGAGTTCCGCCTTGAACTGAGCGATCTGACCTACACGGGTCACGATCTGGTCCGCCCAGAATCGGTCCTTGCTCAGTCCAATGGCACGTTGTGGACGTCAGATGGTCGTGGTGGCGTGACCCGTATCAATCCCGATGGTTCACAGCAATTTCTCGGTGGTCTGGGCGGCAATGAACCAAATGGTCTGGCGATGGCCGATGATGGCTCCCTCATTGTCGCCAACCTCGGGCTGGGCAAAGTTCAGAAACTCCACCCGGATGGGCATGCTGAAGACCTGTTGACAGAGGTGGATGGGGTGAGCATCACCACGCCGAACTTTGTCTTCCTTGATAGCCGTAATCGGCTCTGGATTTCTGTCATGACGCGAGAGCATCACTGGTGGACACCATGCCGAGTTTTGTGTAAAGCAGAGGCTTTGCTAAGAGGTGGAGCACAGAGGATACTACAGGCAGAGATGGTTTCCATGTTTTCCTCGAAAGGAGAAAGTTATGCCTGTCCCTAAGAACAAGCCTACCACATGGTCCTCGGAAGGTTCAACATCGCAGTCGTCGTCACCTCTCGTGCCGGAGCAGGAAGAATTTCGTCAGCATTTACGTCGCCTGGCCGTGAGTGCGGTGCAAGTGTTGCTCGAACAAGTCATGCGGGAAGAACTCGAGCAGTGCCTTGGGGCCTCGTGGGGGGAATGCACGCCCAGCCGCCGTGGGTATCGCAATGGGTCCTACACGCGCGATCTTGTGACCCCTACCGGGCGCATTGAGGACCTCAACGTCCCCAGAGATCGCGCCGGAACCTTTCATACGCAGGTGTTCGAGCGCTATGCTCGCTATGAACCCGAGGTCGCAGAAGCGTTGACGGACATGTTTGGAAGTTTCACCAGTACCCATCGTGTGGGACAAGTGGCGGAAAAACTGCTGGGAGTGGCCCCCAGCGCCAGCGCCGTGAGCCGTCTCAACCAGGCGCTGACCGAGCAATAGGAAGCCTGGCGCGAGCGGCGCTTGCTCGATCACTACCGCATCATCTACCTGGACGGCATCCATTTTACGGTGCGTCATGGGACCCAAACCGATGCCACCATGGTTTTATCGGCGCTGGGAGTCGATCTGGAGGGCAGCCGAGAAGTCCTCGCCTTTCGCGCTTGCGCAGAAGAAAGCAAGGAGGGCTGCCTCTTACAAGATCTGCGAAGCCGGGGAGTGTCCGCGGTCGATCTGCTCGTGACCGATGGGCATGAGGGACTGAGGGCCTCCGTGACCTCACTGTTTCCGGCGACCCCGAGTCCTCGCTGCCTGGTTCACAAACAGCGCAATGTGATGAGCGCCATTCCCAAACGGGAGCAGCAAGAGGTCGCCACCGAGCTGGCGGGGATCTGGAAACAGGAGAACCGAGAGCAGGCCCTGCTCAATCTCGCCGCCTTCCACGCCAAATACCAGAAGCGCTATCCCGAAGCGGTGCGCAGTTTGCTGGAAGACGAAGAGCATTTGTTGACCTTTTATGCGTTTCCACCCGTCATGCACCGCTACATTCGCAGCACCAATGCCATTGAAAGCTTGTTTAGCAATGTGCGGCAGCGCACCGATCGATCGACGCTTTCACGACGGAAACCAGCTGTCTGACCATCGTGTGGGCCGTGATGCAGGATATGCGCTTGCCCAAGATTCCCGTCGGTTAACCGTTGAAGCATGATGGGTCTGGGCAAACAAGCAACCAGCCAAATTGCTGGTTGGGGAGGAGGTGTTTTTTTGCCGCTCAGCCTGTGCCATCTCACGAGTCCCAGGCTCTCTGTTCTGAACGACTTGGGGTCCTACGCTGTACTTTCCTGTACTGTCAGATCCTGGAGAGAGATGGTATCGGCTTCGCGTCTGTCCTTGTTTGATTCCTGCTCGTCTTTACACAACTCTCGGTATGGTGTCCGAAAAAACCTCTTCAGAAAAAGAGAAAGCAGGTGAAGGACTGCTGCTCATCTTGAAGAGCAGTCATACTGGCAAGAACAGCGAGCACAAACGGGAAGGCTGATGTCTACTCACCTTCCCGAAAACCTGAAAAATCGCTGTCTGCTACGCTTTTTGGCTTCTCGTATGACCCATGTATCCTATCTACTATTCCGACTTCTTGTTCCTCCTAGCCGCAAACCCCTACATCCTCACGACTTTGGCTCGTCATCCGGTTTCGTCCGCCGTTCCTCTAAGAACTTATCGAGGTCAGCCCGTTTCACGCGGTAGTCCCGTCCGACCCGGTAGGCGGTCAGCCGTTTCGTGCGCACCCACTCGCGCACAGTTTCAATATGCAGCTTCAATTCGTCTGCAATGTCCTGGAGAGTCAACCACTCCAAAGTAGCACCCCCGGTAGTTTTGTCCCATTATACGTGCCCCTAATTATGAGCGTCAAAGGCTGTGCATTCTTGTGTTCATCTGCTATTTACTTGACAAAACTGTGTATTATTGTGTAATATGTCGAGTATACACTGTCTCTCGTCGAAGAAAGTGAGGTGATAACAGCCCGAGAACGTACCCTCTCGGTAGTCAGGAGGGGTTCCGTCCCCCGCAGCCCCTCATTCCCCAGGAGAAACATAGCATGGCTATTGAACCCTACGCCGACAACTTTATTCCCGTTGTTCCCGTTGACCACATTGAACACACAGAAGAGAATCCCTTCTGCTATGACGCAGCCTGCGACTGTCACGAAGACGACGAAGCGATTGCCGCCGTCTATCAGGCGGTCCAGGACGGACTCATTACTCCGGAAGAGGCCACGGATTTTGTGCTTGGACGATTGCTATAGGAGGCAGGTATGCGAGACGGAAGACAAATGCGGGAGCAGACCGCGCAGCATACGCTTTTGAAACGACGTGCCAGCGCCGATCAATACGCGCTGATGCAGGGGCCGATTACCGATGAGGAAGAAGTACCTGATTCGTATTACCCGCAACGGATGCCGACGAGCACGAGGCGCTACGTCGATACGCGGGGCCACCAAGTTATCCAGCAGGGCAACCGGCGTATTGTCATCCATGACGAGCCACCGCCAAAGAAGCGAAGCCATTGGCCGCTATTCGTCTGTATCGGTATGGTAACGATGGTAGCGTTATGGTTCATCATCCAATTACTAGTTATCTGGTGGACGAACCAACAACTGAATGCGACCTACCAGTACCCGCGCATGTACCAGGCCGATGAAATCGTCGGGCACAGCGACTCGACTGACCATCCGACTCATTTTATTTTCGAGAACTTGCATGGTCAGGTCATTATCATCGAGTTTCCCGGCGGCGATTACACCCATGCCCGTGTCTATAAAGGTCCGACGCTCTACGCCGACAATGCCGATCAGACTCCGGTGACGGCTGAATTCAAGGACGTGAACGGCGACGGCAAAGTAGATATCGTCCTGCATATCCAGGATCAGCGCATTGTCTTTTATAACACTGGCACCGAGTTCAAGACGCAATAGGAGGCTCATATGCATGCGGTTGAAAACGAGGTGGAGACTATCCACCTCTACGTGGTCAGAGAACAAGAGCAGAAGCCGTACACATCGCTCCCGCTGCTCGGCGCGCTCTTATGCCTGCTTGGCATAGCCGCGATCACATTCTACTCAGCGGAGCATCCATACTACGAGCACCAGCGGTTGACCGTTCCGGCCGTCCTCTTGCCGCCCAGAATGTTTACCGCACAAACGCCGTTCATACCGACGGGTGTAGGCACCTATCCGGCCACGACCGCGCATGGCATCCTGACGATAACCAACGGCTCGGTTATCTCACAAACCTTGCCAGCCGGCCTTATCTTTATTAGTAGCAGCGGCACTTCAGTCGTCACCGATCAAGCAGTCTTTATTCCAGCGGGCAGTGCGAACGGGTACGGAGTGGCCTATGTTTCCGCCCATGCGCTTATAAGCGGGCAGCAGGGCAACATCCCAGCATTTGCCATTAACCGCGTCGAAGGTTCCAGCGTCTATGTCCGCAACTTAGTGGCGTTCCAGGGCGGTAGAGATGCGTACTCTGTTAAATTCATAACTTCGAATGATCGCAATGTGGCATTTTCGAAAGTCAGAAATATACTCATTTCGAAGATTACGGGGCTGCATTACCCCTGCACCGAAGCTCATATTGCGGACGTGCACAAAATGACCGTGACCTGGCGCTGCCAATTCGTCAAGTACACAGTTCCTTCTTATATGCACGTTACCGGAGTCAGAATCATCGGAAAGAATCTGTTGTTAGACGTTTGGTTCGTACCGCGGCCTATTCGTATATGCGTGAAATAGCAATCCACTTGTTCGTTTGTATAACTAAAGCCTGGTGTGTTTGCATTTCCTGCGTATCGCTAGGCTCTTGCGAGCGCACGGCGTGAAGCCGACTTTTACGAATGGCAGAGACACGAGCTTGCGCTCAGCAAACACAAGTTTAAGTGTACAGCATTGAAGGGATGAATTTAATGGCCACCTCAGAGAAGTCAACTGTCCCCACCCGCAAACGGGCTGTCATTTACTGCCGCGTCAGCACTGACAAGCAGGAGCAGGACGGCGAGAGCTTAGACTACCAAGAAGACAAGTGCCGCCGCTACGCTGAGCTGCATGATCTAGATGTCGTCGCCGTTCTAAGAGAAGCAAAAAGCGGGTTTATTCACTATTCGCTCCGAGAAAAGCTGACGCTTGCCCGACAGCTTGTCCGTGACGGCATGGCTGATATGATTATCGTCTTCGATCTGCGCCGCTTCTCACGCAATTTTGTGCACTCCGCCATGATCTTTGAGGAAATTGAAAGTGCCGGCGCTGAGATCGTCAGCGTCAGTGAGAATATTGACAATAGCCTCACCGGCAAGCTTATCCGCTCTATTATGGCTTGGAGCGCCGAATCTGAGCGTCATAAGATTGTAGAGTATGCGAACCGGCGCTGGCAGACGCGGGTAGAGGTAGGTTTGCCGGTAGGAACCGGACAGAGCCCCTATGGGTGGGACTGGAAAGATAAAGAGAAAACCGGTTATGTGATTAACCAAGAACACGCCGCCGTCAGGATGTCTATATTCCATATGTTCGTTGAGTTGGATATGAGCCTGCGGGCGATAACGCACAAACTCACGGAAGATAGGATATTGACGCCTACCTATGCAAAGAAATTCCAGGGTACTCCGCCACAAGATTCGGAGG